>Ga0307515_10002633_pt1 | contig 38559 bp, 37 predicted proteins | sample 17_EM_MG_FD_194513 | JGI IMG/M metagenome (GOLD analysis project Ga0307515, IMG submission 194513) | Populus trichocarpa ectomycorrhiza microbial communities from riparian zone in the Pacific Northwest, United States - 17_EM | ecosystem: Host-associated > Plants > Roots > Unclassified | place... | reverse complement strand
CGTGCCAGTGGTCGTTGCGACCCAGCTTGGGCGAGTAGAGGCTGGACACGGCGCCGTCGAGATAGAGCGCGTCCTGGCAATGCAGCTCATCGCGGAAGAAGCTGGCGAACTCGTGGAAGCTGACGGGCCGCTCGCTGATGACGAAGATCGCCGAGGACCCGACGGCACAGACGCCGTTGCGGATGTAGCGCGACGCCGAAGAGGCGCGGAAGGCCGGGTGGATCTGGCCGTTCTTCAGCAGCAGCGGGCCGGACTGCGTGGCGTAGCGCACGCCTGCATGCGAGGCCGAGTAGTCCACCGCGTCGACGACACGCGGGCCTGCCACGTCGATGAGGAACACGCCGTTGGGCTTGAGAAAGAAGTTGCCCTTGCCGTCGTCCAGGTTCTGCGGCGCCAGCTCGCGCCCGTCGATGACGAGCAAGCCCACCGGCCCGCCGTCCGCGTGATACATGCCGGCGTTCATGCCGAAGGCGAGCGTCCTGCTTTGCGGCTTCAGCCAGGCCGCGAGCCGGTCCAGCCGACGCAGCGGCTGGCCCTTGTCGTCCTTCCAGAAGAGACGCAGCTTGCTGGCGTCCACCCGCACGACGGTGAAGAGGCCATTGCCTTCAGCACCGGCGGCGAGGCTGGCGAACACCAGCGTCAACGCGAGCAGCGCGCGCTTCATCGCCTTTCACCCCGCAGCGGTCTGAGCAGGCCGCGCAGGTCGTTGTGATCCATCTCGTACATCAGCGCCAGCAGCCGCCCGATCTCACCCTTGGGGAAACCTTCGCGCGCAAACCAGCCCAGGTAGTTTCCTGGCAGGTTGGCGATCAGCGTGCCCTGGTGTTTGCCGAAGGGCATCTCGGTGGCAACGAGTTTGAGGAGGTCTTCCGGGTTCATCCGGCCAGTGTGCCAGCCGGTCAGTGCGACAGCTTGAACACCGCCACCGGGGAGCCGCCGTTGCGACTGCCGCAGTAACGGTTCGTTTGGTCCGTGCAATCCTGCACAGGCGGGCAAGAGTGGTCTGACCGCATTGGAACGGAGGACTGTGTGGCGCTTACCGTGCTGCATCGCAACACTGCACCGACCGACATGTCGACGACACCCGACCCCATCCTGGCTGCCGAAGAGCCGGCCAGCCCCGCCCGACGTGCCCTGTCCCTGGGCCTGGGCCTGGGCCTGTTCCCATTCATGCCCCTGTTGCCAGCCTGCGGCGGCGGCTCGGGGCCGGCGCCTGGGGCTGATCCCCAGGGCGCCGCGCAGGCGGCTGCGCCGAATGTCGCCCAACCTGGCGTGTCCACCGCCTCGCCGGCTGCAGCGCCCGCAACGCCTGCACCTGCGACTTCTGCAGCCCCTGCGCCACCCGAGGTCACCCAGCGCCAGCCCGCCTCGGTCTCGGGCGTCTTCCAGCATCCCGGCTTGCTCCTCACCGAGCCCGACTTTGCGCGCATCCGCGCCCACATCGCCGCGGGCGAACAGCCGTGGACCCGGTGGTGGGACCAGCTGTGCGCCGACCGCTTCTCAACCCTGAACACCAGGCCTTACCCGCTGCCGGCCGTCTACCGGGCCGACAACAGCAAGAACTCGCTGTACGTCGACCTTGATCGGGCCTGGTTCCTGACGCTGCGCTGGAAGCTGTCCCAGGACACGCGCTACGCCGACAAGGCGGTGGAGTTCCTGGACGCCTGGGCGAACACGCTGAAGGAAGTGGGCACCGTACCCCCCGGATCGACCGCCCACGACGACCACACCTACATCCTGTTGGCCGGCATGCAAGGCCACCAGTTTGCGCAGATCGGCGAGATTCTGCGCAGCTACCCCGGCTGGGCGCCGGAGAGCGTGAAGCGCTTCCAGCAGATGATGCTGGACGTGTTCGGGGGCATCTGTTCGGGGTTTCTCAACAAGGTCTCCCTTGGCTCGCATGCCAACTGGGACCTGGCTTCGTTGTGCGGCGCCATGGCCATTGGCGTGTTCTGCGACCGGCCCGAGCTGTACAGGCAGGCCTGCGACTACTACGCGGGCAACAACCGGGGCAAGCTGGCGACGTTCGGCAACGGCTCCATCGTGCACAGCGTCTACTACATGCACCCGGGTCATTTCGGCCAATGGGAGGAGAGCGGCCGCGACCAGGGGCATTCGACGCTGGGCATGTCGCTCGGCGGCACCCTGCTGGAGATGGCCTGGAACCAGGGCGACGACCTCTACGGCATGTACAACAACCGCTTCCTTGCGGGGGCCGAATACGTGGCGCGCTCCAACTTGCTGGACGAGAACGGCAAGGTCTACGCCTTGCCCTATGCGGCGGAGCAGAACCCGCCCGAACCCCACCCTTCCAGGTGGACGCAGGTGAATCAGTCGTTCCAGCACCGCCGCAACGCCTGGGAGCCGATCTACAACCACTACGTCAATCGCATGGGGCTGGCCGCGCCGAACGTCGCGCGCATGGTGGAGTGGTGCGAGCCGAACTACAGCGGCAGCAGCGACGACGTAGCGTACGCAACGCTCACGAACCGCAGGCCCGCCTATGCCGGGCCGATGAAGGCCCCGGCCGGCCTCACGGCCTATCTGCGTGACGGCCGCGCCTTGCTGTCGTGGTGGGGCAGCGTCGGGGCGGAGTCTTACGTCGTCAAACGTGGCGCGACGGCGAACGGCCCTTTCACCACGCTGACCACGCTGAAGGCGAGTGAGCTGCTCACCCACACCGACGCGCCACCCAACGGCATCTGGTTCTACCAGGTCATGGCCGTGGGCAGCAGCGGCGCCAGCGCGACCTCGAACACGGCGCGGGTGGCCGTTCCTGGCGAGGCCCGCTTCTCGATGCCGTTGAACGGCGCCAACGGCACGGCCGCCATCGGCGCGCTGCAGAGCCCGGCGGGCGACTGGACGACCATCGAAGGCAAGCTGCTGGACGCCGCCACCTGGGCCCCGGGGCGAAACAACGACAAGTCCGTCGCCTTCGACGGCAAGTCGTCGGGCCTGCAATTGCCGCCCGGCATCTTCAGCAACCTGGACGACTTCACCCTGTCCGTGTGGGCCTATGCCAATTCGCTGCGCACGGACACTTCCCTGTTCTTCGCCGGGCACGACGGTTATTCCTACATGCGCCTCGTGCCCAAGGGCCGCGGGGGGCTGTATTTCGGCATCAGCGGCGGGGGGTTCAACGACGAGCAGAACCTGGCCGTGCCGTGGGTCATGCCGATCCGGCGCTGGGTCCATCTGGCGGTCACGCTGCAGGGCAGCACCGGGCGACTCTATGTCGACGGCAAGGAGGTGGCGCAGTCCGACGGCATCCTGCTGTCGCCACGGCAGGTGGGCGATCAGATCGCCTTCCTGGGTCGCGACTGCGGGCATGGGCCGTTCGATGGCCGCATCCAGGACTTCCGCGTCGAGGTGGGAGCCCTGAGCGCCGCAGAGGTCGCTGCTCTGGCGACATAGCAGTCGGCAGGGGCGGTGGGCACGCTGTGCGCGTGCCCAGCGCCAAATGGCGGCCAGCTACCGAGCGTCGACATGAACGGACGACTGCTTGAGGCCGTATCAGTCGAGTTCCTCACTGGCGAACGCCACCTCTCGCTATGCACTTCGACGCCGCATCTGCGGTTAGTGAAAATCCCTGCTCTTTGTCGGTAAGTCACCCAGCAGCCCCGACAGGTTCACAAGCCGGCCTGCAATCACAGTTTTGACGTCCCCCTCACGCTGCCAGGTGCCGAACACAGCCAGCAGCCGCGCCCCGATGACTTCCGGGCGCTGCCTTTCGCGCAGTGACCTCCAGACGATGACCTGGACGTTGCCGGTCTCATCTTCCAAGGTCATGAAGGTCGTCCCGTTGGCAGTCTCGGGCTGCTGGCGATTGGTCACGATGCCGGCGCAGCGCACCATGCGACCGTTGGGCACTTTCTCGAGGTCCTCTGCCGTCATGAGGCGACGCTTGGCGAGGTGAGGGCGGAGCAAGGCCAGGGGATGACTTCGCAGCGTCAGGCCGATCGTCGCGTAGTCGTGCACGACTTCTTCGCCCTCGAGAGCGGGCTTCAGCTCCAGGAATTCTTCGTCGACAGATGCGTCCTGCAGAAGCTTCGGCGGGCGCTTCAGTGCCGATGCCTCCCAGACCTGCTGCCGGCGGTGACCCGACAAGCTCATCAACGCATCCGCTCCGGCCAGGAGGCGCATCTCGTGTTGCTCCAGTTCGGCACGACGGGCCAAGTCCTCCGCGCTGTCGAACGGCGCCTGGGCGCGTGCGTCCACGAGGCGTTCGGCCGATGCCTCCTTGAAGCCTGCAATCAGCCGCAGACCCAGACGAACGGCGGGTACCTCGGACGCGTTGGGCAGTTCCTCCAACGTGCTATCCCAGTCGCTGTGCATGACGTCGACCGGCCTGACGACAACATCGTGTCGACGTGCGTCCTGCACCAGTTGTGACGGGGTATAGAAACCTAGGCGCTGCGCGTTCAGCATCGCCGCCAAGAACTCGGCCGGGTAGTGACACTTGAGCCAGCAAGAGGCGTAGACCAACAGAGCAAACGAAGCTGCATGTGACTCTGGGAAACCGTACTCGCTGAACCCTTTGATCTGCTCGAAGATCTGCTTGGCGAAGGCCTCTTCATAGCCGCGCGACGTCATACCGTTGACGATCTTGTCGTAATACTGCTGCAGGCCACCTTTTCGCTTCCAAGCTGCCATCGACCGCCTCAGCTGGTCGGCCTCACCCGGCGTGAAACCCGCCGCCAGGATGGCGACCTGCATGACCTGCTCCTGGAAGATGGGCACGCCGAGCGTGCGACCCAAGGCTTCCTTCAGGGCCTCGCTCGGATAGACCACAGCTTCCTTGCCCTGACGCCGGTTCAAGTACGGATGAACCATCTGCCCCTGGATGGGACCGGGTCGGACGATGGCGACCTCGACCACCAAGTCGTAAAAGCAACGCGGCCGGAGCCGCGGCAGCATCGACATCTGCGCGCGGCTCTCGATCTGGAAGACGCCGACGGTATCGGCCTTGCAAATCATGTCGTAGGTGACCGTGTCTTCCGGCGGGATGTCCTGCACCTCGAACACGTGCCCCTTGCGGACGCTGACGAACTCCAGCGCACGTCGGATGGCGGACAGCATGCCCAGCGCCAGCACATCGACCTTCAGCAGCCCGAGTGCGTCCAGGTCGTCCTTGTCCCACTCGCAGATGGTGCGGTCTTCCATCGCTGCGTTCTCGACCGGAACGATGCGGGTCAGCGGTCCGCGCGTGAGCACGAAACCACCGGGGTGCTGTGACATGTGCCGCGGCATGCCGATGAGCTGGCCGGTGAGCGCCATCAACTGCTGCACGGCCAGGTCGTTCATGTCCAGGCCGACCTCTTCGACCCGCTCGGTCATCTCATCGGCACCGTCCCACCACATCAGGTTGCCGGACAGGGCTTCCAGCTGCTCCGGCTCGAACCCGAGTGCCTTGCCGACATCCTTGAAGGCGGACTTGGCTCGATACGAGATGACGACGGCCGTCAGTGCCGCCCGATGGCGGCCGTACTTCCGATACAGGTACTGGATGACCTCCTCGCGCCGCTGGTGTTCGAAGTCGATGTCGATGTCCGGCGGTTCGTTGCGCTCGCGGCTGATAAAGCGCTCGAACAACACCGACATCCGGGCCGGGTCGACCTCGGTGACGCCGATGCAGTAGCACACCACCGAGTTGGCGGCGCTGCCACGCCCTTGGCAAAGAATGTGCTGTGACTGAGCGAACCGAACGATGTCGGCCACCGTCAAGAAATAGTGCTCATAGCGCAGGTCGCGGATGAGCTCGAGTTCGTGTTCAATCTGCGTCTGGATTTTGGCGGGCATGCCCTGGGGCCACCGGCGGCCGGCGCCTTCGTAGGTGAGCCGGCGGAGGTAGGTCGTCGGCGTCTCTCCCGCGGGGACCACCTCGTCGGGGTACTCGTAGCGCAGCTCATCGAGTGAGAAGTTGCAGCGGTCGGCGACGTGCAGTGTTTCCGCCAGCAAATCAGCAGGGAACCGCTGCGACAAGCGCAGGCGGGTGCGCAGGTGCTGCTCCGAGTTCGTCTGGAGCTCGAGCCCGCATTCCGTCAGCGGTTTGCGAACACGCGTGGCCGTCATGACGTCTTGCAGTGGCTTGCGCGAGCGCACGTGCATGAGCACGTCGCCCGAAGCCACCAGCGGGATGGCGGTGAGCTCGCTGACCTCGCGCAGGCGGTGCAGCCACATCTCGTCGTCGAGGACGCGGTACAGCTCGACCGCCAGCCAACACCTGCCGATGAAGTTCGTCAGCAGCCACCGGGCCACGGTGGTCACCTGTTCGGTGTTGCCGTCGCGGTCCGGAGACGCCAGCACCACGCAGTCCTCCAGCTCGGCCGGGTCGATGTGGTCGAGCGTGAGCCGGTAGCTGCCTTTCGCCGACGAGCGGCGCAGCTTGGTGATGAACTCGCACAGGTTGCCGTATCCGTTCAGATTGCAGGCCAGCACGGTCAACGTGAACGGCGAGTCGCACTGGACGGCGAACTGGCTGCCGATGAGGAGCTTGAGCTGCTGCTCCTTGGCTGCGACATGCGCCCTGACGACGCCTGCCATGGAGCACTCGTCGGTGATGGCGAGCGCCGAGTAGCCCAGTTGCTTGGCCCGTTCGACCAGCTCCTCCGGCCAGCTCGCACCGCGCAGGAAGCTGAAGTTCGATGCGCAGCGCAGTTCTGCATACGCGGGGATAACGGTCTGGAGCGGCTTCATCACGCAAACGAACCGTGCAGGTACCAGGCCGTCTCGTCTTTGGCGAGGCGCTCCTGGAACACCCACAACACGCCACAGTGGTCGCTAAGCGCCACCCAGTAGTCGCGAACGACGTTGCGCGTGCGGGAGGTCCCGTCTTCGCTGACGCGGTGCCACCAGCCACCCTCGACACGGTGCGGTCCTGTGAGCATGTGCAGTGGCCCCTGGTACATCGGCCGGTTGCCGCGCATGGCCAGGCGCAACGGTTGCGGCAACACAAAATTGGGCTGCGGCATGCGGTTGCGCCGCGTGCGCTTCTTTGCCAGCGGCAATGGGGCGGGTTGCCAGTGCTGCATCCATTCCAGTCGGTGGTCCTCGACGAGCACAGGGCGCAGAACCCGCCCAGGCCCCAAACGCGCGGCCACCCGCTCGAGCACCAGGGCGAGTGTTTCGCCACTCTTCACGGTGTCGGGCAGCAAGGACGCGCTCCGTTCTTCCAGTGCGTGAACGTCGAGCGCTTCCAGTTCCAAGTCGCCGGCCGGCGCCAGCAGCTCCACCTTGGCCAGGTGTTCAGCCAGCAGGCGGCAGAAGTGCTCGATGTCGCGCATCGGCGCCGCGGTTCGAACCACCAGCTCGCCGCCATCACCCGCACTCTTGCTGCGCATCGTGTCGTGCGCCCAGCGCAGTGCGAATGCGGTGGCCCCCGCATGGCGCGCTGCGAGCCAGCCGCACATCTGCACCAGCAGCCGGCGGGCGCCGAACAACAGGGCCGGCGCCAACTCGACGCGCGCCATCAGCTCCTGCCGCACCTTGAAAGTCTCGGGCAAGGTGACCCAGCTGTGCGCTTCGGGCCGGAGGCCGTAGGCCTGGTCGAGCGCACTGAGCAGCTCTTTGTCGAACCGTCGGCTGATGCCGCCGCGTGGCAGCTTGCGGATGTCGCCCAGCGTCTTGCAGCCCAGCTGGGTCAGCGTGGTTGCATGGCGCTCGACCGCCGTCAGCGTTTGCATCGGCAGTTCGTCGAGCAGCTCGGCAATGGGGCGCCGAATGCCGTTCTCCTTGCCGGCCCGGGCCAACGCCACGGCACCCAAGCTCGTGGGCGACCATGCGACGCCGACTACATCAAGGTCTTTGGATTCCTGAACGACCCGGTCCCGAAGGGCCCGCTTGCCGCCGAACAGCCGGGTGCTGGACTCCACTTCCATGACGACGGCTTCGCAGACGGTGGCAACACGTGGGGTGAACTGAAGCGCCCAGGTTGCGAGTCCAAGAAGGGCATCACTGGACGGTGGTGTGTTGTCGGGGCCGAGCGGTAACAGAAGGGCTGCCCACAACATTGGCGGCCTCGCGGGAAGCAATGAGTCGGCTTGGCATGCGCAAGCGCGGCGTCAGGACGGAAGAGAGTCCGCCGGGAATGGAGGGCAGCACCAGAGGGCGGTCCAGCGCCGGGCCGCGGCGCTTGAAGACGTTCACGTGCAGCTCCCAGTCAAGCCCCACCGAGGCATGCACCCGCAAAGGGGCCGCAGACGCTTCATGGCGCGAGGCTTCAGGGCGGCACAGGAAGACCAGACCCTCGCACGCTTGGGCGCTCACCTGCAGGCGGCGCAGCTGTTCCTGACGCGCCTGCGGCAGCCAGGAGATGACAGCTCCTGCGGTGTTGGAGCGAATGAGCTGCTCCGTCACCCACAGTCGTTCTGCCGGAGCATCTGCCTGCACCCAGACGAGTTGCCTCTCGTCCAGGCCCTCGTGAAGGAGACCCGGCAGGTAGGGCTCACGCGGCGGGCCGACGACGACCACCTGGCCTCCGGTCGCGACGGCGCGGCGCAACGCGGGCCCCAGCAGGCGCCATTCGAGCACTGCCGGCTGCGCGGCCAGAACCTCGGTTACCGAGCGCAGGGGCCAGCCGCCGCCCGGGAGTTCGGCATCCAGAGCCTCCCAACCCGAGCTGGTCACTGAGGTGGTCGCGTGACCCAGCGAGTCGCCGCGCCAGACGGCAGCTTCGATGGCAGGCGGCAATTCGCCCGGCACACGCGCTGTAGGAGGGGAGAGCTGAGGCGCCGGAGCGTCCTCCAGCCAATCAATGGCGAGCTGCATGGTGGGCTTGATGCTGGTTATAAACACAGTATCATCATGCCCAAGCCATGTCGATGTCAGGAACCCAAATTTCTACCGACTTTGGGGTCTAGAAGCGCCCATCCAGGGGGAGTGGCAGGCGTGCGTGCGCGGTGAACAGGTTTCGTAGACTCTGATGGATTGGTGACGACTTCCCAGGGAGTGACTGATGTGCTATTCGGCCCAAATCCGAGCTGACCATCGCGCCTTCGTTCGCATGTTCGGCGCCACCATGAGCATCCGCGAGTTCTTCGAGCTGTTCTATCGCCGAAAGGAGGTAGGGAGCGAGCTGAAGATTCCGAAGGCGATGGAGCTGGCCTTTGCCGACCCTCAGACACCAGAGGAAGCGGAAATCAAGCAGCTGATTGACGTCTTTCACGAGAGCCAAGAAACGAAGTTCCAACAGGAGCTCTTCAAGCAGCGAACGCGACTTGCAGACGCGCAGCGGAAGCTGCAGGTGAAGGAAACCAAGAAGGCACGTGAAGACCTTCGGATTGCTCCGTCGAAGATTTCGAAGGCGCTTGCTGACATTGCGGACCTCAAACGTACCCAACTCGAAGACCGCGACTCCCGCATATTTCCGCTCGTCTATGCGCCCGTGCTCGTTGTTCAGGACGGCAAGAAGGTCGTCCTTCCGATGCGGTACCAGTGCCGGCCCGCCGGTAAGCCCGCCTTCTACGACACTGAGTTTCCGGGTACGTACAACGCGCGTCGCGACAACCTCGAGAGGTTCTGGAGGGGGCAGTTCGGCTACACGCACGGGGTCATGGTGATCAACACGTTCTACGAGAACGTGAAGAGGCACAAGATGGAGCATCGTGAGCTCCGCCCGGGCGAAGAAGTTGAGAACGTTGTGCTCGAATTCAATCCGCGCCCGACGCAAGACATGCTCGTTGCATGCCTTTGGTCTCGATGGACGAAAGAGGGTGAGCCCGACCTCTTGTCGTTTGCTGCCATCACGGACGAACCGCCGGAAGAGGTCGCCGCAGCAGGGCATGACCGCTGCATCATTCCCATCCGACCCGAGAACGTCGATGCCTGGTTGAACCCCGACCCGAACAACCTGAAGGCGCTCTACGACATCCTCGATGACCGTGAACGGCCTTACTACGAGCACTTGCTGGCGGCATAGCCGCGCCGTGGCCCAAGTGCAGAGTGGACAAGCGATGAATGCACTCAAGCAAGCGTCAGGCAACCAACTCACGTTGAGCGCCTTCAGCCAAGGCAGCATCGTGAAGCTGGATGGCGGCCGCCGACTGCGCCTCGACGACAAAGCCGATTTTTGGCCGGGCACTGGAAGATGGAAGGCACTCGAATGTGAAGACGACGGCTTTGGCATGACAACACTGCTAGTGTTCCTCGAACGCGAGCGCGTGAAGTCCGGGCATGAGACGCCGAAGCCGGTTCCAATTGCTACGCGCCGGCAGGTGCTGTGCAACTACTGCGGCAACGCCGCGCAGCTTCATCCTGGGAGCGATGTGTACCCCAATCGCGAGGACTTGGCGCAGCGACACTTCTGGGTGTGTTGGCCCTGCGATGCCTGGGTTGGATGCCACAAGGGCGGCGATGGCCAGCAACCATTCGGAAGCCTCGCCAACGAAGAGCTGAGGTCAGCTCGCATCTCCGCCCACGCCGCGTTCGATCCGCTGTGGCGGGACGGAGAGATGACCAAAGAGGCTGCCTATGATTGGCTTGCTGCAGCGACCGGAATTCCCAGGCCCAGCTGCCACATCGGTTTGATGGATGTGAACGAATGCCGGCGGGTCAGGGACGCAGTTGCGTTGCGCGAGGGGCATGCTGAAGGGCGTCGTTGAATCAGAAGAGCGCTGTCCTCATATCCCTACGCACTTGGTCTGACAAATGATGCTTGTCACTGGAGTCGAAGAATGACGATTGGCTGGTCTGCGCTGACGTTCACGCCTTCTGCCGAAGCGTTGAAGCGCATCGGTGAATCGTGGGGCTGGCTGCTGCGTGAGCCGTTCACGCCGGTGCTGTTCTCGGTACTGGGCGACATGTTCTTCGAGCCTGACTCAGGTGGTGTGTGGTGGTTGAACACTGGTGTTGCTGAAGTCACCCAGATGGCGAACTCCGTCGACGAGTTTCAAGAACTGTTGGGGACGGACTTGGCAGACGAGTGGTTCATGCCCGGTCTTGTGGAGCAGTTGCATGACGCCGGCAAGATTCCTGGGCCGGGCCAGTGCTACACCTATGTCACGCTTCCCATCTTCGAAGAGGGCAGGTACGAGGTGGCGAACTTGAATCCGGTGCCCGCCGAAGAGCATTTCGGACTCACTGGCCAGCTCCTGAATGAATTGCACACTCTGCCGAACGGTGCCAAGGCGCAGGTCAAGGTTGTGGACTAGGTCCAAGGCGGCTGTGGCGGCCGACGATGAGCAAAAACGCACAGCCAGCCGCAGAGCCGACCCTCCCGAGCAGAGCAGCCGCCGGTACAATGCTTCTGTCAGAAGCGCAAAACCGGCCGCACGATTGGGCGGAGCAGACGAAAGTCCAGGGAACCCGTACCCCAGCGCCACGAAGCCGTCATCGAGCACCAGTGCTGCTCATGTCCGGAAGCCGAGCCCGCCGCCAGCAATGGTCGCGGGCTTTTCTTATTGCGCTTCGGCAACTCGAACGAGCAGTGCCCTAAGCGGCCTTGCGCAACGACTCGACGAGGTCTGTGGCAGAGCTCTTCGTGAGTGTCCGCAGCGCCGCAATGGCGGGCAGGTGCTGGGCCTGCGGTCGAGCTTTTCCGCCTTCCCATTTGTAGACCGACTGGCCCGATGCGCCGAGCAAGAGACCACAGTCCGCCGCAGACAGATCGAGTCGCTTGCGATGCGACGCCAGGCCCTTGGCACTGAAGCGAAGGTTCTGCGTCGAGTTGGCCAACGCGATGGCGGGCCTCTTCTTGGCAGTTGCCTTAGCCAACTGACGCAAATTCGCTTCCAATTCCTTTGCACGCCGCTTCAGTTCGGCGATGTCGGAGCGATAGGTGGCCACCGCCTTCTTGAGCGCTGCAGCCTCGTTCCTGATCTCCTTGCGCGCGACGCGAGAGATTTCGGCTTTCAGAACGGATGCGATATTGGGCATGCGGAGATTGTGCCGTCACTCTGCAGCATCGATTGATGTCATCGCCGGCTCACGCGGCAAGTCGTCCAGTGGACTGGCCACGCCGCCTTCCGCAAACTCGAGCACATGGGTGTAGATCATGGTCGTGCTCACATCAGCGTGACCGAGCAGTTTCTGGACCGTGCGGATGTCCGTTCCCCGCTGGAGCAGGTGCGTGGCGAATGAATGCCGCAGTGTGTGCACCGTCACTGGTTTGACGATCCCGGCGGCTGCCACGGCGCGCTTCATCTCGCGCTGCAGCCGCTGCTCGTACAGATGATGGCGGCGAATCACTCCATCGCGCGGATCGACCGACATCTTCGGCGCCGGAAACACCCAGAACCAGGACCAGCTGACGCCGGCTCGCGGGTACTTGCGCTCCAGTGCATCAGGCATCCACACGCCGCCAGCGCCGGCCGCGCGATCACGTGCCCAAATCTCACGTGCATGGCTCAACTGAGCGCGTAGGGTAGGAGCCAACGAGCGCGGCAGCATCACCACGCGGTCCTTGCCGCCTTTGCCTTCGCGCACCACGATCAGTGCCGCTCGAAGTCGATGTCCTTGATCCGCAACCCAAGACCCTCCGCCAAGCGCAGCCCGGTGCCGTACAGCAGCCTGGCCAGCAATCCCAGTTCACCCGTGATCACCGCCAAGAGACGCGCTACCTCGTCCGTGGTCAGCACGACCGGGATGCGCTTGCGAGGCTGAGGCCGACCGATCTCCTGCAGCCACGGCAAATCCAGGTCCAGTACCTCCTTGTAGAGAAAGAGCAGGGCGTGCAACGCCTGCCGGTGGGTCGAGGCGGCCACATGGCGCTCGTTGGCCAGAAAGCTCAAGAAGGCCTCGACGTCGCGGTGTCCGCATTCGCGAGGGTGACGCAGGCCGGACCAGCGCACGAACAGGCGAACCCAGCGCACATACGCCTGCTCGGTGCGCAGGCTGTAGTGCAGGTAGCGAATCCGCTCCCGTACCTGCTCAAGCAGGCGGGTAGAGGTCAACATCGGCCTGCCGGGTTTGGCCGATCTGTTATCACTGTACATTCGTACAGCATAGGCCGCAACCGCTGGCCAGTTCAAGCTTTCCCCCAAATGGGGGTCCGGTGTTATTCAGCAAGGCCCGGTGTTATCCAGCAAAATGACGCGTATAACAAGTTAGAGCTCACAGCAGTCATGGTCCGCAAATTTCGCCTGTCGCTTTGGATTGCAGCAGTGTTCTGGATTGCAACGGTGCTCGCTCTGACCGGTGCGGGCTACGCACTTAAACGGCAGGGAGTGTTCGTCCGCCAGACATTGCCCATTGGCACTAGCTGGCAGGGGTATCAGATCGCTATCCCGGGAAGGCCCGCTATCACCATCACGGAGGAAGAGCGCCTTTGCCGAAATAGTCGGTTTGCTCTGAGGGACGTACAAGGTGGGGAAGGATTCTTGTTTCCTAAAGAGTCGCCTTGGGCCTGCATCAAAAACGCGCCGGTCTACATGTCCATCCGGTGGCCACAGTTCAGTCTCGCAATTGTTTTTGGCTTGTTAGGTCTGATGGCCGGTCTGAGACCCACCGCCTCCAAGTCGAGCTCGGGAGTTCGCCAAGGTGATCTCTAACTCTTCCATCGAGCTGACGTCCAACGGGCTGCGCCCGTCGGCCGCAGCTCATGTCAAACGTTAGGTCGCATGAAGCCACCGATCAACCCGACTCGCACAACCGCACTTCTTAGCGGACTCGTGCTCGGCCTTGTCATGCCGCTGCAAGAGGCTCTGGCAACCGCTCTCGCTCTTTCGCCAGAAGCGCGTAACCTTCTTATCCTGGCTGCACTTGCACTTGTCTTCTTCGTGCCCGTGCTTTTGTTCGTGGTTGGCACGCAGCACCTGTCACTGGCAACCAAGGAGGTCGCTACCAAACCATACTGGTCTTCGCTTGGCCAAGTTGCGGTGCGAAGCCTCTTCTGGCTCGCTGGCGGAGGCACTGCCTTCGCACTTCTCTCGGCGCTCCGCTCGTAGTCGGCCATTCTGGCAACAATGCCGCCACGGTATCGCCCGCCTTCAGGCGTTCCCGCCTTGTTAGGTTCGGCCTACTTCTATCCGAGAATGCGGCCTAACCATTCCATCGAGCTGACGTCCAACAGGCTGCGCCCGTCGGCCGCAGCTCATGTCAAACGTTAGGCCACTCGGCGCGTGAAACTCTTCCTCCGCACCTTCGCCGACTGTGAAAGCCAAAATGCTGCCCGAGCCATATCGGCTCAGCTCCGCTTGGCCTTGTCGAGGTTCTCCCCAGAGGCTGCGAACTTACCCAAGCCATACTGGAAAATGCCTCATCAGTTCGAGTTCACGTTCGTGCTTTTACCGGCAAACGAAGCCTCATTTCAAGCCATTGTTCTTGCATCGTCCGGTGGGTGGCATCACATTGAAGTAGGCGTAGAACTCTCTTCTGTCTGGAATCGAAGGGACGATCATGCATTCTTGGTCCCGGAAGTTAGTTGGGCCGAAATTCATCTCCATGAGACAGCGGCCTAACCCTTCCATCGAGCTGACGTCCAGCGGGCTGCGCCCGTCGGCCGCAGCTCATGTCAAACGTTGGGCCTCACGATGAGCATTGAGTTTGGGATCCCCATTCTTGGTAGTACCCTGACGCTCGATGGGGCGTTTCGCGTCGATATCGATGAATCGGTGTTTCTAGAGCTACAGCCCGTGCTCGCCCAGACGGCACACACCGCTGACCAAGAACTAGACTTGTATGGCAGCGCAACGTTTGAAGGCGCCGGTTTGCGAAGCCTGATAGCCGCCGTTTCAGGTTGGCATCCAAGCAATGCCGCGGTTCCTGAGGCTGCAACGTTCAAGACAGAACTTTTGCGTATCGCGCGGCACGCAGAGGCTTCTGCACAGCCTCTTCTCTATCTGGGTCTTTGAGCGATGATGCCCAACCCATCGTTCCAACGGACCGCCTCAGGCGGCCGTTGAACTCAAGCGTTACGCATCACCAAGAACTGCTTCGCCATGAAAACTGCACTTTTCCTAGCAGCGATCCTTGCCAGCTCTGTGGCTCATTCGCAGGTCACCTCAGATCGAGCGCAGAAGGACGACCTCGTCTTCATGGAAGATGAGGAGCCAGCAATGCGAAAGGCATTTGTAAAGGCAGCCGAATCACTGGATGACTTTTTGGCCAAGGCAAAGGCAGCCTCCCCTGAGCACACATCCTTCTCTCTGAAGGTGGCGATTAGTGAAGGCGAAAAGACTGAATACTTCTGGGTGAACAACTTCGTGCAGATTGGAGAAGACAGCTTCCAGGGTGAGATCGGGAACGAACCGCGAATGGTCAAGGCAGTGAAGTTCGGGCAGCGATACCTGTTCCCTCGAACTCACATCGTTGATTGGACTTACATCGACAAGCCTCGCCGGAGCATGGTGGGCAATTTCACCCTTTGCGCACTACTCACGAAGGACCCCAAGTCAGAGGCCGACGCGATGAAGAAGAGATTCAAACTGAACTGCGACTGGCTGCAGTGATGCGTAACCTTTCCATCGAGCTGACGTCCAACGGGCTACGCCCATCGGACGCAGCTCATGTCAAACGTTGTGCGTCATAGCTGTGGCCACGCCTAATAGCCGGAACAGAGCTTCGGCGTCCATTCCGAGAATCATCCAGAGATCAACCAATGTCCAAGGACTACAGCACTGAGTTCTATGCAGCCTGTCCCAAGTGGCTCAAGTTGTCTATGCTCATCCCGGGCCTATACGTGCCTCTGGGGGGCGCAACATTTCTCTTTGGCCCACCTGGCCTGCGCGGTCTAACAGGTACGCTCCTTCTCCTTGCCATTTCGCTAGCTGCCTTCGGGTTGGTTGTAGCCGGCATGCTCGTGGGTTACCTTCCTGGCAAGTCAATGGTTTCAAGGAGGAACGAGCCATTTCGCTTCACGCTAACGATCGCAGCGTTCTCACTCTTTGCCGCAGGAGCCCTTGCGCTTTTCTGTATGTCCCTTGGTGAGCTACTGCATGCATAGCAAGGCTTCACGCCAGTGCACACAATGACGCCCAACCCTTCAATCGAGAGGACGTCACCCGGCAAGCCGGGTGACGCCTCTCATCTCAAACGTTAGGCCTCACCAAAAGCATGGAAACCATCGTCGCAGAGATCGAGCGTGCAGTAGCAACGCTTCAACTTCCTCCTGAAGCAATGCGGTTGTTGGATGCTGGCCAAGGAGAGGTCGTGTACTTCGCAGCCCTACGGCACTTCGTATCGTCGGAAGATCGACGTTGGTGGTGGGAGGCTCTGCGCAATCCCGGAGCTTCGGTAGCTTTCGAGGCCGGTGATGGCTGGCGGCGTATCCCAAGTATTTCTCCAAACCCGCATGAAGCGGTATGGTTCATTGCGGAAGAAGACCAACTTCCTCACTACCCCGTTTTCGAGACTACTCCGCAGGTAGCGTCTGAGGTCATAGGTCAGTGCTACGCCTTCGAGTACTACCTGGTTGCCAAAGACCTCAGTTGGTTGCTCTGCGAAAACCACCACAATGTCATGTGTGCAGTCGGGCCAGCCATCGAAGAGAGGCTCCTCGCGAGTGCGGCCTAACCCTTCAATCGAGAGGACAAACAACGGCGGGTCGCAGTCGCGCGCTTTTGCCAGCGCACAGCCGCCGTTGTTTGCCTCTCATCTCAAACGTTAGGCGTCTACATTGCCGCTCGGAGAATACGATGTCAGTAGCCCATCGCATCGCGCTCGACTTCTTCCGCGGACTACTTTGGCCCGCGGTCGCCGGAAATGTACTTTGGTCGTTTGCCTCCTTGGCTATGAAGCCAGTGGTTGCGTCCGATCTGGTGCCAGCCGCCTCCCGACTTGTGCTGCTCTTCCTCCTGGGCTCCTACCTCTCGCTAGAGTGGATTCGGAACTATCGAAGTCTTCCTAATCCGTTGACGGCGAAGTTTTGGCTCTTAGACGCAATCCACCTGCTGGGTGCTGTAGTGACCGCGCTAGCGGCATACGATGCATTGAAGTACCTACACCTCGGACTCGTCATCTACTTGGCTGGGACAGGACTGGGGCACGCCCTTGGTATCTACCGGAACTCAGCATTCGACGGCCCGCATGATCACAAGCTTCTGGCTGCCATAAACTTCAGCGGATTGCCATTCGTCGCACTTGCCTTCTGGAGTCCGTCAACGTCGTGGTTTTCAGTTCCGGCCAGTTTTGCCGTTCCGCTTGTCTTGTGGCTCTTCGCCCGACGCAGAAACATAGCCGCCTTGAGCCGGCCGACCGATGCCACTTCTGAGAAGTGTGGTGGAGACGCCTAACCCCTCCTTCAAGCGGACCTGGGACCTTGCATCGGTTTAGTTGACACTCCCACCTAACGGAGACTAAAACACGAAGGCTGTAGGAACCCAAATGCTCGATTGGCTGTGTCAAGCAACGCGCCGCCGTTTCGGCTCGAACCCCAAGGTCTTCATCGCTCCGGTCAACGTCTGCCTCTTCTTCCAATAGCCGCCCCACGGGTCGCTCGCTTGAAAAGACAGGTACTCACGTGCCGTCGCGATGTTCCACTGCGCGCCGCCTTTCAAGCTCATGAGCTCGTCCCAGCCCACTGGCATCGACACCCCGAGCCCCGGCCGCGCCCGCGCCGAGAATGCGGCCGCCGTGGTCTGCCCGTGCCCGTTGCGCAGGTAGTCGATGAAGATCTTGCCCACCCGGTTCGTCCCACCCGACTTGGCCACGAAGCGCTCTGGGATGGTCCTCGCCATGTGCTGAACCGCGGCCTGCGAAAACCCCTTGACCACCTCATAGTCGAGCTTCGGCGTCAGCGGCACGACCACGTGCAAGCCCTTGCCGCCGGATGTCTTGAGCCAGCTCTCCAAGCCCAGCTCGGTGAGCAGCGTGCGCATCAGCAGTGCCGCATCTTGGAGGTGCTTCCAGCTCACGCCTTCGCCGGGGTCCAGGTCGAAGATGACGCGGTCGGGCTGGTCGATGCGATGGCTCGTTGAGTTCCAGGTGTGGAACTCGACCGTGTTCATCTGCGCTGCGGCGAGCAAGGACTCGGCGCTGTTGATGGCGAGCAGGGCGGAGTGGCCCGGCCAAAGCGCCGGGTCCAGCTCGGTCAACCCCGGCATCTTGGTCTCCGGGTGCTTCTGGAAGAAGTGCTGGCCGGTGATGCCTTGCGGCGCCCGTACCAGCGACACCGGCCGGTCTCTGAGATGCGGCAGCATCCAGTCGGCAATGCTCTCGTAGTAGCGCACCAGGTCGACCTTCTTGAAACCGGTCGATGGGTCAATGACGCGATCTGGATTCGTCACCTTCACGCTCACCCTCGGCGGCGGGGTCGAGGTCGCTGAATCTGCGGTGCCGCCGACCGCGCGCTCGCGCGTGATCTCCTTGCTTGACTTGTCGAGGCGCACGCTACGGAAGGTGGGGTGGCGAACGTGACCCTCCGGTGTCCACTCTGAGAACGCCACTTCGACAACCATTACCGGCTTGACCCAGCGCTCCGACCCGGCCTTGCGTTTGGACCAACGCCCCGGTTTCAAGGTGCTCGGGTCGACCGCTGGTTGGCCGACCTCCAGCCTGACAAGGCGCTCATGCAGTTCGCGCCCGGTGGTGGAGCCCCAGCCGGTTCCGACCGAGCCGGCCGAGCGCAGCGTTCCACCCTCGTGGTAGGCCAGCAGCAGGCTGCCCACCTCTCTCGCGGAGTTGGTGCGGTCGGTGAAGCCGATGACCACGAACTCCTGTCGCTGCAGGCACTTGAGCTTGAGCCAGGTCTCCGTCCGACCGGAGACATAGGGCGCGTCGGCGCGCTTCAGCATCACGCCCTCCAGGCCCACCTGGCAGGCCGCCTCGAGCAACACCGCAGGACTGGCGTCGAAGGCCTCGCTGAAGCGAACGCGTTCGGTGGCGCGTTCCGCCATCAGCTCTTTGAGGACCTGACGACGGTGGATGAGCGGCACCTGTCGCAGGTCGGTGTCAGCGAGGAAGGGCACGTCGAAGAGGAAGTACGTGATGCCGTCGCTGCGGGCGTTGTCGATCGCGTTCTGCAACCGGTTGAAGTCAGGCACGCCGGCGTCGTTGAGGACCACGATTTCGCCATCGAGCCAGCCCGCCTCGATGCCGAGCGTCTCGACTTCGGCGGCCAGACTCCTCAACTGGGGAGTCCAGTCGTTGCCCTTGCGCGTGATGAGACGCACCTTTCCGTCGACGATGCGGGCGAGCATGCGGTAGCCGTCGAACTTGTTCTCGAGGAGCCAGTTGTCGCCGGCCGGCGCGGAGGCGGCCAGCGTGGCGAGCTGCGGTGCCAACTTTGCAGGCATCGCGGCCTTGACGGCGTGCGACAGGTCAGGGCGGTTGTCGGCTGTAAGCGCAGGGGACGCTGCACGGTGGCTCTCGCGCGGCTCCCGCTCCTCGACCGGTCCCAAAGGCGTCTTGGTGACGCTGTCGGGCAGAGCGGTGATGACGTTGTACTCGGCGGTAGGACGGGCCCAAGCATCACCTCGCTTCTTCAGCAGCAGCCACTGGTCCTGCTTTTTCTCGCCCCGCTTGGGGATGTGCACCAGCTCCCACAGGCCCGCCAGCTTTTCGCCGTGCAGCTTGAAGATGAGCTTGCCCTTCGTCATCCCCTCATGGGGGTCGCCAACCGGCTCCCAGGTGCCGCGGTCCCACAGGAGCACGGTGCCGGCGCCGTACTGACCTTTGGGAATGGTGCCCTCGAAGCTGTTGTAGCTGAGCGGGTGGTCCTCGACGTGGATGGCCATCTGCTTGAGGGCCGGGTCGAACGACGGTCCCTTCGGCACCGCCCAGCTCAGCATCACGCCGTCGAGCTCGAGCCGGAAGTCGTAGTGCAGGCGGCTCGCCCAGTGCTTCTGGATGACGAAACAGAGGGTCTTGGCCTTGCGGGCGGTGCGCTTGGGCACGACGCCCGCCGGCTCGGAGGTGACCTTGAAGTCCCGCTTGGCGTTGTAGCGGGACAGCGGCAGGTCGCCTGCGCGGGCGGCGGGCTTGTCGGCCATGTCGAACAGCCCAGTCCGACGGTCAGGCGCGCTTGCCGCCCTTCAGATGCGCTTCCACGTCCTTGGCGTTGGAGCCGACTGCCTTGACGGCGGCCTTGAGCTGCTCGGCGCTCACCCCGAACTTCTTGGACCAGTCCTGGACCTCGTAGTCCTGGCTGGTGTTGATGCGGGTGCGGTCCTGGCCGCCAGCGTTTCCTTTGTCGTCTGCCATGCCTGTCTCCATGAGTTTTGGAAGCTCTCATGTTGAGGAAGCGGGTGTGCCGAGAGAACCGGCGCTTGCCGCGTTCAGATGCAGGTTCATGCCTACAGCGGGCGGCCTGGGTGCACCCTCACGGGGGAACCTGCACCCCCATTCGCCGGCCACCTCAGGAGGGATTTTGCAGAGCGCCCGTGGCGAGAAGAATGGCTGCATCAAGAGAGAGGGAAGCCATGTCAGAGAGCGATTGGATCGCCAAAGCCACCGAGCAGATCCTGCAGTACATACCGAACTTCCACCCGTACGATGCTGCGAAATTGGCGGAAGACCTGCAGCGGTCGTCGCCGAACCTTCCGCCAGACGACGCGGTGAAATATTTCTTTCGGCCGCTGCGGCCGCAGAGGGGACCGGTGGGCTGACATGCGCCAGTCACTCCATTGGGACCCCCGAAAGGAGGAGGCAGATGAGGCCGTCATTCGCCGCCAATGGCGATAAAGTGAAAGCGACTGCATGCGCTCTGTCTGTTGAGCGCAGCGGAGCGAGAGGCCTCTGTTTTGATCTGGACGATCCTCATCACTTTCCAGGACCAGCAGCTGTATGGCCGTCGCGGCCGAGTCGCTGAATCGGCTGCACGAACCCACTTCGAGCAAGCCGGCTGCACGCCCTATGAGGCGGCCGAGGCTGCCTGGAAGCAAGAGGGTGAGGCCTGTCCGTTGACCGACCAGCAGGAAGCGTGGGCGGAGGTCTGGCGATGCGCGCCGGATGTGGTGGCTTCGGCGCTTGGGCTCCATGCGTCGGACATCGACGTCGAACTTCGACCCGACCCAGTGGCGCTTTGACGTCTGCATGACTTCACGTCGACTTTTCATTGGGCTGATGGCCAATGCCGCAGCACAAGCGGCCATCAGCCAGTATCAGCTGCGGTGTGACTGGCCTTCGACTGCGAGATTGACTGACCCGGGGCGGCTGCACATCACGTTGGCGTTCTTGGGCAACCTCAACGACTCCGATGAGGCGCGATTGAGTTCAGCGCTGGCCAACGTGCCGATGGCGCCGCTGTATCTCAGGTTGACCCGGGCCGAGATGTTTTCAAAGGGCATCGCGGTACTGAGGGTTGAAGAGAACCGAGACTTGGAGCACCTGCAAGGCGACATTGCCGCCTTGGTGCAAAGCCTCGGGATTCCCATCGACAGCAGGCCGTGGCTGCCGCACGTCACCATTGCTCGGGAAGCGATGGGATGCCTGCTCCCCACGGAGCCGCTTGCCATCGAGTGGGATTCTTTGCAGTTCTCGCTCGTCTGGTCGAAGCCATCAGGCGGATACGACGTGCTGCAGAGCTGGCCCGCGTCACAGCGCGAGCTTTCGGCTCGCGCCGTCCTCTAGGCTGGTTGGATTGCAAGCGCGACTGGTCTGTTGAACGCGGTGTCACGTCCAATCATGTCCACTGGCACCCTTAAGATCCGAGAACGATGACGACCAAATCAACATGACTCAGAAGGACTTGGAACGTACGGCATGGGCCAAAGAGTTCAGAAGGGACGCTCCCGTCAGCTACGCCACTGCGCTGCGTTACGCTCAAGAGGAGCGCCTGGAGGTGTTCGTCGAGAAGACCGACGAGTCTGGCGAACTTCAATGGGTCATTCGGGTCCTACACGATCCTGCATTCTGGATGGATGCGAAGCCCACGAAGAAGGCAGCCATCGAGATCTGCCGACAGATGGGATGGAAGATCGTCTGAGATCCTCGCCTGTCGCAGTTGAGAAGCGGCGTCGCGAAGAGCCCGTTCGACAGTCGTTTGGCAAGACGTTGCCTGTCAGAACGGATGCCGCTGAAACCGAACGCCGTTGGGCGACATAGTCAGCGGCCAAACGATACACGCATCCGATGTGTTAGCTCCCGGCCCTACGTGACCGATGGCCCGTCAGCGCGCCCACCAGTCCCAAGCCGAGCACCATCAACGCCAACTGCGACGGCTCTGGCACTGGGGCTACATTGAATGTGCCGGTAAAGAATGACCCGTTGTTGAACGACGTGCCACCCAGACTGAGTTCGATCCAGTCAGATCCGTGGGACAGCGTGTAGTGCGTCAGGCTCGTGTTGACGCTGACACCGGCCAGAAAGCTCGTCCCGGGACTGGAGAAATCCAGATCGCTGATGCGCAGCACGATGGGCTCTTGAAAACTCGCGCGGTACAGGAACTCGATGTCGAACCGGTCCGCCTCCATGTTCAGCGAGAAGATGTATTCCCACTGCTGTAGATCTGAAATCCCATTCGACACAACAAAGGGGCCGAACAAGCCATATCCCACACGACCGGGCCCCAGCCGGGGCATGATCATTGCGGCATCGACCGTGTCACCGATCAGACTGAATGTCTGGGCATGGCCGAGAAAGGGCGCCAATAGAAGACCGAAAAGCAGGGCGAAGCGTTTCATATCTTCCCTTCGAATGCGCTGAATCAGCCGTGGTGAGGGGGCAGCGCTCGGGAGACAACGGTGCCACGAATTGACCTGATGGAAAGACAAGCAAACACGGCGGGGAGCGCCGATCAATCCTACGCCTGAGGTTGATCCGGAAGCAAGGGACTGCTCGGTTGAATTTCAGCTTCCCACGCCGACCACCGGCCGCGCTTGATTTGAAGACGGGGTCCGCGCGTGCCCGCCAAATTGGTCGCCTAGGTGCTGGTAGTGCAGCTGTCCGCCACGTTTCGATCGTGTTCCCCACATTCAACTTTGGTCGGTATCCACAGCTGTCCTTGACGTGAGCAAGCGGCTGCCCCCACTAGCCGTCCAGCGCCCGCCGCACTTTGTCGCCCACGCCGTGCAGGCGATGGATCGGCTCATTCGAATAAACGAAGCGGATGCAATGCGGCCCGTGTGTCTCGCCCCAGCCCAGCATGCCCGTTGCAGCGATCCCTTGCTCGAGCAAACGGGCCGACATGCGGGCGCCATCGAGCCCGAACTCGCTGACCCTCAGCAACATGGACCATCCGCCGCCCGGAACCCCGACCGGCAGGCCACGCAGCTCATTCAGAAGGACGTCGCGTCGCCGCTCGAGCTCCGACACATAGGCGCCGATGGAAGCATGCGACTCCTCCAGCGCAATCGCCGCGGCATCCTGCGCGATGCCGACGGGCACCACGCAATTGGCCAGCGAGACCGCGGAGATGTCCGGCATGTATTGCTCGGGCCCGACGATCCAACCGACGCGCCAGCCGATCATGCGCAATTCCTTCGACGCGCTGCCGACCGTGATCGTGCGTTCACTCATGCCCGAAAAGCCAGCGGGATGAATCACGGGATGCCGGTCAAAGACCAGACGCTCCATTGCGGCATCGACGATGAGAAGGAGATCATGCGCGCAGCAGAGCTCTGCTACCAGCCGCCAATCGCCTTCGCTCAGCAGGCCGCCGCTTGGCATCGATGGGGACATCAAGAGCATCGCTCGCGTCCGCGGCCCGATGGCCGCCCGCAGTGCGTCGCGATCGAGCCTCCACTGAGCGCCAGGCACAAACTCGAACGGAACGAACTTCGGCACGCCGCCAGCGAGTCGAATCCGGTTGAGCAGCCCCGCATAGGTCGGGTCGGTCACGATGACTTCGTCCCCCGTGTCGATGGTCGCGAGCAACACGTTCAGGATGCCGGCCAATCCTCCGGGAACGATGACGCAATGGCGTTCGCCATAAGCCACGCCACTGACCCGTGAGACGTGATGTGCAGCGACCTGGCGCAGCCTGCGCTGGCCGACGAACGGCAGGTAGCTGTTGTCGGAATCAAGAGTGACCGCCGAGCGCGTGCGCTCTATCGCCGCTTCGCACGGCGGGAGGTTGACATCCAGATTTTCGAGACGAAGCAGGTCCTGTCTCAGGCTATCGGCCAGATCGCCGACATGCTCCACGCCGATGCTCGCAATGTCGCGCATTCGCGCGGGGCGTCTTGGCATTCCGATCTCCATCGCATTTTCGGCTGTCGACAATATAGGCTTGTGACTTCGGTTATTCCAGACCGAGCACGCGAGCGTGCGGAGGCGCGCAACCCTTTCGGTTCAGCACTCCGCTCAAGTGGGAATCGCAAGTCCGGCACACGCCCGAAAGTCCAGGACGCGCTTCACAGCGCTGACCATCCACGATCTCGCGGCCGCGAAGCAGGCCACCAAGGCCCCCGGGCGTGACCGTCGTTCGCTCGGCGGCGGGGTCGATGTCGGGTGAGGCAGCGCCTACCCAACTGCAGAAGGTCGCCGACGCGATGCTGGGCTGGAAGTTCTCTCCGGAGCGCAAGACCGCGCGGGTCCCGGAACAGCGGTCGCTCGAGCGCGCCAGGCTTATGGCCAGCAAGGCCTGAACGGGAATCTTTCTGGAACTGGTGCTAGGAACTGCTGCTGGAGGCTTCGACTATCGAAGTGTGGCCCACCCGTGCGGCGAGGGCGCAGCCTTAGCGGCACTTGCATCCTGGCGACAGGTGAATCCATTCCGGCCCTTCGCTTTGGTTTCATACAGCGCTTGGTCGGCCAACTTGAGCAACCGCTGTGGCTCTGACTTGCCGGTCGCCGAAAGATAGGCAATGCCGATGCTGGTCGTCACCGAAAGATCCTCGCCGTCGACATGGGTCACTTGGCGGGCCTCCAAAACGAACTTCTGGGCGACCGCTTCGCATTCCTCTACAGCGCGCAGACCTTCGAGCAGCACCACGAACTCGTCGCCGGCGAAACGTGCCACGAGGTCGGTCTCCCGGACTGACGCAAGCAACCGGCCGCTGAAGGCGACGAGGACCCGATCTCCAGCATCGTGGCCGAAGGTGTCGTTGATGCCTTTGAAGTGATCGATGTCGAGAAACATGAGCGCGAGCCCAGTCCGGTTGCGACGGGCTCTCGCAAGTGCCTCGGGCAGACTTTCGTCGAAACGCCGGCGGTTCGCGAGACCCGTCAGTGAGTCACTCAGGGCAAGATCCGCCATGCGACGCTCGGCCAGCCTCAAGGCGGTCACATCGGTCGTCAGCGTATACACACCCGCTGCTTGGTCAACTGTCTCCATGTCCGGCACGTAGACGGTCTGAAGGTAGCGCTGCACGCCGAGGGCTTGCGACTCGACCTCGAACTCGATTCGTTCGCCCCCGAGCGCGCGTTGAAGGTGCGCAGCTCGCTGGGAGTACAGGTCGTCACCTAAGACATCCAGCAGCGGCTTGCCCAAGGCACCCGAGACCGCAATGCCAGTCCATTGTTCGAAGGTGCGATTCAGAAACTGGAGCCGCTCGTGCCGGTCGATGTACGAGATCATCACCGGCAGGTTGTCGGTGATCGCCCGCAGCCGGCCCTCGCTGACTTCCAACCGAGTCTGTGCCGCCTTGCGCTCCCGGATGTCACGTACAAAGGCGTTGGCGACATGGCCAGCTGGCGTCTCTACAGAGGAGATCGACAGTTCGACGGGAATCTCGTAGCCATCACGGTGCCACCCCGTGATCTCGGTCCGCCGGTTGACCACGGGCCCGACGCCTGACCGAATGAATTCTGCGAAATTTGCAGTGTGCGCGGCCCGGTGCGGTGGTGGGATGATGAGTTCAACCAAGGGGCGACCCAAGGCCTGCGACTCCTGCCAACCAAAGAGTCGCGTGGCCTCCTTGTTCCAATCACTGATCCGTCCCTCGGTGTCGATGGCGATGAACGCGTCGCTGGAGGTGTCCAGGATGGTCCGCACGCGCTGCTGCTCCTTCACGACTGTCTTCAGCAGCGGTTTCACGCGAGAGCGCAGCGCCCATGTCCCCGCGGCCACCAGCCCCACCACCAGGAGCGCGAGCAGGTGCAGCTGTTCCCTGAGGGGTGCATAGAGCGTGCTGACGTCGGTCTTCGCCACGAGCCCGAGGCCGAAGTCACCGACTGGTGTGTAGCCGGCGATGACGGGGACGCCGCGCAGATCTTTGACGGCGAGCACGCCTGTCTGGCCGAGCAAAGCGCGGCTGATGGGAAATGCGGGCTGGCCAGTGGCGTTGTACATCGGGATGGAAAGCGGCTGCTCGTAGATCCTGGTCGGCGCGCAGACTGCCGTGGCTTCGCTGACACTGCAGATCAGTGCATCTGCACTTTCAGTTCCCTCCTGGCGCAACGCTTGCATTCGGCGACAGCCGACCTGGATGGAGGTTGTCCAGGGTCGCGACCGTGGGCACCCGTACGAAGTCCAGGCCCAGGTCGATCTTGAAAAGCGTTTGCGACAGGATGAGCGCCGGATAGCCGATGAGGACGACCGCACCGATCTCTGTCCACCTGTTCCGAGCGCCAGAGCGATGCTGTGCACCAACGATCAAGGCGGTTCCCGCAACCAAGAACAGCAGCGGTCCGTTCAGCCCCGTCTTGCCGAAGAATGGGCTTTCCAGCAGGCCGGGTAGGCGCACCCCCCATTGAAGCGCCAAACCGGCACCGAAGACGGCGACCAGTGCTCCGGCCACCATCGGTGTGTTGAGTGCCTGGAAAGTCCGTTTCATGGCTGCAGCTCGTTGCTTAACAGCCGAAAGCGGTTGTCAGTGCGTTATCGGAAGGCGAGGCGGCGCCCTGAAGCGGCATCGACATCCAACTGGCGACCATCTTGAGGTCCTGATTCCTAGGATCGTCCTCATTTTGTAGACGGCGAACCCACGGTGACTCCCGACAACCAGCTTGCTCTCAAACGCTGGCCGCGATATGGGGGATAACGCCAGAATATTTCTACCTGGGCTGTGGGGAGCATGCCTTTCGAAAGCCTGCAGTGTGAGCGTCCGATTCCTGCGGCTTGTCGATTTCGCCCTGCCATGGCTCCTTGTCGATCTCCAGCAGCCTGCCAGGCAAACACAAAGTGGGTGAGAGGTTCCGCATCGAGTTTGGCTTTTGAGAGCCCGCCGCCATCGTCGACTGCGATCGGTGTATGGAGGAATCTAATGCTCTTGTCGTAGCAGACCGAATGCGTGCTCGGCGAACGTCAAGCGTCGAGCTTGCCTGGTCGCGAATCGAGGCCCACAGAGCCGTAGTGGCTTGTCCCCGGTTGGGAGCGGTGGGATATCGCGTAGGCCCGAAGCGCGTCCAAGCACGGGACGACTTCCAGGCGGGCACACCATTCTTTGAATCGAAGTGGCTGCACTTCAAGCGGGCGATATTCCAACCCGGCAGCTGCTGCAGCAGCGTTCGCCATTGATATCAGATCGGTCCAGCGTTCCCAGGTCTTGGGGAATACGCCATCAGCACCGCAATACCCAGCAAGGAGTTCGAAGTCGGTGGCGCTGAGGGTCAAACCCGCCAAGTCTTTCATGCTCGATCCGGAGGATGGGTTTAACGCCCATCATCGCTGATCAAGGGAAAATCTGCGTCGAGCTTTTTTTAGCAGGGCGCATAGACTGCGAACGCACCCAATCTGGTTGCGATTGGGAGCGCCGTATGGATGTCAAACGCCGAAACAACGTCCAAGTGCTGGGCAATGGTGCCGACACACTGGTCTTGGCACATGGCTTCGGCTGCGATCTGAACATGTGGCGCCTTCTCACGCCGCACTTTCAAGATCGATTCCGCATCGTTCTCTTTGACTTGGTTGGGAGCGGCGCCTCGGATCTGACCGCCTACGACCGTGACAAATACGGCCGCTTGCAGGGATACGCCGACGACCTCATCGAGATCGTCGATCAGTTCGTGACGAAGCCGGTGGTCTTCGTCGGGCATTCCGTCAGCGCAATGATCGGCTTGCTGGCAGACATCAAGGCGCACGATCGATTTGCGGCACAGGTGATGGTCGGCCCATCGCCTTGCTACATCAACGACGGTGACTACGTGGGCGGGTTCTCGCGCAACGACATCGACTCGCTTCTGGAAACGCTGGAGAGCAACTACCTGGGCTGGTCCAGCAACATGGCGCCTGCGATCATGGGAGCGCCTGATCAGCCTGAACTGGCGCAGGAGCTGACCAACAGCTTCTGTCGAACCGATCCTGACATTGCGAAGCACTTCGCACGCGTTACCTTCCTGTCCGACAACCGCGCCGACTTGCATCGGCTGAAGTCGCCAACGCAGATCCTTCAGTGCACTGAAGACCTGATTGCACCCATGGCCGTGGGCAGCTTCATGGCGCGTTCCATCCCCAACGCAGAACTGCAGATCATCGAGAACGTAGGACATTGCCCGCACCTGAGCGCACCCAGTGCGAGTGCCGCCGCCATTGACGACTTCTTGGTGAGATTGCGCGCGGGGAACTGAATGAGCGAGCGAGACGCCGCGTTTCGTTTGACGAAGGATGGCGTCCCGCCTGATGAGGTCGCCGCCTGCGGGATGATGCTGACCGACAAGAATGGAACGATTCGCAGGGTCAACAAGACTTTCTGCCGGTGGGTCGGGCGCGACGCGACCGAGATGGTCGGCCGGATGCGCATCTCAGACCTGCTAACCATAGGCGGACGCATCTTTTTGCAGACGCACTGGATGCCTCTGCTTCAAATTCAAGGTTCAGTGGCCGAGGTGAAACTCGATCTGCTTCAGCGCGAGGGGCAGTCCATTCCGATGATGCTCAACGCCGTTGTACGAGAGCTTGAAGGCGCCACAGTTCACGAGTATGCCGTCTTCATCGCAGAAGACCGCACCAAGTATGAACGCGAGTTAATGCTCGCGCGAAAGCAGTCAGAGGACCTTCTCGAGAAGGAACAGAAGGCGCAGAAGCTGCTGTCCTTGGCTCAGGACGAGGCCGAGCGACTACGGCATTTGGCCGAAGAGCGAGCTTTGTTTGCCGAACAGATGATGGCCATCGTGAGCCATGACCTGCGCAATCCTTTGTCGGTCATTCGAATGACCGCGCACGCCATCGGCCTCGGCGATCTATCTTCAAATCAGCATCGTGCCCTGGGCCGGCTTGTGGCTTCAACGGCACGCGCATCACGGCTGATTGGCGATCTGCTTGACTTTAGTCAGGCGAGGTTCGGCGGTGGCATTGAGGTTGTCCGGACGCCCCTGGATCTCCACGATACCGTTGCGGACAGTGTTGAAGACCTGCGCACGGCCTTCCCGGGACGCGTGCTGATTCACGAACACGCCGGTCATCGAAACTGTTCAGCCAACGCGGATCGCTTGATTCAAATGATTGGCAACCTCGTCGCAAACGCCTTCACCTATGGCGCGCAGGATCGGCCTGTCTTCGTGAGGTCAGCGTGTGGAGAATCAGATTTCAGTGTTTCAGTCAGCAACGAAGGGACTGACATTCCAGAACAAACATTGCCAACTCTCTTCGATGCGATGACCCGCGGAGACAGATCGCCCGACGAAACCCACAGCGTGGGCCTTGGGCTCTTCATTGTTCGAGAGATTGTGCGGGCTCACGGCGGCTCGATCACCGTGAAATCAGAAGGCGGCACAACCACCTTCACTGCCTCATTGCCTCAGGCTTCGCCATAGGCCACCGTCGTACTAACGCTCTTCACGAACATGTGGAACTCGGTGCGCACGAACCGCAAGGTCGACGTGCTGCCGCCGCGCACGACCGATGTTCTGGGTGCGTTGAAAGCGAGAAAGATCTCAAGCTATCTCCGCGCTTGTGGAACGCGCCGCTACAGACGTGCACCGCCCTCCGCAGTTCAGTCTTGATTCGATGATCCGTCATACCGTAGGCACCCGGGCCCAGCTCTTCTGTCGCGTCGATTTTCCAAACATCACATGACGACGTAGCGGCGACGCGCCGGCGATCAAGAGCCGGATAGGGGCTCGTCCAGCAGACGCGAGGCTTGGCCGTTGGCACCCGATCGTCGGTGGTAGTTCACGACGGACGCCGCCGAGCGGTGCCCGGTCAACTCCATCGTCTCACCAAGCGCAATTTGCTGGCGGCCTGCTTCAGTCACGAAACCGGACCGCAGTGAGTGTGCGGAGAAGCCGCCCTCGAGGCCAGCCAGCACACAGCGCTTCTTCACGATGTCGCGCACCGCGGCCGGGGAGAGAGGCTCGCCGATCACGCTGCCCCGACGGACGCGCCGGAAGAGGGGACCGACCTTGATCTGAGACACTGCCAGCCAAGCCGCCAGCGCCTCGGCCGCACTGCCCGCGATGGGCTTCTCGTTCTCGGGGCGGTCAACGCCGGCCTGGTTCGTTTTCGAGTGCGCGAGCGTGAAAACGAATCCGCCTCCGTCGCGGCGCGTGTTCTCGACCGTGGCGGAGGTCACCTCCGAGCGCCGCCGCCCACCGCTGGAGAAGGCGAAGAGGAGCAGGGCGCGGTCGCGCAGGCCAACCGGTGAGGCATCACACGTGGCGAGCAGCGCCCGCAAGGGCTCCCGGGTCAGCGCCGGTTTCTTGCGGGGCAGGGCACCACGTTTGGCGTAGCCGCGTCGCGTACGGGACAGGAGTTCGCGCACGCGGGTCTGTTGGCACGGGTTCGTCACGCCTTCTGCCTGGTGGACCTTGGACAGCACGCTGACGCGGTGCAGCAAGGTGTTGAGCGCCGGCGCCCCGGGCTTGCTCTTGAAGCGATGGTCGACGAGGCACTGGTCAATCTCCGGTGGCAGCTCGCTGACGAGCTGACCGTCGGCACCTTGCCGCTGTGCATGGTCGACGATGAACTGCAGCACCGTGGCTTCGGCCACCGGCAGGGCGATCGCCTGGCCGTAGCGCAGCAGATACCAGGCGGCCCAGTAGCGCAGTGCCGAGCGGTAGCTGCGCAAGGTGTTTTCCGATTCGCCTTGGCGCAGCAGGGCCGCTTCGGCCGCGCCGGCCATGTCCCCGAGGCGTGCCGGATCGAGCGCCGGGAACCGTGGGCCGGCGATTGGCGGGACGATCACGAAGCCTGGCACCGTTTCCGTATTATTCATATGTAAGATGTATGATACCTAACGCAATTTAGGAATTAGTCCCGATAACTATCCATTATCGTGACTAAAGCATGGTGCGGTACGGCTGTCAAACGGGGAGGGGAAAATGGCGCGCGGAATCAGCGAAACGGACGTTTGGAATGCCTGCGATGCACTTTTGCTGGCGGGGGCGCGGCCGACCATTGAGCGCGTGCGCCAGAAAATCGGCAGCGGCTCGCCGAACACGGTCAGTCCGTTTTTGGAGACGTGGTTCAAGCACCTGGGCGGGCGCATCAAGGACCCCGGCGCGTTCTCGGCACCGTCGGACATCCCCGATTCCGTCCAGCAGGCGGCCAAGCACTTCTGGGAGGCCGCGTTGGCCGAAACCCGGCGTGACTTCGACCAGCGGCTGCAGGACGGCATGGCCGCCGCCATTGCCAACGTCGAGTCTGAAAAGGCGCGCGCTGCCCAGAGCGACGCCGCGGCCTTTGACGCCGCCAGCAAGCTGGTCCATCTGCAGGGCCAGCTCGCCCAGCACCTGGCCACCATCGACGCTGAACGGCTGGCGCGTGCCACCGCTCTGGCGGACTTGGCCAACGCTCGGCAAGCCATTGAACGCTTGGAAGCCCGTCTGTCTCAGGCCGAAGAGACATTGAACGTCGAGCGATCACAGCACCGGGAGACAGTCGAGATGGCCGCGCAGCGCGCCGACGGTGCGATCCGCCGAGCTGCACTTGAGATCGAACAGGAGCGCCAAGCCCGCGCCAAAGCGGACAAGGCGCAAGACAGCCTCCGCGCACAGTTAAGCGAAGCCCAAGGTCGAATGCGCGACCTGGCGGTTCTCCATGCTGAGGAGACCACAAGCTTGCGGAGCATTGCATCCGCTGCGCAGCAGGGCATGAAGGATCTGCAAGATGCTTTGGTTGAGCGCACGGAGGACTCTCGTCGGCTCCGGGATGAGGTGAACCTGCAGCGCGAGGAAGTGCTCCGGGCCACTGCGCAAGCCCAGGCCACCCGCGATCTCCTCCATCAGTTCAGGCCAAGTGTGGCGACAACACGACCCAAGCGAGCGAAACCGGTCCGACCTGCACCTTGACCGGCCATGCGGCACCTTTTGATATTGTCCGCGGATGGAACGAGGGGGGAGCCGCCTTGCCCGCGGCCGTTCTGCGAGGATCTATGCCTTGGCGAGCAGGTCCACGACGTCAACCTCAAGGGCAATGGCAAGCTTCTCAATGTTGTCGAGCGACACATTGCGCTCCAGCCGTTCAATCGAACCGACATAAGTCCGGTGAAGATTGGCCAAGTCGCCGAGCGCCTCTTGTGATATCCCCTTGGAGGCCCGAAAAGCACGCAGATTCCGCGCCAATCGGCTGCGTACGGATTCTGGTTGGACCTTGCGTCTCGACATCCAGTCGAGGTTCGCCTTGAGATGACTTTGGGTCTACAGACTTAAAGTAGCATCTTTGCCAGCCGCGGGCTTGGCTCCCATGCGGCATTGGATCCCGCATTCGCATTCCGCATACGCGGCAATCACGGTTACGGTGACCAATGAAAGGTCGCCATGCTGAAGTCCCTCCACCGCCGCCACAACCAAGTGTTTCTGGAGTTGCTCCGACGCCGCCGCGAGATCGGCAAACTGCGGCAAACCGATCTCGCCCAGTACTTGGGCAGCGACCAAGCCACTGTAAGTAAGGTCGAGAACGGAGGTCGTCGCTTGGATGTGATTGAACTGCGGGAATGGCTGCTCGCCTTGGAGGTCGACTTCCTCGACTTCATGCACGAACTTGACGATCTACTCAAGTCTCAACCGACGTTGGATCAGCGCCTAGCGACCATGCGTCGACGTCTGGCGCGGCCGCGATCGAAGCAGCACAAGGAGACCTAGAGCAGGTGTCTCGTTCCGCTTGGAACTTAATCGGCTGCTGGCGAGAAGGACCTTCTAGAGGATGGCGTGACCAAGTGCTCGAAAGCCTGCTCACTGCCATATCCAGTGGCAGTTCGACGCCATAGCGAGGCGCAGCCACTCGGGCCTGCGCCGAGGGGGCAACAGTTCCAATCTTCATGATGACTGAGCGCTCGTTCGGGCGGGAGCTGCGAACGACGGGTGCAGCCCTGCTGCTCCCTGTGGGCTGACAACGACTACGAGGGAATCCAGGCTTGGCTCGGCCTGCAAGACTCGGACACCACCCGACCGGCGTACCGCAAGGAAGCCGAACGGCTGATCTCTGGGCCATCCTGGAGCAGGGCAGGGCCTTGTCGTCGCTGACGACCCAGGACGCCGTGGCTACCGGCAGTTTCTGCGCAAGCCCCCGCCGAAGGCTCGCTGGGTGCTGGGTGGGACCATCGCGGCCCCGATCGGCGCCGGACTGGCGGCCATTCCAAGCTCAGCTGTCGGGGCGGTCGATCGCTTATGCGCTATCGGTGATCCTGACCAACGATGGCCGCGGGAACCTTGTCATCGTTGAGGACACGGGCCCGAATGTGCGGCAACGGCGTTTGTCCGCTGCCCTGGCCGCGTGCGCGAAGGCGAACCTCAACCAGCATCAGGCGCTGAGGGTCTCGGAGTGAAACCTCTCCACCAACTTGTCAACATCGGCCGCCGTGTCAGCCATCGATCGTTTTATGTCTTCGACCGTTTGAAAGAAATCGGCGAACGCAGCGGCATCCATGCCTCTGTGCCAGTCGATCGTGTTTGCGACCTTCATCCGGAACTGGCGAATCGTGCCTGCAATCAAGAGCAGGCATTGAGCCAACTCGGCACGAAATTGGTAGACAGGGACGCTCGCCAACATCTTCTCCATGGCGTCCAACTCGGCCATAGTGCTGCCGAATCCTTCAGTCGCGACCGTGTGCACATGCTCTCGCGTCGCAAGGTGCACCGATACGTAGTTGATTGCGGACTGCGCGGAGCTCGCAAACTGCTTCACCGTGCGCGCGGCTTGCCAGCTTTGCTCGGCGAGCATGGCGCGCGCAGCCGCGGCCTGGGCGCGACTCTGCCGATTGCCCACGACGAAGGCGACCACAATCGCTGCGATCGCACCAATGGCCTGAACCCACGAAGCCCAGTCGCTCACCGTCAAGCTCGACTCGAAACAAGCGTGCTGGTTACCGAATGCGCAGACGTATCCGTCGATGTACCTCGTCAATTGTGATGTCCCTCCAGAGAGGAAGTATGACGGTCCCTTCCAGGATCCCACAATCAGAAACTGGCCAATAGACGCCTCTCATCAACATTCATGACGTCAAAAACGAGCCCGTCATGTCGACTCGCGGCTTAAGACTGATTGCGGCCGGTCAGTTGCTTTGCGCCGAGTGCCTTCTACTCGAAATACCTGACATTTTGGCCTCCTGTACCGACTCAATGTTCGCGTAGGAATCCGAGGTTCGCACCAGAGACTTGGTTGGCCGCCAGCAGCTTTGCACCCAGCCCAATGCGCTCAAGATAGGGATTTATCTGGTTGGGCCAATCCTTCACTGGAGGTAGGGCCGCAAAGAGAGAGGCGGCGGCAACGACGAGGGCCACGACGGTCAGCCATTCCATTCGTCGCTGAGCGCGTACGCTTTCGCGCACACTCAGGATAGTGGAGAGCTGTTCAAGATGCTCCCTCATAGAGTGTTCCTCGCTGATGACCTTCGAAGCCAGAAACTGGGTCTGTTCACAAAGGAGAGTTCCAAATTCCCGATGCGGCTCGTCCTTCGTCCAGCCGGGGGATAGGAAGCGAGCGCACTCGTGCTTGTAGTAGCTTATGTGCTTCGAGCGCTCTACTAATTCACTCGCTACTGCTGGTGTACCAAGTGATCGGTCAAAGAACGATTGGATCTGCTCAAGCGCTCGAAGGCTTTTCCTGCGCCTCACATTGCCGATATTTAGAGCTGCTCGACTGGTCTTAAGACCTTTGGATGTTTCCTTTAGAAAAGCAAGACCGGCGTAGTTGCTAAGAATTCCATCCATGTGCTCATGGCAATAGGCGACGTAAGCGTGGCGTTCGTGACCACCCCAGTGCTTCAGGGATTCTTCTGGGACTTCGGACGTGCACAGCGCAACAACCAAGTGGGAAGTTTCCTTTGTCCATCCTCGGTCATCCGTCATAAAGCGAAGACCAGCGCAGTCGGCGTGCCTCCAAACGTCAAAACGTGATGCGTTTGCAAGTAATCGGCGCCAACCAAAGTGAATGCTCGTCGGTCGACCTTCCTCTTCCGAGAGCAGGTGATGTGCCTGAGTGGTAATGAGTTCCGCTGTAGGCATCCGGTCGATGGGTAGGCTACAAAAGAAGCCTGGCAAGTTGGCATCGAACCAACTCCGCGCTATGCCTTGAGTTCTTGATCTCGCCTTATCGAGTGAACGCCCTTTCAGGTTCTCAGGATCAAGGATTGAAATGCTTGATTGGCGAAGAGAACGTTCGCGTATGGTCTTGCGGTCTCTATTGAGCTCGACCTCGTAACTTCTTTCGAACTGCTCATTGAAGACGAAACCGACTAGGACACTGGTCAGAGACGGCGTTAACTGGAATATCCGAACCTGGAGGTACTCAACTCCCTCTGGCATCGAAGCAAAGTTTTCGATCATCGAAAACCGTCTGCGATCACCCCTTTCTGTTACCAGGCCAACGTTGTACCAGGCACCAGCCCCGCCATACTCTCTCTGCTGCCTGACCCACCCTCGTGCGCCATCTTCCTTTGATTGTCCTGTTCCGGCTGTCCACTTGAGCCTACGCAGCCCCTCATATAGGGATTCAACCTCTGTGGGACCAAAGAGCTCAATCCCCCAAACGACACGCAGCCGCAGTTCTTCGTCTTCCGGAACCCCTGATGCCTCGTTGGATTTTCGATCGCGCGCCTCGTAGTAGGCTTTGTCGCCTTCGTGCGGCGGTGGTACGGTGTTCGGAAGTAACCAGTGCGCGCGCCAATTGGCTTGATGAATGAGGCGCGCAGCCCAACTGATGGCTCTCGGTGGACTCGCGGCCTTCGTGTCTTCTTGCGCAGAGCTTCGCGGCTCATTTGGGGTCGCTGTTGCCATCCACTTTCTCCCAATGGGCGATCAGCTTTGATCGAAAAACTGGCCATGCAGTCTAGCCTGGAGAAACACGGGACATAGCACCTGCAGCCCAGGGCGCTGAGTGAAATGGCGCCGCACCTTCGAAGGACGGAGTACACCGATAAATGAGCGGCGGCCATCACGCCGCCTCGGTCCCCCGGTGTGCCCGCTGCACCATAAACCCGGTCGCAGATTTCGAGATGCTGCCGGCGACCCTGAAGACCGCAATGGGCCAGAGAACGTGAGTTCGAAGTAGTGTGGTAGTCGACCGCAATCGCTTCAGGGCCGACGGCTCCTTTCGACAGGTGCTTGAGACTGAACCTGGGCACTAAGGTTGGAGAGCCAGGACGTCCGCTTCTGCCATCAGCGGTCGTTCCGAATGAGTGGGTTGCGCGGCCCTACGCAGTTCCGCTCAGATGGTCCGGCCGCGGCGCTGAGACGATGCCGACGACCGCTTTGGCCTCCGTCGCTACGAAGTTGTTGAGACCGTGCCAAGGTGGTCGTCAGGAGATGCGCGTGATCTTCAGACTTGCGGTTAGCAGCCGTGTGCCGCCCTCTTGGAATGGCTCCAAACAACTGCGCTATCACATTCCTCCGCCGGCGTTCTTCGCGGAATATGATCTCACCAAGAATAACCGCTGGAGGACGGATGTCCGTCAAGAGAATTGCCGCCGTTCAGATTGAGAACATCAAAGGCATTAAGAACGCGACCTTTGACTTCAGAGATTTCTACCCGAACATGCCAGTGCTTGGAGTTGCGGCCAATGGTTTCGGAAAGAGTTCCTTTGCGGTGGCATTCTCGTCTCTTAATACAAAGCGCCTAGAGCTCGAGAAGAGCCATTACCACAAAGGAGATGCGAGCCTGCCACCATCCCTTCGCGTTAGATGCGCTATGCAGGACGGATCGACACTGGAGCTGGAGGCGACCGCGACGAAAAACGACATCGCAAAAGAGTTTGATGTCTTCGTCGTGAACAGCCAGCTTAAAGTGCGCGCGGTAGCGAAGAAGCAGGGTGCGTTCACTTCGGCGAGCGGAACGATCGAAGTGAATACGATCGTTCTTGTCAACACGATCCCACCAAAGATAAAGCTCGCATACAGCGCGCCGGCGGCGCGGGCGTCTTTCGGGCCGTCTGGCAAGATCCTCCCAAATATTGCGACGTTGCTAGCGAACTTCGAATTCCTAGCTCGCTTGAATGGCATCGACATTGCGAAATATGGCGGCGCCGCAGTGTCGACTGCGCTTGCTGAATTCAAGGCGTTGGCAAATGGGGTTAACGGCACAGCACCGGCAATACTTGGGGCGCTGCCAGACACCGTCTCGACGCTACCGGTTCTCGCGCAAATATCTGCTCTCTTCGCTGAGCTAAGCATTGATTTTGGCGGCCCGGTTCGCGCTGCGCTCGCTGCTATGCAAGTGGCGGACACATGGTCCTCGCGTAAAGAGGATTTCCGCAAAGCGATCAAGCGGGCCCAATATGAGGTCGACCGTGCCATGCTTACTGAGTCGCTAGCAGCGCTGAAAAGCACGTGGAGAAACGTCGCTCCAACTGAGGAGAAAGGCAAGCTTGTTGTGTCTTTCCCGAGCGCTCACGAGATATCAAATGGAGAGCGGGACATCTTGACCTTCGTTGGGATGCTCCTCCAAGCGTCCCGGAAATTGCAGGCTTCTCAATCCCTGCTCATAGTCGATGAGATTTTCGACTACTTGGATGATGCAAACTTGTTGGTCTGCCAGTATCACCTGACCCAACTGATGAGCAAGTTTAAGCAACAGGGAAGGAAACTGTTCGTTCTCATCCTCACCCACCTACAGCCCGGCTATTTCAAGAACTTCACATTTGCAAATCAGAAGGTCGAGTACTTCAGCCGTTCTCCTTCGACAAGCGATGTTGTGGAGAAAATAGTCTTGGCGCGCGCAGATGCCACGCTTGAGGCGTCCCTTGCCCCGCATTTCTTTCACTACTCACCGGCCAACGCGGATCTCACAACCGAGTTCGCAGCGAACGGGTTAGATCTCAATCTCGCGCGCAGCGCCGACTTTCATAGTCACTTGTTCAAGCAGCTCGATCGCTATGTGAACAATCAATCTTACGATCCGATTTCGGTTTGCTGCGCAGTTCGACTAAAGATTGAAAAGAAGGTCTACGACCAGCTTGCGCCGCCGCTACAACCCGAGTTTCTGTCCACTTTCAAAACTGCGGCAAAGTTGGATTACGCGGGCCAGCACATTGACATCCCGGAGCTGTACTACCTGCTTGGCGTCATCTACAACGAGGTAGCCCACCTAAGAAGGAGGCAAGACAACCACTCGGGGCTTTTCTCCAAACTTTCCAATCTCACAGTGCAGCACATGATTAGAGAAGCGTGCTCCTGACCGCCGCCCTTCCCATCGCACCTCGTACCTGGCCCGATTGCTCAACGAAAGCTTAGTGCCAGTGAGCGTAAGTTCGCTGGCCGATGGTCACCGGCCGCTGACGCTGCGGAGCCGCCGGCGGATTCGTTGAAGTCCGCTCCAACAGGTCGACGGACGCTCGAATACCTCCGGTCAGACCGCCGAGCAACGGCCAAGGCGGTTCAGCGCAGGGAGAGCTCGCTCTGCTGGCTTGTCGTGGTGTTGAGCGCGCAGAGCCGGCCGCACTGGTCGAAGACGAGGCAGATGCCGCGATGGAAGCGCACCCGCGGCTCCGCGCCGGC
>Ga0307515_10002632_pt1 | contig 38565 bp, 35 predicted proteins | sample 17_EM_MG_FD_194513 | JGI IMG/M metagenome (GOLD analysis project Ga0307515, IMG submission 194513) | Populus trichocarpa ectomycorrhiza microbial communities from riparian zone in the Pacific Northwest, United States - 17_EM | ecosystem: Host-associated > Plants > Roots > Unclassified | place... | reverse complement strand
CCTTCGCTCACGAAGCCCGAGGCGTCGAGCAGCAGCGCCTCGTCGTAGCCGTCTTCGGTGGCTTCCATGTTGGCGAGGATGGAGTTGGTGTAGTTGCTCACCGCCTTGGCCTGCGTCATCGTGATGTTGACGTGGTGGCGCGTGTAGCTGCTGGTCTTGACGCGGATGCCGCGCTTGAGACCTTCTTCGCCCAGGTAGGCACCCCACGACCACGCAGCCACCATCAGGTGGATGGTGTTGCCCTTGGGGCTGACGCCGAGCTTCTCGGAGCCGATCCATGTGAGCGGGCGCAGATAGCAGCTTTCGAGCTTGTTCTCGCGCACCACGGCACGCTGGGCTTCCATCACCTGTTCCATCGTGAACGGAATCTTCATGCGCAGGATCTTGGCGCTGTTGAAGAGGCGCTCGGTGTGCTCGCGCAACCGGAAGATGGCGGTGCCCTGGGCCGTGTTGTAGGCGCGCACGCCTTCGAAGGCGCCGCAACCGTAGTGCAGCGTGTGGGAGAGCACGTGGATCTTGGCGTCGCGCCAGTCCACCATCTCGCCATCCATCCAGATTTTCCCGTCGCGATCAGCCATTGACATGGCAGGCTCCTGTGATTCGATCAAGAGCGCGATTTTAGGGACTTGGCCGAGCGGCCCTCAGTCGGGCGCCGATTCCGGCCGCACGAGCTGCCAGCTTTTCAGCTTGGCGCCGTCGAACACCAGCGTGACGCGGCTGTCGCCATCGTCCACCCACGACCAGGTCTCGGGTGTTTCGCTCACGCGCTCGCCCAGGCTCTTGGTCAGCCCGATCACCTGCAGCAGCGTCATGCCGGCCTGCAGCTTGGCGTTGACCATCACGGCGCTGTCGATGCGGCCCTTTGGCGCTGCTGCGGCGTTCTTCATCGCGCGCATCGTGCGGCTGAATTGCAGCAGCAGCCAGAACACGGTCAGCGACACCGCCATCACGATGCCCTGCCAGCCATACGCCTTCCAGCCGGCCACCACCGCCACGACGGCGAGGCCCCACCCCAGTATTGGATTCATGAATGCGATGGTAGGGGCGGCCCCGCAGCGCATGGCTGCGTGGTTCCCACAAGGCTGCTCTTCAGAGCCTGGGTTGGCGGTGGATGCGAATGGGCTGAGCGCCGTCGGCGGCAGGCTTCAGGGGCTTGGCGTCACAGCCGTCGCAGCCGCAACCGCTCGACACCTTGGCCGCCTTCTGCAGTCGGGCGGAGATCGGGGCCGGCCACGGCCACTTCAGGGCCTGCTGTGCCGCAGCGCGCCGCAAGGCGCCTGGAACCAACACCCACACCGCGTACCCGGTGCAGCCGATCACGATCAGAGCGACGAGCAGGTTTTGCATGGCGTGGCCCTCAGTGCATGAACCACAGCGTGGTTCGGTAGGTGATGAATGACGCGATGTAGGCCAGCGCAAACATGTACGCAGCCATCAGCAGCGGATAACGCCAGGAGTTGGTTTCGCGTTTGACGACAGCCAGCGTCGACAGGCATTGCGGCGCAAACACATACCAGGCGATCAGCGAGAACGCGGTGGCCAACGACCACTGCGCGGCGATCACCGGCGCGAGGGCGTCAGCCACTTCACCGGTGGTCGACGACATCGCGTACACGGTGCCAAGCGCACCCACCGCCACTTCGCGTGCGGCGAGGCCCGGCACCAGCGCGATCGAGATCTGCCAGTTGAAGCCGATGGGCGCAAAGATCACCTGCAGCGCATTGCCCAGCATGCCGGCCAGGCTGTACTGGATCGCGGGGCCAGTCGCGCCATCGGGCGGCGCGGGGTAGCTCGACAGGAACCACAGCACCACCGTGAGCGAGAAGATGATCGTGCCCACGCGCGAGACGAAGATGCGTGCCCGCTCCCACAGCCCGAGCAGCAGGTTGCGCAGGTTGGGCCAGCGGTAGGGCGGCAGCTCCAGCATCAGCGGCTGGTAGCTCGACTTGATCCACACTCGCTTGAGCAGCCACGCCACGGCCATTGCCGACACCACGCCGGCCACATACAGCACGAACAGCGTGATGCCCTGCAGGTTGAACGGCCCCACGTTGCGTGCCGGCACGAAGGCGCCGATCAGCAGGGCGTACACCGGCAAACGTGCCGAGCAGGTCATCAGCGGTGCGACCATGATGGTCGCCAGCCGGTCGCGCCAGTTGGCGATGGTGCGCGTGGCCATGATGCCGGGGATCGCGCAGGCAAAACTCGACAGCAGCGGAATGAACGCCCGGCCCGACAGGCCCACCTTGCCCATCACGTTGTCGAGCAGGAAGGCAGCGCGCGGCAGGTAGCCCGAGTCTTCGAGGATCAGGATGAAGAAGAACAGGATCAGGATCTGCGGCAGGAACACGATCACGCCGCCCAGGCCGGCGATCACGCCGTCGACCAGCAGGCTGCGCAAGGGGCCGTCGGCCATGTGGGCGTTGAGCCACTCGCCGCTGGCGGCCACCGTGTCCTTGATGGCGTCCATCGGCAGGTTGGCCCACGAGAACACGGCCTGGAAGATCAGGAACAGCAGCACCGCCAGCAAGGCCAGGCCCCATACCGGGTGCATCACGATCGCGTCGAGCTTGTGGTTGAAGCGCTTGAACTGCATGGCGCCCGGCGCCACCAGCGCCAGAATGCGCCGCACTTCGCGCTGCAGCTGAGCCGGGCTGGGCGTGGCGTCTGCAGCCACGGTGGCCGTTGGCCAGGAGGCCTGCTGTTCGAGTTGGGCGAGCAGCGCGGCATGGCCGTGGCTCTGCACGGCAATGGTTTCGACGACCGGCATGCCCAGTTCGGCGCTGAGCTTGGGCACGTCAATCTGCAGCCCGCGTGCGCGCGCCACGTCGGCCATGTTGAGTGACAACACCATCGGCCGGCCCAGGCGCTTGAGCTCCAGCACCAGGCGCAGGTTCATCGGCAGATTGGTCGCATCGACCACCGCGACGATGGCGTCGGGCGCGGCCTCGTCGGCGCGCTGGCCGAGCACCACGTCGCGCGTCACGGTCTCGTCCGGCGTCGATGGTGTGAGGCTGTACGCGCCCGGCAGGTCGATCACCGACACCGCGCGGCCGCTCTTCAGCGTGACCGTGCCGACCTTGCGCTCGACCGTGACACCCGCGTAGTTGGCGACCTTCTGCCGCGCGCCGGTCAGCAGGTTGAACAGCGCCGTCTTGCCGCAGTTCGGGTTGCCGACCAGGGCAATGCGCAATCCAGGGAGTGCTGCCGCGTCGCTCATGACACCGACACCTCGACGCACTGCGCCTCGATCTGCCTCAACGCGAACAAGGTTTCTCCAATCTGAACTGCCAGCGGTTCACGCCCGCCCGGACCACGGCGCAGCACCTGCACCGGCTCGCCCGGCAGGAAGCCGAGTTCGGCCAGGCGGCGCAGCATCTGCCCATCGGCCTGCGGCGAAGCGGCGCTCACGTTCAGCACCGTGCCATGGGCGCCATTGGGCAAATCGGACAAACGGGGGGAGGGCATGGGTGCATCCGCGGAAAGCGAGATGCAAATGATAATGAATCTTATCCGCGAGTGGCGGAAAAGCGGTTTCTCAGGGGATTGCGTCGGCCTCGGTGCGCCCGACGCGGCCGGTGCGCAGGGCGTCGGCCCAGTCGGGTCGGCCGTTGCGCTCGGCTTGCATGGCGGCGGCTTCAAAGTCGTAGTCAATACAACGCAGCTCGATCTGCCAGCCAGCGGGCTCTCGCGTCAGCAGCGCATAACGCGCCTGCGGCGAACCGTTCTCCATGACATGCGGGTGCGGGTGAACGTCGTCATACGCCTGCAGGCCCACGCTGCCCGGGTTGACGATCAACCGCCCATCGGCCACGCGTTCGCAGCGCGGCACATGCGTGTGGCCGCACAAGATCAGCCCATGCGCCACGCCCTGCATCGCATCGCCCAGCCGCTGCAGCACCTCACTCGGCGAGGCGGGGCGAACGCCGGGCGAGCGGCCGGGCTGGTAGTCGTCTGTCACGGTCTCCAGCCAATACACCAGGTCGCTGCTCGGCGTGCCGTGGCACAGCAGCACGTCGTCACGCCATTGCAACGTGGCGGGCAGTGACGCCAGCCAGGCACAGTGCCGTGGCGCGAGTTGCCCATGGGCGTGGCGATCGGACGCGCCCATCTTGTCAAGGCTCTGGGTCAGCACCTGGCGCTCGTGGTTGCCGGCCAGCGTGGGCAGGTCGAGCGCCATCAAGCGGTCCGCAGTTTCAGCCGGCCACAGCGGCCCGGAGACGATATCGCCGAGGTTCACCGTCGCATCGACACCTTCTCGCGCGATGTCGGCCAGCACCGCTTCCAGCGCGGGCAGGTTGCCATGTATGTCACTGATTGCGGCGAACTTCATGGGGCGATGCTAAGGGCTGGCTCGATAGAATCTGGCGTCTTTTTCAGAGTCGAAGAGCGGCCTCATTCGGTCGCCACTGAGCAGAGGGAGTTCCCGTGGTCTCGAATCTACAAACGCGCGCACGCGTGGCGAGCGCGATGGCGCTTGTCGCCCTGGTAACGGCCTGTGGCGGAGGTGGCGGAGGTGCCCCGGCGCCGGTCACCCCACCTCCACCTGCGCCCCCACCCGCACCGCTGTTGACCAGCGAGTACAACGAGCCCACCGGCGAGGGCGCCAGCACGGCGGCCCGCTACGGCAACGTGGCAGCCAATGCGTATGCAGAGTTCAACAACGCTGCCGTTCCCACTGCGTCTGCGAGCAATGGACTGTTGACGCTCACGGGTTTGATCCCTGCGGGCAACAGCTTCGCCGGCATCCTCGCGGTCTTGTACCCGCCGATGTCGACCTTCATCCCCACCACCGGTGCAGGGCGCATCGCAGCGCAAGACTACTCGGCCCAGACCGAACTGCGCGTGGTGGCAGGCTCGGCGCAGGCCTCTCGCCTGCTGGTCCAACTGATCCCGCAAGGCGGCCCCTTCAACGGCTGTGTGCCTTCGGCCGAGCTGAGCGTCGGGTCTGCGGCCACTGAGCACGTGCTGGCCCTGACCGCCGCGGTGTGGACGATCCCGGCGCACTGCACGGCGGCCGAACGTGCCCTGACGCTGGCGGACACGCTGCGGCATCTGCACGTCATCAACGTTGGCATCACGCAGGATCAGGTGCCCGGCATTGCCGATGGCACCGTGCGCAGCTTCACCATCGGCAAGCTTGAGTTTGCCGGCCCGACCCGGGCGCCGATCGACTACGCCGAGGTGGTGTCGGTCTACAACCAGCCGACCGGCTTGGGCGATTCGCTTGCCGCCCAACATGGCGGCTTGGGCTTCGACATCTTTTCAGAACACACCGACGCCAGCGCCACGATCGATGCGTCGTATGCGCTGGTGCAGGCGACCCTCACCGTGCCTGCAGGCAACACCTACGGCGGCTTGTTGCTGAACGCAACGGGGCCTGGCTCGACCTGGTTCCCGTCGCGCGCCAACAGCAGCACCGGCACAGGCACCGTCGTCTACGGCAACTACGGAACGGAGCAGCGCCTGCGTGTGCAGGTGGGCAGCCGGTCCGCCAGCCACGCGCTGGTGCGCCTCTATCCGCATGGCGGCCCGGGTGATTCCTGCGTGCCGACATTTGTTCTGCCGGTAGACGCAATGGCGGTGTCGCGCGACGTCAGCCTCACCGACCCAGGCTGGTTCGTGCCCGACTACTGTTCGTCGACCGACCGTGCCCGCACGGCTCTTGCTGCCGTGGCCGATCTGCGGTCCGTGGCGATCGGCCTGACGGAGCGCAGCGAGCTCACCGTCACCGACGGCGTGCCGCGTGATTTCACGCTGGGCGAGATCGCCTTCGTGCATTGAAGCCGTCGGCGTGCAGCTTCACAAGCTGCGCGCCAGATCGATCGCCTGCTCAATGCGTTCGACCGCGTGGATGGTCAGTCCTTCGATCGGCTTTTTCGGCGCATTCGCTTTCGGCACCACCGCCACGCTGAAGCCGAGCTTGGCGGCTTCCTTCAGGCGCTCTTGCCCGCGCGGCGCAGGCCGCACTTCGCCGGCGAGACCCACTTCGCCGAAGGCGATGAAGCCCCGTGGCAACGGCCGCCCGCGCAGCGAGCTTTGAATCGCAAGCATCACCGCTAGGTCGGCCGCCGGCTCGCTGATGCGCACGCCACCCACCGCGTTGACGAACACGTCCTGGTCCATGCAGGCGATGCCGGCGTGGCGGTGCATCACGGCCAGCATCATTGCGAGGCGGTCGCGGTCCAGGCCGACGCTGAGGCGGCGTGGGCTCGGGCCACCGGAATCGACCAGTGCCTGGATCTCCACCAGCATCGGCCGCGTGCCTTCCAGCGTGACCAGTACGCAGGAGCCTGGCACCGGTTCGCCGTGTGTGGACAGAAAGATCGCGCTCGGGTTGGCGACGCCCTTGAGCCCCTTCTCCGTCATCGCGAACACGCCGATCTCGTTGACGGCGCCGAAGCGGTTCTTGATTGCCCGCACCAGGCGAAAGCTCGAGTGCGTGTCGCCCTCGAAATACAGCACCGTGTCGACGATGTGCTCCAGCACGCGCGGGCCGGCCAGCGCCCCTTCCTTCGTCACGTGGCCCACCAGCACGATGGCCGTGCCGCTGCTCTTGGCAATGCGCGTGAGCTGCGCCGCGCACTCGCGCACCTGCGCCACCGAGCCGGGCGCCGAGGTGAGCTGGTCGCTGTAGACGGTCTGGATCGAATCGATCACGCACACCGCCGGCTGCTCGGCCTCGATGGTGGCGCTGATCTTCTCGAGCTGGATCTCGGCGATCACGCGCACCTGCGAGCCGTCGAGCCCCAGCCGGCGCGAGCGCAATGCCACTTGCGCACCCGACTCTTCGCCGGTGACGTACAGCGTGCGCAGGTTGCGCGACAGCGAATCGAGCGCCTGCAGCAGCAGCGTCGACTTGCCGATGCCCGGGTCGCCCCCGATCAGCACCACGCCGCCGGCGACCATGCCGCCGCCGAGCACGCGGTCGAGTTCATCGATGCCGGTGGGTTGGCGGTCGACGTCCGAGGCCTCGATCTCGCTCAGTGTGGCGACCGGCTGGGCAGCCGCAAGCGCCTGGTAGCGGTGCTTCGATGGCGCATCGGCCACCGATTCGATCAGCGTGTTCCAGGCGTTGCAGTGGGGGCACTTGCCCAGCCACTTGGGGCTGGTGCCGCCGCATTCATTGCAGGTGTAGATGGATTTGGGTTTGCTCACCCAAGGACTGTAGCTGCGCGGGTGGCTCGCCTCGTGAGCCTGCGCCACACACCCGACAGCCAGCTTCGCAACGACGCATCGCTCTCGAAGCGCAGCCACACGTCCTGCTCGGCCTCGATCAGCGTGCCGTGTTCTCTGCGCAGCTCGAAGCACTGGCCGTGGTGCAGGAAGTGGTCGACCAGGTCGTTGCGCTGCGTGATCCACACCCGGCCCGACACCACGCGCACTCGCGCCGCGGCCTGGTTCCAGGCGATCAGGTCGCCTTGGCTGAGCTTGAGCGTGACGGGAGTGGTGAAGTGGACCATGGCTGCCTCCGAAGGCGTCTGTTTCTGGAGCTTCAGTGTTCCCAAACTGCCGTGGCGCCGCCATATCCAGCGCCCGCCTATCTTGACCATCACAGTTGCTCGCTACGCCATCTGTGCTGGTGACAACTGACAAGCTCTGTGTCTGTCACATGGTTGCCCAGCAGACCACAATGCAGCGCATGGACACCCCCGCCAACGCCGGATTTCCGCTTTACCACCGGGTGGCCGGTGAGCTGGCGCAGGCCATCCACGGGGGCAGCCTGCGCACCGGCGACCGCCTGCCTTCGGTGCGCCAGCTGTGCCAGCAACACGGCGTGAGTGCATCCACCATCACGCTGGCCTACCGCTGGCTGGAGAACCAGGCTCTGGTCGAAGCGCGGCCCAAGTCGGGCTACTTCGTCGCGCCACGCCACGAGCCGCTGCCCGAGCCGGAGATCGACACCCGCATGAGCGGCGCCGGCTTCGTTGAGCCCGACGACTTCACCCGCGAGTTTTTGTTCGGCTCCGAAGACCCGAAGGCGGCACCGTCGTTCTGCCCGATGCCCGCGCGGGAGCTGCTCCCAGAGGCCAAGCTGCGCCACCTCACCGCGCGCATGAACCGTCAGCACCCGGAGTACGCGTCACGCTACTTCATGGCCGGCAGCCCGGGCCTGCGGCAGGAGATTGCGCGCCGCTCGGTCAGCGCGGGCCTGCGCCTGCGGCCGGAAGAGATCATCCTGACCAACGGCGGCACCGAGGCGGTTCATCTCGCGCTGCGCTCGGTGGCCAAGGCCGGCGACACGATTGCGGTGGAGTCGCCCACTTACTGGATGCTGCTGGAGATCATCCGCACGCTGGGCATGAAGTCGATCGAGATCCCCACGCACCCGCGCGAAGGCATCTCGGTCGAGGCGCTCGACCTCGCCACGCAGAAGCCCGGCGTCATCACCGCCTGCATGGTGCTGCCCAACTTTCACAACCCGCTGGGCAGCTTGATGCCGGTGGCCAACAAGCGCCGGCTGGTGGCGCTGGCGCACGAGCGTGGCTTCCCGCTGGTGGAGTGCGACATCTACGGCGAAACGTACTTCGGCGACGAGCGCCCGCCGGTGCTGAAAAGCTTCGACATGCATGACGACGTGATCGTCTGCTCGGCCTACACCAAGACGGTGGCCCCGGGCTTCCGCGTGGGCTGGATGGCACCGGGGCGTCACTTCAAGACGACGCAGCAACTCAAGTTCCACACCTCCATCACCGGCTCGCTGCTGCAGCAGGAAGTGCTGGCCGAGTTCATCCGCGACGGGGGCTACGACCATCACATGCGCAAGCTGCGTGCGGCACTGAAGCTGCACTGCCAGCAGATGTCGGAAGCGGTGGCGCGCCACTTCCCGGCCGGCTGCAAACTGAGCCGGCCGCAAGGCGGCTTCATGCTGTGGATCGAGATGCCGCTGCACACCGATTCGCGCAAGGTCTTCGAGCGGGCGCGGCGCGAGCACATCGGCTGTGCACCCGGCGCCACCTTCAGTTGCACCGGGCGGTTCGACCACTTCCTGCGTGTCCACTACGGCGAGCCGTGGTCGATGAAGCACGACGCTCACATCCGCCGGCTCGGCGAGATCGTGGCCGAAGAGGCCGATCTTGGCCAGGCGCGAGCCACCCGCGTTGCAAAGTTTTCGGGCGCCGCTTGAATAGCGCCGCCTTGCGTAGACTCCTCACCCCCCTCCCTTTAGACACATCCTCAGACACATCATGGAATTCAGCACCTGGCTCGCCTTCTTTGCCGCCGCATGGGCCATCAGCATCTCGCCCGGCGCCGGTGCCGTGGCCGCGATGAGCTCGGGCCTCAACAACGGCTTCGCGCGTGGCTACTTCCTGACCTTCGGTCTGGTGCTGGGCATCTGGACGCAGGTGCTGGTGGTCGGCCTCGGGCTGGGTGCACTGATTGCAACCTCGAGCATCGGCTTTGCCATCGTCAAGTGGCTGGGTGTCGCCTACCTCGTCTGGCTGGGCATCAAGCAATGGCGTGCCCCGGCCGTGCCGATGGTGGCCGAGACCGGTGAGGCGCTGGTCGTGCCGCGCCGCACGCTGGTGTTGCGTGGCTGGATGGTCAACGCCGTCAACCCCAAGGGCACCGTCTTCCTGCTGGCCGTGGTGCCGCAGTTTCTCGAACTCGCACAACCGCTGGCACACCAATACGCGGTGATCGCGGCCACGCTGGGCTTCACCGATCTCGTCGTGATGGCCGGCTACACCGCGCTCGCGTCGAAGGTGCTGCGGCTGCTGAAGTCGCCACGCCAGATCAAGGTGCTCAACCGCACCTTCGGCAGCCTGTTCGTTGCGGCAGGCGGGCTGCTGGCCTTGTTCAAGCGGGCCTGACGGTTGCTTTCGCATCGAGGCAGGCGGCATGGTTAACATGCGGCCGCTTCGATTCCTGCGCTCCGCAATGCCTGCTTCCACACCCCTCGCTCCGCTTTCCGATTTCCCCGCACTGCACGTGCCCGAGACGGCCTTCGGGCGCTGGTTTCTGCGCACGCCGACCTGGACGCGGCACGTGCTGGAGCGCGCACTTGCCGACGTCGACCGGCTGATTCCTGAACGCCGCGCCAGCTACCCGGTGGTGGTTGACGTGGGCTGCGGCTGGGGCCGTTCGTTGAAGAAGCTGAACGACCGCTTCGCCCCCGAGCGGCTGATCGGCATCGACATCGACCCGGCCATGCTGCAGGCCGCGGCCGACGAGATTGCGCGTGACGGCCTGCATCATGCTGAACTCATCCAGTGCTCGAGTTCGGCCTTGAAGCTCGCCGACGAGAGCGTCGACCTGCTGTTCTGCCACCAGACCTTCCATCACCTGGTCGAGCAGGAAGAAGCCATCCGCGACTTCCACCGCGTGCTCAAGCCCGGCGGCGTGATGCTGTTTGCCGAATCGACACGGCGCTACATCCACTCGTGGATCATCAAGCTGCTCTTTCGCCACCCGATGGATGTGCAGAAGACGGCCTCCGAGTACCTGGCGCTGATCCGCCGCGCCGGCTTCGAGGTGGCGACCGACAGCGTCTCCTACCCGTACTTGTGGTGGAGCCGAGAAGACCTCGGCTTGGGTGAGCGCTTGCTCGGCATCAAGCCGGCAGCGCTGCGTGAAGAGACGCTGATCAACCTCGCTGCCGTCAAACCCCTGCGCTAGACACCGCTTGTCACAACGCCGGCCTTGAGCCGTGCCGGGATCGGTCGAAAACAAGGCGTCACGGCTTGTTGGAGACCGACATGAACGCACGCACCCAGATCCCGGGCTTCTCGACTGCCAACCCGCATGCGCTGGCGACCATCCTCGAAGCCAGCCAGACCAAATCGATCATCGCCTCGCGCGACATCTTCGACATCTCGGGCACCAAGCTGTGGGCGCGCGACCTGCCTGTCTCGCAGGCGCTGCAGCGCAAGCTGCTCGACCGGCAGCTGCGCCAGCCGCTCGAATCCTGCCTCCTGGCCGAAGACGGCGTTACCGCGCATTCGCTGGTGCAGTCGCTGCAAGCGCTGCTCGAGCGCGACACGCCGCTTGTGTCGCTGCTGCGCCCGCATGCCGCCAAGCTGATCCGTGAAGCGGCCCAGCTGCCGCTGCACTCGGTGGCGCAACTGCTGCTCACCGCCGGCCAGGCCGCGCGCCCGGCCAGCTTCGACCATGCCGTGCACGCGATGGCGCTGAACGGCTCGCTCACCATCAGCCACGGGGGCAGCACGCAGGAGCTGCGCATTGCCATGCTGTGCGGTCTGCTGCATGACCTGGGCGAGATGTACATCGCGCCCGAACACGGCGAGGCCGATGCCGACCAGTCGCTCGACTTTCAGAGCTACCAGCACCTGGTGGTCCACCCGCACGTCGGCATGCTGCTGCTGGAGCAACTCACAGACTACCCGGCCGTGATGGCGCGCGCGGTGGCCGAGCACCACGAGCGGCTCGACGGCTCGGGCTACCCGCATTGCCTGGAGCGCGCCCAGCTGTCTCCGCAAGGCCGGCAACTCGCGGTGACCGAAGGGGTGTTGGCGGTGTTGCGCAGCGAGTGCCCGCAGCTTGCGCGTGCCAGCGTGGCGCTGCGCGTGGTGCCGGGGGAGTTCGACCTGAGCTGGGTGGGCGCGGTGTCCCACGCGGCGCGGCAGTCGCCGTTGAAGGCCCGGTTGAGCGAAGACGAGATCCACCAGCGCCGCGTTGCGCTCGATGCGTCTCTGCAAATGGCGCACGCGGGCATGGTGGCTCTCGCGTCCACCGCGCAATCACAGGCGCTGATGGACGCTTTGGGCTTGGCGCTGCACCTGCTGGGCCGGCTGCGTCTGGGCTGGAACGCCAGCGGCCTGTGGAGCGACGAGGCCGCGGGCGCGGCCGATGCAGCCGAGGTCGAGGCGATCGAACATGAATTGCAGTTCCGCCTGCGCGGCATTCACCGCGCGACCTTGCTGCGTGCCGGCAAGCTGCCGGCGGGCGACCTGCAGAGCCTCAACCTGCTGGGCGAGCAGCTCAGCGGTTGACGCGCCGTGCGGCGGATGGTCGTCGCGTAAAACGCGCTGGCTTTCCGCAACGCAGCAAATGCGCGCATTTCCGAGCGCTGTTTCTCCGATCTGGCTGACGCTGTGTCCATAGGATGTTCGCAGGCGTGGTGTCACGCTCCAAATCCAAGAAGAACGCCAGATGTCCTCTCCCTCCACCCTTTCCGCCGTGGTCATGGCGCCGGGCCTCAACGTGATGCGTGCGTTGGGCCTGCGTGGCAAGACGACCCTGTTGTCGCTCGTGTGTTTGTCGATGGTTTCGGTGCTGGTCATCAGCACCGCACAAGAGCACGGCCTCATGCACTGGACCACGCTCGGCTGGCTGCTGGCAGGCGTGCTGACCGGCTACCTGCTGCTGTGCTTTCATCTGCAGATGGCGCGCTCGCTGGTCGATCTTCAGTCGGCGACCGCCCGCATGCTGAAGGGCGACCTGTCGCTCAGCGTGGCCGTTGCCGGCCGGGATGAATTCGCCGACATCGGCCGCGCGCTCAACATCGTCAACGAGAACCTGTCGGCCCTGGTGGCCGACATCCGCAGCAGCACCACGCTGGTGTCGCAGGCCGGCAACTCGCTGGCCAGCAACACGGCCGACCTGTCCAGCCGCACCGAGCAACAGGCCGCGAGCCTGGAACAGACGGCCGCCAGCGTGCAGCAGCTCGACTCCACGGTGCGCCAGAACACCAGCGACGCCCGTGCCGTCGAAGCGCTCGCGAGCCAGGTGCATGGCCTGGCCACCTCGGGCGGCGGGTTGATGCGCCAGGCTGTGGACTCGATGCACTCGATCAAGACCGGTGCCGACAAGGTGCGCGACATCATCGGCGTGATCGACAGCATCGCCTTCCAGACCAACATCCTGGCGCTCAACGCCGCGGTCGAGGCAGCGCGTGCCGGCGAGCAGGGCCGCGGCTTCGCGGTGGTGGCCGCCGAGGTGCGCGCGCTCGCGCAACGCAGCGGCAGCGCCGCACGCGAGATCAAGCAGTTGATCGAAGCCTCGAGCGAAGAGACGCAGCGCGGCGTGGGCCACATCGACCACGTGAGCACCGTGCTGGCCAACATCGTCGGCGGTGTCGGCGAACTGGCCGGCAAGCTGGCGTCGATCACCACGGCGGCCGGCGAGCAGAGCGCCGGCCTCGCGCAGATCTCGCAGGCCATGACGCACCTCGACGGCATCACCCAGCAGAACGCGCAGATGGTCGACCATGCGTCGTCGGCTTCCGCCGGGCTGGGCGATCGTGCAAAACAACTGTCGGCCGCGGTGGGCGGCTTCCGGCTGCGCCAGGGCACGGCCGATGAGGCGCAGCTGCTGGTGCAGCGCGCCGTCGCGCTGTTCCGCCAATCGGGGCGCGGCTCGCTCGCCACCATCACCGACATGCAGGGTGGCTTCAACGACCGCGACATGTATGTCTTCGCGTGGGACCGCGAGCTGGTCTACCGCGCCTTTGCGGGCAAGCCGCACAACGTCGGCAAGAACGCCGGCCAGATCATCGGCACCGAGACCACGCAGCTGCGCACCGATGTGTGGGCCGCTGCGGCCGAGGGCGGTGGCTGGGTCGACTACGACTTCCTCAACCCGACCAACGGCCAGATCGCGCCGAAGACCTCGTACATCGTGCCGGTCGAAGCCGATCTCGTGCTCGGCTGCGGTATTTACAAGACCGTGCGGCGCTGAGCCGCCAACCTGGGCTTACTCGCGTACCTTGCCGCGCCCGGCCTTGATCTCACTGCGCTGACTCTTGCCTTCAAGCCGGCGGCGCTTGGCGCCCAGCGTGGGCCGCGTCGCCTTGCGCTTGCGCGGCACCGTGGCGGCAGCGTCCACCATCTCCTGCAGGCGCTGAAGCGCGTCTTGCCGGTTCATGTCCTGGCTGCGCGAGGTCTGCGCCTTGATGACGACCACGCCATCGGCCGTGATGCGCTGGTCCGAGGTGGCGAGCAAACGTTCCTTCACCGCATCGGGCAGCGAGGAGGCGCGGATGTCGAAGCGCAGGTGCACAGCACTCGACACTTTGTTGACGTTTTGCCCGCCAGCGCCTTGTGCGCGGATGGCATTGAACTCGACTTCGGCCGGGTCGATCTCGATGGTCACTGCATCAGAGCCTGAGAGTTTTTCGGGCGTGATCGAGCAGCGCGTCAAAAGGCGCCGGAACTAGGCGCAAAGCACAGTCATAGGTCGGGCTATGGCGAGCATTTGCAACGACGAGCCGGCGTCTTTTGGCGTGATGAGCGGGCATGAGCGAAAGACTCTCAGGCTCTCAGGCCACGTGGGTCGGTACGCGTTGGGCGAGCGCGCACATCAGCTCATAGCCCACGGTACCGGCCGGGTGCGCCACCTCGTCGATCGGCAACACGCTGCCGTTCGGGCCCTGGCCCCACAGCGTGACCTCGGTGCCTACATCGGCTTGCGGTGTGGGCGTGAGGTCGACCGTCACCATGTCCATCGACACCCGCCCGACCAACCGTGTGCGCACACCGCCCACCAGCACCGGCGTGCCTGTGGGCGCGTGGCGTGGGTAGCCGTCGGCATAACCGCAGGCCACGATGCCGATGCGCATGATGCGGTCGGCAGTGAAGGCACTGCCGTAGCCCACGGTGTCTCCAAGCTGAAGCAGCTGCGTGCCGATGATGCGCGAGCGCAGCGTCATCGTCGGCTGCAGGTTCCAGTGCGCGATGTCGTGCGCTGGAAAGTCAGGTGCCGAGCCGTACAACATGATGCCGGGGCGCACCCAGTCGCCGCGCACGTTGGCTTGCTCGGGCGCGAAGCGCAGCGTGGCAGCGCTGTTGCTGACAGAGCGATCGCCGGGCAGGTCGTGCGTAGCGGCCTCGAAGGCGGCCAGTTGATGGGCGATGCCGCGCGAAGTGGCCAGGTCGCCGTCGGCATCCGACAGGTGCGTCATCAGCGTGATCTCGTCGACCTGCGTCAGGCCCGACAGGCGCTGCCAAGCCGAGCGGAAGGCATCCGGCGTGAAGCCCAGCCGGTTCATGCCGCTGTTCATCTTCAAGAAAACATGGTGCGGCCAGGTGGTCTTGTGTGTGGCCAGCCAGTCGATCTGGGCTTCGTGGTGCACCGTGTGCCACAGGCCGAGTCGCGAGCAAAGCTCGAGGTCGCGTGCCTCGAAGCAGCCTTCGAGCAGCAGGATGGGGCCGCGCCAGCCGAGGGCGCGCACGCGCTCGGCCTCGGCCAGGTCGAGCATCGCCAGGCCGTCGGCGGCCTGCATGCCCGGGTAGGCGCGCTCGATGCCGTGGCCGTAGGCGTTGGCCTTCATCACGCCCCAGACCTTGGCGTCGGGTGCGTGTTCGCGAGCGCGCCTCAGGTTGTGCGCGATCGCATCGGGATGAATCAGGGCTTCGATGGGGCGGGGCATGCGGATGATTCTGCCAGTGCATGCCACATCGGCGCGCGACACGCGCTCAGATGCGGAGAAACCCGCGAACCGCGGGGATGCGGGGAACGAGTTGCCACGATCTGCATGCTATAACCTGCCGCCGCAGGGCAAGACAGTATCGGCACCTGCCACACGACGGGACCCACCGCGGGCGAATGAAAAAAGGTTTTTACACCATCATGTCAGCGCAGTTCTTCAGCTCGCTGGCTGATAACGCGTTATTCGTGGCCGCGGTCGAGCTGCTGAAGACCTCAGGACAACCCGAGTGGCAGCGCGCTGCGCTGGTGCCGATGTTCGCGTTGTTCTACGTGATCCTCGCGCCGCTTGTGGGGGCCTTTGCCGACGCCGTGCCCAAGGGCAAGGTCATGTTCTTCTCGAACCTGATCAAGGTGGTGGGCTGTTTGATGATGCTGTTCGGCACGCACCCGCTGCTGTCGTACGCCATCGTGGGCCTGGGGGCTGCGGCCTACTCGCCGGCCAAGTACGGCATCCTCACCGAGCTGCTGCCCAATTCCCAGCTCGTCAAGGCCAATGGCTGGATCGAAGGGCTGACCATCGGCTCCATCATCCTCGGCGTGCTGCTGGGTGGGCAACTGGTCGGGCGCATGATCTCGCGCCACCTGCTGGAGTTCGACATGCCGTTCTTCGATACCGGCATCGACACGCCGCCCGAGGCGGCCATCGCGTCGCTGATCGTGCTGTACATGATCGCGGCCTTGTTCAACCTGCGCATTCCGCGCACCGAAGCCCCCCTGCAGCCGCTGGCGCATGGCGTGGTCGCGCTGGTGCGTGATTTCTCCAACTGCAACGCGCGCCTGTGGGGCGACAAGCTGGGCCAGATCTCGCTGTCCACGACCACGCTGTTCTGGGGCGTGTCGGGCAACCTGCGCTACATCGTGCTGGCCTGGGCCAGCGCGGCACTGGGTTATGGCACGACGCAGGCGTCGGCGCTGGTCGGCGTGGTGGCGGTGGGCACGGCCGTCGGCGCGGTGGTGGCGTCGATGCGCATGCGGCTCGACCAGGCCACCAACGTCATTCCGCTCGGCATCGTGATGGGTGTGTTGGTGATCGCGATGAACGTCATCCACAACGTCTGGGTGGCGGCGCCTTTCCTGATCGTGCTCGGCGCGATCGGCGGCTACCTGGTGGTGCCGATGAATGCGCTGCTGCAGCACCGCGGCCACAACCTGATGGGCGCGGGCCGCTCGATCGCCGTGCAGAACTTCAACGAACAGGCTTGCATCCTCGGCCTGGGCGCGTTCTACACCGGCATGACGAAGTTCGGCCTATCGGCCTTCGGTGCCATCACCATCTTCGGCCTGGTGGTTGCAGGCACGATGTGGCTGATCCGCCGCTGGCACCTGACCAACGCCGTGCGGCACCGCGACGAGGTTGATCGCCTGCTGGCTCTGGCACGCAGCGACAAGCACTGAACCTCTGAGTTCGGTGCGCTGGTCGACGCGCCTGCGTGCACTGCGGCACGACACGGCGTGCCGATGATTCAAAAGAAAAATTCCACGGTGACGACCCCCTCCCGCTCCTTTCTTCCTGCCCTCGCGCTGATGCTCAACGCGCTGAACTGGGGCGTCTCATGGTGGCCGTTTCGGCAGCTGCAGGCTCAAGGGCTGCACCCGCTTTGGGCCACCGTGATCGTCTACCTGATCACCGTGGTGGTGATCGCCGTGACACGCCCGAACGCATTCGGCCAGGTGCTGCGAACGCCCGCGCTGTGGGTGCTGATGCTGGCCGCCGGCACGACCAACGCGGCCTTCAACTGGGGCGTGGCGATCGGCGACGTGGTGCGCGTCGTGCTGCTCTGCTACCTGATGCCTTTGTGGGTGGTGTTGCTCGCCCGCCTGTTGCTGCGCGAGGCACTCACGCCGCTGGTGGTACTGCGGGTGGTGCTCGCACTGGCCGGAGCGGCCATCGTGCTGTGGCCCGAAGGCGGGCAGGGCCTGCCGCTCCCGCAGTCGCTGCCTGACTGGCTCGGCGTACTCGCCGGCTTCTCGTTCGCACTCAACAACGTGATGCTGCGGCGCGAGGCCGCGCAGTCCAATGAAAGCCGGGCCCTGGCGATGTTTCTCGGCGGTGCGCTGGTCGCTGGCGCGGTGGCGCTGGTGCTCACGCTGAAGGGCCAGGCGTCGTGGCCGCCCGCGCCTGCATGGGGTTGGATACTCGGCGCGCTGGCGTTGAGCGCCTGCTTTCTGGTCAGCAACCTGGCGCTGCAGTACGGCACGGCGCGCATGCCGGCCAACGCGACCTCGGTGATCATGTTGACCGAGGTCTTGTTTGCCGCGGTGTCGGCGTTGCTGCTGGGCGGTGGCGCGCTCACGCCGGCGCTGGTCTGGGGTGGCGCGCTGATCGTGTTCGCGGCGCTGTTGTCGACCTTGCAGCGGCCCGTGGCCCACTGAGGCTCGACAAGCGCTTGAGGTGTCTCAGGCGGGCAGCGGGTCGAGCTGGCGCAGCGCCGCAATGAATTCGGCTTCCATCAGCGGCTTGGTGAGGTAGGCGTCGCAGCCGGCCAGGTCGCCACGCACGCGGTCCATCGAGCTGGTACGGCCGGTCACCATCAGCACCGCTGGGGCGATGTCGCCGGGGTGCGTCTTGCGCTGCTTGATCTGCTGGCACAGCGCAAAGCCATCCATGCTGCCTTCGGGGCCGAGCACCACGTCGAGAAACACCAGTGAGAACGCCTGCGACGCCAGGCGCTCGATGGCCTGGGCCGCGTCGAGTGCCAGGTGCACGCGGTAGCCGAGGCCCTGCAGGCGTGTCTGCAGGAATTTGAGCGCGATGCGGCTGTCGTCGACCACCAGCACGTCTTTCGCTGGCTGGCCATCCGCGGGCGACAGATTCTGCGGGCTCGAGTTGACCCAGTCGACGTCGATCGGCTCGTCGAGGCTGGCCAGGCGCAGCTCGAGCAGCAAGTCGAGCTCGCGCACGATGCGCGTCGGCTCGATGGGCCGCGGCAGCCACGCGGGCGCACCCTCCGGCGCGCGTGCACCGATGAAGACGGTGTCTTGCAGCCGGCCGGCCTCGCGCACCGCAGCCACGTCGGCGGGGTGGTCGGCGTCGGCAATGATGAAGTCGCTCTCGGTCGCCGAGGCCGCGCGCTCGTACGCCGGCGCGCGCTGCTGTGCCAGGCGGAAGAACGAGTTCAACGCGCTGCGCTCGAAGTCGCTGAAGCCTTGCAGCGCGACGGTATAGCGCATGGGGATGCGCTCGGACATAGGGTGCGTTCCGGTGGCTGGGGTGCCCGATGTTCGATGGCCTGCCGAGGCGCGTCAAGCCGCGCGACCCTTTGCGGCACGGGGTGACGCACGGCGCTACGATGGCCCCCACTTATTTCACACACGAGGAGATTTCATGGCCAGCGTCTACGACTTCGAAGCCGTCTCCATCGACGGTCAACCAGCCCATCTTTCCAGCCAGAAAGGCAAGGTGCTGTTGATCGTGAACACCGCGAGCGCATGTGGCTTCACGCCGCAGTTCGCCGGGCTGGAGAAGCTGTGGGAGACGTACGGTCCCAAGGGCCTCGTGGTGATGGGGTTCCCGAGCAACGAGTTCGGCAGCCAGGACCCGGGCACCGACGGCGAGATCGCCTCGTTTTGCCAGCTCAACTACGGCGTCAAGTTCCCGATGATGAGCAAGGTGAAGGTCAACGGCAGCGAGGCGCACCCGCTGTGGAAATGGCTTACCGCCGAAGCCCCGGGCATCCTGGGCACCAAGGGCATCAAGTGGAACTTCACCAAGTTCCTGGTCGGCAAGGACGGGCAGGTCATCAAGCGCTATGCGCCGAACGACTCGCCGGAATCCATCACGAAAGACATCGAGGCCGCCCTGGCTGCGGCCTGACGGCCTTCACGCCGCCGGTACCCACAGCCCACCGTAGGCCGCACGCGGCTTCTGCTGCGCCGCCAGCTCACCGATCAGGCCGTTGACCGTTTGCCGTGACAGGTTGGCCGTGGCCGCCAGTTCAGCCTGTGTGGTGCGCACGAAGCGCCAGCCTTCGGCATCGGCTTCACCCATGCGGCCACTGCGCGCGAGCTGTTCCAGCGCTAGGCTGAGCCGTTCCATCGCGCTGCGGTGGCGCGAGGCTTCGAGCATGCGCAGAGCACCGTGATGGCGTCGCGCGAACTCGCCCATCAGTGCGCGCGCGAAGCCAGGCACCTCGTCCATCAGGTATTCGTACGCTGCCGGCCCGAAGGCCACGACCCGCGTCGCCTGCGTGGCCAGAGCGTCGAAGGTCGACGGATGGCCACTCGCGAACGACGACAGCCCGAACAAGCGCCCGGGCGGCACGTGCTCGATGACGGACACGTCGCCGTCGACGGTCGAGAAGCGGATCTCGATCTCGCCTGCCAGCATGCCGAACAGCGCCGGTGTCGCTTGGCCTTGCGTGAACAGCACGCTTCCGCGCGCGAGCTTGCGCACCTTGCACAAAGGCAGCAGTGCGCGCCAGTGAGCCGCGCTCAAGCTCACGCTGGGAAGGCTGGCCGACAGCAGCGCCGAAAGGTCGTCTTGCATGACGAAGATTGTCGGGTACCCGACAAATCCGCGTGGCCGCTGGAACTACGCTCCTCGACATGACCAACACCTCTCTCCAAGACAGCGCAAAACTCGCTGCCCGCTTTCATCACTTCGCCGACGTGCAATGTCCCGAAGAGCCGCTGTACCAGGCACTCTGCCGCATCGTTGCGGCCGATGCCGAGCTGCTCGACCTGCTGGCCGGTGCGAGCGACGAACAGCGGCGGCCCAACCTGTGGCTGGCTGCGGTGCACGAGCGCTTGCTCGCGGGTGCGCCGCATGCCCTGGCTGAGTACTTTCCGAGCGTGGGCGGCGCGCGCTTGCCCGACGCCGATTTGGGTGCTTGCGTGAAAGATTTCGTGGCGAGGCACGAAGCCGTGCTGCGCGAGCGCATGCGCACCCAGACCACGCAGACCAACGAGATCGGTCGCTGCGCCGTGCTGTGGCCGGCCTTGCGGGCGATCGCACAGCGCAGCGGCAAAGCGCGCCTGGCATTGCTCGATGTGGGTTGCAGCGCTGGGCTGAACCTCGGCGTCGATACCTACCGTTATGACTACGGCGATGCGGCGTTCGGTGCAGCGCCAGGCCCCGACGTGCCGCTGCTGTCTTGTCACGTGATGGCTCCGTTCACTCGAGGCGCTGACTTCGAGATCGTGCAGCGCCTTGGCATCGACCCCGTGCCGGTGGACATCGACGACGACGCAGCGCTCGGCTGGCTGCGTGCCTGCCTGTGGCCCGGTGACACGGCGCGCGCCGTGCACTTCACCCAGGCGGTGGCGCTGATGAAACAGCGGCGCTGGCCGGTGCTGCGTGTGGCCGATTGCACCGCCCACGTCGCCGAGTGGTTGGCGGGGGTGCCGGGTGACGTGCAGCCGGTCATTCTGAACAGCTGGGTGCTGACCTACTTCGAGCCCCCCGCCTTGAAGCGGCACGTCGACACCCTGGTCGAGCTCGTGCGCGCCACCGGAGCGATGTGGCTGTCGGCTGAAGGCGCCGGTTTGCGCATCGGCCCGGTGCAGGTGCCGCTTGCGCGAGACCCCGACACGCGGTCGGCCAGCCTGTGGACCTTGTGCTCGCGCGTCGACGGCGATGTGCGCTTCGACCTGCTGGCCCGCTCCCACGCTCACGGCCGTTGGGTGGAGTGGTTGGATAATTGAGGTCCCCTGCAGGAGCCCCTCATGTTCGAGCACGTCGACGCCTACGCTGGCGACCCCATCCTTACCCTCAACGAAGCCTTCGGCAAAGACCCGCGGGCGCACAAGATCAACCTGTCGATCGGTATCTATTTCGACGATGCCGGCAAGCTGCCGGTGATGAGCGCCGTGCGCACCGCTGAAAGCGCGATGCTGCAGACCATCGGCGCGCGGCCTTACCAGCCGATGGAAGGCGCCGCCAACTACCGCCAGGCGGTGCAGCATCTGCTGTTCGGTGCCGACCATGAAGCGGTGAAGAGCGGGCGCGTCGCCACCATCCAGACCCTGGGCGGCTCCGGCGGCCTGAAGGTCGGCGGTGATTTCCTGAAGCGCTACTTCCCGAAGTCCAACGTGTGGGTCAGCGACCCGACCTGGGACAACCACCGCGCGATGTTCGAAGGCGCCGGCTTCACCGTCAGCACCTACCCGTACTACGACGCGAAGACCGGCGGCGTGAAGTTCCCCGAGATGCTCGCTGCACTCAAGGCCTTGCCCGAGCAGAGCATCGTGCTGCTGCACGCCTGCTGCCACAACCCGACCGGCGTCGACCTCACGGCGGCGCAGTGGCAGGAGCTGATTCCAGTGATCCGGCAGCGCAAGCTGCTGCCCTATGTCGACATCGCCTACCAAGGCTTCGGCGACGGCATCACCGAAGACGCGTTTGCGATCCGCGCACTGGCCGATGCCGGCGTGAGCTTCTTCTGCGCCAGCTCGTTCTCCAAGAGCTTCTCGCTCTACGGCGAGCGCTGCGGCGGCCTGAGCGTGGTCTGCCCGACGAAGGCCCAGGCCGAGCTGGTGCTGGGGCAGTTGAAGGCCACCATCCGCAAGAACTACAGCAGCCCGCCCACGCACGGCGGCCAGATCGTCGCCCGCGTGCTGCAAACGCCGGCGCTGTACGACCAGTGGGCCGGCGAGCTGAACGCGATGCGCGTGCGCATCAAGGCCATGCGAGAGAAACTGCATGCCGTGCTGAGCGCCAAGCTGCCCGGCCGCGACTTCAGCTACTTCCTCACCCAGCGCGGCATGTTCAGCTACACCGGCTTGTCGGCCGAGCAAGTCGACAAGCTGCGCGAGGAACACGCCGTCTACCTCGTGCGCTCGGGGCGCATGTGCGTGGCCGGCCTCAACTCGTCGAACGTCGAGGCCACCGCCGTGGCGATGGCTGCGGTGCTGGCCTGATACGAAAGAAGGCCTGTAAGAAACCTTGCAGTCGGGGAGACGAAGTTCTGCAAGCGCAATGATTCAGTTCGTGAGTCGGTTGCCTGCACTCTTCTCCACCCACCTGCAAGGAATCGAATCATGCTGAATGTCAAAACCGGCCTCGCGATGGCCGCCACCGCGGCTGCCCTGTTCTCCACCGGCCTCGCCACCACCTCCGTCTTCGCTGCCGACGACGGCATGGTCAAGTGTTCGGGCGTGAACACCTGCAAGGGCACGTCGGATTGCAAGACGGCCAAGAGCGAGTGCAAGGGCCAGAACAGCTGCAAGGGCCAGGGCTGGGTCGGCAAGAAGTCGGCAGCCGAGTGCACCTCGGCCGGCGGCAAGGTCGAGAAGTAAAAGTCTCCTCTCCTGTAGCGACCAGGAATTCCGGTGCGTCGGGTTCGACTCGTGCACCGGCTTTTTTTGACATGACTTCTCCTGTCACCGGTTTCGGCCTCGGTCTTCGCACCGAGCACTACGCGGCGTTCGCAGAACCGCAGCCCGGCGTCGACTGGCTCGAAGTCATCTCCGAAAACTACCTCGTGCCTGGCGGCAAACCGCTGCACCACCTGGACCGCATCCGCCGCGACGTGCCGATGGTGATGCATGGCGTGTCGATGTCGATCGGCAGCACCGACCCGCTGGACCTCGCCTACCTGCGCGAACTCAAGGCGCTGGCCGATCGCATCGAGCCGGCGTGGATCTCCGATCACCTGTGCTGGACCGGCGTCGACCACCACAACCTGCACGACCTGCTGCCCTTGCCCTACACCGAGGCCGCGCTGCGCCACGTGGTGCAGCGCGTCCAACAGGTGCAGGACCTGCTCGGGCGGCGCCTGCTGCTGGAGAACGTGTCGAGCTATGTGAGCTTCGCCGGCGACGAGATGAGCGAGTGGCAGTTCATCGCCGAACTCGCGCAGCGCGCCGACTGCGAGCTGCTGCTCGACGTGAACAACGTCTACGTCAGCAGCGTGAACCACGGTTTCGACGCAAAGGCGTTCATCGATGCGATGCCACGCGAGCGTGTGCGCCAGATCCACCTCGCCGGCCACGAAGACCACGGCAGCTACCTCGTCGACACCCACGATCACCCGGTGTGCGAGGCCGTGTGGTCGCTCTACGCCTACACCGTGCAGCGCCTGGGCCCGGTGCCGACGATGATCGAACGCGACGACCACATTCCGCCGCTGGCCGAGTTGCTGGCCGAGCTCGACCAGGCGCGTGCCATCCAGGCTCAGGCGCTTAGCCTGGTGCAGGCCGCATGAGCGCAACGATGCAACTCGTGCGGCAACAACAGCAGCTGCGCGCAGCCATCGTCGACCGTGCGACGGCGACGGGCCTCTTGCGCACCGACACGAACCGCGAGCCGCTGCTGCGCATCTACCAGCAGGCCTACACCGCACGGCTGTTGGCGGCGCTGCGCGACAACTTCGGCGTGCTGCCGCGTGCGATGGGCGATGACGCCTTCGATGCGCTGGGCCACGCCTACTTGCAGGCGCACCCTTCGAGCCACCCGTCGATCCGCTGGTTCGGCCATCGTCTGGCTCAGTTCATGGCCGAGCAGCCCGATCTCGTGCCGCACCCCGCCTTCGTCGATCTGGCGCGCATGGAGTGGGCGCTGCGCGCCGCCTTCGATGCCGCCGATGCGGCGCCCTTGTCGGCCGCATCGCTCGCCACACGTGCGCCGGAACAGTGGGCTGGCTGGGTACCGCGCTTTCAGCCGAGCGCGCAGCTGTTGAATCTGTCATGGCGCATCGAGCCTGCATGGCGTGCGCTGCAGGCCAGCGAAGGCGAAGACCCCGAACTCGACGAACCTGAAGCCGGCGAGCACCTGCTGCTGGTGTGGCGGCCCCAGCTCGAAACGCGCTGGCGTTCGGTCAGCGACGCAACCGAGGCGGTGCTGTTGCCCGCGGCAATGAACGGCGACAGCTTCGGCGCCCTGTGCGAGCGCGCTGCTGAACAAGTCGGAGAAGCCAATGCCGCCGCGGCCGCGGTCGGCGTACTGCAGCAATGGATTGCCGAAGGCCTTCTGGCGGAAGACGCCTTGCCCGCCTAGAAGCTGCGCTTCGCCTCGACCAGGAATTGCACGCGGCGGATGTTCGCATCGCCATCGAGCGGGAATGCCAGGTCGACGTGCAACACGTTGCCCAGCGACGAGCGGCTGTTGCCCAGCCGCAGCCCGAAACCCAGGTCGCGGAGCAGACCTTGCGGTGCCTGCGCACTCGTCTCCAAGTCCCAGGTGCGGCCCATGTCATAGAACACCGCGCCGCCCACGTTGAACAGCCGGAACAGGAACCAGTCGGTGAACCAGCGCTCTTCGGCGGTGAACAGCCAGCGTCCCTTGCCGCTCTGGTAGCGCAGTGGGTAGCCGCGCAGGCCCGAGTCGCCGCCCAGCAGCACCTGCTGGTCACTGTCGGGGTTGATGGCGCGGTCGGTGGCGAGCGTCACGTAGACGCTGCGCCGCGGCGACAGGCGCAGGTAGTAGCGCGCACTCGCGCTGACCAGCGTGCCAGCGAGCCCATCGCGCTCCCAGCGGCCGGCCGTGCTGGCATCGAGCAGCAAGGTCTGATCACCCGTGGGCTCGATGCCGCGCGACACGCGGGCATTGAACACGGCCGCGCTGCGGTCGGCGCCGAAGCGTGGTGACGCCGCGCCGAGCATGGCCGTGACGTGCCAGCCCAGCGTCACGTCTTCGGTGCGGCCGATCTGGTCCTGGTTCTGCGTCTTGCGGTATGCGTCTTCGAGCAGCTCGAACCCGAGCCAGGGGTAGACGAGATCGCGGTGGCTGGGCTGCCCGATGCTGGGCAGACCGGCGCTCACGATCGGCGTGGCGTCGTGGAAGTCGTCTGTCCAGCCGGCGCTCCAGCGCGTCACCCAGCCGTTGCGCAGCCCTTCGGACAAGCCGCCGTACAGCTTGTAGAAATGCTCTTCGGTCTGGTACTGGCCGGTGATGCGGCCTTGCTCGTAGGTGGAGTCGATGCGCGTCTCGCGGCGCAGCGTGGCGCCCGCGGCCCAGCGGGTGTCGAGCGCATAGAACGGCCGCTCCAGCGTGTGCAGCTGCGACTTGCCATCGCTGTTGCTGGCGTACTGGGTCGACAAGGCCCAGCGCGCATCGTTGAGCTGCGGGTCGCGGTAATACAGCATGCGGGTGTCGCGGTCCACGCCCGACTGCAGCACGAGCCCGAGCCGGCTGCCGAAGCCCAGCAGGTTGCTTTCCTCGAGGCCCAGGCTGGTGCTGTTCTTGCCGCCCTGGCGGCCGAATGAGAGGCCGGGCTTCAGCGTCCAGACATCCTGCGTCAGCACCTCGACGTCGACCACGCCGTCGTGGCAGGCCCCGGCCTGCACCGTGGCCGAGCGCAGGTGGCCGGTGCTGCGCAGCAACCGTTCCGATTCTTCCAGCAGCCGGGCGTCATACGCATCGCCCGGCTTGAAGAGCAGGCGCTTCCGGATGACCGATTCACGCGTCTGGATGTGCAGGAAGTTGACGAGGCGGAACGCGGGGTTGTCTTCGTCCGGCCGGTCGGTGTCGAACACGTCGAGCCGGTCGACGCGCACCGTGCCGATGCGGCTGCAGTCGGCGCTGCCGGGCACCGGCTCGTCGGCCAGCGCCGGAACGACGGTGAAGCAAAGGGCGGCCGCCGTGGCGCCACCGGCGAGTCGTCGTCTGAACATGGCTGCACTCTGCGCGAGGCAGCTTAAGTGCCGGTTAAGGGATGTTCCGCTCCGCGCAGCTTGGATATGTGGAATCCGCAATACGTTCTCGACAGGTTCTCCCTATCATCTTGCTCTCCCACCCGAGGTGCCGATCCGATGTCCATGGTCACGCTGGCGCTGCGCCGCCCTTACACGTTCATCGTGATGGCCATGCTGATCGTGCTGGCCACGCCGTTTGCGCTGCGCAACATGGCCACCGACATCTTCCCGGAGATCAACATCCCGGTGATCAGCATCATCTGGAACTACGGGGGACTCTCGGCGCAAGAGATGGGGCAGCGCATCTCCGGCCAGAGCGAGCGCGGGCTCACCACCACGGTGAGTGACATCGAGCACATCGAGTCACAGTCGCTCGCCGGCATCAGCGTCATCAAGGTCTTCTTCCAGCCCACCGCCAACATCCAGACCGCCATCGCGCAGGTGGTGGCGTCGATGCAGACGCAGGTGCGCCAGCTGCCGCCGGGCATCACGCCGCCGCTGGTCATCAAGTACTCGGCTTCGAGCATTCCGGTGATCCAGCTGGCGCTGTCCAGCCCCACGCTGCCCGAGCAGGCGGTATTCGATGCGGCGGTGAACCAGCTGCGGCCGCAGCTCATCACCATCCCGGGCGTGGCCGTGCCGTTTCCCTACGGCGGCAAGAACCGGCTGATCTCGGTCGACCTCGACACCGCGGCGCTGCAAGCGCGCGGGCTGTCGCCGGCCGACGTGGTCAACGCCGTCAATTTGCAGAACCTGATCCTGCCCTCGGGCACCGCCAAGTTCGGCGACACCGAATACACGGTGAAGATGAACGGCTCGCCCGACGCCATCGCCGGGCTGAACGACTTGCCGGTGCGCACTGCCAACGGCACCACGACGTATCTGCGCGATGTGGCCTACGTGCGCGACGGCTTCTCGCCGCAGACCAACATCGTGCGGCAAGACGGCGCGCGCGGCGTGCTCTTGTCGGTGCTGAAGAACGGCGGCGCCTCCACGCTCGACATCGTCGACAACCTGCGCGCGCTGCTGCCCCGCGCCTCGCAGACCCTGCCGGCCGACGTGAAGGTGACGCCGCTGTTCGACCAGTCGGTGTTCGTGAAGGCAGCCGTGAAAGGCGTGGTGGCCGAGGCCATCATCGCGGCGTTGCTCACGGCCGCGATGGTGCTGCTCTTCCTCGGCAACTGGCGCAGCACGCTGATCATCGCGGTGACCATTCCTCTGTCGATCCTCGCGTCCATTCTGGTGCTGCAGGTGCTGGGCGAAACGCTGAACCTGATGACACTCGGCGGCCTGGCGCTCTCGGTCGGCATATTGGTCGACCAGGCCATCGTCACCATCGAGAACATCGAGCGCCACCTGCACCAGGGCAAGCCGCTGCTCGAGGCCATCGAGGTGGGCGCGGGCGAGATCGGCGTGCCGGCCTTCGTCTCCACGCTGTGCATCTGCATCGTGTTCGTGCCGATGTTCTTCCTGTCCGGCGTGGCGCGCTTCCTCTTCGTGCCGATGGCCGAGGCGGTGGTGTTCGCGATGATCGCGTCGTACTTTCTCTCGCGCACGCTGGTGCCCACGCTGGTGATGCTGCTGATGAGCGGTTCGCACGGGCAACCGGTGGGAAACACGAAACCCAATGCACTGCAGCGCGTCTACCGCGCGTTCGACAACCAGTTCGAACGCGTGCGCCGTGCCTACACGCTGTCGCTGTCGTCGCTGCTTTCCAAGCGCCGCAGCTTTGCGCTGCTGTTCACCGGTTTCTGCGCCTTGTCGTGTTTGCTCATTCCCTTTCTCGGGCGCGACTTCTTCCCCAGCGTCGACTCGGGCCAGATCCGCCTGCACATGCGGGCGCCCACGGGCACGCGCATCGAAGAGACGGCGCGTTTGGCAGACCAGGTGGAAGAAGCCATTCGGCAGCTGATCCCAGCCGATCAACTGGAGACCATCCTCGACAACCTGGGCGTGCCCAACAGCGGCATCAACCTGTCGTACAGCAACGCCGGCACCATCGGCACGCTCGATGGCGAGATCCTGATGTCGCTGAAGGACGGGCACCAACCCACCGATGACTTCGTGAGCCTGCTTCGCGCCGAGCTGCCCAAGCGCTTTCCCGGCATCGAGTTCTTCTTCCAGCCGGCGGACATCGTCACGCAGATTCTCAACTTCGGCCTGCCCGCCGCCATCGACGTGCAGTTCACCGGCGCCAACCTGGCCGGCAATGCGGCACTGGCGGCCGAACTCACCAAGCAGATCAAGCAGATTCCTGGCGCGGTCGATGCCCACGTGCACCAGCGCAACGACCTGCCGGCGCTCAACCTGCAGATGGACCGCACGCGCCTGCAGCAGCTCGGCCTCACCGCGTCGAACGTCGGGCAGAACGTGCTGATCTCGCTCTCGGGCAGCTCGCAGACCGCGCCCGCTTTCTGGCTCAATCCGCAGAACGGCGTGGTCTACAACATCGCGGTGCAGACGCCGCAGTACAAGATCGACTCGCTCGATGCGCTGCTCAACATGCCGGTGGGTGCCGTCGGCGGTGGTGGTGCGGCCGGCACCAACAGCAGCACGCAGCTGCTCGGCAACCTGGTCGAGGCCACGCCCGCCAAGCAGCTGGCCATCGCGTCGCGCTACAACATCCTGCCTGCCGTCGACGTGTACGTGAGCGTGCAGGGCACCGACCTCGCGAGCGTGGCGGGCCAGGTGCAGAAGCTGGTCGACCAGATCCGTCCCAAGCTGCCGCGCGGCAGCCAGCTGGTAATGCGCGGCCAGGTGCAAACCATGCAGGCCTCGTTCGTCGGGCTGGGCGTGGGGCTGGCGATGGCCATCGTGTTGGTCTACCTGCTGATCGTCGTCAACTTCCAGAGCTGGATCGATGCGTTGATCATCATCGGCGCGCTGCCTGCGGCGCTGGCCGGCATCGCGTGGATGCTCTTCATCACCGGCACCACGCTCAGCGTGCCCGCGCTCACCGGGGCCATCATGACCATGGGCGTGGCCACGGCCAACAGCATCCTGCTGGTGTCGTTTGCCCGCGAGCGGCAGCAGGCCGGCGTGGCGGCGCTGTCGGCCGCGCTCGAAGCCGGTGCCACGCGCATCCGCCCGGTGCTGATGACGGCGCTGGCGATGATCATCGGCATGATCCCGATGGCGCTTGGCCTCGGTGAAGGCGCCGAGCAGAATGCGCCGCTCGGTCGCGCGGTGATCGGCGGGCTGCTGTTCGCCACCGTGTCCACCCTTTTCTTTGTGCCGGTGGTCTACGCCGGCGTGCACCGCTGGCTCGACAGGCGCCATGCGGCCCGCACCGCAGCGCACCCCCAGCCGCCGATCGGCACGACCCCTCAGGAGACTTGACGCCATGACCGAGCAGCGCCACGCGGCACTGGGCATCCACACACCGGATGCCAACGCCGACCCCCACGAGCAGCTCAAGCGCGGCCAGATCGCGCGGCGCACGCGCATCCTCACGGTCATCGTGCTGGTGCTGTTGGCCGTGGGGGCGGGCCGCACCATCGTCGGCCGCATGGCCAACGCCAAGTCGCTCGAGGCCGGCACCGCCGAGCGCGCCAAGGTGTACGTGAAGACCGCGCAGCCCAAGGTCAACGAGGCTGGCCAGACGCTTGCGCTGCCAGGCACCTTGCAGGGCTTCGTGCAATCGCCGATCGCGGCGCGCGCGGCAGGCTACCTGCGCCGCTGGACCAAGGACATCGGCAGCCGCGTCGAGAAAGGCGAGGTGCTGGCCGAGATCGAAACGCCCGAGATCGACCAGCAGCTGACGCAGGCGGTGGCTGCGCGTGAGCAGACAGCGTCGAGCATGGAGCTCGCGCGCAGCACGGTCGAGCGATGGGAAGGCCTGCGCAAGAAAGACGTGGTCTCGCAACAAGACCTGGACGAAAAGCGCAGCACCGCCGCCCAGGCCAAGGCCAACCTCGCGGCCGCCGACGCCAACGTGCAGCGCCTGCGCCAGCTCGAAAGCTTCAAGCGCGTGGTGGCGCCGTTCTCGGGTGTCATCACTCGCCGCAATGTCGACGTGGGCGACCTGATCGACCTGAGCGGCAAGCCGCTGTTCACGCTGTCGCAGACCGACCCGCTGAGGGTCTACGTGAACGTGCCGCAGTCGTATGCGCAACTGGTCAAGCCCGGCCAGCCGGTGGTCGTTACGCAGGGCGAGCTGCGCGGCCAGAGCTTCAAGGGCACGGTGGCGCGCACGGCCGCGTCCATCGACACCAACACGCGCACGATGCAGGTCGAGATCGCGTTGCCCAACAAGGAGGGCACGCTGATGCCGGGCGCCTATGTGCAGGTTTCGCTGCCGCTGCAGGCGACACAGTCGCTGCTGGTGCCCACCAATGCGCTGCTGTTTCGCGGTGAAGGCTCGCGTGTCGCGCTGGTCGACAAGGCCGGCAAGGTGAAGCTGCGTGCCGTCACGCTGGGTCGCAACTATGGCGAAAGTGTGGAAGTCATCGACGGCGTGACGCGCACCGACGTGCTGGTGCTCAACCCATCTGATTCGTTGGCCGATGGCGACGAGGTGGCCGTGGCACCGGCGGGCAAGGATGCGCCGGCCAAGGGGCCGCTGTGAGGCGAGGCCGTTCGCTGGGCGCCGTCGCGCTTGTCGGCCTGTTGACGGCGTGTGCCGCCGGGCCCGACTATCAGACGCCGAAGTTCGACAACATGCCCGTCACCTGGGCGCTCGACGCGCCCTGGCGCGAAGGCAAGCCCGACGATGCTGCGCCCAAGGGCGCCTGGTGGCAGCGCTTCGGCGACCCGCAGCTCGACGCACTGGAGCAGCAGGCGCTGGCCGGCAGCCCGACGCTGGCTGTGGCGAATGCGCGGCTGGCCCAGTCGCGTGCCGCACTGGCCGTGAATTCCGCCGGGCTCTTTCCGCAGCTCAGCCTGTCGACGCGCGATGCACGCCAGCGCACCTCGGCCAACCGGCCGCTGAGCAGCTACAACTCGACCAACTTCTCGACCGTCCAGAACGATTTCACGCTCTCGCTCGCGGTGAGCTACGAGGTCGACCTGGCCGGGCGCGTGCAACGCTCGCTGGAAGGCGCGCGCGCGTCGGCCGAGCAATCGGCGGCCGACTTCGAGAACACGCGGCTGCTGCTGACGGCCGACATGGCCGTCGCCTACTTCAACCTGCGTGCGCTCGACATCGAGCTCGACGTGCTGTCGCGCTCCATCGAACTGCAGAAGCGCGCGCTCGGCCTGGTGAGCTCGCGCCGCGAACTCGGTGCCGCATCCGGCCTGGAGGTGGCGCAGCAGCAGGCGCTGCTCGACACCACCCTCACGCAGGTGGATCTGCTGCGTCGGCAGCGCTCGCAGTTCGAACACGCCATCGCGAGCCTCACCGGCACGCCGGCGCCCTTGTTCGCACTGGCGCCCGAGGTCAAGGTCTTCACGCCGCCGGCCATTCCACTGGGCGTGCCATCCGACGTGCTGGAGCGCCGGCCCGACGTGGCCTCGGCCGAACGCGCGATGGCGGTCGCCAATGCGCAGATCGGCGTGGCGAGTGCGGCGTTTTACCCGAGCATCTCGCTCACGCCATCGGTGGGCTTCGAGAGCCGTGACCTCAGCACGCTGTTCAACGCGCCGAGCCTGCTGTGGTCGCTCGGCGTGTCGGCCACGCAAGCCATCTTCGATGGCGGCCGCGTGCGCGCCAACGTCGACTTCGCGCGTGCCGGTTACGACGGCACGGTCGCCAACTACCGCCGCGTGGTACTCAACGCCATGCAGGAGGTAGAAGACGGCATCACCGGCCTGGCCGCGCTCGAGCGCGCCAGCACGCAGGCGCAGACGGCCGTCGCATCGGCCCGCCGAGTGCTCGACATGGCGACCAGCCGCTACGAAGGCGGCGCCACCACCTACCTCGACGTCATCACCGCGCAGCAGGCGCTGCTTGCAAGCGAGCGCCAGGAGGCACAGCTGCTGGGCCAACGGCAGTTGACCTCGGTGTTCCTGGTGAAGGCGCTCGGCGGGGACTGGCAACGTGGCGCCCAGGCCGCGTTGCGCTGACGCGCCTGGTTCGCTAGGGGAGCTCGTCCACGTTCTTCGGCCAGCTCTTGTGCAACAGGGTTGACAGGGCCCGGTCGGCCAGCAGCTTGCCTCCCGTCTGGCAACGCGCGCAGTAATTCGTCTCGTTGTCGGCATGCACGATGCGCTGAACCGGCGTGTTGCAGACCGGGCACGGCTGGCCGTAGCGCCCGTGCACGGCCATCTGTGGGTGAAACGCAGTCACTTTCTCCGGCCAATCGCCCGCTTCGTGGCGCAGGCGGTTGGTCCACTCGGTGAGCACCTCGCGTGTCGCGTCGAACAGGCGCTGGATCTGATCCGGCTTCAATGACTTCGACAAGGCCACCGGCGACAACTGCGCGCGGTGCAGTATTTCGTCCGAATAAGCATTGCCGATGCCGCTGAAGAGCCGCGGATCGGTCAGCACCTTCTTCATCGTGTGGTTTTCGAGCACCAACCGCTCGGTGAACATGGCCAGGTCGGATGTCATCACGTCGATGCCGCCCGGGTCCATCGCCGCGAGCGCGTTGCGGTCGGCCACCACATGCAGCGAGGCCCTGCGTTTGCTGCCGGCCTCGGTGAGCACCATGCTGCCGTGCTCGAACTCGAACACCGCCAGCGAGATCTTGCCCGGCGGCTTGCCGCCCGGCAGCAGCCAGCGCAGGCGGCCGGCCACCATCAGGTGGATCACAAGGAAGAAGCCGTTTTCCAGCGCCAGCACCACGCGCTTGCCCAGCCGCTCGACGCCGACGATGCGTTGCCCTTCCGTCTGTGCGAGCGGTGGCACCGCCGTGCGCAGCAGAAACGGGTTGAGCACACGCACGTGCCTCAGCACCTGGCCCTGCACCTTGTCGGCAAGGCGCTCCACATAGACCGTGATGTCTGGCAGCTCCGGCATGCGGCCAGTTTGCCAGCGTGCCTGGAAAAATTGGGCACAAAAAAACGCGGCCGAGGCCGCGTTCTTCAGGGGGCAGCGAACGAGTCGCCGCCGATCCAACCAGTCTTTAGACCGGGCGGATGTTGGCCGCTTGCAGGCCCTTTTCGCCTTGCTTGACTTCGAACTCGACCTTTTGGTTTTCGGTCAGGGTCTTGAAGCCAGAGCCCGCGATGTCACGGAAGTGGGCGAACAGGTCAGCACCGCCTGCGTCTTGAGCAATGAAGCCGTAGCCCTTGCTCTCGTTGAACCATTTCACGGTACCGGTTTGCGTCGTCATGAGAAATTTCCTAGATAAAAAATAGTGGGGAGCACACGCTCCTCACGCAGCGACACTCAAGAACGATCAAGGGATTTCTAACGAAAACCGCTCCGGAACCGGGCAGCACGAACGAGATCACTAACACCACTGTCTTGCGTAACTGTGCGGGCGAATGTACTCGACAAGTGCCAAAACAGCTAATCGCTTTGTGCGTTGGTGTGGCGCGCCGTCGATAATTCGAGGTTTTCACGAGGCGGCGCGCTTGTTCTGCGCTGCGGTTGCCCCTGCCATGTCCACAGAGTTGACCCCCCAGGTCCGGCGCCGCCGCACCTTCGCCATCATTTCCCACCCCGACGCCGGCAAGACCACGTTGACGGAAAAGCTGCTGCTGTTCTCGGGCGCCATCCAGATCGCCGGCTCGGTGAAGGCACGCAAGGCCTCGCGCCATGCCACCTCGGACTGGATGGAGATTGAAAAACAGCGTGGCATCTCGGTGGCATCGAGCGTGATGCAGATGGAATACCGCGACTGCGTGATCAACCTGCTCGACACCCCCGGCCACCAGGACTTCTCCGAAGACACCTACCGCGTGCTCACCGCCGTGGACGCCGCGCTGATGGTGATCGACGCCGCCAATGGCGTCGAGCCGCAGACGCGTCGGCTGCTGCAGGTCTGCCGCGCGCGCAACACGCCCATCCTCACCTTCGTCAACAAGATGGACCGCGAGGTGCAGGAGCCGCTGACGCTGATGGACGAGATCGAGCGCGAGCTGGGCATGGGCGTCGTGCCCTTCACCTGGCCAGTGGGCATGGGCAAGCAGTTCCACGGCGTGATGGACTTGCGCGAGGAGCAGATGCGCGTCTTCAGCCCCGGCGAAGACCGCAACCACAACGACGATGAAATCCTCGCCGGCCTGGACAACCCGGCCTACGCCGAGCGCTTCGGCATGCAGTACGCGCAAGCCCAAGGCGAGATCGAGCTCGTGCGCGAGGCCGCGCCGCAGTTCGACAAGGAAGCCTTTCTCGCCGGTCACCAGACGCCGATGTTCTTCGGCTCGGCGGTCAACAACTTCGGCGTGCGCGAGGTGCTGGACGCATTGGTCGACCTGGCCCCATCTCCGGGCTCCCGCGCGGCTGTGCAACGCGTGGTGCAACCCGACGAGCCCAAGTTCTCCGGCGTGGTCTTCAAGATCCAGGCCAACATGGACCCGGCGCACCGCGACCGCATCGCCTTCGTGCGTGTGGCCAGCGGGCACTTCGAGCGCGGCATGCGCTTGAAGGTGGGCCGCTCGGGCAAGGAGCTGCGGCCGAACACGGTGGTCAGCTTTCTGAGCCAGCGGCGCGAGTTGCTCGACGAAGCCTTTGCCGGCGACATCATCGGCATCCCCAACCACGGCGTGCTGCAGCTCGGCGACACGCTGACCGAAGGCGAGTCGCTGCTCTACACCGGCCTGCCGTTCTTCGCGCCGGAAATGTTCCGCAGCGTCGAAGTGGCCGACCCGCTGCGCACCAAGCAGCTGAAGGCCGGTTTGCAGCAGCTTGGCGAAGAGGGCGCGATCCAGGTGTTCCGCCCGGTCGCGGGTACCGTGCTGCTGCTCGGCGCCGTTGGCCAGCTGCAGTTCGAGGTGGTGGCGCATCGGCTGGAGCATGAATACGGCGTCAAGGCGCGCATTCAGCCGAGCCGCTTCCAGGTGGCGCGCTGGGTCACCTGCGACGAAGCCGACGGTGGTGCACGCGAGCTCAAGCGCTTCATCGATGCCAACGACCACCGCGTGGCCTACGACGCCGTCGACGCGCCGACCGTGCTGGTGGAGTACGCGCCCGAGTTGCGTGCGATCGAGGCCAACTGGCCGAAGATCAAGTTCCATGCGCTACGCGAGCACGCTGGGCTGGTGTTCCAGAAGAAGTTGGACGGCTGACGCCGTCCGCGAGGCATTTCGCGACAGCCTCGGGCATTCCGTCGCGAGGCGGCTTGTCGATCGTGTGCTTCATCGGCACAGTGCGTGCCTACCGCAACTCGGAGCCCGTCCATGATCGCCAAGTCGCTTGTCGCCTACATGCACTTTCTCTGCGCGTTCGGCATCGCTGCCACGCTGTTTTACGAGTGGTTCACCTTCAGCCGCACGCCCACGGCCCTCGAGGCCAAGCGCCTGGCGCTGGCCGATCGCTGGTACGGCATCTTCGCGGTGGCCTTGCTGGTCGCCGGCTTCACGCGCGCCTTTCATTTCGAGAAGGGCATGGACTTCTATCTGCACAGCCCGTTCTTCCACCTGAAGATCACGCTCTTCGTGGTGATCGGCCTGCTGTCGATCTACCCGACGATCCGCTTCGCCCGCTGGCGACCCGACATCCAGGCCGGCCGCGCGCCGACCGTCACCGAGTCCCAGTTCAAGCTCATTTCCCGAAGCCTGGGCACAGAGATGATCCTGCTGGTCGCGTTGCTCTTGTGCGCATCACTGATGGCCAACGGCGTGGGCGCGCGTTAGACCTCTGGCTATCATCCGCGCGCGCGGCCACACGCCAAGTAGAAGACGAGATCAGGGGTGTCGGACGCTTGGCTCGGGCTGTGGGGCACCCCCACGGCAGCTTGATTGAGGTAGACATTCGCAGCGTGAGACGACGGGCGCTTCGCGCACCACACCTCACGCGGGACCGGCAGGTTGGCGTGTGCGCCGCACCTTGACATGCCGCCAAGTCACCGTCGTCTCATCGCCCTCGGCCTCGCCCGATCGCTGCTCTCCGGCAGTCAGCAACAGCACTCGCTGCAGGCTCGGGCTGCCCATGCGTTGGGCTACACGCCGCAGTGGTTGCCTGGCGTGCTGAACCAGGTGTTTCCGGTATCGGAGGCCACCTGGGCACGCCTCATCGCGGACGAGCTGGCACTTCGCATCGAGCAGGCAACGGCCTGGAACGATGCCTTTCGAAGTGCCGATCCGCCGGAGATCCGGGCCTGGATCCTCCGGCCTTCCCGCATGACGCGGCCGCCACTCGGCCTGCACGAGTTGTCATTGCCGGATTTGCCGCACAGCCAGGCGCTCGCCGATTGGCTGGGCTTGCCGCTCGACACGCTCGACTGGTTCACTTACTGCAGTGCACGCCGTCGCCTAGCGCCGTTGCATGCACAGCACTACGCGTTCTCGTTGCAGCCCAAGCGCAGCGGTGGCGGGCGTTTGATCGAAGCGCCGCGGCAGAGGCTCAAGACCGTGCAGACGCAAGTGCTCAAAGGGTTGCTGGATGCCGTGCCGGTGCACGAGGCGTGTCACGGTTTCGTCGCCGGCCGCTCGGTGCTGAGTCACGCGCAACAGCACACCCAGCAGGCGGTGGTGTTGCATTTCGACCTGAAGAACTTCTTCAGCAGCATCACCGCATCCCAGGTGGCGGCGGTGTTTCGTACGCTGGGTTACCCGCCCGGCGTGGCCAGCCAGCTCGCGGCCCTGTGCACGGTGAGCACGCCCGACCCGGTGATCCAGCGCATGCGTGAAGACGGCTGGCTCGACCGGCACCAAGCCAAGTGCTTGCGCCACCCGCACTTGGCCCAGGGCGCGCCCAGTTCGCCGATGCTGGCAAACCTCTGCGCCTTTCGCCTCGACCTGCGGCTCGACGGCTTGGCCTGGACGCTCGGTGCCCGCTACTCGCGTTATGCCGACGACCTGGTGATCTCCGGCCCAACGTCACTGTCCGCAGCGTCTTCGCGCATCGCGGCTCGGGTGGGGAAGATCGCGCTTGAACAAGGCTATGCCGTCAATCACCGCAAGACCCTGCTCGCAACACAGGCCAGCGCGCAAACTGTGTGCGGCGTGGTGGTCAATCAGCATGCCAACATGAAGCGGGCCGAGTTCGATCGCCTGCGGGCGGTTTTGCACCAATGCCACCGGCATGGGCCGCATGCGCAGAACCGGGAAGGCCACGCCGACTTTCGGGCGCATCTGCGCGGCCGTGTCGACTGGGCCACGCAGATCAACCCGGCCAAGGCACGGCGGTTGCATGCGCTGTGGGATCAGATCGATTGGGGTGCTGCTTGAAAGCTCTGTTCTCTGTCATGGCCTGCGTGCTGATGCTCATCGCCACTTCGGCGACGGCGCAACCGCGACGCTGCCTCAGCGATTGCACGCCGCGCATCGGCATCGTGTCGGCCTTTGGTGCCGAGGCCGATCTGCTCATCGCCCAGGCCACGTCCAAACGCACGCTGACAGTCAACGGCAAGCGCTTCACCACCGGCGTCTTGCGCGGCAACCGCGTGGTGATCGTGCTCAGTGGCGTCAGCATGGTCAACGCGGCGCTGGTTACTCAGCAGCTCATCGATCACTTCCGCATCGAGCGCCTGGTCATGAGCGGCATCGCGGGCGGCATCAACCCTGCGCATCATGTCGGCGACGTGCTGGTGCCCGACCGCTGGGCCATGCCGATGGAGGTGTACTGGAGCGTCGATGCCAGCCCGCCGATGGCCTGCGGCACACCGGGCGACCTGAGCTGCCTCAGCATGAAGCTGGCCACGGGTGTTGATGGCAAGACGCTGCCGCCCTTCACCTTGCCTGGCGGGCCAACGGGCCTCTTCATGCGCGAGAGCAACCTGCTCAACAGCGCCAACGCCCCGCAAGGCGAGTTTCGTTTCGACTACCCGGTGGACCCGGTCATGCTGCAGGTCGCTCGTGGCCTCACACCACCCCTCGGCCGCTGCGGGCCGCGCGCCAAAAGCGCATCCGGCGACGTTGATCCCAAGCAGTGCGTGCGCGAGCAGCCGCAGTTCGTCGTCGGCGGCCGGGGTGTGTCGGGCACGGCCTTCCTGGCCAACCCGCATTACCGCGCCTACCTGTTCGAGCAGCTCCAGGCCGAAACGGTCGACATGGAAACTGCGGCGCTGGCGCACGTGGCCGCGAGCAACGGCGTGCCCTACATCGCCTTTCGCAGCCTGAGCGATCTGGCGGGCGCCAGCGAATTCAACACCGACGTCGGCGTTCTGTTTGTAAGCGGCCTGGCCGAAAGCAATGAAGCCGCCGTGACCTTGGCCTTTCTGGAGGCGTGGCGCAAGCAGCATGGTTCGCCGAGCGCCATCGCAACCACAAAGCCATGAGCCGTGCGCCATTCGGCGCGCGCTCTAGACTTCAGGGCATGACCGCTCACGGAGCCCCCGCCCACAGCGCGCCCTCGCGCCTTTCGCTGTATCTCGACCTGATCCGCTGGGACCGCCCTGCGGGCAGCTACCTGCTGCTGTGGCCCACGCTGTCATCGCTGTGGATCGCGGCCAACGGGTTCCCCGGCTGGCACCTGCTGATCGTGTTCACGCTCGGCACCTTCCTGATGCGCAGCGCCGGTTGTGCGGTGAACGATGTGGCCGACCGCGATTTCGACAAGCACGTGAAGCGCACTGCGCAGCGGCCGGTGACCAGCGGCGCGGTCAGCACGCGCGA
>Ga0307515_10002631_pt1 | contig 38576 bp, 30 predicted proteins | sample 17_EM_MG_FD_194513 | JGI IMG/M metagenome (GOLD analysis project Ga0307515, IMG submission 194513) | Populus trichocarpa ectomycorrhiza microbial communities from riparian zone in the Pacific Northwest, United States - 17_EM | ecosystem: Host-associated > Plants > Roots > Unclassified | place... | reverse complement strand
ATTTGTCAGCGGGGATGAAGGGTAGCGGGGGGGGAGCTCCGCCATCTAGCCGGCTCGCCCGGAGGCGGAGGGGATATTGGGTCCTGTCATACTCTAATTAGAGTGCATACAGTATGAATAAAACAAACAAAAACCGTTTAGTGCAACTGTGCCATTTTGCGCGCCTGCTGCCTCATTGCTCTTTCCATTCGGCTCCCGCAGTCTCCTGGTGCACTTCCTGACTCTGAAATCTCGCTTCTCAGTCTTTTCCGATTCTGATTCCACTCCCACTGCTCACTCGCAGCCTTGAAGGTGACGCGTGTTGTCTTTCCCGACACTTCGCCAGCTATGCCACTGGCCTCATCTGCTTCTGCCATATTCATATTTCTCTCAATCGGTGACATTCCGGTCGTCCCTCCAATAGGGCTCCCACCCTCTTGGGTCGCCATCGTCGCTCGTCGCGTCGCTTTGCGTCGATCGCGTGCTGCCAAGACTTTTCGCAAATCCACTCAATTGTGTGGATTCCCTTCTGCAGTTGCCGTGCCCGGCCTCCTCCAATCGTTCCGGGGTCAATTCGATGCTAGAAATCGAATGCCGGTGTCCGCTTGTCGATTGCTATCGTGGTTGCTGAGTTATTTCGCCGTTTCTGTTTTCGCCAAAACTTTGCGAATGTGGTCTTGATTGTTGGTCGGCACCTTCCTAGAACGAGGTCTAGGGAGGTCTCTCGAAGTTACCGATACACACCTACATGATTTCACTCTCTTGCAGTGGTCTAAACGGTTTGAACCGATCCCAGTCGAGTGAGTTAACCGATTCGACCCGTAAACTGGCTGTTCACGGCTGATACCGATCTGGTTCGGACCAGTTCCGTTGCAGTTCAGCCAAATCGCTAACCTGCCGGCATCAATCTCAGATGTCCTGTTACGCTCGTAACATAGTTAGATTGTACTTGTTCCGATGCTATATCACACATTGCGGTGATAGAAGGGGACTGCGCTGGCAGCCGTCAACAAAATTGAATCGGCAAGTAAATGTACGAGATAGAGTGCCAAGTATATGTAGCCATTCGATATTTCTCGGGAACCGGTATGTTGCATTATAGCAGGGGAGAACCGTGTGTGACAATTCTATAGTACAGAGAAAGAGAAAAGGAGAAAGTCCCTGTAAACATACAGAGAACCTCTGGTATATCTGCCAGGATGCCGTTGCTGCTCATTGTCACTCGTTACCTGATATTCAGCACAATGTGTTAAAAGTATGATGGAGACGATGTCTATTGATCAAACTAACGATAGAGTCTATACCATTATTCGCAAGTATTTTATGGATGTTCCGCAGAGATGATGGAATGCGCTCGAAGTGGCGAGTAGCAAGTGGCGAGTTACGAGTGAGCCATCGTGTATGAGTCTTCAAGTTTGATCCACTCAGTGACTTATTATATTGGCGACCTCTTTCCAGAGCTTTCTACCAACACGGTTTGTTACATATAGAAGATCTGAGACATGTTACAGAGCTCATATAAGTTCATGGTAAACTGACACTGATGACTCTTGTATAAATTTCGAGAGTTTCTCCTTCGATTCTCCCTGTACTATTGTCTGTACACACGGTTCCCTCCTCCTTATTTACAAGATGGTTTGTTTGTTTAGGTGGTTAATTGACTGATTGATTGGCTATATATCGAGGCGGCAAAGGTCTGTATATGTACATTCTTTGTTGACAGCAATCAGAACGAAAAAAGATGCAGTCTATTATACAAAGAGAGAATAAGATAGACATATATGTAAGAAAGATATGACCCCGGGAGCGAAGTACCACCTAAGTCCGAGGTAACATTATTGTGCTAAGCCCGAGGTTACTGATGTGCGAAGTACCGTGCCAAGCCTCAGGTTCCCGGAGAGCTAAGTACCGTACTAAGCTGGAGGTTTTCGGGGTGGAACCTTCGGTCTAATCCCTGACAGCCTTCAAAATAAATCTTTGGCCAATAGTTTCTCATATGGTATGCGTACGTGTATGCATAAACTCTAGATGAGACGCAGAGCCCTGATCTTGATACAAGCTATATGCTTATACAAGCCTCCATCCATAACATCATGCAATGCAGTAGCAGAGGCGGAGATTTACGAATCAAGTACTTATACAACACGGTTTGTTGAATGTGATGATTGATTGTACTATCTAAAGATGCTACAAAGGCCTTATATATATACGATAGTCCATGTGCGCATGCGTACGTACTCATCTATACTGACATGGCTGATTACCATCAGCACGTATGAATACCATAAACTCTAGAGATGAGATCGATTTATGCAACACGGTTGTTGCATATATACTTGGAACGTCTAGACCTCTGTTTCAGTCTCTATTACGGTCTTATATGGTAATGGCTTGTATCAGGATACGGAGTAGATACGTGCGCACGCATTGGGAGACTATACATGTATGGTCCTTGTGGCCTCGATAAAGTCAACAATCTAAAGTAACACCAGTTGCTGAAGTAGTTTTAAGTGCTGCTATATTGAAGGTCTTAAACGAGGTCGAGAGAGTTGTCGGTACACACCTACACTAGTTTTCATTGTTACCACCCGTTACTCCACCACCCTCCAATATCCACTCCGATCGCCAATAGAGACCGGGGTGTCCGAACCCCCATTGTATATAAGGCACAAGCTCTTCTAGCAAATTTAACAAGTTATGAGCCCAGTGGCTGCTACCATCTGAATCTGTTTTTACCATACACTCTGTTTCTACCGGGAGTCTCCGCAGCCCTAACCCATACACGTACCGAACTCAGCACCATCTCTACGATCTCCGATGTCCTCTAACATTCCCGAACTAAGTACGGAGAAGTCACCAAGCTCAACCGAACAAACTATGCCTCTTGGAAAGTCCAAATTGAACCCATTCTCCGCGCCATGGACGCTTTCGACATCGTTACCGGGGAAGAGCTAGCACCAGTCAGGCCGAATTCATACCAAAAACAGAAGGACTGGAGGATCAGCGCTGGGAATGCCAGTGTGACTATTCTACTGAGCTGCGAGGTCGATATCAAGGGCATCTGCAAGCTAAGATTGCTGAACAACATGTGGGAAACTCTGAAGAAACGACTCGATAACACATCAACAAGCATCGGTCGCACGCTGATCCTACACAAATTCCGTGCCTCTCACCTAGCAAAAGATGAGACAATAAATACGTACTTTACACGACTAATCGACTATCGTCGCCAATTGATCCGCACCCCCGAAGTGATCTCCGACCAAACTTTCAACGCTCACTTGTTTATCACTATACCAAAAGACTTCGAAATAACTACCAAGATTTTCCAGCATCAGAACACAGCTCCAACTCTTCAAAAAATCATGGATGCCATACGATCTGACGAAGAGGAGGCGGCTCTTACTGAAATCGCCGATACATTTACCAGATCAGCCCTTTACTCCTGACATGACGGACGAAACGGACGTCCAAAGATGCACCGATGCACCTATTGCAAGATGGACAATGATACTACTGAAGCATGAGGGAAACGAAAGCGAGCCCAAGATCGTAGAAACGGCTCCCAGAGCGGAGGAAACGCCGAGGGAATGTGCTACCATTGCGAGCTCCCGGGCCACTCCAAAATCGACTGTATTCACTACAAACGCGCCAATGAGCAACGAAGCTAGGTCAACAAGGCATACTGTTGACGTAGTGGAGGACTTTGCCCAAGATCGCGTAATTTGTTACTGTATCTGTTAGTTTCTTGTACATATACACGATACTATCGACCAGGTTCAAACGCTAAGCAAATGTGTCAACACATAGCGTCACTTGCCACTGCCGGAGATCAAGATCTAGATACCTTCACAGCGGCCACCACCCCCGGGCCGACGATATGAGGCATTGATTCGGGAGCATCTCAATATATGTGTAACGACCGTGGGTGGTAACTTCAAATACTTCAAGAAACAACGTCGCCCAATACTCATGGAGCTTGGAGATGACAACACGGTAACTATAACTCACCGTGAACTTGTTGACATTTCCCAGGGCTACCGAATCGAGCCCTATACACCTATTATTCGACTATTTCTCCTCTCCATTAATCATTTAGGCCCAGCCGGGTATACTGCCACATTTGGGAGTGGCAAATGCTCAATATCGCTCTTACCGTCCATTGCTCTCACTAGAAATCGCGTCTATGTTCAATCTTTTCCAGTGTTCTCAACCGTCCCGTCCGACGGCCGGGGACGGTAGTGCCGTCTGAGATCTCGCCAGGACGGACGGGACGGCACTAAATCCGTCCGTCCCGTCCTAACAGATAAATGACGGCAGGACGCCCGTTGTCTGCCGGGGACGGTGTTTTCACCGTCCCCGGCCGTTATCGGGCGGTTAGAGGATATATTTAGATGATTAGCAATTGAGGCTTGAGAGCGCGCGGTAAGTGTTATAAATCGATGAATCTAGGCTTAGTTCATAGATCTATTATGCTAATATTTTTGAGGCGAGTGGAGGTAAATGCTATGTATATAGAAGCTGAAGCTCAACTCAATAATCCATATTATTCTTCATCAACCATCCATTCTTCGACACACCACAATCGACATGGATTGCCTAAAATCATGGATTGAACAGGGCTTGATCTTTGGAGCAACGGGGTCAGACATTGTGCAGATGGAGCAGATGCTGAAGGATCTTGCTTCACAGTCAGGGTAATTGTAATGAGTTTTATACGAATATTATTATGTACTTTGCGAAAGATCCATGGATGTCGACCGTTGACGACCGGGGACGGTGAAAGACCAGTTGACGGCCGTCCTTTCCGTCCGTCCCCATCCTAACTTCGACGGACGGGACGGTTGAGAACACTGATCTTTTCATTATATCTCTAGACACAAGTGCACTTAAAGCATCAAACTTTTGATGGACTTCCACGCAAACTTCTGAATACACTTGTGGGTGCACATACGGTTACAATTTCGCTCGTCCACTCGAAGGAAGAGAAAACAAGACAGTGCGCTCACCATACAGTCTTGTATGAAGATATGTCTTATATGAGGACATGGCTTGTATGAAGATACGGGCTTGTATTAGGACCCAGGGTAATACGTTGTAGATAAGTGTGTATGCGTATGCATATGGAGATTGTACAAGTGCGGCCCTTTGGGCCTCGATTAGATAGACACACAATCAACCTTCTTAATCATCATATTTTATGTTGCATGTGTACTTGGATCGAGTGTCTCAGCACCGTCTGATGTCTTGTATGAGAATGAAAACTTGTATGAAGATGGTGGCTGTATGAGGATATGCATCAGGACCAGGGTGATGCGTCTCATGTCAGATAGAGCATACGCGTAAGCATATGGGAGATTGTACATATACAAGCCTTTAGCCCTCGAGATAGAGAGAATAAATTAAGTCAATCAACAAGTCAAAGCAGCATCCAAAGTAACATTTTACATTCTATAACAATTCAGTTACCACCGGCCGACTATATTTTGGTGTTAATGAGGTTAATGTACTTCAACAGGGCATTCCGTATTTATTGCAGCGTGTCACGTGCTTTGGGTTAGGGATAGTTGAATGTATCAGTGCAGATTTAGAGTTCGCGAAGTCTCAGTCCGGTAGAACGCTGCTTTTCGTTGAGGAATATTATCACCACTTTTCACTCACGGAAATTTTATAATTTCTGTTAAAAGTAGAGATAGAGAAGCTTGATTGTACTATCTAAGAGGGCCATATATATATGGTCATACAAATGCGAAAGCGTACGTCCTCATCTAGGTATAGAAACGGCTGAATACTATCAGCTTAACAGTAATCTCTGGCTATACAAAGGCTAAGATCTATTTATGCAACAATTTCAAAGAAGTTGTGAGCCGGCTACTTTTGGCCAATCAAGCAAAGTTTGTAACTTAATCACTGAAGCAGGCAGACAAATAGCGATGACAGACTTACTGTGCTTTTCAATTATATTGATATTTTTCAGCGCTGAACACGATGAACTAAATAATGAGAGACCTAAGCAGTGCGAGACACGCGAATGATTGGAAGTACTAAAATCCAATGCATGTGCGAGTGATTGCTGTGATGCAGACGCACATGATGACGGCGACGGCTTCTGAGAGAAATGGAATCCAAAGCGCATAACATTGATGCTGGCAGACACCCAACGTAATAAACCAGTCGCCAAATCAATCACCGTGCCGACTCAATATGACTCCTTCCCCTTCAACCAATGTCTCATTATATACTGTCTTCCAACATCATCTTCGCCAAGATATTCATTCATCTTCTCTCCTTATATCTAATGCCTGAGTTCGTCGTTGTAATGCTGGCGGGGACTTGGAAACCTCACCATTGCTCGGAATAACCGGCGTTTCCTAGGAGTCGCTGAATAGATGTCGATTTGGAGCACTCGGAGGTCGTAGTCATCGTAAAATATATTCTCCCGTTGATCAACAGCACTTGAGAGAAATGATAGAAGTATGACTCACTCGCCGTTGTAGAAGAGGTTTTCGTACGCTGCCGCCGACACTGTCGGACAAAACCGGGATACCGGTCCTCACACCCTGACTTCTCGTTGTATTATCGATGTTGACCGATATGGCGGTATGAACGGGGCTCGCGTGTCACGGAGGATCACGTAGATGTGGTCTAGAAGCCGAGTGTCGCGCGTTATCGCAGTCTCCTGAGTTACCGATACCGACGGTGAGGTTGGGCATGATGCATATTGGAAGTCGGTAATTGTTCTAGCAGTAGCCGAAGTCGGTAAGCTCAGAAGCGCGCAATATGAGATGGAGTGGGAAAGAGCAGTCAAAGGAACATCAAACTTGCCCTTTAGGACTAACAACAACTGTCTCGGTCGTCCCTCCAGTTCGTCACAATCTTCTTCCATCTATTTGGGTGTGGCGACGGCTGGCGCTCGAGTTCTCTGCCGCAGAGGACACAGCGTGAGGAAGATTGCAAGTACAATAATTTCGACAGACTGAGAGACTCGCACGCTGGTACCTGAAAAGTGGGAAGTCAGGGGTGTGTCGAGGGCTGAGAATATTGCAGGGAAGGTTATGCGCTGGTGCTGTTGCGGGGAATAATTCAAAGAGTGAAAGGGCTTCGGCGCATAGCTTTCGTTAATTGTGTGCGGAAGCGCAAGGCGGAATCGAATGATGTTGGGAGTATGTGGTAATGAGCTAGTGGTTGTAGCGTGCTGTTGGCGCGGAAGCTAGCGTTTACCCCGCACCTCAGCAAGTGGTTCTCTAACAAGCATGGTCCCGGGCGTTATACTGCATTAGTCATTGGTGCATGGAACGTTATCTATTTTACGTCAACATCTGCCCATCGGACTCCTCTTGCATGGGAGCTACCCCGCTCATGCTCATTCACAAATGCCGGGGCGACGGATTACCCCCACACCCACCCATGCCAATTGCTGTCACACTTTATCGGTCACGATAAAGTTTGCACCACTGGGCATCCGTGTACAACATGCATGCTGCAGCTCTCTGCAGGTTGGCAATAAGCCGGGGTGAACCAAAATCGGACTAATTTAATTTGTTCGCTGCGCAAATGCTGTCGCATGTTTTGACGAAGCGAGAATATTGCGATTCGCCTGTTCGCGAGAACATACATTGAGTTGATGTATCATCGATCATGTGGCAATCCTAGATCGTTGACTTTTTGCAACAATTAGTCTAGTTGCCACGCAAACTGGTCTAACAAATGAGAGAACAAGTACAACGTTTGGCGATTTTATAGGTTGCATGAAGTTCATATGCGACATCAGTATTTGGTTGGGTGGGAACTGCCGCGCTTACCACGCCAAAGTGGAGCTTTTTTTTTGCGAGGTAGTGAGGTAGTATTGAATTTAATTATGAAATACCCCTCCCAGTAATGAATCACTCTTCTCTGTACCCTCACCATGTCCTGCTTCTTGTCTATCAGAAATCGGTTTCGGCGTTCAAGGTCATCAAGTAGAGACAACCGGAAGGAAGACAAGAGAGACAAACTCCCCGAAAGGTCACACTCCACCACTGTAAGCATCCCGAACATTGCTCGTATGGTTACGTTACTCAACGCTTTACGCATTTATGGACAGGAGTTACCATCCGAAGAGATCAATGATAACTGCTTCGGACTACGGACGTTATATCCTCCCGAGGATGAAAATTTCATCCCCACACAACCGCAACAGATAGAGTAAGATTTGTCTCCTCTCTCCTCCGCCGGAGTAGCTGTCCAGGATCACTGTCGACTTCCGATGCCATGCGACGAAAACATAATTCCCATTTCCAAAAAGCCCATTTTGCCTCTTATTGTACCAGCGCTAACTATAGGTCTACTCTTTTGCTTAGTATTGTTGCTGTTCATGGCCTTGGTGGACATGCACTGAGTACCTGGACACACGAATCAGCCAAGACACTGTGGCTTCGAGACTTCCTCCCGAACGACATCCCGAATGCTCGGATAATGACTTACGGTTACGATTCAAAAGTTTGGAATAGCAGAAGTGTTGTCGGGATCATGGAAAACGCCGAAGGCTTTCTGGTGGACTTGCGGTTAAGTCGGGCGTCATTGGAGGTTTGATTCCGTTCCTTCGAAAAATAGCCTCAATTGTATCTGACACATTTGAAAGACCAGACCTATAATTTTCATCGGGCATAGCCTAGGAGGTCTCGTCATCAAAAAGGTATCATGATTGGTCAAATGATTTGAAATGACGGAGCAGCTAACCGTCCGATTCAAGGCGCTTGTCATGGCACAACAAGATGAGAGGAACAAATCGATCCTGGAAGCCACCCGTGCCGTCATGTTCATGGGTGTGCCGCATGATGGTTCAGATGCGGCTATATTGGCTCGTCGTGTTGCAAATATCCTGGACTTGTTTATTGCACAAAACACACTCAATCTAGCCGATCTTGAGAGAGAATCAAAGCCCCTTCAGGATACTGCGAGGGCTTTTGGTCACCTTCAGGGGTTTGAAATTATCACAGTTATGGAGTCGAAAGAGACGATGATTCCCTATGTAAATCGAAGTGTTTTGGTATGTTCTCTAGTGTTGTTTGCTACCGCCTACCTCTAACATGGAAAGGTTGTTCCTCAAACCTCTGCACGACTCAATCTTGGCTCTCGTGAGACGAGCTTCATTATTTCAGATACCGATCACAGATCTATTTGCAAGTTCGCGTCGAAGAACGAAAGCGGGTATAAGAGGGTTTGTGGGTGTCTCAAAGAGCAAGCTGCCAAACTAGCCAAGGTTGAACAATGTATGTAACGTTTTACTTTACAATATCTCATCTCATGTCGGGAAATTTATTCAATATCTAATGTTTTGCTATTCTATTTGAGCTAACGTTAGTGAACTATAGTACATAAATTCCGAAATATGTATACCAAGCCACGATCCCCAACCCAAGTAATTCAGATATACTGACTTGAACTCATAGAGCCGACTTCTCTGATAAAGAAAAGGAATGCTTGCAAGGGTTTTGTCACGCAGATTATGTAACCTACCGACATAACCGAATTCCGAGTCATCATCCAGGAACATTGCGCTGGGTTTTAGATCATGAAGTGTACCAGAACTGGGTTTCTGAGGACGCAGGGTCAACCTTTCTGTGGATTTCTGGAAATCCTGGCTGTGGCAAAACTGTGCTTTCGAAGTTTTTGCTGGACCACCTCGATGAAAGAGCCAAAGCCACCGATGCCCAAGTTGCGTATTTCTTTTGCGATGACAAGGAGGTGAAGCAAAAGTCAGCTACATCACTGCTGCGAGGGCTTATTCATCAGCTGATAAAAGCTTGCCCAAACCTGGTTAAGTATGCAATGGAAATTTACACTCCGGATGGAGCGCAGTTATACGAGTCGTTCCAAAGTTTGTGGCAGGTTTTCCTTTCAATGGCAACCGACTCAGTCGCCCAGGGGACTTATATTGTTCTTGATGCAATGGACGAGTGCGAAGAAACCTCGAGATGCGACCTCCTGAAAGAATTGGGTAACTACTTCGGGTCTGAATCCGGGAAAGCCATCAACGCTACTCTAAAGATATTAATAACTAGTCGTCCATATCCGGAAATTCGCAGCCTCCTTCAGAAGTTCCCTATTATCAGGCTCAAGACCGAAGATGAAGAGGGAAAGATCAATACCGATATTTTGAGCTTCGTGTCGCGTACAGTAGATCAGCTGGCCACAGAGCGTGGCTATGATCCCGAGTTGAAGGAAGACGTCCGAAAATCCCTCGAAACCGGCGTTGACGGAATGTTCCTCTGGGTTTCGTTAGTTTGTATGGATTTGATGAAGACACCACGAAAGGCGGTACGCGATAAGCTAACTACCATCCCGCGTGGTTTGGATGCTCTTTATATCTACCTCTTGAACAGACTGGATGACGATACGGCGGAACTGGCGAGAACTATTCTTACGTGGGTCGTCATGGCACCACAACCGATGACCGTGCCAGAGTTAGCCACTGCCTGTTCTCTCAATGGCTGCGGCTCTGATGACGTGGGATTTAAAGAAGACATACACTTATGTGGTCCAATGATAAAGCTACAAGGAGACGTTGTGTATTTGGTTCATCAATCTGTTAAGGACTTTATGCTTCGCTTAAGCCAATCCGACACGCACTTGGATTTCGCGATCAATCCAAAAGAAGTCAACACAAAGCTCGCGATAACCTGTTTAACCTATCTTTCTTCTGACGATTTTGGGGACGGGCCGCTGCGCAACCTGGGGAACGATTTCAAACCTCCCACAAACAACAATCTCCAGCATCCAAAAATGCAACAGAACTCATTTCTCCACTTCGCGGCGAGATATTGGCCCCACTTCGTAAGACAGGGTGACGAGAAGCATGAAGCACTGTGGAATTCATTTCTGCAGTTAGCACAATCGGAGCCTCAATTAAACTTAGCTTTTCAAGTTCTTCTTTGGGCTAACGGTTACAACAATTTCACGGAAACTTCAGCATTGGAGATTGTGGCATACCTCGGGTTTGGCTATTTTACTAGACAACTAATACTGCTAGAAACGAATATGGATTTTACAAGATGTAAAGGTTTATTCGGCACAGCACTACACGCTGCCGCATATCGGGGCGACGTAGCTATTACTCGCGTGCTCCTGGAATCGGGTATGCATGCCAATGCTAATGGCACCTTTTTTATGTTTGCGATACAGTGGGCAAAGTATAAGAGCAATAATGCTGTTATCCAACTGCTCTTAGATGCAGGCTCTGAAGAGTAAGTTCTTCCGCTAATAGTTTCATAGAGACAATCGTTACTAACCCGAGTCTGACGGCATGAATGGGTAGCCAGTGAGCCTCTATTCAACAGGGGATTTGATGATGGGTGACTAACCTGAGCCTGACGGCATGATTGGGTAGCGCGTGAGTCTCTTCTCGACCGGCAATGATGATGAGTGACTAACCTGAGCCTGACGGCATGATTGGGTAGCCTGTGAGTCTCTTCTCGACCGGCAATGATAATGAGTGACTAACCGGAGCCTGACGGCATGATTGGGTAGCGCGTGAGTCTCTTCTCGACCGGCAATGATGATGAGTGACTAGCCTGAGCCTGACGGCATGATTGGGTAGCCTGTGAGTCTCTTCTCGACCGGCAATGATGATGAGTGACTAACCTGAGCCTGACGGCATGATTGGGTAGCCGGTGAGTCTCTTATCGACCGGCAATGATGATGAGTGACTAACCTGAGCCTGACGGTATTGATTGATAGTCCGTGAGTTTTCCCTTGACAGGTTAAAACTGAGATGATTTGGTGTTTGCTAATGTCTCATTAATGTTTGAAAGACCGTAGGTAACTCTGCACTTGGTGTGGTGAAGAATAGCTAACTTAGTCCTGTGTTATATGCTCTGCAGTATGTAAGTGTTCTCCTAATCAGCCTTCCGCTGTAGTAGTGCGCAATTTGATTAGTCCTGCAGAATATAAATCGATTTTCTGGACATGGCGTAAGTGCGTGGAGTACTTGGAATGAAACATTAAGATATATTTTTGGGTTGTGTTGTACGTTGGGAGTCATTATGAATTACGAGTTGGGTGGAGTAATTTGCTTCGAAGCTAGCGTATGATTGGGGGATTGAATTGCATACTTCACAAGCAGTGCCGGTTCTGTTACCTAACCCACCCTTTGTGTTGTCGTTCGTTGCAAAATGGTGATCGGTAAACAGTCATATTGGGGGTAGACAAAATAGGATCTCGCATCTCGCCAGTACCCCTACTACTCCACCCTCATTGCAAAACGTTGCAGCGAAGCTAATCCTGCACGGGAGCAGTTGTCGTACTACATGCATACGAAGTGGAAACCGATGAAGCACCCGGACCACACTGTCTAGAAGGTTATAATGGATGGTTATCACTGGGTTTGTTAATATCGATCGCGGGGTTGTGTTGGAGCGGGTACTGTCCGGCTCTGGTACGGTGTCATGAGGGTCACTATGGGAGTCCGAAATGTTCTTTTCGTGCCTTTTCCCCATACAAATGAAAATGAAAAGGCACTGGTTGTAAGGCAAAAAAGGCACTTGGAGGCGCTGGAACTCGTTTTCGTGCCTTTTTGAAAGTCCCAAAGCCTTTTGTTGTGTGCCCTTTCGGCTTGTGACTTTTTGAAACTGCTGGACTTCCACCAAAGGTACCTTAAACCATGTTATACGCTATGCTTTTGAAATGGTGCACGTTCAAGACCCCAGAACTCCTCTGGCATTGCCTTTATCTTTGTCTCTTTGTGTGTGTATGTTTCTTCCACTAAAGGGTAGCCACAAATGATAATTTGTTCTCGATCGGCTGCTCATCTTCCTTCCTGTTACAACACCCATCGCCACCTCCTTTACCCGCACTATCTGTATGCTAAATTGCTATCACCACCACCATACCACTGCCGCTATCATCTCCAGACCACCCTAGACTGCACCAGCACTAGGGACAGTAATGATAGAGTCGGGCGCAGAGGGAAAAATTGACAAGGCAGGAGTGACAATGACGAGAGTGTTAAGATGCTGGGAACACTGAGGGGGGGGCAGAGGAGTTGGTGCTCCAACTAGTGGTTTGTGTGTTTCTTAGTCACCGCCTTTGAAATGACGAGGTCTCTACTGGTTTTAGTACTTGAAGATAACAGGTACGAAAAGACGCAGAGGACAGGTACAAAGAACTGACGTGGAGGTGAAAAGACATGGACGATATGAGGCACAGCGGAGACAAGTCACGAAGACAAAAGGTCTGGAGAAAGGTATAGGAAACATGGCACTGGGAGAAACGGCATGGCAAAAAGGCACGAGAAGAAAAGCCATGGGGAGAAAAGCCACGGTGGTAAAATGCACCTTAGAAAACAATTGCGTAGTGCCATCTCAGTGCCATTTCCATGGTACCTTTTCTGCCATACGAAAGAACCCCTAACCCAATTGTCGCACTGAAATGCCATTTATTTTCGGTGCAGGAAAAGACACTGTGCTAGGCCTTTTCCGGTGCCTTTAAAGCAGCACAGTTCCGACTCCCTTAGAGGGTACTGGGGATGATTGTTTCAGCATGGTAAGGCGGGGAGGATGACGTCGCCAAATAGCGAACTAGTTAGTGAGACAGAGTATCCAAAACTATCGCCGACGATTGAGGATATTTGGGCTGTGGGGAATGGTCAGGGAGATGCTGATCGATTCTCTTTTGGTTGGAATAAGGGTGCGGAAGCAATCATTAGAGTTAATTGTGTGCTTTATACAGTTTATCAATGAAATAAAACTTCTGGTGGGCTTAATTAATGTATTTATCATTCTATCCCACTTCACGCCGATGACCACAGCCATATCGACGAAAGTATTATAGGTATACCCACCATTTCATAATGTTGTTAGATAGAGTTCGGTCACCAACCACAAAGTCAGCTGACGCTAAGTAAGTTAACTAATACGATACTTAGAGAACATTAAGAATAAAATCTCAGAATGTAGTAATTCGGGGGTATATCACCATACGTCATTCAAGAAACTCATTCCGCGGAAGAGTATCATCAAAGTTGGACATTCTGTCAAGTTAACAATTGCTGTAGCCGCATTGTCTGAACACACGTACCGTATGCCAGTAATATAATGCCACTGCCAACCCTCGATAATCCGAAAATTTGTAAACCAGTGAATGTATCGGTAACAAATTCCCCAAAAATACGGAGAATGACTTCGCAGTTCGCGGACCGAATGAAGCCATGAAATTCTGACGGGAATACCAGTGATATCCAATCAGATATCGCGCATCGCCCCGCTATCACGCCTGACTTAATGTCAGCGATGCACACGGTCTCTAGCAGCTAGCTCTGGCTAAGACACGGCTCCGGCCGGTTGGTTTCTAGGTAGTTGTGTGATTTCTTCTTTCTATTACTATACCTCCCTTCATTCCCGTGTTCGCCTATGTTGGCACGATATTTGGCCTGGTGGCTTCGCTGGCGTTCGGGGGCTTACAGCCCCCATCGGCCAAAGGCTGCGGGTATGAGGCCGGTGGCTTGTAGCCCCCGTGGGCCTCGCCTACCCCCATGCCGAGGAGGAGGCCTAGCCCCGGCACTGGTACTCGGCTTTGGGCTCCGGTTGTGATTCTCGGCGAAGCCGAGTATGGTCTTTTCTCTGTATATAAGCCTGCCATTTTCTCTCTCTTTAGATCAATAGACAATTGAGCTTCTTCGTTCTTTCTCTTTTGCTCTCAACAGCCTATGTACTCCGACTTTGGTGGCTACCCTGGAAAACCTTAATTCGAAGTTAATCTTGTTCTCTAATTGGCTAGGCCCTGCCGTACCTTGCCATGCAGCATCGCTTCCCTGGCCGACAACATCGTTCCGCGTGCTGATGGAGTTTAGCAGAGCCTTCTCCGCACCTCCAACTAAGAAAAACCTATACTACCGGGTTTCTCAAAGAATATTTATTTTCCGAAACACTCCGTTCGTGACGAATAACCACAACAATAGCTGCGGCAATGAACCACTAGCCAGTTGTCAGGTTTCATGCTGTCCAATACAATCAAGACAGCATTTCCATAGTCCTGTGTATTCATTGACGGGATACCATAGTCCTTGCTCGATCAATACACTGATGAGATTTGTCTCCATCTCCAGAATAACATCCAGGCAAGCGAACATGTAACACCGTGATGGTGAAACAAAAAAGGTACCAAGTGTGCTCAAATATCATTAAATACTGCATGACGTTGAAAGTCCTTCCAGATCTAAATGTAGTAATCACTGCGCTTACCAAAAACTGTAAGCTTCCATAAGGTGCGTTTCCGCAAATCGAAATCCAGAATGTCAGGTCTCTAATGTCTTTAATGAAGTTAGTTTTGATAGTGAGGTATTGGCACGTCGACACTAACAAATTGCACTCCGTTGGACGGGGATAACCGCCCCCACCTGTCACCGGCTAACTGCAAAACGAAAGTAGTAAGGTAAGCGCGGCACATCAGCCGCAATGCTCTCAATGAGCGTTGGGTACGGATAAAAATGGACGCTACAGTTAGATGCGGTAAGAAAGTGGTATGAGAAGGAAGTTACACAGGAGACATTTGAGTGCCTCGGTACATAATAAAAACTGCTTCCGATACTTTCCGAGAAGTACCGCATGCTCTCGAAAGAAAAATCTCGCACTGTACAAACTCTATCTGTCCATCCTCAACACAATCAATAGTCTCTTCCGCCCTTGATTTGCAGCCCTAATCGAAGCGGCACATCCTAGTAGCCGGTGTGTAAAGGCTTGCAATTGGATGCTTTCCGGGATCTTGGGTTACACACTAATTATCCTAAACGAACCCCCATTCTGCAACTCCCGCTTCCGGACTGCCGCCCCAATTCCCAACGCTCAAAGTCCCATCCTCAACTTCTACCATTGAATTGCCATTTCTGAATACCCATTTCCGAATTCTCATCTCCGAATTCCCCCCAATATTTCGCATCGCAAAGTGCCCACTCCCGACCTCTACCGCTGCTATAATGCGTTACCATCAAATTTTCCATCAGCAATACTCCAAAACCATGGAATGACATATACTAGAAAAGGGAGACACAGGGCAAGAAGGGTAGAAGGAGGGGAGCTCTCTCATCTAGCGGCCATCGGGTGGGGAGGGGAATCGGGCACTGCCATACTCTACATAGCGTGAATGCAGTATGATTAAAACCAAAAAAAAGAAAGGGGGTGACACAGGTAGAATACTTGGTTCATCTCCGAGCAAACGTCATATACTAGTACCTAAAATATTTGTATCAGCCATGCCCTTATCACTTTGACATTACTTTAGATTTCTATGGGGCAGGTGGTTAGTTGTATATGGTTAGCACGTGCAAGTGCTAACTTCTACCAGACGAAGTATGTACGGACACTACCGCTTACAGAGCTACCAAAAATGTCACGGACGATGCTCAAGTGAGTACATGCAGGGAAAGATGTCGGTAAAGGCCACAAATACAACAGAATGAATGAGAAAGCCAACTGTAAAGCAAACTCTGCTCAGCTTCCCACCTCCGTGACCGCAAGGAAGTTCGCCACTGCCTGATCACACTTCTGCAAGGAAAACAACTTGATATCTGCACATGCCGACATCTTCCCACTTTCCAGTACGCTGCCCGCCTGACTACTTTCCACAGTTCCCGCTGCTCATTCTGCCACCGCTGGCAGCGGCGAAAGTAGTGCCCCCGCGTCTGGGCTTCACTCTAAGGGAGTAGGAAATGTGCTTTCTGTGCCTTTTCCCCATACAAACGAGAATATAAAGGCACCGGTTGTATGGTAAAAAAAAAAGGAACCAGTGGGTACTGGAACTCGTTTTCGTACGTTTTTTGAAAGTCCTGATGGCTTTTATTGCGTGCTCTTTCGGCTGTGACTTTTTGAAATTGCTGGACTCCCACAAAAGGTACCTTCCATCGATGGCTTTCAATGTTGTGCTTTTGGAATGGTGCATTTTCAAGACCCCACCGGCATTGCATTTATGTGTTTCTTTGTGGGTGTACCTTTCTTCCACTAAAGGGTAGCCACAATGATACATTTTGGTTCTCGATCGGCAGCTCACCTTCCTTCCTTCCTTTTACAACACCCATCACGACCACCTCTGCCTGCACTATCTATATACCAAATCGCTACCACTACCACTGCACCACTACCCCTTTTCCCACGCCACCCTAGAATACCCAACACTAGGGACATCAACAAGAGTCGGCCGCAGCGGGGAAAACTTTACAAAGCGGGAACTGGCACTGGCGAGAGTGTTCTGATGTTGGGTGCATTGAGAGGCGTAGAGGAGTCGGTACTCCCAGTAGTGGTAGGTGTCTTTAGTCGCCGCCAATGGAGTGACAAGGGTCTTGACTCTTGACTGATTTTTGAACTTGAAGGTGAAAAGTACGAAAAGGTGCAGAGGACAGGCACAGCGAAAAGGCATAGTGAGAAAGGGTCCGGAGAAAAGGCATGGGGAGATAAGTTACTGGGAGAAAAGCCACGGCGGAAAAAGGCACGGCAGAAAAGCATTGCGTACTAGTTCCATATCAATGGCATTTCCACCGTGGCTTTTGCTGCCATACAAAGAATCCATTACCCACTTCTTGCGCTTAAATACCTTTTATTTTCGGTGTAAAAAAAGGCACGTTCTGTGCGTTTTCCGGTGCCTATAAAGAAGCACATGTCCGATGTTCTTAGAGCTACCTACCACTAGCACTTATCGTCTTCCCGTTGGCCAAACTAGAGGTTGCAAAAGTCTCTCCCTTCCGGGCAAGATGTTACCCTGCCTCGGACAATGATTTACTTTCCCAGGGGTTTCAGACTGCGGGGATGTAGGATGTTGCATGAACCTGACCGAGTTGAGCTTCAGCTGAGCTGATGTCAAGGCACATAGCCGGTAGGGCATAAGGCACTCAACTACCTTGAATATATCTCGAGTCTTTCTCCTGCTCTCCAGTCTCTGTACCTAAGTCTATTCACACGGTTCTGCCCTTCCATATTTCAACATAGGTATTGCGTGATAGGTCTCTGTCTTTTGTGGCCGGAGATGAGTCTCGTATGGCCGGAGGTGAGCCTCGTATGACCGGAGATTGCTGTCGGCCTGAAGGGTCTATACATAGATGCGTACGCACGCATTCACACTTGTACTCATATATATATATGGCCTTGTGGCACTCTTAGATAATATACAATTAAGCTTCTCTAAGTATCACAATTTGAACAATAGGAGCTAGTGGTATTCCGAGTGATGGATACATGATGCGAGTGATGCACTCGTGGATGAGTGATATCTAATATGCCTCTAACTACGCCTATGGTACATAATCCACACTAATCTACTCAGTTGATCATCCACAGATTGGAGTCTAAAATCACTGTATCTTAATCTAAATAACTGCAGACTACAGGTGAATCAGTAGCCCCAGCCCGTCGCCTGATCAGGCCCTGGTCTTACAATCTCTTTCCTGAGACTAGACGACGATGCGGCGACCTGACAGACTGACGGGCGGAACAACCATCGCGACACCCGGCGGAACCGCTCGAGATAAGTTGCTGTGCGCGCATGCCCGCACTTCAAATAGTAGTACCTAGTCATAATAGGCTATTCGCTCTTCATCAACACGTCCAACCCCCAATTTTCTCTATGCAAAAACTTATATCTAGTGAGCATATTCTCAACAACGGCACTCACCAATCCTGCATCTCCAAAACCAGAAGCAGTGCTATCCAGTCAGTGGATGAACTTTGGATACCAACGCCAGAACATCTACCCAATGCGATGCGCCTAAGAAACGATAGACTTAGACTATTCCACTCGCAGATGTGTCTATCTCGTCCCGAACGTATTTATTTACTGACGATGTTAAGTGTGGTCCGTGCGGTTAACCTCAGGATTAGGCACATGGATTGCTGCTTCAAGTGGCGTTCGAGAATATATCTCTGCTCAGGATGCATATACCCTATTTGTACGTTTCTCCCAATGTATACTACAGGTATTCCTGCGCGTGTTGACTAGGGATTTGGCCCGGTGGCTTCCTTGGTCTCGATGCTGGTGGACTCGGGGATGAGGCGGGTGGCTTGCCGCCCCCATCGGCCTCGCCTGCCCCCACCAGCCTCGTCTGCCCCCATGCTGAGGAGGAGGGCTCAGCACTGGTACTCGGCTTTGGGCTCCGGCTTTGGCAGTCGGCATGGAGTTTTCCTTCTCTCTCTTTCGTATATAAGTCCATAGTTTTCCCTCTCTTTGGATCGATAGACAATTCTTCTTCTTCTCCATCATCTTCTTTTCGAGTCAACAGGGCGCATCTTAGTTCGTTCTGCTCATTATGGCGCTCCATCAAGACAGGCGAAACGCCATCGACCAGTGAGGGTCCGCACAATCACACGTTCCACATCTCCCAAATTGTTGGGCGGATTCTCAGTGCGGTTATCATGTGGCCTTGGGTTAGGGTTGAGTGGCGGAGTGGCAAAGCAGTTTAGTTCTAGTGTACTCGGAGTAAGCTCGCATGCCAGCCCCTTCCTGGTGCGGGAATGAATACCCGCCCCAGGGAGGGCTGGACGACTTAGTCGTCGGTGTTACTCCGAGGTTCGGAGAGGCAACGAGCTCCCGAACTCAACACCGAAAATCAAAAAAGAAGTTTTCGGTCACAGCCTATGTAGATAATAACTGCCCTGGTAGTCTGCCTGCACTTGACCGAAATTGTTTGTGTGTGGTGGAAGTGCCCTCAGTGCTGGCCGATGCTTCACTCAGAGGTAGGCCGAACTCGGGTCTATTCTGCATGACATTAGGGGATATGCTGGAGTACCTCCACCACACACAAACAATTTCGGTCAAGTGCAGGCAGACTACTAGAGGATCTTGGCATTTCTTGTTGTATGGGGGGCAATAGTCGGGCGCTCTTTTGCCCTGTGTCACCGCGTCCAAAATACCCTTGTACCCAAGTACGTGTAAATTACCTTAGAGAATAGACACAGAGATTACCGATTTGGCAGCTCCACCCATAAGTCGCCGTACTCCTCTCTACGCGCCCAAATTTGGTCTAACACAATTTTCAAACAATACACACTACAGCACTACCACATCATTGGGATACTGAAAGAGAAGTTCTTGATTGGCGAACAAAGCTGAGACTGCGATAGTGGTTATAATAAACTTAAACTACTTTTAACTACTGCCTGCAACATTTGACAATGACCCATTGACATCAACATCTTCAGCGTAAAACCATTCCCAGAAGGCAAACAATAAGGACATACATGATAAACAGACCGACACTACCGCCCGCAAGGAAGAGAACAGAACCCACGCCTAAAGACTACCACATAGCCAACAGTTCCTGGGCACAAAATTAGTTCAAGCGCTAGCAGAACGTTACATTTAGTATGACAATGTGGAGCACATACCAATTCATAAAGGCGATTCCTACATAGATGGTTGACGCGTTTTCTCCTTTTCAACTTCATCTTGCCATTGTTTCAACATATCCATCGAGGTCTTCGTGTATGGATGATCATCGCCGAGTGTGCGAGAACGGAGAGTTGCTACTTGCGCCATCAATTCAATAGCCTCATCAATGCGACCCTGTGATTTGTGTGTACACCCAAGATTATGCATAGCAGTCAAGGTATCTGGATGTTCCTGGCCGAGTACTCTCAAACTTGTCTCCATGACTTGCACTTCCAGTTCCTCGGCCTCCTTCCACTTTCCTTGGATCCTGTATGTCGATGCGAGAGAGCCGATGCTGGTCAAGGTATCTGGGTGTTCCTGGCCGAGCACCCTCTTTCGTGCCTCGACAACCTGCACTTCAATCTCCTCGGCCTCCGCCAGACGTCCTTGGTTCCTGTATGTCGTTGCAAGGCTGCACATGGTGATCAAGGTGTGTGGATGTTCCTGACCTAACACCCTCTTTCTCGTCTCCATGACTTGCACTTCCAGTTCCTCAGCCTCCTTCCACCGTCCCTGGTTCGCGTATATCGTGGCGAGGCAGCCGGTACTAGTCAAGGTATATGGATGCTCCGGGCCGAGAACCCTCTTCCTAGTCTGCAATACCTGTACTTCTAGCTCCTCGGCCTCTGTCCACCGTCCTTGGTTTCTGTATGTCGTTGCAAGGGACCCAATACTGACCAAGGTATGTGGATGCTCTAGGCCGAGTAATTCCTTCCTGGCTTCCATTACCTTCACTTGGAGCTCCTCAGCCTCCTTCCAACGTCCCTGGCTTCTATACGTCGTTGCGAGGTTACCGATGCTGGTCAAAGTATAGGGATGCTTCTGACCGAGCACTCTCAAACTGGTCTCCACAACCTTCACTTGTAGCTCCTTAGCCTCTTCCCACCGTCCTAGATTTCTATATGTTGATGCGAGGTTGCCCATGCTGGCCAAGGTATCTGGATGCTCCGGGCCAAGGACCTTCCGTCTCATCTCTATCATCTGCCCTTCCAACTCCTCGGCCTTTGTCCACCTCCCTTGGTTCCAAAATGTCGAGGCAAGATCAGCGATATTCGTTAAGGTATCTGGATGTTCTGAACCGAGCACTCTCAAACTCATCTCCATAACCTGTACTCCCAGCTCCTCAGCCTCCTTCCACTGCCCCACGTACCGATACACCCTAGCTAAGCTAGACATAGCCGCAAGTATGTGAGATTCAAGGCCAGCACTTTGTTGTATCGTTTCCAACCTGTTTTGACACAACTTAACTAGGAAGCTGTCGAAGATATCCCTGTCAGGTACGGATTCGGGTGGCATTTTATCAATCCACCGTTTCAGATGCGCTTGAAAGACCTGCTGATGACCTATGGTGACTGTATATATAGTTTCCATTCGCTCGAGCCACCTCCATCCTTGTGTAGAATGAAGAAATGTTGAAAGTCGATCGAGACATTCAGAAGGATGCTCATCAACATTGGAGATATGCCACATCAGATAGCGTGAAGAGTACTCCAAAAGGGGATACTTGTTGTGAATTTCGATGGGACTTCCCGGCAGATACTCTCTGAAGCAGGAGAATGAGACGTACGACAAGAGGGCATTCGCAACTGGTCCATGTAGCTCAGTAGGTTTAAAAAAGAAGCCGTTACACTCAGGGTTGATGTCGTGTCGAGGTGTGAGCAGGAAATCTTTCAGCGACGAATGAACAGGTTGAATAGTGTCGTTAGGCAATAGTGTTATGAGAGGTGCAACTCCGTGCATGATTTCGTGTGCATCATCTCCAGGACTGCTTCGAAGGTCGTAGTCCTCATGATCTGACAAGCCTTGGAGCATAGCTATGGCAAGAACAAGTTCATTGCGATGTAGCGGGCGTGACGTGGCTAATACCAGTCGTAAGGTATGCTTGTATGTATCACAAGTTTCGGGTTTATTGGCAAGACGTTGAAGAATACCCGTATATACTGCATTAAGTCCCTTTGGCGGCTGCTTCAATACAGCATCGACGTTCCAATGGTTGTTCTCAAGTTCCAAAAGCATTAGGCGAGTCCACAATATCATTCCTTCCGAGCCCTGTACCAAAGTGCTGAGAAGGATATCCTTAGCTCTGTGTTTACTTAACTTCGGTGAAGCGTTCAATTTCGCAGACGCGAAGCTCGTAATATCACCTTCAACGTCCATTTCTCCAATTGAAAGATACTCCCATGCTGCGCCATCACCGATATTGGGTATTTGCAACCGTGAAAAGACTATGGCTTTTACTGTCGGAAATGTACTGAATACGTCCGTAAACTGGCGAATGAAGTCTGCAACCTCCTCGGACGTATTGCTGCACTCATCGAGACCATCGAGGACACAAACAAAGTCACCCGAACACTCCAGAAGCCGCCTCAAAGCTGACCATAACTGTGGAATTGAGGTGGCCAATGTAGATTTCGAAGCCATGCGTTCAGCTGTAATTATTGAATTGAGTTGTCTCTTTTGGGAAGTTGAACATTCAAGGAGCAGATATATCATGTTGCGCAAAACAGAGAGCAAATCGCCCCGATTTTCCATACCAGTCTTACAGAATATTCGTAGAATGGTTGGTGTAGACGCAGACAGGCGCTGAATAAGTTGAGATGCCATCATAGATTTGCCACAACCAGGTTTTCCAGCAACCCAAAGAAGGCGGGTCATGTGGCTGGAGTTCATCCAATTCTTGACCTTATGGTTCCCAACGAACCATTCACATGTTCCTGCAAGATGTTCCTTAGTGAGCTTGTCCTGGTCGGCCGCAAATTCGACCTCTGCGTGGCATAGCCAAATGCCGTTTTCCACTTCTTGGCGGAGTATATCAACTGTGTAAGTGGTTCAGTAACTGGTATATGGGGAAAGCGCGATGCCTTACGTTCAACATTCAGTAATTGAATATCATCCTTAACCTCTCTTTCAAATCGTGAGATACGCTCTATAAGTCGCTTAGTCGTAACAATACTACTATGGTATATGGGTTTAACCACTTACCATATGTTCCCTGGAATGCTCTATCGAAGGGTTTGAAGATAGCAGATATGTATCGCCCTAGTAAAGGTGTTAGCATTGGGATGACAACACTTGGGGTGAAGCGAAGTGCTCACGGGGAGATGATTTCTGAAAAAACGCCATTGCTCGAAATAGGAAAATAAGAATCTCTCCAAAAAGCTCTACCAAGTCATTGTGCAATCGTTGAAGAATAGCCTCTGTTGGTGCTTCTTCATGAGCAAAGAGTCTTGTGTACTCGTCGACACGGAAGACCATCCGGGCAATCCAATCTAGAGAATCCACCAGCTTCTCAGATGTCGCACCTTCTTGAACAGCGGCCTACTATAGATCAGTACGAGCCCATAGTGTAATCGTGGATATCAAAGTTCCCAGATAGAAGTTAGAATGATTAGATTAGATAATATTCTTAGAAAAGAAACGAGCCCCACATCCAGTCTCATTGTAAGTCAGTGCAGTTGGCGGACAGTAGGAATGCCTCGAATTGGTACTTGAAATAGGATATCTTGGAACATGTGATATCGACGAGTAAGTGAATAGCATACCTGTAAGATAAACCGAAAAGCTCCCCACACCAATGCCGTGTTCTCTGGGTGATGCTGCATCAGAATATCGGCAACAACTGAATACTGATTGATTGTCTTGAGAATACTCTGAACAGCGCTGGTATATGGATATCTTTTCCTCTCAACTATGTCACTTGCCCTCTTGACCCCTTCTACGAGATGGGCAATAGTCGGTCGGTGCGTCATGGCATCTAGTTTTCGTAGCTCTTTGGGCGATAATCTCGATCGGGAGACCTCCAATGCTTTATCCCATACCGAGAGAAGGTTTGGCCGGGATTGCTAGCTGTTGTTAGAAAAGCAGCGAGCCGGTGCTTCCAACTCAAGATCTGGGAACAAGAAATGTAAAATATTAGCAATGCGTACCTGTGAAGGCATGGACGGATGAGCCATATTCAATATTCCTTAAGTATAGTTGCTCAAGATCCACCTTCATGAGAAAAAAATCGGAACTGAAATGTGGTTGAAGAAACAGTGGGGCAGTGCTGAAATATCAACTAATTAACATATGAACGCCAAGTTTCTCAGCAGTCACCTCGAAACCAATGAAATAATCGCATCCTATGGAGTCATGCTGCCTTGCTTCCCATTGAGCGTTGCAGGGGTTCTTTCGTGCCACAAAGGATGCGGAGTGACCAGTCAGTTCACGGAGGCCCACGTTCCGTGATCTGACTGGTTCGTTCGCGGAGTTTGTACCCCACCTCCATGAACTGACTGGTCACTCCGCAGATAGACAGCCTCCATAAATAAACTAGAACAGTAATTAAATAAAAAGAACGAGAATAAATACTATACCAAGCGTCAAGGTTCGTACGTCCCGCATCACGGAGGGCCCGTCCGAAGAGATTTTATTACGATTATAGCCTACTTTGGGCATTAGATATTGACAAAAATCGTCACACTCGAATCTCGTATGAACCTTGACGCTGGGTACAGTAGTACGGATTCGTGACGCAACGGAATGAGTTGCATGTTTACTTTTAAAGGAATATTAAACTGATTAATTTTGAGAAGTGTTTGAACTACTGAAAAGGATATTTTTACGGAGTTGTTGGTTGTTGCGACAAAGTGAGGTGTTTTGCGGGAGGTTTCTATTTTACAAGGGTAAAGAAAAGGATAGGTGCGTACTCAGGTCCAGCAGACAGTGACACATCCCAAATCGAAGTAGAGGCTAACACAGCTATCAGTGCATAGCAAATCCTCTATGTATAGTTCCTTGTCTCGTGCCCAGCCACCAGAGCCTCATTCGCAAGCTCATTCTCGTTGCGAGCTCGCTCGGCAACAAGGTAGTTCCCCTTATGGTAGTAGCTATCCAAAAATGAGGTTTCCCACTTCCTTCTGCAGGCTCCGAATACATGGACGATCAAGCCGATGGCTGAAACTTGTTTGTTCCGTGTGATATTGAAAGGTAAAGCAACAAACATCTCGCGAAAACAACAGAAGGACCTAACTACTTAGTACCTAGGTACCCAGAAAACCCTACACTTTTCCCAACCGGAAAGCATTATGCCATGGCCGCAAGCGGCCGAATGCAATATGATTACAAACAAACAAACTGGAAAGCATTCGCTTTCAGCTGTCGCGCTGTCAGCGTCTCCTACCAGGCAGCACCAGTTCACTTTTGTCCTTGTGCCCAGCCTGCTAGATTATAATTTCCGCCCGCTCGCAAGCTTATGGGTAAAATCTCGGAAATGATTTACTTACCGGTGTTGCTACAAGTCCCCACCGAGATTTTGGGTCATTCATAAGCACGCGAGCACCTTTCTGGATGTACTTAATGTTGTTATCTAAGGTCAATAATCACTTGATGATTGTACCGAGAGTCGTCCAGCGCAGGGCGACATTTGTAGGATGTGTTATTATCTGAGCTGGGACAAGAGCCTACTATGCCAGAAAGCTGAACTTGTGACTGAAGCTGCAATTACAAAATCGGTGTTAGAACTTTGTGCAATAGATTTATTTTGTCAAAACGAGAAATTATTATACTTAGCGTCTAACGTTATATGTTGAACACCGTGTCAATGACATTCCAACACTTTTACAAATGTGCCTTGCCAGGTTATAGTTGTATGTGTTGTTCAACAAGTCAAGTGTTCTGCTTGTTTCACGAATCGGATGTTCCAACCACGCAGACGGCTTCCAGGCAAGCGCGTAATCTCACTGATTTACCTGTTTTTTTGTTTTGAGCGACGACGATCTCCCTACCCGCTCGGTTTGGTTGCCGCTGCCAATCAATTGCCTTGCCACCGGGCGATCACTGACTCAAAGACCGCCCGGCAACCAATCTGCCGAAAACGAGCGTGCAGGGATAAAACTTTCTTCTGAGTGTATACGATCGCTGGAAGATCTCTGTAGTCTTTCAAATTTACACCATTCACAAAGGAACTACTGCTATGGGGAAGTCAGCGCTTCATGAACTGACCTGTGCTAATTATGCTCAAACAAAAATAGCAAATACTCCAGTCGCAAAGTTATGTATACACGAAATATGCAAAATTCATCGCTCTTTCAACTCCTGGTCTCCAATTTACCATACTTCTAATATTGACAGAGCAGTTGTGGAAACGCATCAATTTTCAGCGCTTTTTGGTTGTTTTTTTAAAGCCACTCTATCAATTTTAAAGATATTATGAATCGAAGACCGGGAGGTCAAAGAGCGATGAATTATGCGTATTTCATGTATACATTACTTTGGGATTGGACAAATACTCGTAGACTTAATTGGACCAACTTTTTGTCGTTTTTGCTAGCGCAGTTGAGTAGGGAAAAGATAAACTTTCCCGATTCTCCCTACGATCGGCTGTATTCCTCAACGAAGTGACAGCTCACTGACATCCTCCGTGAACTGACTAGAACATAATTTGCAGTCCTATTAGAAGCAGCACATCCTAGTACCCGAGGAAAAGAGGCTTGTATTGAGACGCTTTCCAAAAACTTGAAATACACACTAATTGTCGTAACCGATCTTCTGCTACCAAACTCCCATTCCAGAAATCCCGCATCCGCCCCAATTACAACCTCTACCACCGGACTGCCATTCCCGAATACCCGTATCCAAACTCTCATCTCCGAATTCCCCCCAATGTTTCTCATCCGAATGTGCCTACTCTCGACCTCTACCGCTGGTATCATGTTTCACTACCTCTAGTCAAAAAACCGGTCAGTATTACTCAGAACCGTCAAAATGAGAGCAATGAACTCACTAAATTCCCATATGAATATATGCAGCCCAAATGAACGGGTCACCAATCCTAGTTTCCAAGCTTTCTTCTGTCTCAATCAGGCGTGCGTTCCTAGCATCTCTATTCATTCCAGTTCGACCGCGGCCACCCCGGAGATTCATTACTGCATTGTGCAGACCTAGTGATATGGATTCGTCGCTCATACCAGCCTTAATCATTGTCTCATAAACATCCTTCGCAGCGTCAACGCAGTGCTTATCAGATACTTCCCACAATGAACCAATGACATTCCGAAACCCCGCAAGCTGACAGGCACCCATCAGGTGGATACCCTCGTCGACCAAGGAATCCACTTGATTGTTCCCAGTTGAACAAGCCGAGAGGTATGCGAGGAGAGGGGGGTTTTGGTGAAACTTCATAGCGACCAAGTCTTTGACTGTCAATGGGTTTTTTTGCCAATCAGACATAAGCAAAGTGCTCATAGATGGATCCAAAGGGTGCGATTGGCCATGTCCAGCAAAATGAAAGACTGTGCAGTCCTGCAACGCGTTCAAGACTTGTTCTTTCGAAGGCCTGTGCAGTATCACTTTCGGCAGTGAATCAGGAATGAGGCTTTCCAGCTCATTCAACTCCTTCGTAGCAAATGCAAGCTCGGTACACCCTGGTGTCCTGTTCATTAAAACAAGAACGGCTTTACTGCAAGCTTGAGTCTGAATCCTTTGGGCAGCATTCCGACGTGCATATAGCAGTGCTTTGATAGATGGACTATATGAAGACACAGCTTGGTCAAGAACTGTCTGACATCCTGGCTTGCAATGATATCCAGCAGCGTGAATGGGTAAGTGGCAAAGCGGACCAGTCGGGACCCAGCATATCCGGGGCCACTCAGCCATCACTGATTCACAGAATCCTAATTTTTCTAGAATCGGACATGCTGCAACATCCCATAGCCACTCCAATAGTTCAAACAACTGACGCGTCCTCAAACCACGTCTCAAAAGTTCAACATTCTCTTCTATGTCCGATACCAATAAGCGGGAGAGGTTCAAGACGGAAATATTCTGATGTTGAATGATAAATGCGTCGCAGCGGAAGGAGGAAACGTTGATAAGAACAACAGGGTGCATGGGAGCAGCGGCCATCATCAATTCCTCTGCCGTTGGAGAACACAGAAACCGCTGGAAGTTTGGCAACTGTCGAATCTTGTCCACTGTATTATCCAGCTCCAGACTTGTCGTATAACGCGAAGGCCTTAGTATTGTAAGATCTTTAGATACCAACGACTGATTATTTGACATATCCAGGTCATCACGAAGCTTTTCGAATTCTTTTGCTATTTGCGGGTGCTGCTCTCTGAGGTCATGAAGATCTGTTCTAGATTCAAATTGGAGGTTCGCAATAACCCCTCGGCCAATTTCCAAAAGTTGCACTGCATCAGTCGCTGATCTTCCCACTTGAAGGGCAGCAGCAGCAGCATGAGAAGCCAGGCCGGCATACTTCTTGATCATATGCTGCTGATCGGTTTGTCGTAGTGCTCGAGGACTAATTCGGGGGAGAAGGTTGACGGCAATCCTTGTGATTTCGCTAGCTTCGATCAAGTTTCTATCTTCATCCAGGAAAGAAATAGCGACTAACGCTGCGTCAATACGAGATGTTGTAGCCGCCGAATGCAGTGTGACAGACTCGCGCAAACACGAAATCGCGCGGTCACAATCGTCGGGGTCCTCCGCATGCGAATGTCTCAAGAGTAACCTTTCGGCTAAGTTGTTCAAATAATCGGCCCGGTCAGGGTGGTCCTGGGGAGCTTCGGCAACCGCCTGCTCAGTGCGTGAAATCCCCAGCTGCAAGTCGTTAATTTTTTCTGTCCGGTCAAATTTCGAACTGAATCCGTCGCCTAAGTTGCTCAAATAGGCAGCTCGATTATAGTGTCCTACGGGTGTTGCAACCACTGCCTCCTCCATGCGCGAGATCGCAAGCTGTAGATCGTTCAGGTCCCCATTCCGATCAAATCTCGACCGCAGCATGGTACCCAGGTTGTTCAAACTTATAGCAAACTCTGAGTCGTCAGGAGGAGTTGCCCCCACCGCGTCCTGAGTGCGGGAAATCGCTAGCTGCAGGTCCTCAATGTCTTCTGTCCGGCCGTATCTGGTGTATAGTCCTTTCCCTAGGTTGCCCAAACAAGCAGATCGGTCGGTTTGGTCAGGAGAATTTGAAGTAACTCCTTCCTCCAAATGCAAGATTGCTTGCTGGAGGTCATCGAAGTCTCCCGTCCTGCCAAATCTTGAGATGAGCATCAGGCCCAAGTTACTTACGAGGTTGGCCCGGCTAGTGTGACTAAGGGGAGCTGCGGACACCGCCTCCTCCGATCGTAGGATCGCCATCTGTAGGTCTTCAATGTCTCCTGTTCTGTCAAACTTTGAGCTCAGCCCTTTGCCCAAGTTACCCAATTAGGTAGCTCGGTCTGAGTGATCTAGGGGAATCGCAGCTAGCGCTTCCTCGGCGTGCCTAATCGCTAGTTTCAAGTCATTGATGTCTCCTTTCAGGTCATATCTAGATCTCAGCAAATTGCCCAGGTCGTTCATATAGGCAGCTCGATCGGGGTGATCAAGGGGAGCGGCAGAAACTGCGTCTTCGGTATGCAAGATCGCCTGCTGCAAGTCCTCAAATTCTCCTGTTCGGTCAAATCTCGAACTCAATCCTTCACCCAGGTTGCTCAAATAGGAAACCCGATTGGGGTGGTCGACAGTGATTGCAACTACCGCCTCATTGCTGCGCGAGATTGCGAGCTCAAGATCGTTGAGGTCGCCATTCCTGTCTATCTGGATCTCAGCATAGTGGCTAAGTTGTTTAAGCAGAGAGCTCTGTCGGGGTGGTCGATAGGAGTAGTAGCCATCGATTCCTCAGTGTGTGAGATCGCCAGCTGTAAGTCGTCAATGTTTCTTGTCCGGTCGAACCTCGAACTCAGGTGGCTGCCAAGCTTGCCCAAATAGGCGACTCGGTTGGGGTGTCCCACGGGAGTTGCAACCACCGCCTCCTCAGTACGCGAGATGGCCAGCTGCAGGTCGTTCATATCTCCTTTGTGGTCAAACCTCAGATACAGAATGTCTGCCAGGTTGATTAGATGGTCAGATCTATCAGGGTTGTCCAATGCGGTTAGAGCAACCGCCTCCCCAACGTGCGAAATCGCTGTCTGCAGATCGTCAAAGTCTTCAGTCCGGTCGAATCTCAACTTCAGCTGGTCTCCCAGGCAGCTCAAATATACAGCTCGGTCTGGATGATCTTGGGGAGTAATGGACACTGCCTCTTCGGTATGTGAGATCGCCAACTGCAAGTCGTCAAAGTCATCTGTCCTTTCAAATTTCGAGCGTAGCATGAGACCCAAATTTCTCGAAAAGCTGGCTCTGTCGGGGTGACTCGGAGGAGCCTCTGTCACCGCCTCATCGGACCGCAGAATTGCCAGTTGCAAGTCGGCAAAATCTGCGGTCTCGTCAAATTTTGAGTGTAGCAGAAGGCCCAAGTTACTCAAAAGACTAGCTCTGTCAGGGTCACCCAAGGGAATTGCGGCCACTGCCTCCTCTAACCGTAGAATCGCTAGTTGCAGATCGTCAAACTCTCCTGTTTGGTCGAATCTTAAGCTTAACATGCTGCTAAGGCTGTCCAAACAGGCAGCCCTGTGGGGTTCGTCGAACGGTGTTGCGGCTATTACTGATTCTCCAAACGTAATAGCTTTCTCAAGATCATCAAGATCCCCTAGAAGTTCATATCGCTTGGCAAGCAAAGTACTAAGATCGTTGAAATATTTTGTTTTCTTGGCGTCACCTGGGGAAGCTTCAGCTAGGGCCTTTTCAGCCAAAAAGATTGCATTGTCGAGGTGGTCGGGGTCATCGGTGTCTTCGGAGGCGACTTCAGAAGGCGGAATAGAACTTGAATCAAGTGAAGCCAGTGGGGATTTGTCATAAGCATCATTTAAACATTTTGAGGTTTCGGGGTTGAGGATATTCAGAATGTTGTTGGGAGATAGTGGGAGATTCTCTAGAGTAATATCCTGCTGACACTTTCTGGCTTCGCGAAGGTCATCCAGTTCTCCTGTCTGCTGATACCTCGATAGCAGATAGGTAATCAGGCTACTCAAACAAAGTACTCGGCTAACCCCTGGTGGGATAGCAGCAACTCCATTTTTGGCCCATGTGATTGCCGCTTGAAGGTCGTCTAGATCGTTTGTCTGCTGATATCGTTGTTTTAATAGAACCCCAAAATTTCTGTAATAGTCCGCTGGAATGCAGGTATCATCAGGTATATCTGCGAGAACTGCTTCAGCAGTATGATTGCATTATTGAGTGAGTCGGTATCGCTGCTGAGCTGAGAAACCAGATCGGCGAGCATCGCAGAAATTGACGTCAGCGAAGTCTTTTCCGCGCCCACTTTTACCCGCTTTGTGTTACCGGAGGTACTGTCGAGGCCATCGATGCATCGTTTAAAGTTAACCGCGAGGAACTCATTCGGCGCTTCCGTTATAGCACTGTTAATTTGCCCACTGGCTTTGCAAGAGATCTGTGAATTCACTCCTTGTTCATGACTGGAATCCAGATAACTATCAACATTGTTATGACAATTTTCCCGAACAAGGCTGTCTTGCGGGATTGCAGCCGCACCAAGTTCGGCCCACGTGATGGCTGCTTGAAGATCATCCGGGTCTTTTGTCTGTGCGTATCTTCTTTCGAATAAGACTCCGAAATTCTCTAAACATCTAGCTGGGATGCAGATGTCGGCAGATGCGGCCGTAAGTAGTGCTTCTGCACTTTGAATTGAATTATTGATCGAGTCGATATCACTGTTTGGTTGTAAAACGAGGTTGGCAAGCGTGGCCGACAAGAGGCTGCAAATGGTATCGTCGGATGCCGCCGAACCCCGATGCTTGTCGCCGACAGTATCCACCTCAAATTCCATTAATTTACCTACATGAAGTCAGCATATCAAATTGTGTAACTTAAAGCCTCAGGTAGTCACTTCTACTGAAATAGTGTGCGTGGTGCAATTAGCGATAAAATGTGCTTTATCCGGTGTCGGTTGTAGGACTGAGAATTAGAGGATTATGTTCGCCTGCAGTAAGTGATGAAAGAAGCCTTTTGTTTTGGGATGTTGCGCCGTTACTGGTGTGGGGTTTGAAAACTAAGCCTGCACATCGCATTGTCCGCTTGCATAATGTAACCACACCGTTGGTTTACAGAGGGATCAAACGATATCGCGATCTGCCGATGGGCTCATCAAAAGGTCTCAAGCCAAAATACGCAAAGACCAATCGCCGTTGGTTGCAACCACACCATGCGCTCCAGTATCTGCAATAGGCCGGGCAGTTATGAACAGGGTCTGTGGGCGGATGATAAGTACAAATGTAACACAAACCCTTTAGCCTTGCATTTTGGTAAATATATGGGGGCTATGCGGCTGAGTAACACTACCTTGGTACAATACAGATTGCGCACATCGTCCGCCGCTCATATGAATGCCAATTCAAAGGTAATACCCTAGTCATTGCACATATTCTAGGTATTAAACGTCGTTGACTGCACCTCATCGAGTTGACAGCCTTTTGTTCCCACGCAACATAACACCCTATCTTTAGTAACCACGATAATCGATTAGGGCGAAACAGAATATTTTTGTGTCAGAGAGTAACCATGAGCTAGTAGATTTCTCAGCTATTAATGCCAGCAACAATCTAAGCCTATAAGTACGGGTTTCGTACAGAAACGGGTGGTGACTATGACAGTTCCATATCGCTTATTCGGTGCCCGCAAGATCGCAATTTGGCAGGGCCCATAACCGGTGAGCCAGTGGTATTGAGCATCAGGGTACTTGCGATGACCTCCGAAGGGTGAAGTTTGTACTCTCGTACTGGATATGAGCTGAAGATTGTTGTCAGCAATCACTGAAACCTCCGTGCGATTGCAGTAGACTATATCCAGCTAGCGAGGATCGCCGCCGATCGTCACTTTTTCAAGTATCCAGAAATTTGGATTTGACCCTTAACATTCGTCAAAGACATGCCAAGAGTAATGATATACGTACTTAAATATGGTATGCGGCCTTTGCCTGAAAGCTACCCCTTGTCCCACCCATCGTCTGTGGACAAAGTCTCGATTTCAGGTTCTATCTGCACGACACTTCCATAGCCAGATTTTATCTGTATGGTCATTTTAAGATTGTTGTTTATTCATACTGTATTCACTCTTACTAGAGAATGACAGGACCTAATACCCTGACCGCCTCTGTGTGAGCCGGCTAGATGGCGGAGCTCCCCCCCCCAGTACCCTTCATCCCCACTGACAAATGAAAGTTAAAAGAAAGAACAGAAAAGAAAAGAAAGAAAGGAAAAGAAAAGAATGGATATAAGCCCACTGCCGTTGTCCCCCGCACGTGAGTCAGCCTCTGCACCTGCTCCATACTGCTATTCATTTGGGCAAGAACTTCTCAACTTCAGTAGCTGCCGGGAAGTCCACCACTGTTTGTTCACACTCATCCTTGTAAAGCAGCTAAGAGACCTGCACGTGTTGGCATCTGTCTGCTATCCAGCCAGTCACCTTTACCCCCGCCTTCCAGCGTGGTGTCTGCTGGTCTCTCAACTGGCTGCAATGGCGGAAGAGGTGCTCCCGCATCAGGGCCGCTGACACTTCATGCCACCAGCATTTATCGACCTCTCGTTGGCCGAACCATTTTAGGTAGTCTCCTGTGTGTGTATGGATTCGCTTACATCGGTAGAACGTGGTTGCCAGCGATTGATGCTTCTCATCGAAGCAGGTCTCTTTGTTCCCATCTTGCCCGTGTGTCTGTAGCTGAAGTGCTTGCTGCACTTGTCCGCCTCTCACTTTGCCTTGGCTGCTGACCTTCCCTGGGAGACTTGTTCAGCTCTATTCCAGGGCGAGGTGTATTGCGACTCTAACACTGTGTGTCCGTTTCCATCTTGGGCCAAGTTCGCCTGACAGTCAGCTTTTTCGTTTCGGGGGATGCCGGAGTATCCTGGAACCCAGTGAATCTTGGTTGCAATGCTGTAGGTGAGGAGAGCCTGTGCTCTTTGATTGAACCGCCTGGCTAGTCACTGTGCCGGGCCCAGCTCAAGGTGTGCCATTCATCGAAATGTGGCTTGTAAGTCACTAAAGACTGCCACCAATTTCACTGCATGCCTTTGCAGTGCTTCTGGTCTCATGACTGTCTCCCCAAGTGCGAGTCTAATCGCCCACAGCTTGGCATCACAGACCTCCATACATCCAGTGCCCAGATGACAGCAGTGGATCCTCCATTCATATCCGTGCTTGCACACTGCTGCTGCTCCCACTCGGCCGTCGTCAGAGGGTGATCCATCTGTCCACCACATCCAGACTCCCAGTCTGACTTTAACTTCCTTCTCTCTTGCCCAGCATTGTGCGGCTCTCTTGGCTGTGCATGTGTCATCCTGTATAATGGTATATACAACTAGTTCTTTGCGGAGGGCAGGTAAGCTCATGCCTTCGGTTGTCGAGCCATGTTGATGTTCTATCTTGAGTACGCGACATCTTGGTGTGTCGGATGAAGGGTCTTCGTGCCGGCCCTGCAGTTTGCTGCTGTCTGCATTTGCTAGTCTCGCTGTGAATCATTGTTGTCTGGAGTCTAAGATTACAGGCGCAGGTGTGAGCCCTGCATCTCTCATTAGTGTCACCTGTGTGGTAGTGGCCAGTGCGCCCAGAATGGATCTGGCTTGTCAATCGAGGAGAAGTTGGAGATCATCTTGCCTGCCTACTTCTTTGAGATCCCACCAGAGCTCCCTCTCATATAGTGCGACTGCTTGGACGCAGGCTACTTGGATGGCCACTCTCCTCTCTTGTAATACCCCATAGGTCTTTGTAGGGGTGTGTAGTCTCGCATCTGTTGCCCTGGGTTTCTTCATTCCTCCGTTGTGGTGCTCCTTGAATGTCAGGTGTGTGTCCATCCAGATGCCTAACCAGGGTGTCACCTGTTTGTTGAACAGTATGAACCTGTTTCCAACTTTTATCTTTGCTGTCACCTGTGGCCGGAGGTGTTTCTTATGGCCTTGTCTGCGTGTGATCAGTGCCGCTTCCGTTTTTGCCGTATCAAACTGTAGCCCTCGTCTACTTGCCCACTCGATGCTCTTCGCTGCGCATCTCTCAAGTATCGTGACGAGTCATTTTAAGATTTGGTAGGAGGATTATAAAATTTGCGTCACTACTGGCATAAGTACGGTTACTCAGGGAAGTATCCAGAGCAGTGATCGAATGAGCACAACTCCGGGAGCCTCTCTGGACAGTGACAGGCAATTGTTCTACGGCTGATATAACTGTCGCCATCGATAAATTAATTAATTACAGAAGCGCCATATAATAGCGTAGTTTGGAGAAATGACAAAAAACCACAACACAGGTAGCGAGAGCCACGGGAATATAACGGGACGGTTGTCAAGTCCGGTCATCCCATACTGGGACGGGATTTGGGAAGACAAACGCGAAATCCAGGTGGTATTGCACGGGTTTTTTGCTAAGCCGAGATTCTTAACAACGCTCCAGAATGGCTGGTCTGATTGGAGATCAGAGTTTGCGCTCTTATAGAGCTGCTTCTGAGCTTTCATTCAAGCCCTCACTAACTTCAATCGCCCAGGATTTGATTGATTTATACAGGGGGTATCATAACGGGTTTTTGGAAGTATGCTCTATTACCCCACCCCCTAGCGGACCCCTCACTGGCCCTCAGCCAGTCCCAGTACCTAGCCAACAATGATGCGGAATCCATCTACATATATTTGATCTTCTCATGCCCGAGGGCATCCAACTTGGCTGAGAATTAGTGGAGCTATGTGGGTGGGTGGTTTAGAGGGGAAGGAGGAGGAGGAGGTACCAATCTCCCCCTTCAATAGCTCCACAGTTCATCGCAGAATTAGACGCCCATTTTTTACACAGAGTAAGTGTACTATATTTAGGTGGATTCCGCATTATCGTTAGCCTGGTACTAGGACTAGCTCTGAATCAATGAGAGGGGGTGTATCCACCCCCCCCCCCTAGCAGTCCCCCCTAGTAGTCCTCAGCATGTCCCAGTACATAGTCAACAATAATGCCGAATCCATATATAGTTGGTCTACACTGTGCAAAAGGGTGTGGAATTTGACCCAGAATTGGTGAACTTATGGGGTGGCTGGTAGGGGGGATGAGGACGAGGAGGGCAGCCTACCCGACTCAATTTCTCCACCAAATCTGGTTAGAATTTAGTGCCCTCGCTGCCAGGGTCTGTTTAGTATACTAAAAGACTATCTAGGGGCAGCTTGGCAGTTTATAGATACTGTGAAATGTCTCTTGGGCGAAAATTACCTGAGTTATGCAATGATAGAGGATCTTCCACTTTTCCAAGTCAGAAATAGTACCTATCTCAACAAACACCTACCTGAATCTACCAATACCAGTACCAATTGACAACTAGCATGCCATATATGCTCTCATATCATTACCAGCGAATTCCATTTACAATTGGTGATGAAACAGCGGGGTAGAAGGAGAACAATAATCCGCCAGCTTCATGGACTCTCACTCACATTTTCAACTTCCTCAACGTTAGTCCAATTGACTTGATTGTTTTATTCGCAGGTAGCCCTGTAAGTTATCTATCACACTGCAGTCTCCGAGATTCTCTCTACTGTGCGGTTTTTGAGTAGTTTACACTTATGTGCAATTTTTGGGAAAAAATTCCAGGATTTGTTAAGGCTGTTGCAATCATCTCAATATCAATGCCATGACCGCAAGCGGCCGAATGCAATATGATCACAAACAAACAAACCATCTCAATATCCCGACAAATGCCGCACATTGATGAATGAGTCTCCAAATTCATCCACATTTGATTCCTACCAGTTAGATGATTTTTGTCGTTATTTACTATTGTATCCCTTTGCCGGTAACCGGGTTTGGGCCCACAGATGGGCCCGCTTTTAAAATACACATCACACAACCACAATCCAGCAAAATGCCCCCAGAATAAATAAAAATACTGTACATATGGTAAAATTCATAAAAACAATATCGTTTGGGTGTGAAACACAAAGCCTCATTGCAGTCCTCACATTTCATGCTGGTTTTCATGCCTTCTCCACTGCCACCCTGACATGTTCTCCACCTGCAAAGGAAACAATCTACTCTACTCTCCATCCCAGGTGGGGAATGCATTCCTGGTACCTTTCGGCAGAGGGGAAGGGGGGTGTGCTTGGTAACTAGCCTGGTAGGCAGTGGGGGCAAGGCAGATTGTGTGGCGGGAGCCAACTGAGTGATGTTTTGTGAAGCCGGAATGCGGGAGGAACGTTTCATTGTTGATGGACTACCAGCTTTGAGAAGGTCATGCACAATGGAGAGATGGAAGTCAACGTGCTCCACAGTTTGCTCTTTGTTTGCTGGAAGATCTTGATAGATTATGAGGCTATTGATGAGAGCCAACAAGGCAAGCCTGCAGGAGTTTCAGTTGGTGAATTGTGTGGAGACAAATGGAAGAAGTGGCAGATCTCCTGAAAGCGAGTCTTGCCAAGGTAGGCTGCTGGTGGTAATCCATCCTTGGGAAGGTAAACTCCATCCTTCATCCAGTACCTCTCAGGAGGAACTCCAATAAGACCCATATGAATTTGAATTGCCAGCCAGAGATAAAGCTCCTGGGCAGTAACTGGCTGCTAGAAACACTGCTGCTCCTTCTCTGGCCCAAGAAGTTGCTGCTGGGCATAGGAATTGGTGTTGGCTACAAGCTGTCCCATAATGGAGTTGGTAAAAAAGAGTTTGAAGATTAGGATTGGAGTAATGGCATCCAGTGCGGAGAATGAGATGGGCAATCGGATCCATGCTTTGTGAGGGGGGACAATACATTATGCAGGATCGAATGTATGAAGCTCACGAAGATATGTTGGATTTTGAAATGGTTTTTTGAGTGTGTTGTTACGCTGCTTGGCCAAGTGATCAGCTGTGATCGACCTGGCTGGCTGAATCTATGCCTCGTCTGAAGAGCTATAATTATCGTCAAGGTTGAGCATTGCAGGTGGAGCTTCAGTAGTGGGTGAAGACACATCAGGTATAATGACAGGTCGGTGCTGTACCACTGTAGGTGGTGGTGCTGGTTGGGAAGAGGTGCGCTTTGGACCAGAGTGATTGTCCATGATGCGACCCTTGGCACTTTGTTTTTTGACATTTTTTGGCTGAGGATGGTGTAGATGAGAGTATAAGTGGCGGGGGTAGGTAGTTGACATTAAGATTCCGAGGTCTGAGGGCTTCTCTGCTCATGGTTGTTGTGGTGTGGTAGATGGGAAGTGGGAAGGTGGTTGCTGCTGGGCTGGAGGATGGTACTCTCACAATCTTCAAAGTACTGATATTTATATGCAACTCAGCACAACAGAACTTGTCACACTGCCACAAGAATTCATAAATAGAAGCTTCTACTAGTTATCTTTCAATTCATAATA
>Ga0307515_10002630_pt1 | contig 38606 bp, 31 predicted proteins | sample 17_EM_MG_FD_194513 | JGI IMG/M metagenome (GOLD analysis project Ga0307515, IMG submission 194513) | Populus trichocarpa ectomycorrhiza microbial communities from riparian zone in the Pacific Northwest, United States - 17_EM | ecosystem: Host-associated > Plants > Roots > Unclassified | place... | reverse complement strand
CGGCCGCCGCGAGTCGTTCCGCTCGATGCCGATGCCGCGGATGACCAACACCTCGCTGCTCGCCGGCAAGGACGATCCCGCGGATATCATCCGCAGCATCAAGCGCGGGGTCTACGCCAAGCGGTTCTCCGGCGGCCAGGTCAACATCGCCAACGGCGACTTCGTGTTCTCGCCGTCGGAGAGCTACCTGATCGAGGACGGCAAGATCACCGCGCCGCTCAAGGGCGTGAACCTGATCGGCAACGGCCCCGAGGTGCTCCGCCGGGTCGACATGCTCGGCGCCGACTACGAGCTATCGGACGGAGTGTGGAACTGCGGCAAGGAAGGTCAGAGCGTGCCGGTCAACGTCGGCACGCCCACGATCCGCGTCGCCTCGATCACCGTGGGAGGCACCCGGGCATGACCGCGACCGCGAGCGTAGAGATCACCGAGCGTATGGTCCAGGAGCTGCGCGACGTCGCCCAGCTCGCGGTCGAGCTCGCAAAGCGGGCGGGCGCCGACGACGCCGAGGTCCTGGTCCGCGACGCCACCGAGCTGACCGCCAAGGTCCGGCTCGGCGAGCCCGAGCTGGTCCAGCAGGCCGGAAGCCGCGAGCTCGGGCTGCGCGTGCTGCGCGGCGGCCGGCGCGCCGTGACGTTCACCAGCGACCTGCGGCGCGAGGCGCTCGAGGCGCTGTGCGCCGAGACCGTGACGCTGGCCGACCTCGCCGAGGTCGACGAGTGCGCGCTGCCGCCCGACCCGGCGCTGTTCGCCAAGGACGTTCCGGACCTCGACCTGTACGACTCCAAGCTCGCCGAGGTCGACGCCGCGTGGGCGCTGCGCCAGGCGCTCGCCGCCGAGGCCGCGGCGCGCGGCCACGACCCGCGGGTGACCAACTCCGACGGTGCGAGCTGGGCGCGCGCGCTGATCGGCTGGGCGTTCGCGACCAGCGGTGGCTTCGTGGGCGGCTACCGGACGAGCTACGCGTCGCTCGGCGTCGAGGCGCTCGCCGACGACGCCACCGATCCGGCGAACCCGAAGAACCGCAACGGCAGCTGGTGGAGCGGCGCGCGGTTCCTCGACGCGCTCGAGCCCGCCGAGGCCGTCGGCATCGAGGCGGCGCGGCGCAGCGTCGCGACGATCGGGTCGCGCAAGGTCGAGACCCAGGAGTGCGCGGTGGTGTTCGATCCCGAGGTCGCGCGGATCATCGTGAGCCTGCTGTTCTCGGTCGCCAACGGCTCGTCGTTCTGGCGCAAGTCGAGCTACCTGCTGGGGCAGGAGGGTGCGGCGGTGGCCTCGCCGCTGGTCACGGTCGTCGACGATCCGCTGATCCCGCGTGCGCCGGGCTCGCGGCCGTTCGACGGCGACGGCCTGGCGACCCGCCGCAACATGGTGGTCGAGCGCGGCGTGCTGTGCCCGGTGCTCTGCGACGTGTACAGCGCGCGCAAGCTCGGGCGGCAGTCGACCGGCTCGTCGGGTCGCGGGGTCGGCGGCAACCCCGGCCCGACCACCTCGAACCTGATCATGCAAGCCGGGTCGACGTCGCGTCAGGATCTGTTACGCAATACTCGTAAGGGCTTGTACGTAACTCATTTGATGGGATTCGGCTTCAACCCTGTCACCGGCGATTTTTCGCGTGGTGCGCAGGGCTTCTGGATCGAGAACGGCGAGCTGACATTTCCGGTCAGCGAGGTCACGATCGCTGCCAGTTTCGAGGAGATCCTCAAGCGAATCGATGCCGTGGCCGACGATCTGAAGATGCGCACCAACGTAGCTGCCCCCACGTTTCGCGTATCGCAGATGACACTCGCCGGCACCTCCAAGAACTGAGCCTACATGCCCGAATTCCTTGGCTGGTTTGGAGTGTTTTGGTTGACTCGCATGACGCAGGATGAAACGCTCTGTTTGTGTCGGTCGTAGCCACTGCAGCAGGGCTACCCACCCGTCTTGGGAAGTACGAGATCCTCACGCCTCTGGCGTCCGGAGGTATGGCGCGGATCTACATCGCGCGTTCCACCGGGATCGGAAGTTTCGAGCGCCACGTGGTGCTCAAGCTGATCCTGCCGGAGCGCGCCCAGGACGAGACCTCGGTGCAGATGTTCCTCGATGAGGCCCGACTCGCCGCGTCGTTGAACCATCAGAACGTCGCCCAGGTGTTCGAGGTCGGCAAGGACTCCGACATCCACTTCCTCGCGATGGAATACGTCCACGGGCAGGACCTCCGCGCGCTGCTGGCCAAGGCGGGGAGCTCCGGGACCCGGGTCCCGCTCGAGCTCGCGCTCGCCGTGGTCACCGGCGCCGCCGCCGGCCTCGAGCACGCGCACGAGCGCCGCACCAGCGACGGGACGCCGATGGGCATCGTCCACCGCGACGTGTCGCCGTCGAACATCATGATCGGCTACGACGGCGCGGTGAAGCTGCTCGACTTCGGCATCGCCAAGGCCACGTTGCGCTCGGTCGAGACCCAGAGCGGTATCATCAAGGGCAAGTTTGCCTACATGGCCCCCGAGCAGTGCCGCGGCCGCGACGTCGATCGCCGCAGCGACGTGTTCTCGCTCGGGATCATCCTGTACGAGGTCACGACCCAGCACCGCTGCTTCCGCGCCGACAGCGACTTCGACACGATGCACCGCATCGTCACCGGCGACATCGTGCGGCCGACCCGGCTGGTGCAGGGCTATCCCCAGGCGCTCGAGGCGGTCGTGATGAAGGCGCTGGCGGTCGATCCGGGGCAGCGTTACCAGACGGCCGGTCTGCTGCTCGAGGGCATCGAGGAGTTCGCGGCGGCGTCGCGGATGTCGTTGTCGACGATGTCGCTCGGGCGGTTCATGCGCGACATGTTCGGCGAGGTCCCCGAGCCGTGGCTGGCGCCTGGCCGGATCAGCCAGGCGCTCCCGGCCAAGGAGCAGACGATCTCGAACACCAATGCGTCCGGCGATCCGTCGCGCGCGCCTCCGCCGCTGCCGCCTCCGCCGTCGCCCGGGTCGCGGCCATCGTCATCGGCCGTGTCATCGCCGGCGTTCCAGCGGCCGCCGTCGCCGTCGGCGTCATCGCCGATGGCGCAGCGGCCACCGTCGCCGTCGGCGTCATCGCCGATGGCGCAGCGGCCACCGTCGCCGTCGGCGTCATCGCCGATGGCGCACCGGCCGTCGTCGCCGTCGATGTCGTCGCCGGCGTTTCAGCGGCCGTCGGCGTCGTCGCCGATCGCATCGCCGATCCCACCGGCGCCCGGGCTGCCGCCGCAGCACCACGAGGAGGCGCCGCTGCACCTGCCGCCCGACGCGGCGCTCGATCTCCCGGTCCGCGAGCACCCGTCGGTGCCGGCGCGCGGCTACGCGGCGATGCCGGGCTACGGATCGGCAGGCACGCCCGCGCCGGAGCTGCGCTACGGATCGCCGCACCTGCCACCGCAGCCGCCGCAGGCGCCGAACTCGCCGGGCGCCGCGACGCTCGGCATGCCGCTCGCGCCTCAGCTGTTCGTCGACCACAGCAAGTCCGAGTCGGGCGTCGCCCACGGCGCGCTGCCGGTCGGGACCCAGCCGATCGCGAGGACCCGCCAGGGCTACGCCAACGCGCCGGCGATGAGCCCGAGCGATCTGTATCCGCGGTTCGACGCGCGCGAGCTCGAGGGCCACGTCTCGCTCCAGCCCAGCAACCGCCTGCTCTACATCGGGCTCGGCGTCGTGCTGGTCGGCATCATCGTCCTGCTCGCGATCTCGATCGCGGAGGGCCCCGAGGAGCTGCCCGTGGCGCCGCCGCGGTCGTCGCTACAGGGCGCGGCGAGCAAGCGCAGCACCGCCGAGCCGCGGCCGGATCGCGGCCACGAGGTCGCGGCCGCGGCGCCGAGCGTTGCCGCGCTCAAGCCCGAGGTGGTCAAGCCCGAGGCGTTCCGGATCCGCGTCCACGTGATCTCGACCCCGGCGAACGCCGAGGTGCTGCTCGGCGGTAAGCCGCTCGGCACCACACCGCTGACCACCGATCTCGAGTCGCGCCGCGGCAGCGACGTCCTGACGATCCATCGCGCGCGGTACCAGGACGTGACCGCGACGATCGATCTCGCTCGCGACTACGAGCAGAGCGTGACGCTGGTGCCGATCCCCGAGCCGGCGCAGGCGCGGCCGGCGCCCGAGCGCGACACCCGGGCGGTGCCGTCCGACCGCGACTCCCGGCCCAGTGGCCGCCCGCCAGCCGGCCGCGTGCGTGTCACACCGCCTGCGTCACCGCCCGCGAAGGAGCCGGACTGCCAGCCGCCCGACAAGATCAATCCGTTCGAGAAGGCGTGCCACGGCCAGGTCTGCCAGCCGTGCCCTGCTACGCGGTGATCTCGGGGACGCTGCCGCGCCAGGTCAGCGGCGCGCCGGTCGCGTTGGCGACGTCCTCGACCGACATTCCGGGCGCGCGCTCGCGGAGCACCAGGCCCTCGTTGGTCACGTCGATCACCGCGAGGTCGCTGACGATGGTGTGAACGCACGCGACGCCGGTGAGCGGCAGCGTGCAGTCGCGCAGGATCTTCGACGCGCCTTCCTTGGTGGTGTGCTCCATCATCACGATGACCCGCCGGCTGCCGGCGACCAGGTCCATCGCGCCGCCCATGCCCTTGATCATCTTGCCGGGGATCATCCAGTTCGCGAGGTCGCCGCGCGCCGAGACCTCCATCGCGCCGAGCACGCTGACGTCGACGTGGCCGCCGCGGATCATCGCGAACGACTGTGCCGAGTCGAAGAACGCCGAGCCCTTGATCGTCGTGACCGTCTGCTTGCCGGCGTTGATCAGGTCGGGGTCCTCGTCGCCCTCGTACGGGAACGGCCCGATCCCGAGCAGGCCGTTCTCGGACTGCAGCACGATGTCGATGCCGTCGGGGATGTAGTTGGCCACCAGGGTCGGCATGCCGATGCCGAGGTTGACGTAGAAGCCGTCGCGGAGCTCGGCGGCGACGCGCCGGGCCATCTGTTCGCGGGTGAGACGCGGCATGGTCAGCTCCTCGATCCTTGGCCTTGGTCTTGGCCTTGGCCTTGGCCTTGGCCCTGGCCCTGGCCCTGGCCCTGGCCCTGCGCCGGCCGCGGACGGACGGTGCGTTGCTCGATCGGCTTGTCGTAGCCGGTGCCCTGGAAGATCCGCTGGACGTAGATCGACGGCAGGTGGACCTGGTCGGGATCGAGCTCGCCGACCTCGACCAGCTCCTCGACCTCGACGACGGTGACCTTGCCGGCCTGGGCACACAGCGGGTTGAAGTTGCGCGAGGTCTTGCGGAACACCAGGTTGCCCCAGCGGTCGCCGCGCCACGCCTTGACGATCGCGAAGTCGCCGCGGATCGCGTGCTCGAGCACGCAGCGCCGGCCGTTGATCTCGCGGGTCTCCTTGCCGTCGGCGACCTGGGTGCCGTAGCCGGTCGGGGTGTAGAACGCTTCGATCCCGGCGCCGCCGGCGCGCAGCCGCTCGGCGAGCGTGCCCTGCGGACACAGCTCGACCTCGAGCTGGCCCGACAGGAACAGCTGCTCGAACACCTTGTTCTCGCCGACGTACGACGAGATCATGCGCTTGACTTGGCCTTGCGCGAGCAACACGCCCAGGCCCTTGTCGGTCGTGCCGCAGTTGTTGGACACGATCGTCAGGTCCCGGGTCCGCTTGCGCGCGAGCTCGCGTATGCAATTCTCGGGGTTGCCCGACAGGCCAAAGCCGCCGGCCAGGATCACCGCGCCGTCGCCGACGTCGTGCAGCGCGGCCTGCGCGTCCGGGTAGACCTTGTTCATCGCGTATATCCTTACCGCTGGCGGCGATGGCGATCATCACGTTGACCACTGATTTCGGCACCGCCGACGGCTATGTCGGCGCGATGAAGGGCGTCATCGCGCGCCTGGCCGGCAGCCGCCCGGCACCCACGGTGGTGGATCTCGCCCACGATATCCCGCCGGGCGACGTCGCCCACGCGGCCTGGGTGGTGGCGACCTCGACCACCGAGTTCCCGCACGGCTCGATCCACGTCGTCGTCGTCGATCCCGGCGTCGGCGGCGCGCGCCGCGAGGTCCTGGTCCGCGCCGGCGGCCGGTGGTACGTCGGGCCGGACAACGGCGTGTTTGCGTACGTCGCCGAGCGCGCCATCGAGGCCTACGCGATCGAGAACGAGCGGTTCCGCGCCGAGCGCGTCAGCCCGACGTTCCACGGCCGCGACGTGTTCGCGAGCACCGCCGCGGCGATCGCGTCGGGCGAGGACCCGTCGACGGCTGGACCCCTGGTCACACTCAGGGGCCAGTTGCCGTGGGGGCCGCGCGGCGCGGGCGTCGGCCGGATCGTCCACATCGATCGGTTCGGCAACCTGATCACCGATCTGCCCGAGGCCGAGGCCGGCCGCGCCGTCACCCTGTTCGGGACCACCCTGCCGCTGGTCGCGATCTACAGCGACGTCGCGCCGGGCGAGCTGCTCGCGTACATCGGCTCGGCCGGCACGGTCGAGATCGCCGTGCGCGACGGTCGCGCCGACCGGCGATTCGCGCACGCCCGCGGCGCCCTGGTCATCCCCGTCCCGGGCGAGCCTGCCGAGCGAGGGCCGTACCGATGAGCCCGGGCTCTCGACCGCCGCGCGATCCACGGAACGCGCCGCGCGCGGGCGGACCGGCGCACGGCGATCCAGACGGCGCTGGACGCCGGAGCCCGCGCGACGCCTCCGGTGGCGAAGCGCAGGGACCGCCACCGTCGCCCGCCGGCGGGAAGCCGATCGAGATCGACCTCGACGTCGCGTCGCTCGCCGCCGGCGGCGATGGCGTCGGCCGCGACGCGGGCGGCCGGGTGACCTTCGTGCCGCGGGCCGCGCCCGGCGACCGGCTCCGGGTCCGGATCGTGCACGCGACGTCGTCGTTCGCGCGCGGCGAGATCGCCGAGCTCGTCGCGCCCGGCGCCGCGCGGGTCGAGCCGCCGTGCCCGCACTTCGCGCGGCGCTGCGGCGGCTGCCAGTGGCAGCACGTCGCGCGCGCCGAGCAGCTCGCCGCCAAGCAGGCGATCGTCGCCGGAGCGCTGCGCAAGCTCGCCGGCGTGCGCGTCCACCCGATCGCCGATCCGGCGCCGGCGCTGGGCTGGCGGCGGCGCGCGCGGTTCCACATCGAGCGCGGCCGCGCCGGGCTGTACGAGCTGGGCTCGCACCGCGTGCTCCCGATCGACCACTGCCCGCAGCTCGAGCCGGCGCTCGACGCCGCCTACGCCGCGGTCGGCGCCGCGACCCCGCCCGACGGCGAGCTCGCCCTGGTGCGCGCCCACGACGGCCGGATCGCGGTCGCCACCGAGCGGGCGTGGCGCGGCGCCGCGCGGCTGATCGGCCGCGCCGGGATCGTGGGCGTGCTCGCCGGCGACGCCGCGCTCGGCGACGTCGTCCTCGAGCTCGAGCCGGGCCTGTGGGGCGGCCCCCGCGACTTCGCGCAGGCCGGCGCTGCCGGCAACGCGGCGCTGGTCGCGCAGGCGCGCGCCGCGCTCGGCCCGGGGCCGGGCCGTCTGCTCGAGCTCCACGCCGGCGCCGGCAACTTCACGCGCGGCTTCACCGCCGATGGCTGGGACGTCACCCCCAGCGACGCCGCGCCGCCACCGCGGCCTCCGCCGGGCTTCCAGGTCGGCCCCGCGCGCGACGTGCTCGCGCGGCTCGCCGGCCCGTGGGACGCGATCGCGCTCGACCCGCCGCGGACCGGCGCCGCCGACGCGATCGCCGGCATCCTCGCCGCGGCGCCGCGGACCATCGTCTACGTGTCGTGCGACGCGGCGACGCTGGCCCGCGATGCGGCGCAGCTCACAGGCTACATCGCGACCGACGCCTGGCCGCTCGACGTCATGCCCCAGACCGCGCACGTCGAGGTGGTGATGCGTCTGCGACGCGCGTAGGATCGCCCGCGGTGCCGCGCGGTCTCGTCGCATGGGTCGGCTGGCTCGGGCTCGCGAGCTGCAGCAACCCCGCGGCCGCGCCCCGCGACGCCGGCGACGCGCCGATCGCCGACGCGCCCGACGCGGCGGTGCCGATCGACGCCGCCCCGGACGCGCCCGACGCGTCGCCGTTCGACGCGCCGCCCGGGGTGCCGGATCTGCAGTTCATCGCGAGCGAGATGGTGCACACCGTGGTGGTCACCGCCGACGACTTTCGCACCACCGACTGCGAGGTCGTCGAGGGCTGCGTCGGCGCGGCCGGCCGGCGCACGCTGCTCCGGTTCGACACCGTCAGCGCCAACCGCGGCACCGCCGACATCGTCATCGGCGTGCCGCCCGACGCCGGCGTCAGCGACGGCACGTTCGAGTGGTCGGCGTGTCACATGCACCACCACGTCAAGAACTACGCGAGCTACGAGCTGGTCGACGACGCCAACCACGTCGTCACCGCGCGCAAGCAGGCGTTCTGCCTCGAGGACACCCAGAGCGTGCAGCCCGGCGTCCCGTCATCGGGCTACTCGTGCGCGCGCCAGGGCATCACCCGCGGCTGGGCCGACGTCTATACCCGCTACCTGCCGTGTCAGTGGATCGACGTGACCGGCCTGCCGTCGGGCGCGTACACGCTGCGCGTCGTGGTCAACCCGCTCAGGACGCTGACCGAGTCGAACTACGACAACAACGTGTTCACCGTCCCTGTCCGGCTCTGATCGGGCCTGGACTCGGAGCTTGCACAGCGGCGTGATCGAGCCTCAAGTGCGCTTCGCGTCTCGCGGACGATGCCGGGCGCTCGGAGGCGCGTGCAGGCCCGATCGAGGCCCATGCTATGCTCCGGGCATGGTCGCAGCGCTTCCAGTGGCAACGGAATCGCGACACGACGAGCAGCGCTTCGTGCTTCACGGCGTGCCGTGGTGGACCTATGTCGCGATGCGCGATGCGCTCGAGGATCATTCCGGCCTCAAGCTGACCTATCTGGAAGGAACGCTCGAGCTGATGAGCCCTTCGCTGCTGCACGAGGATGCCAAGAAGATCATCGCGCGCCTGCTCGAAGCCTGGGCGACGGAGAATCGGGTCGACCTCCGGGGCTTCGGCTCCACGACATTTCGCCGGGAGGCAAGGCAACGCGGGCTCGAGCCGGACGAGTGTTACAAGCTCGGCAAGCTCGCGGAGGATGCGGTCCCCGACATCGCGATCGAGGTCGTTGTCTCCAGCGGCACCGTCGACAAGATGGCGGTGTATGCCGGCCTTGGTGTCACCGAGGTCTGGGTCTGGCGTCCGGGCGCCGCGGCGATCACGGTGAACCGCCTGGTCGATGGCGTATACGAGCGCCGCGAGCGCAGCGAGGTGCTCCCCGCGCTCGATCTTGCGCGGCTGGCGAGCTACGTCCAGCCGGGGGAGAGTCAGACCGAGCTGGTCAGAGCGTACCAGGCCGTCTTGCGCGGTCGCTGACCCGAACCTAGATCGTACGGTCGGACGCGACCGGGGCATCGGCGGCGCGGGGCGTCTCGCCCTTGCTGCGCAGCACGGCGTGGATGACGTGGCGCTGGTCGGCCTCCGAGGCGAACCAGTTGCGCGGGAACGCCAGCGCCCGGTCGCCGAGCTCGACGACCAGGACCGGCGCGGCGCGGTTCCACGGCACCGAGCGGCGCAGGAAGTAGATCGCCGTGATGTCGCTCGGGCTGGCGACGACTGGCCGCGGCAGGCACAGCCCGCGCGGCAGCGTGATCTCGCGCTCGGTCACGACGATGGTGCCGGGGGGGTGGAGCACGGTCTGGATCAGCCGCCAGGCGTGATACACGCCCATCGCGACCAGCACGATCCCGACCCACACGCCCACGGTGCCGAGGCCGCGGATCAGAAGTCCCCCCAGGAGCAGCCCGCCGATCGTCCAGCCGATCGAGTGCTGGCGCGAGACCTCGAGCTCGATCCGGATGGGCCGGGCGGGCTTGGCGCCGGTGCGGCGCTCGGCGGCCGCCTCGGGCGGCTCCGCAGGAGCGGCCGCGGCCACGGGGTCAGGTGCGTCGCCAGTCACGGGTGAGCTCTCCGACGCGGGCTTGGATCTCATCAAGGGCGACATGGCAGAGCCGGCGCGCGGCGACGACCTCCTGACCATCTACCACGACGTCGGTAACAGCGCGAGGCGACAGCGAATACACGACGTTCTTTTCCAGCGCCTGGACCGGCCAGAGCGACGGATCGTCGAGATCGATGGCGACCAGGTCACAGCGGTACCCCGGGGCGATCCGGCCGACCGGCAGCCGCAGGACCTCGCCGGCGGTCCGTGTGCCGAGCGCGAAGCAGGTCTCGGCGTCGATCGCCTGGCCGTCGGTGCGGTGGACCTTCTGGAGCAGCGCGCAGGTCCGCATCTCGTCGAACACGCTGACCCGGTTGTTCGAGCAGCCGCCGTCGGTGCCCAGGCCGATCTTGACGCCGCGGGCGACGAGATCGACCACGTCGGTGACGCCGTCGCCCAGGAACATGTTGGAGCCGGGGCAGTAGGCGAGGGCGCCGCCGCGCTCGGCCAGGACGGCGCGCTCGCCGGCGTCGAACCAGCAGCCGTGGACCGCGATCATCTGCGACAGATCGACCGGCAGCGCGGCGACGGCGTGGAGCGGCCGCGCGCCGAACCGCTCGAGCGACTGGTCGACCTGGTACCGCTCCTCGGCGAGGTGGATGTGCCACGGCACGCCGGCGTCGCGGGCGCAGCCGGCGCCGGCTTCGATCATCGCCGGGCTCGCGCCGTGCTGGCTGTGCGGCGCGGGCTGCACCGAGATCAGGAACCGCTCGGGATCGTGGTAGCGCCGGGCCAGCGCCTCGAAGTGCGCCACCGCCTGCGGCACGGTCTCGCGGTAGGCCTCGGGCGCGCCGTCCCAGTCGTAGAAGCAGCGCGCCAGCACAATGCGGATCCCGAGCCGGCGCGCCGCCTCGATCGTCGCCGACGCGTTGTCGTTGCTCTGTCGGTTGAGGTAGTAGAAGTCGCAGACCGTCGTGACGCCGTGGAGCAGCATCTCGCCGAACGCGAACAGCGCCGCGGTCGCCATGTCCTCGGCCCCGAGCCGGGGCGAGTAGCGGTAGAGCGCCTGATCGCGCCACGCGAGGAACGGCAGGTCGTCGCCGATGCCGCGCAGCAGCGACTGGAAGCTGTGGTTGTGCGTGTTGACCGTGCCCGGGACCATCGCGCGGCCGGGCCAGGCGATCCGGCGGGCGCCGGCGGCGCGCGGATGCGCGGCGATCTCGTCGGGATCGCCGACCGCGATGATCGCGCCGTCGATCGCGAGCACCGAGGTCGCGCCGCGCGCGCGGTCCGGCCCCGGCGCAGCGTCGGCGAACGACGGCGCCAGCGACCGATCCGCCGTCACGACCACCGCGGTCATCGCGCCTCGGTCAGACCGCTTCGGAGATCGACGCCAGGTTGAACTCGTGGGTCCGCAGCACCGGCACGCGGACCGCGCCGCCCTCGACGCCGCTCGGGATCCAGGTCGAGCCCAGGCCGTCGCAGCGCGCCAGCATCTGGACCGGCGACTCGTTGAACCGGAAGTTGTTGACCGGGTGGGTGATCGCGCCGTTCTCGATCATGAACACGCCGTCGCGGGTCAGGCCGGTGGCGAGGAGGGTCTGCGGATCGAGCGCGCGCAGGTACCAGAACCGCGTGATCAGCACGCCGCGCGGAATGCCCTTGATCAGCTCGTCGCGCGACGCGCTGCCGCCGTCGAGCACCCAGCCGGCACCGCCGCCGCCCCCACCACCGCCGCCGCCCCCGCCGCCGAAGCCGCCGTTGACCCGGCCGGTCGGCTGCTTGCCCTGCTTCTTCGCCCAGTAGCGGGTGTAGGGCAGCGCGGTCAGCACGCCCTTGTCGATCCACCGGGTCGGCGTGAACGGGAAGCCCTCGACGTCGCACGGCAGCGCGCCGAGGCCGGCGTCGGTCGGATCGCTGCGCAGCGTGATGGTCTCGGGGAACAGCTTGTCGCCGGGTTTGCGCTTGCTGAAGAACGACCGGCCCTCGTCGGCGCGGCGCGCGTCGAGCGAGTTGGTCAGGAACGCCAGGAGGCTGCCGACCGCGGCCGGCTCGAGGATCACGGTGTAGCGGCCGGGCTCGAGCTTCTGGGGCCTGGCCGACGAGGTCGCCTTGTCGACCGCGACCTGGGCCAGCGCGGCGGCGTCGAGGCTGGCCATGCGGTGGCTGCCGGCGCCGGCCCAGCCCGAGCCGGTGCCGTCGGCGGTGCGCGCGGTGCACGACATGCCGCACGACGTCCAGGCGTGGAACGCCGACAGGCCCTCGCTGGTGCCGATCGCGGCGGCGTGGCTGGCGTGGTTGACGAATCCAGCCATCGCGACCTTGGCCGCGTCGCCGGCGGCGAGCGCGGCGCCGACCGCCTTGGCGCGGACGTCGGGCGTGAGCCGGGCGGTCGCCGGATCGGACGCGTTCTTGGCCGCGACGTAGGTCTGGCGGCCGAGCGGCGGCATCTGCTCGGGGTTCTCGGGCGCGAGCCGCGCCATCCGCACGGTGCGGCCGACCAGGTCGTCGATCGAATGGTCGTCCTGCTGGTTGATCACGGCCGACGCCGAGCGCTGGCCGAGCTGCACGGTGAGCGCGATCGACATCCGCTCGACGTCGCCCGAGGTCGAGATCTCGCTGACCGCGAACCGGGTGTTGCCCTCGCGCGAGCTGCGCAGGGTGACGATCGCGTCTGCGCCCTTGGTGGCGCGGACCAGCGTGATGATGCGGTCGAGGAGCCGGCGGGCATCAGGTTGGGTCAGCATGATCAGGCGGTCCGTCGGTTGGTGTTGAGGATGTTGACCTGCTTGAACCGCGCCGGCGGGCAGCCGTGGCTCACCGAGTTGACCTGCCCGGGCTCGCCCTTGCCGTCGGACAACGAGCCTCCGAGCCACCACGACTTCGGCCCGCCGATCGCGTCGCACGAGCCCCAGAACTCGAGCGTGTTGGCCTGGTAGGCCACGTCGCGCAGCATCCGGGTCTTCTTGCCGCGCTTGACCTCCCAGAACGACTGGCCGCCGAACTGGAAGTTGAGCCGCTGGTGATCGATCGACCACGAGCCGTTGCCGACGATCACGACGCCGTCGTCGGTCATCGCGATCAGGTCGTCGATCGAGCGCTCCTTGGGCCCCGGCGCGAGCGACACGTTGGGCATGCGCTGGAACGGGAACGAGCCGTAGCCGTCGGCGTAGCACGTGCCGCGCGACGCCTTCTCGCCGATCCAGCCGGCCTGCTCGCGGGTGGTCTGGTAGTTGACCAGGACGCCGTTCTCGATCAGGTTCCAGCGCTGGGTCGCGACGCCGTCGTCGTCGTAGCCGCAGGTCGCCAGCCCGCCGGGCGTGGTCTTGTCGGCGAAGAACGTCAGGATCGGCGAGCCGACCTTGAGCTTGCCGCGCTTGTCGATCGTGGCGAACGACGTGCCGGCGTAGTTGGCCTCGTAGCCCATCGCGCGATCGAGCTCGGTCGGGTGGCCGATCGACTCGTGGATCGTGAGCCACATGTTCGACGGATCGAGGATCAGGTCCTTCTTGCCGGGCGCGACCGACGGCGCCTTGAGCTTCTCGACCGCCTCCTCGCCGATCCGCCGGGCGTCCGCGATCATCGGCGCGGCCTCGACGTACTCCCAGCCGGCCTGGCGCGGCGGCAGCTGGTAGTCGCGGGTCTCGAACTCGCCGCGCTTGTCGTCGACCGCGGTCACCTGGTAGCCGGGCCCGAGCCGCATGACCTCCTGCTCGATGTACGCGCCGTCGGTCGAGGCCAAGAGCTTCCACTCGGCGATCGCCGCGTACTGCGCGGTCGCGAACTTGATGCCGGGCACCTTCATCGCCTCGCGGTTGATCGCGAGCAGCATCTCGGCCTTGTCCTCGAGTGGGATCTTGAACGGATCCTTGATCAGCGGGGTCTGCCAGACGTCGACGTTGGCCGGCACCGGCGCGAGCGTGACCGGCCGCTTCATCAGGCTGGCGTTGGCCTTCGCGGTCGCGACCGCGTCCCGGGCGACGCGCTCGGCGTCGGACGCGGTCACGCTGGGGGTCGCCGCGAACCCCCACGCGCCGCCGGCGATCACGCGGACGCCGACGCCGTAGTCCTCGGTCGACGCCACGCGCTCGACCCGGTCCTCGCGGGTCGCGACGTTCTCGCGCCGGATCCGGACCACGCGGACGTCGGCGTAGCTGGCGCCGGCCCTGGTCGCGGCGGCGAGCGCGCGCTTGACCAGGTCGTCGAGCTTGGGCTCGGTGAGCAGGCCGCGCGCCGCGGTCAGGCGCGGCCCTGCATACAGCGCGAGGGCCGAGCCGCCTGCGAGGCCCCCTGCGAGAAACGATCGCCGTGTGAGCTTCACGGCCGGCAGCCTAACACCACGGCCGTGCCGGAGATCACGCGCAATCGCGCGGCGTCCCGCGGCTTCACGCAACTTCACGCGTCAGCCCCGTGTGGTAGCTTGCGCGCCGTGGACGACCTGCTCGCAGAGCTGGCCGCCGGCCGGCTCGATCCGATGTACGTGCTGCATTCCGAGCACCCCATCCTGATCGAGCGCGTGCTCGGCGCGATCCGCGAGGCCACCGTGCCGCCCGCGGCGCGCGGCTTCAACTACGACATCGTCGAGGGCAAGCCCACCGGCGCGCGGATCGTGTCGCTCGCCCAGACCCTGCCGATGATGGCGCAGCGCCGGCTGATCTACGTCCGCGACCTGTCGGCGATGCCGGCCGACGAGGCCGAGCCGCTGCTCGGCTACCTGGCCAAGCCCAACCCGAGCACCGTGATCGCCGCGGTCGCGTCCAAGATCGACAAGCGGATCAAGCTCTATGCCCAGCTGTCGAAGAAGGGCTACCTCCACGTCCTCGAGGCGCCGCGCCAGCTCGCGCCGTGGCTGCGCGGCGAGGCCAAGCAGCAGGGCGTCCAGCTCGAGCCCGCCGCGATCACCCGGCTGATCGACGCGGTCGGCGACGACCTGTCGCGCCTGGCGCTCACCGTGGGCCAGCTCGGGCTCTACGCCGGCCGCCGCCCGGTGACCTCGGACGACGTCGACGAGCTGGTCGCCGATACCCGCGAGCGCACCGTGTTCGAGCTGACCGACGCGATCGGCGCCGCCGACCGGCCGCGCGCGCTGGCCGCGGTCGCCGCGCTGTGCGAGCAGCGCGAGAGCGCGGTGGGCGTGGTCGTCATGCTCGCGCGCCACGTCCGCCAGCTCAGCCTGGTGTACAGCCTGCGCGATTCGGCAACTCCGCGCCCCAGCTGGGGCTCGATGCTCGGCGTCCCGCCGTTCGTGGTCGACAAGCTGATCGCCCAGGCCCGCAGCTACTCGCCCGGCGCGCTCGCCAGCGCGACCCGGCGGCTCGCCAACGCCGACCGCGCGCTCAAGGGCGATGTCACGCTGACCTCGACCTTGCACGGCGCGTTCACCGGCCCGCAGATCAAGGCGCTCGGCAAGGACCTCGCCGAGCGCATCCTGCTCGAGCACCTGGTCGACGGCATCGTCGGCCTGGCCGCCTGACCGACCCAGCGAGCGGCGGCGTCAGTCGTTGTCGATCTTGATCGTGTTGGCGTTCGCGTTGCCGCCGGGCCTGGGCGGGGCGGGCGGGCGCGGCAGTTGGATCGCCGGCGAGGTCTCGTCGTTGGTGATCCCCATGTCCTCGAACGGCCGCCGGTACTCGGTCGGCAGCCGGGCGAACTGGGCGGCGAGGGTGGAGCGCGGCACGAACAGCTCCTCGCGCCGGCCGTCGCCGATGTCGCGCTTCAGGATCAGCTCGCCGCTCATCCGGCTCTTCTCGCGGATCGTGCGGGCGAGCGGGGTGAGCTGCGCGAGCAGCTCGAGCGGGACGATCCGCGGCTCCTCGAGGTCCGAGATCTGGGCGTTGCCGAGCGACAGGTCGACCAGGGTACGGCGATTGATCAGATCCTTGAGCGTGGCGTGGGCGCGCTCGGCGAGCTGGCGGACCGGGGCCACGTCCTCGATGTCGAGCGGGTTGGGGTCGCCGTCGGCGTCGCCCGCCGCGGTGATCGAGACCCAGGTCGCGCCGACCTCGGTGACCGCGAACCGGAGGCCCTGCGCGGACTTGTTGGGGTTCTCCTTGAGCGTGACGATCGCCTCGTGAGCGGTGCGCTCGAACGCGACCACCACGTACTTGCCCAGGTCGATCGGCGCCGGCTTGGCCTTGCCGAACACGCCCTTCTTCATCATGTGGACGATGACGCCGTCCGACAGCTGCTCGACCCGGATCGGAGCGCGATACGGGTCGGGCGCCAGCGTGAACGTCGCCGAGATCCGGCCGGCGGTCGCCAGCGCGTTGGCCGACGGCTCGGCGCCGCGCACATCCCACGACATGATCCACTTCGCGTTGGGCAGCTGCTGTTCCTCGAAGAACGGCCGCAGCGCCTTGATCACCGCGTCGGTCGCGGTCTTGGCCGCGGCCTGCGCATCGGTCGCGGCGACCCGACCTTCGACCTGCCGGCGAGCCTCGGTCACGGCGGTCTTCACTCCCGCCGTGATTTTCTGTGATACCTGCTGGGTCAGGCTCGGCTTCTTGGCGTCGTTCGGCGCGAACGCCAGGAGCGACCCGATCACCGTGGCCTCGAGATCGGACAGCCGTCCGAGCTCCTTGTCGGCCTCGCGCCGGACCTCGCGGGCCTTCTCGCGGCGGGCGTCGAGATCGGTCAGCGGGACGAACGCGTTGGTACAGGTCTCCACCGCCGTCGTCAGGGTCTCGATGAAGTTTTCATCGAGCGGGAACGGCGTCCCGTCACCATAGCGGTACATATCCTGCAGCATAGCACCCCCGCCGCCATGGACTGAAATTGGCGACTTTGGCCCCCTCGGCCGGCGGACCGACACCGGCCCACGTCACCGGCCCGGGATCAGTAGTTTCCCTGCAGACCGAGTTGCAAGATCACGGCATCGATCAGGCTGTTGCCATAGATGAACTGCTTGTCGATACCCATCGGGTTGTCGGCGAGGTTATCGGCGGGCAAGACGTCGAGCAGCAGGACGTCGGCCTTGGCGTTGACCTGGAGCTTGTCGAACAACCCCCACACCGGCTTGTCGCCGCCCAGCGTGATCAGCGTGAGCTTGCCGCCGACGGTGGCGTTGCGGACCGGCGACAGCTCGCGGTCGCCGGTGAAGTACGAGCCGGCGGTCGACAGCGTCTGGTAGTAGAACGCGTCCTTGAAGAACTTGGCGGCGGCCTGCTGGTAGACCCGGGCGTGGAGCTTGAGCAGCAGGCTCTTGCCGATGTACTGCGAGTAGCCGAGCTCGACGTCGCCGGCGATCACGCCCCAGGTGTCGTCGTAGAACCGGGCGTCGAAGTGCACCGCCGAGTGCAGCCGGGGCAGGAAGCGGTTGAGCCGCGCCGACAGGGACCAGCGGTCCCGGGTGTCGGGGATGTGCTCCTGCGGCGAGTTCTGGCCGATCCGCACCCGGCGGTAGGGGTTGGACTGGAAGCCCTCGAGGATCTGGCCGTAGCCGGCGATCTGGAGGTTCATCGTCGGGGTCAGGTTCTGGGTCAGCGTGGCCTGCGCGGTGTCGATCGACAGCCCGCGCCACAGCGTGACGCCCGGCCGATCCTTGCCGAACAGCCCGCCGGACTTGTCGCACGGGTCGGCGCCGGTCAGCGCCTTGGCCTCCTGCGGGGTCAGCGTGCCGTTGTCCTTGTCGCAGACCAGGTCGAAGCTGTGGCTGTAGGCCAGCGCCACGGTGGTGTTGCGGCCGGGCAGGTCGATCGACGCGGTGCCGCCGAACTGGCGCGACAGGTAATCGCGCTCGGTCCCGACCGTCGCGCTGAACGTGACCCGCGAGCGCCGGCCGTGGAACCCCAGGGCCAGCGTGCCCTCGTGGCGGATGTCCGAGAACGACGTCGCCGAGCTGATCGCGTCGGCCTGGTAGATCACCGAGGTCGCGCCCGACACCGCGTCGGCCGCGTACGACGCGTCGAGCGTGACGAACCGGCCGAGGTCGATGCCGAAGTCGGCCTGCGGGTGGATCACGGTCAGCCCGCCCTTGCCGCCGTCGCGCTTCTCGGCGAACAGCGAGGTCGAGACCTCGGCGCGATCGTCGGCGCGCGCGGCGCCGAGCGTGCCGGCGGTCGCGGCGAGCGCGGCGAGCGCGGCTAGTTGCAGCCGCATCCGCCGCCTCCGGCCCCGTGACCACCCGCCGCGCCCTCGCGGTTGGCGCGGATGTGGTCGTCGGACGACGCCTCGTGCGGGTCGCCGTCGAACACCATGATCTGATCGGCGAGGAACTCCTTCTCCGCGGCGCGCACCGCCTGCCTGCCGCAGCCGGCTCCCGCGGTCAGCGCCGATGCTGCCAGGACGATCGCGAGGATGAGGGTGCGCATGGTTGCCGCCGGCTCCGTGGTCAGAAGAAGATCGCCAGCCCGCCGGAGTACTCCTGGCCGTTGCTGGCGTGGTTCTGGTTGAACAGCGACCAGTTGCGGGCGTCGAGCCGCAGCGTGATCTGCTTCTTGAACGTGATCTCGACCCCGCCGCCGGCCCCCAGCGCCATCAGCGTCTCGTTCTTGTCGACGAAGTTGTCGACCTTGGGCCGGATGTGGGCCGCGCCCGTCGAGATGCTGGCGTACGGGCCGATCACCGCGCCGGGCACCAGGCGGAGCACGAAGCCCAGGCCGCCCAGGAAGATGTCCTTCTCGGCGCGCGGCGACAGCCCGGCGAAGCCCTCGATCGCCCAGTACGGATCGATCAGCCACGACGGGCGCAACAGGTAGACGCCCTCGTTGTCGAGCACGCCGGCCGAGAACGACAGGCCGACGCTGGCGTAGCCGACCGGCGACGGCCCCAGGATCGCGTCCTTGATCGCGCGGCCCATCCGCGTCAACGCGCCGGCCTCGTCGGGCGGGCCGACCTCGAACGGGTACACCATGTCGCCGACGATCCAGCCGCTGGTGCCGTCCTCGAGCTCGATCTTGAACCAGAAGTCGCGGGTGCCGCGCTCGAGCACCTGGAACACCTGGCCGCGGTCGGCGAAGTAGACCTCGCGGTAGCTGCTGCTGGGGCCCGAGTGCACCGGCGCGCGCTGCGCGATCACGCGGAGGTAGGCCTCGGCGTCGGCCCGCGCCGGGACCAGCGCGAGCGCCGCCGTCAGACCCAGCGTCGCGACAAGGACGTGGACGAGGCCGTGGAAGTTGCGGGCGCTCACTTGAACCAGTCGAGGAAGACCTGCACCGCGGGGTCGGTGTCGCTCGCGAAGATGTCGCCGCCACCGTGGGGATCGAGCCCGGCCAGCGGCTTGGTCAGGAACGGGCTCGCGCTGGGCGTGCCGCAGTTGAGGTAGATCTGTGAGCGCTTGTACGCGGTCGGGTAGTCGACCGGCATCGGGAAGTCGAGACCGTTGCCGCCGGCGACGTGGCAGCTGCCGGCCTTGGCGCAGCCCATGTCGGAGGCGCCGCGCACGACGTACTTGGGCCAGATCTGATCCTGGAAGTACGGCAGGCCTCCGGGCGGGTTGCACAGCCCGATCTCGGTTGGTGTGTCCCCCAGGTCGACGGTGGGACAACCGGGCAGGAGCGCCAGGAGCGTCAGGAGCACCGGGAAGGTGAGGCCGAGGCGAGCGACACCTCCCGCGGCGTCCGATGACCGGGATCCCATCCTCAGGAAACGATACACCCGAACTGCTCGCGGCCGCCACGTTCGGGACGGATCACCGCGGTTGGTGTAACCTCGATCGCAGTGTCAACAGGAGCGTCCCGTCCGCCGGGCCGGCCAGCGGCGACGGCGCCTCCGACTCCAGCGCAAGGGTCGAGAGCCTTGCCGCCACCGATCCCGGGGCTGCGCCGCAGGCCGGACACCGCGTCCGAGCCGGTGCGGGTCGTGCGAAGTCCCCTGGTGGGACGGGCCGAGCACCTGGCGACGCTGTCGGAGGTCGTCGCACGCGCGATCGATTTCCAGGCGCCGCAGCTGGTGACCGTGGTCGGCAACCAGGGCACCGGCAAGACTCGCCTCATCCAGGAGCTGACGCCGATCCTGTCACAGAACCGCGACCGGCCGTGCCGGCTGTTCCATGGCGCGGCCGAGCGCGATGGCGCGGGCAAGGCGGTCCGCCACGCTGCGCTGACCTCGCTGCTCCGCGATCGCTTCGAGCTCCTGCCGGTGCCCGACGAGGCGTCCCGCCTGCGGTTCGCGCACGAGGTCCGGACCGTGATGGGCTCGGATCAGGTCGCCGAGATGCTGCACTTCGTCGGCAGCTTCGTGGCCCTCGACTACCCGCCCACGCCGTTCCTGCGCGCGGTGACCGAGAACCCCAAGCAGCACACCGAGATCGCGCGGACCGCGCTGCGCCGGTTCATCGAGCTCGACGCCGCGCAGTCGCCGCTGGTGCTGGTGCTCGACGACATGCAGTGGGCCGACGCCGACACGCTCGGCCTGGTCAACGAGATCGTCACCGGCCTGGGCGGCTCGCCGGTGGTGCTGCTCACCGCGGCGCGCCCCGACATGCTGATCCACGCCTCGGGCTGGGGCGAGGGCGCGGTCGATCACGAGCGCATCGACCTGCGCAACCTCGAGCCCGACGACGCCGAGCAGATGTTCAAGAACCTCCTGTCGCGCGTCCCGGACATTCCGGAGGACACCGTCCAGTTCGCGGTCGAGATGACCGGCGGCAACCCGGCGTTCCTCGAGCAGCTGGTCCGGCTGTTCTTCGACAACGGCACGATCGACACCCGGTCGCCGGTGTGGCGGCTCGATCCCGACCGGGCGGCCGCGACCGAGCTGCCGATCTCGATCGAGGAAGCGATCGAGGCGCGGATCGCCGCGCTCGAGAACGACGAGCGCGACCTGCTCGAGAAGGCCGCGGTGTTCGGCAACGTGTTCTGGGTCTCCGCGGTGATCGCGATGACCCGGCTCGAGTCCCTGCTGCCGCAGATCCTGCCCAGCCCGCTCGAGATCGAGTGGGGCGAGGGCGAGGACGTCCGCCGCCGGGTCTCCGACCTGGTCGCCTCGCTCGCCGAACGCGACTACGTGCTGCCGCTCGACGTCGACGACTCGAGCATCCAGGGCGAGTACGAGGTCGTGTTCAAGCACAACCTCGAGCGCGAGCTGATCGTGCGGTCGACCGAGATCAGCCGGCGGAGCCGCTACTACCTGTCGGCCGCGCAGTGGCTCGAGGCCAAGACCGTGCAGCGCAGCGACGAACAGCTCGAGTTCCTCGCCGTGCTCTACGAGCGCGGCGGCGATCGGCTGCGCGCCGCGCACTGCTACCTGCAGGGCGGCGACCGCGCCCGCGCGCGCTACGCGCCCGACGAGGCCCGCGCGCTGTACGAGAAGGGCCTGCTGATGCTCGGCGAGGTCGACGCGCCGGCCCGGCTCGACGCCCTGCACAACCTCGGCGACGTGCTCGAGCAGAGCGGCCGCACCGAGGAGGCGATGCGCTACTTCGCCGAGATGCTGCAGCTCGCGTGGCGCTACGACAACTTCGCCAAGGCCGGCGCGGCGTACAGCCGGCTCGCCCGCGGCTACCGCCGGTTCGGCAAGTACGACCTGGCGATGGACCACCTGCGGCGCGCCCACGAGCTGTTCACCCGGTCGCGCGACGACCGCGGCATCGCGTCGACGCTCGACGACATGGGCCGGGTCAACTGGCTGCGCGGCGGGTTCGGCCAGGCGCTCGAGTTCCACCGCCAGGCGCTGACCATCCGGCGCGCGCTCGGCGACCGGCGCTCGATCGCGCTGTCCTTGGCCAACATCGGCCGGGTCCACCACGACACCGGCAACTTCAAGGCCGCGATCGCCCAGTTCCGCGAGGCGCTCGATCTGCGGCGCGACATCGGCGATCTGGTCGGCGTGGTCCAGTCGCTGTGCGACCTCGGCGGGGTCCACGCCGAGGACGGCAACCACGAGCTCGCGCTCGAGCTGCTCGGCGAGGCCCGCACGATGGCGCGCGACATCGGCGACAAGCTCGCGCTCGCCGACGTGCTGTCGCGCGCCGGCGAGGTCAAGGCCGCGATGGGCCACGGCCAGGACGCGATCGTCGATCTGTCCGAGGCCAAGCTGCTGGCGTCCGGCCTGGGCGATCGCGGCGCGCTCGCCACCGCGCACCAGCGCCTGGCCCACGTCCAGCTCCAGCTCGGCGACCTGGCGGCCGCCGCGGTCGAGGCCACCGCCGCGGTCGAGGTCAGCGAGGCGGTCGGGCTGCGGGTCCACATCGGCTGCGGCTACCGGGTCAAGGCCGAGGTCGCCGCCGCGCTCGGCCAGCACGCCCAGGCCGAGGATGACTTCCGCCGCGCGATCGACATCCTCGCCGCGGTCAAGCACGAGGTCGAGCTCGCCCGCGCCTACCAGGGCCTGGCGACGGTCAAGGACCGCGCCGGGATGGCCAGCGAGGCGATGAAGCTGCGCACCCGCGCGGCCGACATCTTCAACCGGCTGCGCGGCGCGGCGGCCACGGCCACCGAGTAACGGTCGACCGGCGGTGCTGTCCGAGCGCGAGGTAGCAGATCGGCTCGCCGCCGCGATCCCGGCCCACGTCCGCGCGGTGTGCCGGACCCTCGCGGCGGCCGGGCACCAGGCGGTCGCCGTCGGCGGCGCGGTGCGCGACGCGATCCTGGGCCGCGAGCCCGGCGACTGGGACGTCGCGACCAGCGCCACGCCCGAGCAGGTGATCGCGCTGTTCCCGCACACCGTGCCGACCGGTCTCCAGCACGGCACCGTCACGATCGTCACCGGCCGCGGCGTCGCCTCGCACGTCGAGGTCACCACGTTCCGCGGCGAGGGCGCCTACACCGATGCGCGGCGGCCCGATCACGTCACGTTCGGCGTGCCGCTGGTCGAGGACCTCGCGCGCCGCGACCTCCGGGTCAACGCGATCGCCTATGATCCTGCGTCCGGATCCGTGATCGATCCGTACGGCGGCCGGATCGACATCGCCGAGCGCCGGCTGCGCGCCGTCGGGCCAACCGGCCAGGTCTACGACGACGCGGTCGCGCGGTTCACCGAGGACGGGCTGCGGGTGATGCGCGCGGTGCGGTTCGCCGCGGCGCTCGAGTTCGAGCTCGATCCCGAGACCGAGCGCGGGATCGCGCCGGCCCTGCCGTCGCTCGCCCGGGTCAGCAAGGAGCGGATCTGCGACGAGCTGCGCAAGATCCTCGACACCCGCGAGCCGTCGCGCGCGCTCGCGATCGCCGAGCGCACCGGCATCCTGGCGCTGGTCCTCCCCGAGCACGGCGCGGGGGTCGCCGCGTGGGCCGCCGCCCGCGGCAGCGACGCCGCCGCTCAGCGCGCGCGCTGGCTCGCCCGGGTCGACGCCGCCGCCCCCGACGCGCGGCTGGCCGCGCTGCTCGCCGAGCTCGCCGATCCGGCCCCGGCGCTGCGCCGGCTCGATCGCCGCTCGCAGCGCGCGACCGAGGTCGTGCTCCGCCGCCTCAAGTTCTCGAGCGACGAGTGCGCCGCCGCGTCGGTCGCGGTCGGCGCGGCGGCCGCGGTGCTCGCAACCGAGTGGACCGATCCCGAGCTCCGCCGGCTGCTCGCCGACGTGACCCGCGGCCACGCCCCGGTCGCGGTCGGGCTGTGGCGGGCCGACAGCGCGGCCGGGGGGGCGACCGACCTGGCCGATCGCGCCGCCGCGATCCTCGCCCGCGGCGACGCGCTGGCGGTCGGCGAGCTCGCGATCACCGGCAAGGACCTGATGGTCGCGCTCGAGATGCAGCCCGGGCCGCTGATCGGCCGGCTGCTCGCCGCGCTGCTCGATCGCGTGCTGACCGATCCGGGGCTCAACGCCCGCGATCCGCTGATCGCGCTCGCGCGCGGCCTCGAGCTCGAGCTCGCGCGCTGAGCTTGCCGGGCCGCGCCGGTGATCGCGCTTACCGGTGGATCTCGACGCGATGCAGCAGGCCAGTGCGATCCGAGATCAACGTATGGTTCGTCGATGACATCTCTCCGGCTGGTGGCCGTGGCGCTCGTGTTCGGTGGTTGCGGCGGCGAGGCTGCGCAGCACACCAGCCCCGACGATCCGCTGTTCGAGCTCGGCCAGGTCGAGACCGTGGGCGACGGCTATCTGTTCAGCGAGGGCCCGCAGTGGCGCGACACCGAGGGCGATCTGCTGGTCGCCGACGTCGCGGCGGAGATCGTCTATCGCTACGTGCCCGGCGGCCGGCCGATGGTGCTCCGCCCGTCGAGCGGCAGGGCGACCGGGCTCGCGCTCGATCCGGCGGGCGCGGTGATCGCGGCCGAGCAAGGCTCGCGCTCGGTCACGCGCGACGGGGTGGCGATCGCGGCGATGTTCGAGGGCAAGCGCTTCAACTCGCCCAACGACGTGATCGTCGCCGACGACGGCACGATCTACTTCACCGATCCTCCGTTCGGGATCACGCAGGCGCAGCAGGAGCTCGCGTTCAACGGCGTGTTTCGCATCGCGCCCGGCGGCGCGCTGACCGCGGAGCTGCGCGGCTCGCCGGCATTGCTGCCCAACGGCCTGGGGCTGTCGCCCGATGGCACATCGCTCTACATGAACGACACCAACGACGGCAACGTCTACCGGTTTGCGATCGGGGCCGGCGGCGCGCTCGCTGCGCCCCAGGTGGTCGCGGCGACGGTCGGCGCCCCCGACGGCCTCGCGATCGACGGCGCCGGCAACATCTTCGTCGCGACCGCCGCGGGCATCGAGGTGTTCGCGCCCACCGGCTCGCGCTGGGGCCTGATCGCGACGACCGAGGCGCCGACCAACTGCGCGTTCGGCGACGCCGATCACCGCACGCTGTACATCACCGCCCGCACCGTGGTGTACCGGGTGCGGGTCAGCCACGCCGGGCTGCCGCGCCGGTAGCCGGGCTCACGCCAGCTCGATGCCGGCGTCGACCACGAGCGTGCGGGCGCCGCGGCCGCCGACGACGACGCGCGGCAGGTCGAGCCGGACGAGCCGCGTGCCGAGGTCGACCGCGAGGTGCGACGCGCGGCGCAGCAGGTTCGCCAGGCCGGTGCGATCCGGATCGGGATCGCCGGCGCGCGACGCCGCGACGTGGGCGGCGAGCGTCTGGGCATCGATCAGCCGGAGCGGGGCGGGCGCGGCGGCGAGCGGCGCGGCTCCCGGCCCGCCGCCCGGCGCCTCGAGCACGACGGTCCAGCCCAGCGCGGGCAGCTCGAGCAAGCTCACCGACAGCTCGCGGCCCTGCGGCGGCGCCTCGCGGATGATCACGCCGCTGGCATCGCCGGGGGCGCGGCCGGCCGCGACCAGCACCGAGGTGAACGCGGCCCGCACCATCGCGTCGCTGGTGACGTTGCGCTCGACCGGGCAGCCCGCGGGCTCGCTCGGCAGGTCGTGGCCAAACGGCTTGATCTCGACCGGGTAGCCGGCGCGGCGCGCGAGCTTGACCGCGGCCGACGGCGTGGTCGCGACGGCCTGGCGCGTGATCGGCACGCCGTACGCCGACAGCAGCACCTTGGTCTCGTGATCGCCGAGCCGGCGCTGATCGCCACCGAGCTTGGCGAGCTGGCGGGCGAGCCGATCGCGATCGATCGCGAGCTCGGCGGACGCCGCGGCCGGGGCAGGGCCAAGGCCCACCGCGATGCGCTCGGCGGCGCGACCGAGCACGGCGATCGCGCCGAGCGCGGCGCGCGCCCCGTGGAGCACGGTGGCGCCGTCGGCGAGCTCGCCGCGGGCCGCGACCGGCACGTGGAGCGCCGGCGTTCCGCCGGGCGGCGGCCCCAGCGCCGGATCGTAGAGCACGACGTCGGTCGGATCGTCGGGCGAGCTCAGCGGCGACCGCGCCCCGCCGAGCTCGGCGTCCGCGGCGATCGCGATCGCCTGGGCCTCGAGCCACGAGCCCGGCGGCGCGACCACCGCGGCGCGCGGCCCGGCCGGCAGGCCGAAGCGGACCAGCAGCACCACGGTCTCGAGCCAGACGTCGACGTCGTGCCCGACCGCGGCGCCGAACCCGCGCAGGTAGGCGAGCGCGGCGGTGCGCTCGATCGCGGGGCGGCCGGTGCCGTGGGTCGGCGGCGCGAGCAGGCACACCGGGCGGCCGGCGGCGGCGGCGCGGGCGCACACCGCGGCGAGCTCGACCGCGGCCCCGGCGCTGGGCGCGGCCTCGAGCGCCCACGCGATCACGTCGTCGCCGAGCGCGGCGTCGATCGCGGCTTCGCGATCGGGGGCGTCGTTGGCGGCGCGACCGGCGCGCGACCGGAGCGGATCGACCGGCGGCTCGGCGATCCGCGCCGCGATGCCGCGCACGCGCAGCGCGGCGACCGCGGTCGCGCCGAGGTGGGCCGGCGCGATCACCTGGACGCGCGCGGTCGCCGGAGCGCTCGCGACCGAGCGGGCCTGCGCCATCAAGCGTCCTTGGCGTCCTTGGCGCTGCCGGCGCCGCCGGTGTCCTTCACGCCGGCCGCGCCGCCGATGTCCTTGCCGTCCTTGCCGTCCTTCCCGCTGCGCGGCCCCCGGGCGCCGAAGCCGTCCTTCGCGCTCCGCGGCGGCGCCATGTGGACCGCGAGGTGCTCGGCGACGCGCTCGACGCTGCGGCGCGGCTCCTGGGTGGCGCGCGGCGGCAGCGCGCGGTGGCCGAGCACGGCGGGATCGAGGCCGAGCGCGGTGAGCTCGAGCCGGCGCATCGACGCCGACGGCGTCGGGGTCGGGTACTCGTCGATCGGCGGGCCCGAGATCCGGACGCCGATCACCGCGGGACCGTGGATCCGCACGGTCTGCAGCAGCGTCCCGGCGATCCGGCTGGCGTGGATCGTCGCGGCCTCGGGCGCGATCGCCACGACGTGGGTGAGCTGCGCGGCGTCGCACAGCTCGGCGATCGCCGCGACCTCGGCGAACCGCTCGGGCCGGCTGGCCTCGTCGACCAGGATCGTGGTCGCGCCCAGCTGCCGCGACACGCCGGCCATGACCTGCGCCCAGCCCAGGTAGTCGAGCTGTAGATCGGTCGGCACGCCGACGCTCGCGAGCCCCAGGCGCGACGCGCGGTCGGCCGCGAGATCGAGCCAGGTCGGGTCGCCGGCGGCGACCGCGGTGGCGCCGCCGAACTTGCTGGCGGCCTTGAGCGCGCCGTCGAGCCAGCGGATCGAGCGCACCGGCGGCGCGCTGCCGAGCCAGACCGCGACGGCGAGGGCGCGCACGGTCACCGGCCCTCCAGCGCGCGGGCGAGCTCGATCAGGTTGGGCGCGATCGGGCCGGTCAGCGCGCCGTCGACGCCCTTGCCCCCGGCCGAGCCGATGCGGACCAGGCTCGCGGCGCCGGCGACGTCGACCGCCGGGGTCCCGACCGCGATGCACAACCCGGGCGCCAGCGCCGCGCCGCGCTCGACCACCGCGCCGGGGCTGACCACGCCGGCGCTCGCCGCGCGCTCGCTGCCGACGACGTGCGCGCCGAGCACCTGGGCCAGCCGCTCGGCCGCGCGCGCGATCTCGGGCTCGCTGGCGGCCTCGTCGCCGATCGCGATCAGCGTGCCGGTGGTGTGCGCGAGCTCGGCGGGCGCCGTGCTGACCAGCTCGACCCGCGGATCGGCGCCGCCCGGCGGCGACAGCACCATCACGTCGATGTCGTCGTCGCAGTGGACCTCGAGCGGCAGCGCGGTGCCGACCAGCACGACCGCGGCGCCGCTGTCCGTCGCGCGGACGTAGCTGCCGTCGCAGTCGCGCAGCTCGACATCGTCGCCGCCGTGCGGGCGCGCGCGCAGGAACAGCCGGGCGCCGATCCGCGCCGCGGTCCGGGGGCCGAGCTCGCAGGCCGACGGCGCGTCGGCGCCGAACACCACCAGGCGCGGCCGCAGCTGATCGAGCACGGCCTGCCACGCCGGCCCGAGCGCGCTCCACAGCGGCACGATCGGCGCCTCGGTCTTGACGACGACGATCTTGTCGGCGCCCGCGCGCGCGAGCGCCAGGCGCACCCCGTGGACCACCCGGGCCTCGCCGGGGACGCGCGCGGCGGCGACACCGGGCAGCGCCGCGTCGTCCGCGCGCTTGCCGGGATCGTGCACGATCACCGCCGCGTAGAGCGTGGCGCCCCACGCCGACGCGACGACGCGCCCGGCGGCCAGCGCCTGCTGAGACGACGCGTGGGGACGGGCGCCGTCGAGATCGATGTGGACCAGGACCGCCGCCACGTTGCCACGACGCTAGCGTGCGCTCACGGGCTGGTCAACAATTCGCTCTCATTCCCGCAGCTTGCAAGCGCGTTCGCAGCGCCCATTCCGGGCCTCGAGCTCCCAGCCGTGGCGCGCGCAGATCAGCCGGTCTCCGTCGACAAAGCCGTCCGAGATCCGCCCGCCGTCGTGCGGGCACTCGTCGGCCACCACGACCAGCCGGCCGCTGCCCAGCCGCGCGACCGCGACCCGCCGGGCACCCACGCGGGCCGGGATGATGGTCCCGCGGGTCAGGCCGCGCGCGAGCACCGCGAGATCGCGCGCGCCGCGCAGCTCAGATAGCTGGGGCAGGCCGTCGTCCGGATCATAGCCGAGCTCGTCGAGCAGCTGCGCGGACGCCGGACCCATGGCGCGACGCTACGCGCGCGGTCTGACACCCCGGCCGGGCCTGGCGCGGATCTCGGGAGGCTAACCGCCTGAAATCGGGATGCTCCGCGCCTGCTGCCGCAGCCAGTGGTCGGCCAGGACGAGCGCGAGCATGGCCTCGACGATCGGCACCGCGCGGGGCAGGACGCAGGGATCGTGGCGGCCGCGCGGCTCGAGCGTCGCCGGGTTGCCGTCGGCATCCACCGTCGCCTGCGGCTGCATGATCGTGGCGGTCGGCTTGAACGCGATGCGCACGGTGACCGGCTCGCCGTTGGAGATCCCGCCCTGGACGCCGCCGGAGCGATTGCTGCGCGTACCGATCGACCCGTCGTCGCGGCGGTAGAACAGGTCGTTGTGCTGGCTGCCGGTCAGCCGCGTGCCGGCGAAGCCCGAGCCGACCTCGACGCCCTTGACCGCCGGGATCGACATCATCGCCTTGGCCAGATCGGCGTCGAGCTTGTCGAACACCGGCTCGCCCCAGCCCGCCGGGACGCCGCGGGCGATCGCGCGGACCACGCCGCCGACCGAGTCGCCGGCCTTGCGGGCCTGCTCGACGCGCTCGATCATCGCCGCCGCCGCGGCGGGATCGGGGCAGCGGATGTCGTTGGCGTCGACCGCGTCGCGGGTCACGGCGCCGTCGTCGACCGCCGCGGCGATCCCCGCGACCTCGTCGACCCACGCGACGATCGCGACGCCGCGCGCCGCGAGCAGCTGGCGGGCAACGGCGCCGGCGGCGACCCGTCCCGCGGTCTCGCGCGCGCTCGCGCGACCACCGCCGGCGACCGCGCGGATCCCGTACTTTGCGTCGTAGGTGTAATCGGCGTGGCTCGGCCGGTAGGCGCGTGCGATATCGTCGTAGTCCTTGCTGCGCGCGTCCTGGTTGCGGATCATCATCGCGATCGGCGTGCCGAGCGTGACGCCGTCGAGCACGCCCGACAGGATCTCGACCTGATCGGCCTCCTTGCGCTGGCTGACCAGCCGGCTCTGGCCGGGCCTGCGGCGGTCGAGCTCGGCCTGGATCTGCGCGAGATCGAGCCGGAGCCGCGGCGGGCAGCCGTCGATCACGACGCCCAGCCCCGGTCCATGGGATTCACCGAACGTGGTGATCCGGAACAGCTGGCCGAAGCTCGAACCCATCGCGCGCAGCATACGCGGAGTTATGGCGATGTAGGTTTGCCGCGCGGCCTGGTTTGGAGGTACCCTCGCGGAGCGGATGGTCGACCCGGATCGCCGGCCCACGGCTCAAGAAATCGAGGAGCTGATCGATCTCGTTCGCCGCGATCCCGCGTCGCCGGCGTTCATCGATCTCGGCGAGGCCTATCTTGCGCTCGGCCGGCCGCGCGACGCGCTGCAGGTCGGTAACCTCGGGCTCGAGGCCGCCCCCGACAACCTCGAGGGCCGGGTCATGCTGGCGCGCGCGTTCACCGCGATGCACCAGTGGAAGGAGGCCCAGGGCGAGCTGCTCCGGGTGGTCAAGGTCGACCGCTCCAATCGCCAGGGCTTCGCGCTGCTCGGCGAGGTCCTGCTGCGCCGCCAGGACTTCGAGCGCGCCGTGCCGGTCCTGCAGCACGCCCAGAACCTCGATCCGACCAGCCCGCAGATCCTCGCGATGCTCAAGCGCGCGCGGGCCGGCCAGCCGCTCGATCCGCCGCCGCCGCTGCCGACCCCGGTGCCGCCGCGCGGCGAGACCGACAACGGCCAGCAGATCGTCCGGTCGCGCGGTCCCGCCGTGGTGGCGCGGTCCCGGCCCCCCGCGCCGAGCGCCCCGAGCGCGGCGATGCCGCAGCCCCGGGTCCCGGTCGCGGCGCCCGCGATGCCGACCATGGCCGTCGAGCCCGCTCCGGACTGGCGCAGCGAGCCGGCGCCGGACTGGCGCAGCGAGCCGGCGACCGAGCACGCACCGCCGCCCAGCTTCGCCGACGCGTCGGCCGGCGTCGCGCAGAGCTCGCGGCCGCCCCGGCCCGCGGCCACGCCGCCGGTCAGCGTCGAGGGCGTCCGGCCGCGCATCGTCCAGGCCGCCCGGCCGCAGAACGCCGCGGCCGCGTCGCTGCGCCAGTCGGCCGCGGTCGGCGAGAACTACCTCAACGACCTGCTCACCGGCGGGCTGCTCGACGTCGCCGGCGTCCGGGTGCCCGACTCGGACTTCGATCTCCGGCCCGACCGGCGGTGGGGACGATCGACCCGCCGCGCGTTCGTGTTCCTGTTCGTCGTGCTGGTGCTCGGCATCGGCGGCGGCGGGACCTGGTACTGGTGGACCGAGAAGCAGAAGTCCGAGGCGGTGGCGCGGCTGCAGCACGAGTCGCAGCTCGCGATCCCGCTGGGCGACTTCGCCGGGTTCGAGACCTGCCTGAGGAAGCTCAAGGAGGCGATCGACAAGGACCCGAGCGGGCTTCTGACCTACGCGTACATCGCCGAGTGCGCCGGCCTCGAGGCGCTGGTCTACGGCACCGACGGCGACCGGGTCGACGGCGCGCTCAAGTTCGCGCCCCAGATCAAGCCCGACGAGCCCGGCGCGCGCGAGATGCTGATCGGTCGCGCGGCGCTCGAGCTGTCGCGGCTCGGCGTCGGCGACGCCGCGCAGGCGAGCCAGACCGCGGTCGCCCAGGTCGCCAAGTCGACGCTCGCCGAGCAGCGCAAGGCACTCGACGGCTACGGCGACAAGCACGACAAGGATCGCTGGGTCCAGTGGCTGCGCGGCCGCGCGATGCTCGCCGCCGGCGAGCGCGGCGCCGGCCGGCGGATGATCAAGGAGGCGGGCGACGGCGACGACGGCCTCATGGTCGCGATGATCGACACCGCCGACCTCCTGGTCGACGACGGCAAGCTCGAGGAGGCGCTGGCGGTCTACGACCGCGCGGCCGCGATCTACGACAAGGCCGCCCCGCCGCCCGACAAGACCTCGACCCGGACCAAGGATCACCCGCTGATCGTCATCGGCCGCTCGCTCGGCCGGGCCGAGGCCTCGGTCCAGAACGAGGAGACCAGCGGCGACCTCGCGGTCAAGCTGTCGGGCGATCTGCCGTCGCGGCTCACCGCGTATCGCAACCTCGCGCTGTCGGTCGCCAACACCGCGCTGCAGGACTTCACCAAGGCCAAGGAGTCGCTGCAGAAGGCGACCGCGAGCAAGCACCCGCCGAGCGAGCCCCGGTTCTGGGCGCGGATCGCGTGGGCCTACTACGTGCGCGGCGACCTGCTCGCGACCTCGCAGGCGCGCGCCCGGATCGTGTGGTTCGGCAAGGCCAAGGCCGAGGACGATCCAACCGCGCAGCTGGTCGACGCGGGCCTGCTGGTCGCGTCCGGCCTGCCCGAGAAGGCGCTCACCCTCGCCGAGAAGCTCCAGGGCGTGCGGCCGCACATCCTGCGGGCCTACGCCGACCTCGATCTCGGCAAGGCCAAGGACGCGCTCAAGGAGGCCGACGAGGCGCTCAAGAAGGCGCCGGACAACGTCGAGGCCAAGATCCTGCGCGAGCAGGCCCGGATGGGCAACACCACCGGCCGCGAGCGCGCCGAGGCGACCGAGTCGCTCGAGAAGCTGGCGCGCGGCGCCAAGAGCAAGATCGGCCGCCACGCGCTGGGCGTGGCGCACTACACCAACGGCAACCTCAAGGACGCGCAGACCCAGCTCGAGCTCGCGATCGCCGACGTCAACGATGAGGCGCCCAACCCGCTGATCTATCGCTCGCACACCATGCTCGCCGACATCGCGCTGCAGAACGGCGACATCCCGGGCGCCGGCAAGCACCTCGACGAGGCGCTCAAGGTCAACTCCGGCTACTTCCCGGCGCTCGCGCTTCAGGCCAAGGTCGTGCTCCGCCATGGCGAGCCCGACCGCGCGCTCGATCTGCTCAAGCCGGTGTTCGCCGAGATGGGCACCGTGCCGCCGGCGCTGCGCCTCGTGCTCGCCGAGGCGACCGGCACCAAGAAGAACGCGACCGCGGCCGACCGGGCCAGCGCCGCCGAGGTGCTCAAGGACATCAAGGATCAGGTCCCGGTCGCGGAGCTGTCGAGGGCCGCCGCGGCGATCGATCCGAAGCTGCCCAAGGAGCTCGGCGTCCCCGAGCCGACCGCGCCCGACGCGGCGAAGTCGCCGGCCGACAAGCGCAAGCGCCGCTGAGCCGCCGCACAACCGGCACAACCAACCGGCCGGTCACCGCGCGAGCGGCGATCCTGCGTCGCTGGCGCGTGGTAGGCGCGAGTCGCATATAACGAATCTCGATTGGCGTGTTGGCCCGACTACGCTGTTCGCGAGCTGCGTTGTTTTGCTTGCCCGTCGGGCTTGTCGCCGCTCGCGTGCGCGTGGTCCTGTGCCGGCCAAACGGGAGGAACCCCATGACAAGCCGCAGCCGAGTCACCGTCGTACTACTCAGCTTCGTGGTCGCGTGCGATCCGGGCGCCGACACCACCGGTCCCGATCCGGATCGCAGCTACACCATCGAGCTCGGATCTCAGGTCATCGACACGCGGTTGACCGTGGCCGACACCGCGCCCGCGTCGTCGATCGCCGATGGCTACGTGCTGGTGAAGTTCCCCGGCCCGGTGTCGGCCGATCAGCTCGCGACGCTCGCGGCGAGCGCGCGGATCTACACCTACCTGCCCAACGACACCTTCCTGGTCCGCCCCAACCAGGGCGGCGCCGCGACCATGGCCGCGCTGCGCACCACCACCGTGGCCGGCGCGATCGGCCCGTCGTGGACCGGCGTCTACCGGCCCGAGTACAAGATCTCGCGCGGTCTCAGCGACCTCGCCGCGGTCGCGCCGGCCGAAAGCTGGACCGTGATGGCCACGGTCTACCCCGACGCCGATCTGGCGCGCGTGGTCGACGCCGCCGCGAAGCTGCCCGGCGCGGCCGTGGTGGGCTCGCAGACCGGCCCGCAGTTCTCGCGCGTCCGGATGCGGATCCCGGGATCCGATCTCGCCGCGGCCACCACCGCGCTGGCCGACGTCGCCGACGTGTTCTGGATCGACCTCGAGGGCCGCCGCGAGCTGCTCAACGACACCACGATCTGGGTCGGCCAGTCCGGGCTCGACGCCGGGCAGACCACGCCGGTGTTCGACCACGGCATCCACGGCGAGGGCCAGGTCGTCGGCTACATCGACACCGGCGTCGACGCCGACATGTGCTACTTCCGCGACACCGCGCGCGGCCTGCCGCCGACCAACGCGTGCAACGGCGGCACCGTCGTCGACACCGCGCAGCGCAAGGTGCTCGCCGTCGACTTCCTGACCTCGAGCGAGTGCGCCGGCGGGATCGCGAGCACCGAGTGGGACACCCAGGGTCACGGCTCGCACGTCGGCGGCACCATCGCCGGTGACAACTTCGCCAACCTGATCACCCACAACCCGGGCGACGGCATGGCGCCCGGCGCCAAGCTGGTCGTGCAGGACGCCGGGTTCAGCACCGACAACTGCGGCGATCTCCCCGGCATCGGCTGCCCGGTCGTCGACCTCAAGCCGATCTTCCTGCAGGCGTTCAACCAGGGCGCGCGGATCCACACCAACTCGTGGGGCGACAACGAGAACGCCGCGTCCCAGAACAACTACACCGCCGCCAGCCAGGACGTCGACCAGTTCATGTTCGATCACCCCGACTTCCTGATCCTGTTCGCGGCCGGCAACTCCGGGCCGGGGACCGGCTCGGTCGGCAGCCCGTCGACGGCGAAGAACGGGATCTCGGTCGGCGCGACCCTGCGCGCGGCCTCGGCCAACTCGATGGCGGGCTTCTCGAGCTGCGGCCCGACGCGGGACGGCCGGATCAAGCCCGATCTGACGATGCCCGGCTCCAACATCGTATCGGCGCGCAACGACACCAACGTGGCTTCCAACAACTGCGCGACCACGACGATGAGCGGCACCAGCATGGCGAGCCCCGCCGCGGCCGGCATGGCCGCGCTGGTCCGCCAGTATTACACCGACGGGTTCTACCCGACGGGCGCGGCGGTTGCCGCCAACCGGTTCACGCCGAGCGCGGCGCTGGTCAAGGCGACGATGCTGAACTCGACCAAGACGATGACCGGCACCGGCACCGGCCCGGTGCCCAACAACTGCCAGGGCTGGGGCCGCGTGCTGCTCGACGACGCGCTGTTCTTCACCGGCCAGGCGCGCACGCTGTTCGCCACCGACGACGCGGGCTTCGCGCAGGGCACTGCCGGCCAGACCAAGACCTTCACCGTGCAGGTCGCGGCCGGCCAGCCGCTGCGCGTCACGCTGGCGTGGACCGACTTCCCGTCGACCCCCGCCGCGAGCGTCAACCTCAACAACGATCTCGACCTCGTGGTGTCCGGTCCGTCGGGGACGTTCCTGGGCAACGTGTTCTCGAACAGCCAGTCGGTCACCGGCGGCACCGCGGACCGCCGCAACAACGTCGAGCAGGTCGCGCTCAACGCGCCGGCCGCGGGCAGCTACACGATCACGGTGCGCGCGTTCAACGTGCCGAGCTCGGCGCAGCGGTTCTCGCTGGTGGCCTCGGGCGCGGTCAACACCGGCGGCGGCAACGCCCAGACCGTGTTCAGCGACGACTTCGAGACCGATCGCGGCTGGACCGCCAACCCGGCCGCCACCGACACCGCGACCACCGGCCGGTGGGAGCGTGCCAATCCGCAGCCCACCAACAGCGGCGGCGCCAAGCAGCTCGATGCCACGCCGAGCGGCAGCTTCGCGCTGGTCACCGGCGGCACCGCCGGCGCCGCGGCGGGTGACAACGACATCGACGGCGGCACCACGTCGATCCAGTCGCCGGTGATCGCGATCCCGGCGGGCGGCACGGTCACCTTGTCGCTGGCGTTCTACTTCGCGCACGGCACCAACTCGTCGACCGCCGACTTCTTCCGGGTCCAGGTCGTCGGCGCGACCACCCAGACCGTGATCGAGGAGCTCGGCAGCACCGCCAACGACGACGCGGCGTACGTCACGCGCACGGTCGACATCAGCGGGTTCGCCGGCCAGTCGGTGCGCCTGCTGATCTCCGCTGCAGATGCCGTCGGCGCGAGCCTGGTCGAGGCTGCGGTCGACGACGTGCTGATCACGCGGCAGTAGCTGGCAACGGGAGCGGAGCGCGCGGTTGCAGGCAGCTCGCGCCGCGCCCCGCGATGTGACGCTCCCGCCTCATGCGCGCGAGCGTCGCCGCACGACGTCGCAGCGTGCGGCATTGTCCGGCCGCGATCGCCGAGGGAGGATGGTGGCGCGATATCGCCATGTCGCAGGCTCGATGAACTCCGGCGTCGCTGTTGTCATTGTCCGATATTCGTACATAGTATTTTATCGATATTCATATACTATATTATAATTACATATAATAATATATATTGATTGTACATTCTGTGAAGTACGAGTGAGGTGCTTGCGGGGTCGTTCGGCGCTCCCGATTGCGCGCACTAGCCTGAATTCGTCGTCGCGGCGCGAGCGGAGCTCGATGGTCGAGCCGCCGCCGGGTTGCGGATCTCAACGGCAGCGGCACCCGTTGTCCGCCACCTTCTGACTCTGCGACGTCTGGAGAATGAGCCGGCGAGCCGCGCAGCTAGTCGAGGATCCCGGCGATCGCGCCGGCGCCCTCGCGGATCAGCGTGATGTTGTCGCCGTCGACCTCGATCACCGTCGACGGCTCGGCCGGGGTCTGCTCGGTGTCGATCACCACGTCGATGTGCCGGCCGAACGCCTCGAGGATCTCGTCGGCATCGCGGCACGGCTCGCCGGTCGCCGGCGCGATCGCGCTGGTGGTCAAGAGCGGCCGGCCCAGGCCGACCGCGAGCGCCTGCGCGATCGGGTGGCTGGTGACGCGGATCCCGACGGTGCGGCGCTTGGCATCGGTCAGCGTGCGCGGCACGCTGCGGGTCGCCGGCACGACGAGGGTGTACGGCCCCGGGAAGATCCGCTGCGCCAGCCGGAACGCGGTCTGCGAGAACATGCCGAACTCCGACGCGCTCGACAGGTCCGGGCAGATCAGCGCGAGCCGCTGGTTCTTCTTCATGCCCTTGGCGCGGTAGATCCGCTCGATCGCGTCGCGCGCCTCGATCGCGCAGCCCAGCGCGTAGATCGAGTCGGTCGGGTAGGCCGCCACCCCGCCGCGATGCAGGACCTCGACCGCCGCCTCGATCTTGCGCGGCGACGGCGGTCCCCAGCGATCGATCACCAGCCGCAGCGGTGAGCTCACGGTGGGGCTCCGCGCGCCCCCGGCCGGAAGCCCTTGCCGATCACGTACTGCTCGATCGAGATCTGCCGGCTCGACGCCGGCTTGGCGGTCTTCTGCGCGACGAACCGGGCGCGCACCGCCTCGGTCAACTTCTTGAAGTCCGGGCCCTGGAACAGCTTGCCGACGAAGTTGCCGCCGGGCGCCAGCACGGCCACGGCGATCTCGAGCGCGCGCTCGAACAGCGCCTCGGACCTCGCCTGGTCGAGGTGGCGGATGCCGCTGGTGTCCGGCGCCATGTCGCTGAGCACGATGTCGAACGCGCGGAGATCGCCGACCAGCTCGGCGACGTCGATGGTCATGACGTCGCCGACGACGATCCGCGCGCCGGGCGGCGGTTTGTGCAGCGGGCCGCGATCGAGCCCGACCAGCCGCGCCGGCTCGCCGATCCGCTGCCGCGCGTACTGCAGCCACGATCCAGGCGCGCAGCCGAGATCGAGCACGCGCGCCATCCCGGGCTCGAAGATCGCGTGCTTCTTGTCGATCTCCTCGAGCTTGTAGACCGCGCGCGCGAGGAACCCGTCGCGCTTCGCCTTCTGGTGAAAGCGATCGCGTCGGGTGCTGCGGTCATCGAGCTTGGCCATGACGAAGCCCGGAGAGTCCACCACGACGGCGGAGGAAGCCAAGCAGCGCCCGGCAGATCGCGAGATCTGCCGCGCACGCCCAGGTATGAGCGCCCACGCGAGCCGCTAGCCGCGGCCGGCCGCAGCCTTCTTCGACGCCTTGAGCGGGTTCTTCGACCGGACCTCCTCCTTGCCGACGCCCTTGCGCTTGTACGCCGTGCGCGTCGCCGCGTTGGTCACGACCACGTAGTCGTTGGCCGCGCCCGGGACCGCGCCGCGGACCAGGATGACGTTGTCCTCGGGCATGATCCGGAGCAGCTGCAGGTTCTGGATCGAGACCTTCTCGTTGCCCATCTGGCCGGCCATGCGCTTGCCCTTGTGCACGCGCTGCGGGGTCAGCCGGCAGCCGATCGAGCCGCCGTGGCGGAAGTACTCGTGGGTGCCGTGGGCGCGGGTCATGCCCTTCATGTGGTGGCGCTTGATCACGCCCTGGTAGCCCTTGCCCTTGCTCGTGCCCTCGACGTCGATCGGCGAGTTATCGGCGAACACGTCCTTGGGGCCGAGCACCTGGCCGACCTTGTACTTGGCGACCTCCTCGGCGGGCAGCCGGATCTCGCGGATGAAGCGCTGCGGCTTGGCTCCGGACTCCTTGATCGAGCCCAGCTCGGGTTTGGTGGCCAGGCGCAGCGGCTTCTCATCGAAGCCGAGCACCACGGCCGAGTAGCCGTCGCGCTCCTGGGTGCGGGTGCCGATCACGTGGCACGGACCGGTCTGGATCACGGTGACGGGGACGGCCTCGCCGTCATCCGCGAACACCTGGGTCATGCCGATCTTCTTGCCGAGCAGGCCGATCTTCTGTGCCATGGCGAACAGCTCCTACGCTGCCGAAACGAAGGCGGAATCTATACCTGTCGCTACGCGGCACGTCAAGCCGGCCGACCCGGCACCGGCAAGCCGAAGATCCGGCACGCATTTCGCGTCGTAACTTCGGCCAAGTCATCGAAAGTCATGCCGGAACATTGCGCCACCACCTCGGCGGTGTGGGTCAGGAACGCCGGTTCGTTGCGCTTTCCGCGCCGCGGGACCGGGGCCAGGTACGGGCAATCGGTCTCGATCAGCAGCCGATCGCGCGGCACCAGCGGCACCGCGTCGCGCAGCGCCTGCGCCGTCTTGTAGGTCACGATGCCCGAGAACGACACGTAGTAGCCGCGCTCGGCGTAGGCCCGCGCGTCGTCCGGCGTGCCGGTGAAGCAGTGGATCACGCAGTCGGTGACGCCGCCGGCGGCCAGGATCGCCCGCGCATCATCGTGGGCGTCCCGGATATGGCACACCACCGGCTTGCCCACCGCGCGCGCGAGCTCGATGAACCGGGCGAACGCCGCCTGCTGCACGTCGCGCGGCGAGTGGTCGTAGTAGTAGTCGAGCCCGGTCTCGCCGACCGCGACCACGCGGGGATGCCGCGCGAGCCGGTCGTGGACCTCCCACCACGCAGGCGTCATCTTTGCCACGTCGTGCGGGTGGGTCGCTACCGTCGCCCAGATCTCGGG
>Ga0307515_10002629_pt1 | contig 38616 bp, 38 predicted proteins | sample 17_EM_MG_FD_194513 | JGI IMG/M metagenome (GOLD analysis project Ga0307515, IMG submission 194513) | Populus trichocarpa ectomycorrhiza microbial communities from riparian zone in the Pacific Northwest, United States - 17_EM | ecosystem: Host-associated > Plants > Roots > Unclassified | place... | reverse complement strand
TGCGCGAAATTGCAAAAAATTTAGGTATTGCTGAGGCCGACGAACTACGTAAAGCACAGCTAATTGCACGTATTATTGAACAACAACAATTAATTGAGGCCGCAAGGGTACAACAGAACATTGTTGAGCAAAACTATACACCAATTGCAGCCGAACCTGTAGCCGAAGAAGCCGGCGAAAAAACACGTAAACGTACCCGCGTGTTGAAACCCAAAACTCAACCCCGTGTTGAAGTACCTTTGGATGATACCAACCTGTTTGACCAGGAAGAGGACGATCAAAACAATGCTGATGCCGTTAACGACACCACCGTACCGGCACCCGTAACAGGCGAAACCCCTGATAACCAGCCAGGGGAATCGGCACCAAAAACTGAAGCGCCTGTTGCCGAAGGCCGTCCGCAAAAATTTGACAGGCGCGCCAATGGCAACCCTAATCAGCAAAAAGCACAGGAGCCACCTATCAATCTTGATTTTGATAATGTTATTGTAAACGAAGGCGTATTGGAAATTATGCCCGATGGTTACGGCTTCCTGCGTTCATCCGACTATAACTACCTTACCTCTCCCGATGATATTTACGTATCTCAATCGCAAATAAAACTTTTTGGCTTAAAAACTGGTGATACCGTTCGCGGCAGCATCCGCCCGCCAAAAGAAGGCGAAAAATATTTTCCTTTGGTACGTGTTGAGGCTATTAACGGCCGCATCCCTGCCGAGGTGCGTGACCGCGTTCCTTTTGATCACTTAACACCGCTTTTCCCATCTGAGAAACTGAGCTTGTTCACCGATGCAGGTAACTATTCAACCCGCATTATGGATTTGTTCTCGCCTATTGGTAAAGGGCAGCGCGGATTGATCGTAGCTCAGCCTAAAACAGGTAAAACCATGCTGTTAAAGGATGTGGCCAATGCCATTGCCCGTAACCACCCCGAAGTTTACCTGATAATATTATTGATTGACGAACGCCCGGAAGAGGTAACCGATATGGCCCGCAGCGTACGCGCCGAAGTAGTATCATCAACATTTGATGAGCCTGCCGAGCGCCACGTTAAAATTGCCAACATTGTTTTAGAGAAAGCAAAACGTATGGTAGAGTGCGGTCATGACGTGGTGATCTTATTAGACTCAATTACCCGTTTAGCCCGTGCGTATAATACGGTTGCACCGGCATCAGGTAAAATATTATCGGGTGGTGTTGATGCCAACGCGTTACACAAACCAAAGCGCTTTTTTGGAGCGGCCCGTAACATTGAGGATGGCGGTTCATTAACCATCATCGCGACTGCACTTACAGAAACCGGATCAAAAATGGACGAGGTTATTTTTGAAGAATTTAAAGGTACCGGTAACATGGAGTTGCAGCTGGATCGTAAACTATCCAACAAGCGTATTTTCCCGGCTATCGATATCACAGCATCAAGCACCCGCCGCGACGATTTGTTGCTTGACCGCGAAACCCTGCAACGTATCTGGATATTGCGTAACCACCTGGCCGACATGAACTCACAGGAATCAATGGAGTTTTTACAGGCACAAATAAGAGGTACCAAAACCAACGAAGAATTCCTGATTTCGATGAATTCGTAATATTTTAGCGATAATGAAGTTATATTTAATGTAAATATTATTTGTAACTTCATTATTACTTAATAAAATCCTGATAACTTCGTAACACAAAATGAAGAGACGAGTTAGAAAGCACCTGCCCAATACCATAACCTGCGCCAACCTGTTTAGCGGCTGTATAGGGATAGTGTTTGCCTTCCAGGGTAATTTATTAATTGCATCTTATGCCATTTTTTTGGCAGCCATTTTTGATTTTTTTGATGGCTTTGCATCCCGGGTGCTCAACTCCTACTCGTTTATTGGTAAAGACCTGGATTCGCTGGCAGATATGGTAAGCTTTGGCTTTTTGCCATCGGCTATATTGTATGAGTTGTTTTTAAAGGGCCCGCAAATTCCTCACATAAGCGAGTATTTGTGTTACGTTGCCTTTTTAATAACTGTGTTTTCGGCTTTGCGCCTGGCCAAATTCAATAACGATACCAGGCAATCAGATAGTTTTATTGGTTTACCAACGCCTGCCAACGCCATATTTATAGCATCGCTGCCCTTAATTATTGAACAGTACGAAGTTTTGGCCCGCTTTATATTAAATCCTTATTCGTTAACGGCATTGATAATTATCATGTGCACCCTGCTGGTATCCGAATTACCGTTAATGTCGCTTAAATTCAAGAACCGCGACTTCAATAAAAACATTTTCCGTTATTTACTGCTCATGTTTTCGGCAATACTGATTCTATTTTTTAAATTTGTGGCAGTTCCGGTGGTTATATTTATGTACATCACCTTATCTTTAATTCAAACTAAAATAACCAATGACCCCATCATGAGCAGCCATCAAAAAGATAACTAACGCTCATGATAGCTTCATTACCACTTAAAATCAAATCACTTTATGAAAACGTTCCAGGCTGAAATTGACGTAATGCCCAAAAAAGAAATTCTTGATCCACAAGGAAAAGCAGTAACCGGAAGCATGAAAAACCTCGGTTTGGCCGAAATTCAAAATGTACGCATAGGCAAACACATCACCCTTGAGCTTGAAGCCGACAGCGCCGAAACAGCACACAGCAAAGTAGACCAGGCCTGCAAAAATTTGTTAGCCAACCTGATTATGGAAAGCTATACTTTTAAGGTAGTAGAAGTTTAGTTTTTGAGGTTAAAGGCGAAAGGTGAAGGGCTTTAACATCTCTATAAAAAGGTGAAAGGGAAAAGGTTAAAGGCGAAAGGCTTTAACAACTCTAAAATATAAAAAGAGGTTATCTCACAGAGAGGTAGCCTCTTTTTTTTCGTTCACGATTTGTAGGCATATAGAAACGTAAAGAGGCCACCCTCAAAGGATAGCCTCTCTTATATTTTTAGCACGCAGGCAAAAACCTTTTACCTTTCGCCTTTTACCTTTAACCTAAAGACTGGCTTCTTTCTCTTCTTTAATTTGTTGCAGGGTAATCAAATTAGCGTTAACAGTAGCTTTTACCTGGTTAAATTTGGCAAAAATTTCTGCGGGGTTTTGCCCGCCTGCCTTACAAGCCAATTCAACTTCCTGAATGGTAGCCTGGCTTATGGGCATACCAAAAAAACCCAGGTTGGGTTTCAATTTATGCGATGCCTTACCGGCTTCAGCCCAATCGCCCGATTCAAGGGCAACGGTTATCATACCCAATAATTGAGGTGTTTGCTCCAGGAACATACCAATTGATTCCACAATAAATTCATCGCTGCCATCGGCAATTTCATATAGGAAAGAAAGATCAAAGTCTTGTTCGGGTGAAATATCTGACATATAAAGATTTATGAATATTCAAAATTATACTTTTTTTACGACCAAGTCATCAATAAGTTCATTTTTTAGCTGCAAAATATTTTTTTTTATCAACGGGTGTTCAAATTCGGGCGCCAATTCGGCCAAAGGCGCTAATGTAAACCTGCGTTTATGCATTTCGGGGTGTGGCACCTTCAAATCGGGCTCGTCAATAACGGCATCACCATAAAATAAAATGTCGATATCGATGGTCCGCGATCCCCATTTTTCTTCACGCATGCGCCCCATCGCCAGTTCAATTGCCAGTATTTTTTTAAGCACTTGCCGCGCCGTCATTTCGGTTTGCAGCAGCAGCACCTGGTTTAAATAATCGGGGGCATCGGTTTTACCCCATGATTGTGTTTCGTAAACAGATGAAGCCCGCAATACCGGGCCTACCCCGGTTTCAATACGTTTTATGGCCTCCAACAGCAACGTTCTTCTGTCGCCAAGGTTACTGCCCAAAAGTAAAAAAACATCAATCATGTTGTAACAAATATTATAGAACAGGCTCTTACCACTATACGGTATTGAATTACTAAGTTTGCATAGTTAAAAAGATTTATAACATTAATGAAACAATTCTTCAAATTCGTTTTTGCCACCATGCTGGGGATAGTATTAACAACAGTGATACTGGCTTTTGTGATTGTAGGTATAATAGTTGCCGCCAGCGGCGAAAAAGAGGTAGAAGTTGAGTCCAACTCGGTGCTGCACATGGCGTTTACTAACCCCATAACCGAGCGCACACCAAATAACCCGCTTGCCGGGTTAAGCTTTTTAGGGTTGAACAGCGATAAATCAACCGGGTTAAATGATATTTTGGCCAACATTAAAAAAGCGAAAACCGATTCCAATATCAAAGGCATTTTTTTGGATGAAAGCTATATGACATCCGGCCAGGCCACCACCGAAGAAATTCGCAATGCACTAATCGACTTTAAAAAATCGGGCAAGTTCGTTATCGCTTACTCAGAAATTTACACCCAGGGCTTTTATTACCTGGCATCCGTTGCCGATAAGGTTTATATGAACCCCAAAGGTATTTTTGAGTTTAAAGGCTTTAGCCAGCAGGTCACTTTCCTGAAGGGAGCGCTTGACAAATTGGGTATCGAAGTACAAATTATTAAGGTAGGCACCTACAAAAGCGCGGTTGAGCCTTTATTCCTCACCAAAATGAGCGAGCCAAACCGGTTACAGGTTACCTCCTACTTAGGCTCGTTATATGATCATTTTTTAACCGGCATCAGCAAAAGCAGGGGCATTAATAAAGATTCGTTGTTTAATTATGCCAACAACGGCCGTGTTCAATTCCCGGAAGATGCGGTGAAACTTAAGCTGATAGATGGTTTGAAATATAAAGACGAGCTTTTAGACGAGCTTAGACAACGTACAGGCAAAGGCAAAAAAGAAGATATTGCCAGCGTTGATCTTGACGAATACACCAAAACTAAAACCGATAGTAAAAGCGATGACGATAATTCGTCAAAAAACCGCATAGCCATTGTTTATGCCAGCGGCGATATTACCGGCGGCCAGGGCGACGATAATAACATCGGATCTGAAAGAATTTCAAAAGCCATCCGTAAGGTGCGTTTAGATAATAAAGTAAAAGCCGTTGTATTACGGGTTAACTCACCGGGAGGCAGCTCATTGGCATCAGATGTGATATGGCGCGAAGTTGCCCTCACTAAAAAGGTTAAACCAATTATTGTTTCTATGGGCGATTATGCCGCATCGGGTGGCTACTATATCAGCTGTGCTGCCGATTCGATATTTGCCGAACCTAATACTATAACCGGCTCAATAGGTATTTTTGCCGTATTGCCCAACATGCAAAAGCTGTTTAATGATAAGCTGGGCGTAACTTTTGACGGTGTAAAAACCGGTAAATATGCCGACCTGGGCGATGTAAGCCGCCCCCTGAGCGCCGAAGAGCGGGCAATATTGCAAAACAGCGTAAACCATGGTTACGATGATTTTACCAAAGCCGTTGCGGCAGGCCGTGGCAAAACCCAGGCTTATATCAACAGCATTGGCCAGGGCCGTGTTTGGACTGGTACACAAGCTTTAGAAAGAGGTTTAGTTGACCGTTTGGGTAATATTAATGACGCAATTGCTTCGGCTGCTAAAAAGGCTAAGCTAAAAAACTATAACCTGGTAAGTTACCCCGAGCAAAAAAGTTTCTTTAAACAGCTGGATAGTGATGTAACCGGCCAGATGAAAGCTAAAATGCTAAAATCGGAGTTGGGCGATAATTACCGCGTGTACGAACAAATAAAAGGCCTTACCCAAATGATGCGCAGCCCACAGGCCAGGCTACCCTATGAAATTGTGATCAAGTAAGTTTTATGTTATATTTTGAAAGAAGAGCTGCCTGCAAGGGTGGCTTTTTTATTTTGTGAGAAATTTTCTCACAAAATAAAGCATCTTTATTACACTTATTGTACATTTGACTAAGAAACTGAAAAATAATCTCAAAACTATCATGTTAATAGAATTTACAGTTGGCAATCATCTTTCTTTTAAAGAGAAGAAGACTTTGAGTCTTGAGGCTGCTCCTATTAAGGAATTCGAAGAAAATGTTTTTGAAGCAGGTAATTATAATTTACTCAAAAGTGCTATAATTTATGGTGCTAATTCAAGTGGTAAGAGCAATCTGATAACAAGTCTCGCTGCTATGAAAATTATTTTGATGAAGTCAGTTAAAATGTCGTCAACTGACAGAATAGACGTTGCGGCATTTTTACTAAATACAGAAACAGAAAGTAAACCGTCTTATTTTGAGGTTTTAGTTCTTATCGATAAAATAAGATATAGGTATGGATTCGAAACAGACGAAAAAAAGATTCATTCAGAATGGCTTTTTCAATGTAAAACAAAAAAAGAAGACCTTCTCTTTTTTAGAGATAAGGATAATATCGAAATAACCGACAACTTTAAAGAAGGTAAAGGAATAGAAGAAAAAACAAGAGACAACGCTCTGTTTCTTGCTGCCGTTGACCAATGGAATGGAAGTATCTCAAAAAAAATTATACGTTGGTTTAATGAAGATCTTATGCTATTATCAGGCATTGATCACAGAGACACTCAGCAACTTACCATTGAATTAAATAAATTACCTAAATACAAGGAGTTGTTAGATAACTTTCTTGCCCCTCTTAATCTTGGGTTTAAGGAGTTTAAAATTGATGATTTAACAAGTGATGAGAATAAAATATCTGTATTTACCCAGCATAATAAATACAATAATCTTGGTAAGGTAGTAGGCAATCATTGGTTTGATCTTACTCGGCAGGAATCTTCGGGAACAAATAAAATTTTTGATCTGGCTGGCTTTCTTACAGCTGCTTTGATATTCGGTCACACTACTATAATTGATGAACTTGATGCTAAATTACATCCGTTATTGACTGTAGCCATCGTTAAACTATTTCATTCACCCGAATTCAATCCTAAAAATGCCCAGCTTATTTTTGCTACACACGATACTAATCTTTTAAGCTACGGAAAGTTCAGACGCGACCAAATATACTTCACTGAAAAAAATCAATTAGAAGAAACAGATCTTTACTCATTAGTAGAATATAAAAACGAGAACGGCGAAAAGATCAGGAATGACAGGTCTTTTGAAAAAGACTATATCAATGGCCGTTACGGCGCTATTCCTTTTATTGGCGATTTCTCTAACTTGATTACCGATGGCCAGGATAGCAAAAATTGATAATGCGGTTAAGAAACGATTCGAGCGAAAAGAAAGTAAGCGATCTGTTGAAACACGTGAAAGGCGGGTCTATTTTTTGATCATTTGTGAAGGAGAAAAAACAGAGCCCAATTATTTTGAAGGGTTGAAGAAACATTTACCCGTTGGATCGTTAGTTATTGCCGATATGACCATTAAAGGAACAGGTAAAAACACCGAAAGCCTTATTGAATTCAGTATAAACTATCGTAAAAAATCAAATCAAAACTTCGACAGGACCTGGGCTGTATTTGACCGTGACAGTTTTACTGAAGAACAATTTAACAATTCGATTATCAGAGCAGAGGCAAATGATATTAATTGTGCCTGGTCAAACGAGGCTTTTGAATTATGGTTTTTGCTTCATTTTCAGCTGATAGAAAATGGAATGTCGAGGAAGGATTATCAATCATATTTAGAGCGCGAAATAAAGAGAGTTTCGGGCAAGGACTATAAATATAAAAAGAATGACATAGGCATGTACGCTTTGTTGTCGGCACATGGAGATCAAAAACAAGCTATCAGTCGTGCAAAAAAGTTAAAGGCACAATTTAACGATGGCAAGCATGCAAACCACAATCCTTGCACCCTTGTACATTTATTGATTGAAGAGTTATTCAATCCGCAAAAAACAGTCGAAAACGTGAATAATTGGTAGAAAGATAACTTATTACTACTGCGTATTAACAATATAGACCCCAAGTATGCCAAAGACCATTATTTTTGGCATACTTGGGGTCTACAGAAATTATTTAACGATACAGTTTAATCCTGTATATGCAACACCGCTTTCAATTCATTATAGTTTTTCAATTTAGTAGCAGCTATGTGTACCCCGCCAGGTATAATCACGTACCTGTAGCTATGGGCGTTTGAAATGCTGCCATAAACATTGTTGTTGTTTTTCATGCTGATTTGCACATTGCCCAGGGTATAAAGGCCCGACCAGATATCAATTTCGGGGGTGGTGCCGCTTAGGTAGTTAATCACGATGGGCAATGGTGCCACCTGGTCTGTTGGCCAGATTACCGGGTTGTAGCCGTTTAACTTGCCATAAACCACCACAACGCCTTTATCTAATATATCCTGTGTTATTTTGGGTTCGGCTACGTCGAATGTAAAAGTACTTGTACTAAAAACTGTTGTTTTTATGTATGTAGCGGGTGTAAACCAATCAGAGTAAATAACATTTGCAGTGCCGGGATCGCCCTTTGGCCCTTTTAGGTTGATAGGCGCAGGCCATGTGCCGCCAATTTTTGGCCCATAAAATAAATAGGTAGCAGTGTTCAAGTAATAGTCGCCATTGGCACCTACAGCCGCAGTTGGTGCAACATTGCCGCTTTTTATAGTCGAACCGTCGGTTCCGTCGGCACCGGCAGCGCCGGTAGCTCCGGTTGCGCCTGTGGCACCCTTCAGGCTAAAAGGCGAACCCCAGCTGCCAGCCGTTTTTGGGCCGTAGAAACCGCTGGTAGCAGTATTGATGTAAAAATCGCCATTGGCACCAAGCGTTGCGGCCGGGGCGGTTGTGCCCGAGTAAATTTTGGTTCCATCGGCACCGGTAGCTCCTACCGCCCCGGCAGCACCCGCTGCGCCCTGTGTACCGGCAGGCCCTGCCGGGCCTGTTGCTCCGTCTTTACCGCAAGAGGTTATTGCCAATACAAATACAACAACCGCCAGTAACTGTAATAAATAGATCTTTTTCATGTGGATAGATTTTTAGTGAATAAATTTGAGCTGATTGAAACAAAATTTCTTTATTGTTTAATCAGGGGCTAAAGTCGGCACACTGCGAAAAAGATTAATGAGGAGATCCACGCAAACGCAAACGTGTTATTACCCGTTTTGCATCGCGTATAAATACTTGCCTTTTGAGGTAGAATTACCAAAAGGCATTTTGAAGAAAAACACTTTTGGCAACAGTGTTTTTTTATACCCCGGAAGATGGTATTTTTAAATGTAGAGTTGCGGTTTAAACCTCCTGGCCAACAATCCTGTAGCTAAGCGAGGATCAATATCAGCTATAATTACACCAGCTTTTCCGTATGTTTCATGAGCGATACAAGCACCATCGGGGCCTATAATACAGCTGGCCGAATCGGGATATTTAAATGCATAGTTCGAACTTGCAAAATATATGGTATTTTCCATTGCCCTTAACATAATGGCCTTTTCATAATAAGGATTATCCTTACTTCCCCATTCGTTAAGCTCAACACCCTGGATGTTGCTGCCTGTACAATGCGGGTGAAACACAATTTGGGCATCGTTGCGGGCTGCCCATCGTACAGATTCCGGGTAGCGAAAACCTTCATGGCATATGGTAATGCCAAACTTCAATCCATTCACTTCAAAAATATGGCGTTTGGTGCCGGGTATCCAGATGTTATCTTCGGATGGATCTAACTGGTTTTTGGTTTGATAGCCTAAAACTTCGCCTGTTTTTGATATTACATGGGCGATATTTAAAAGATCGCCATTGCTATACCAATCCATCGGCATAATAATGGCGATAGAATTTTTTGCAGCCATGGCACATACCTCCTGCAATGCAAGCTGCATTTTTTCGGGCGAACGTTCTTCAACCTCAAATTCTTCAGCCGGATAACCGGGGATGTACGATTCAGGGAAGCAGATGATCTCTGCCTGCCGATTTGCCGCTTCCTGGATCAAAAACTCGGCCTGTTGCAGCCCCTCCCTGATGGATGCCGGCATTGGCGGTGATGCTATAGCTATTTTCATGCTTTTTTATTTGCGCCCTAAAATAATTAATTGCCCAACACGATGTATCATTTTTTGGCACTTAGCCTGATAAGCTTATCCCCTCTTCAAATAAGCATTCGGCACATTTTTGGGTTCATATTCAACTCCGTAAGCGTATTTTAACAGCAGGGTTACTATTTGCATTACGGTAACTTCTTTCCTGTGTACCTGTGGCAGCGAGCCCATCATGGCGTAACTTATCGGGTTAACGGCAGGCATCAGTGTTTCCCATTCATAACCTTTGCCCCATATTAAGCCTTTAACGGTCACAGACAAACCGGCACCATTTTGCAGCAGGAAGTGAAGCATATCAATTGAGCTATTGCCGTTTTGATTTACGGTATGAAATATCGGTGTATGCCCGCCAAAACCGTATTCGTCAAGGGCAGCTTTGGCATTAACATCGGCCCCGTGTTGCAGCAGTACTTCGGCGCAGGCCAGGCTATTGTATTCGGCACAAAAATGCATCAGGGTACCGCCGGTTAGCGGCGTGTAAGCGTTATTATATACAGTATATACTCTGTCAACTATTTTCGAATCAATATCTATACACCCTTTCAACTTTTCGGCATCATGTGCCAAAACAGCCAGCAAAGCATTATCCTTATACTCCAGCCCGGCATCAATAAATGCCCGTACACAATCCTTAAATTTGGGGCTGCGGTAATACATCTCGACCATGGTGGTAAAAAGCGGCACACCATCATGAACCTCATTAGGATCTCCCCCATCGTTAAAGTATTGCTTAATCCCTTCAACGGAATGCACTTCGATGGCGTAAAGGATTTGATTGTAATCGGGCATGGTAATTACCTGTATTATTAATATCAAACTTACAAAGTTTTCTAAAGGTAAGTTTCCTTCTTTAATAATCTTCATCAAAACAAACCTGCTGGCACCACTGTCTTTACAATGGCTTTTTGTATTTTTACCGCTCAATTTAATTATGGAAAACAAACCCATAGCCCGCAAACTTCGTTTACTATCGCAACTCATGGAATTGCATGAGGTTAACCCGTTTAAAATTAAGTCGATAGCTAATGCCGCTTTTAAGGTTGATAAGCTGCCGTTCCCTATAGCCGGTAAAACCCTGGCCGAACTGGAAAAGGTTGATGGTATTGGCAAAAGCATAGCAGGCAAAATCATCGAGCTTTTTGAAACCGGCACCATGTCCGAAATGGAAGAAATGCTTGCCCAAACCCCCGAGGGCGTGGTAGAGATGATGCATATTAAAGGTATTGGCCCAAAAAAAGTTGCTATTATATGGAAGGAACTGGGGATTGAAAACACCGGCGAGCTATTTTACGCCTGTAATGAAAACCGCCTGATTGAGGCCAAAGGCTTCGGGCTAAAAACACAGGAGGAGATTCGTAAAGCCATTGAGTTCAGGATGGCCAGTAACGGCAAATTCCTGTTTGCCCAGGTAGAAAAAGAAGCAAATGAGCTGATGGATACAGTAAAATCTGTTTTCCCCGGCGCCCTAAAGCATTTCGCCGGTGAGTTCAGGAGGTTAAATGATATCATTACCGAAATTGTGATTGTGATTGGCAGCATAGACCAGCAAATTGCTTACGATGCTTTTTTAGCATCGGATATTATACAAAATGTAGCTCAGAATGAAAACCATATTTCGGGCGAATTGAATAACGGCTTGCTGGTTGATATTGTTTGTGTAGAGAAGGGTAACTATTATTTAGAGTTATTTAAAAATACCGGTACCGACGATCATGTGCAGGCAGTTTTAGAGCGGATTAATACGCCGCTTCAACAGCCGGAATCTGAAGAATTAATATACACTAAAGCGGGCCTGGCCTGGATGCAGCCCGAACTGCGCGAAGGCACCACGTTTATTGAAAAGGCCGAAACAAACACCCTGCCAACACTTATAAACTGGCACGATTTAAAAGGCAGTCTGCACAACCACAGTACCTGGAGCGATGGCGTTAACACGGTTGAAGAAATGGCACTATACTGCCGCGATACCCTGAAACTGGAGTACCTGGGTATGTGCGACCACAGCAAGAGCGCCTTTTATGCCAAAGGCCTAACCATTGAACGTGTACTGCAGCAACAGGAGGAGATTGACCACCTGAACAAAAAGCTGGATGGCTTCCATATATTCAAAGGTATTGAATCGGATATTTTATATGATGGCTCACTGGATTACCCGGACGAGATATTGAAAAAGTTCGATTTCATCGTGGCATCGGTACACTCCATATTAAAAATGGATGAGGCCAAAGCCACATCAAGACTGATAACCGCCATTGAAAACCCATACACCACCATACTTGGCCACCCTACGGGCAGGCTGCTGCTAAGCCGTAAGGGTTATCCTATTAATTATAAAAAGATAATTGACGCCTGCGCCGCCAACAACGTGGTAATTGAAATAAACGCCAACCCGCTAAGGCTTGATCTTGACTGGCGCTGGCACCAATACGCCCTTAACAAAGGTGTAATGCTATCCATAAACCCCGATGCCCACCGCTTAGAAGGCCACCTGGATATGCATTATGGCATTTTAGCAGCCCGTAAAGGCGGCCTGTATAAGGAAATGTGCTTAAACGCGTTATCGTTACCAGATATTACAAAGGCCTTTGATAAGAAGAGAGGTGAAAGGTAAAAGGAGGAAGGTGAAAGGCGAAAGGCAAAAGGCCGATGGCCAATTGACAGCGAAGCGAATGACTAATGACAGCGCAGCGAATGACCAATGACAGCGCAGCGAAACGACCAATGACAGCGCAGTGAAATGACCAATGACTGCGCAGCGAATGACCAATGACAGCGCAGCGAAATGACCAATGAACTAATGAACCAGTGAACTAATGAACCAACTAAAAGATAAAGTACACGCTATACAATCGTCAGGTGTAAAGCCCAAAATACTGGTTATAGGCGATTTGATGGTTGACCATTATATAATAGGTGGCGCCACAAGGCTTTCGCCCGAGGCGCCGGTGCCCATAGTGAATGTAAAAAAAGAAACATATACGCTTGGTGGCGCCGGTAACGTGGTGCAAAACCTGGTATCCCTTGGCGCAAGTGTTACCGTAGCCGGTGTAATTGGCGATGATGATGCCGCAACCCGGGTATTTGACATACTGGCAAGCGAAGGCGTAGAAACACATACTATTATCAAAGATAATAACCGCCCCACTACGGTTAAAACCAGGGTATTGGCGGGCAGTCACCAATTGGTAAGGGTGGATAGGGAAGTTACAGACACCGTTTCAATAGCGATTGAAGATGAGCTGATTGACAAATTAGGCGATTATATTGAACAGGCGGATATGGTGATATTATCTGATTACAACAAAGGTCTTTTTTCGCCATCCTTAACTCAAAGGGTTATTATCGAGGCTACCAAGCACGGTAAAAAAGTGATAATTGACCCCAAGGGGCTCAATTACGAAAAGTATAAAGGTGCGTTTATCATTAAACCTAACCGTAAAGAACTGGCCGAAGCGGCCAAAGTGGAAAAAATAAATTCGATAGAAAGTCTGCAGGAAGCGTCAAAAGTTATTTTTGGGCAAACGGGCACTGAATATATTGTGGTTACGCTATCCGAAGAAGGTATGGTAATACTGAGCGAGCTGTCGTACAAATCCTTACCGGTAAAAGCTACCGAAGTATTTGACGTAACCGGTGCGGGCGATACGGTTTTGGCAACAATAGCTTATTTTATAGCTTCGGGATTGTCTGTTGAAGAATCGTGTGAACTGGCCAACCACGCTGCCGCTATTGTAATACGTCATGTAGGCAGCGCAACCACAACTATCGATGAGATAATTAAGGATATAGACAGGAGCTGAAAGCCGGAGGCCCAAAGCAGAAAGCTTTTTTAGCACAAGAAAAGAGTATCTCAAACTGACAACACAAAATTCAAAACTATAACATGGTTTTAAAAGAACTTATAGATCATCAGCATACCATACAGTTGGTAATTGATACACTGCAAGGTGATATTGAAATAGCCTGCGAGATGATGACCACTACTTTAAAAAACGGCAACAAGGTTTTGTTTGCCGGCAATGGCGGCAGCGCGGCAGATGCGCAGCATCTTGCAGCAGAATTAACCGGACGGTTTGTAAAAGAGCGCACAGCCTTTCCGGGGATTGCTTTAACCGTAGATACTTCGGCGATAACTGCTATTGCCAATGATTACCATTACGATAGGGTATTTGCACGCCAGGTTGAGGCATTTGCTAAACCGGGCGACCTGTTTATCGGCATATCTACCAGCGGCAATAGCCAGGGAATTTTAAATGCCTTTGAAACTGCTGCTCAATACGGCTGCAAAACTTTAGGATTATCCGGCCGGGACGGTGGTAAAATGAACGGCATTTGCGATTTAAACATTGTAATACCATCAAACACCACCGCCCGCATCCAGGAAATGCATATCCTGATAGGCCATATTATGTGCCAGGCGGTTGATAATATGTTTGATTAAAAATCGTAGGTACGCCTATTTGAGCCTCCCGCCAAAAAAATTAAGATGATGAGAATCGACCTCGAAAAAACACTTACCGGAAAGATCAACGATCTGCCCACGCTTAAAAGCCTGGTGCAGAGCTGGCAAAGCGAAGGAAAAAAGGTGGTATTTACCAATGGTGTGTTTGATTTACTGCACATAGGCCACATCACCTACCTGGCCAAAGCTGCCGAACTGGGCGATAAGCTGATCATCGGGCTTAATGCTGATAGTTCTGTAAGGCGCATTAAGGGCGAAAGCAGGCCGGTTAACGACCAGAACAGCCGCGCGGCAATATTAGCAGCTCTGTTTTTTGTAGATGCCATAGTAGTTTTTGAAGAAGATACCCCGCTCAATTTAATCAGTACGCTCCTGCCCGATTACCTGGTAAAAGGTGCAGATTACTCGGTAGAAAACATTGTAGGCGCTAAAGAGGTAATAGCCAATGGCGGCGAGGTTAAAACCATTAATTTTGTGGAGGGCTATTCCTCAACCTCGATAATTAATAAAATCAGGAACCAAATTTCCTGATACCGCAGCGATATGAAGATACTGGTGATCCGCTTTAGCTCGATGGGTGATATTATATATACCACACCCGTTGTACGTTGCATCAAAAAGCAGGTGCCCAATGCCGAAGTTCATTTTTTAACCAAGCCGGCGTTTAAGTATATTTATGACAATAATCCTTATGTTGATAAACTACTGCTGCTAAAACCATCGCTATCAGATACCATCAACGAGATTAAGGCCGAAAAATACGATCACATTGTGGATTTGCACAACAACCTGCGCACCACTATTATTAAGTTGCGCACGGGTATAAAAGCCACAACCTACAAAAAGCAACCTATAAGGAAATGGCTCAGCCTAAAGTTCAAACTAAAGCTGATAGCCCCTACCCACCTGGTTGACAGGTACCTGGAAGCAACCAAGGCTTTAGGCGTTATTAACGATGGCCGGCCAATTGACTACTACATTAAAGCTGAGCATCAGTTAAGCAAATTATTACCCGCATCGCATCAAAACGGCTATATCGCCTTCGTTATTGGGGCAACGCATTTCACCAAACGGATGCCGAATGAAAAAATCATCAGTATATGCAGCCAGCTTAAATTGCCGGTTGTACTATTGGGCGGCAACGATGTTAAAACCAATGGCGATATTGTTGCCTCCGCCATCGGCGCAAATATTTATAATGCCTGTGGGGTAACCTCGCTGGATGAATCGGTTTACCTGGTATCCCAAGCCCAAAGTATTATAGGTTTTGATACCGGCCTTACCCACATTGCCGAAGCTTTCAATAAACCTATCGTATCTGTTTGGGGCGGCACCGTACCCGAGCTACTGGGCGTACAGCCCTATATGGTTAAAGATGTGCTTATAGCGGGCATCGACCTGGATTGCCGCCCATGCTCAAAATTTGGGTTGGAGAAATGCCCGCTCGGGCATTTTAAATGCATGAATGATATGCCTGAAGGTGATATTATCAGTTTTGTAAACAGGTAAACTTTATTATCAGTGGCTGTAATATCACTGGTTGATATTACGTAAGGTTTAAATATTATCTATTATTTAAAACCTTATCCATGAAAAAGATACTCCTCTCACTATTATTATCTGTTTTATCGCTGAGCGCCATTGCGCAAAACCTTGAAGTTGGGGTCAAGGGTGGCGTTAACTTTGTGAAAACAAACATACCATCGCAATATAAAGATGACCCGCTTGTTTCAGGTAAAACGCTAACTACTTTTTCGGTTGCTGCATTTATGGACTTTAAATTTGGCAATTTTTCATACCAGCCTGCGGTAAGTTTTACCGGAAAAGGCAGGCAGGTGTTTTATAAAGGACAAGAGGCCGACGGTATTGATGTTACCGAAAAAAACAATTTATATTATTTACAGGTACCCATGAATATAATTTATCGCTTACCTATTACAATGGGGAATTTGTATGCAGGAGCTGGCCCTTATGTAGCAGTGGGTTTATCAGGCAAAACAAAATATATAACCTCCGCTACTACCGAAACTCATGATATTAAGTTTGGCAACAACGAAGCAGATATCAAACCGACCGACTTTGGCGCGGATATAATAGCTGGCCTTAAATTAAAAAATGGCTTGTTAATAGGATTAAACTATGATTTGGGACTAACAAATATCTCCAACAACAAAGGAGACAACATAAAAAACCGCGTTTTGGGAGTTTCCGCAGGCTTCGTATTTTAATAGTTGAATGAGAATACAAAAGAAAAGCCACCATTAACGCCGCTTTTTTTATTTGGTATTATTTATACATTTGTTTTAACCTGTAAACCATTTGCTGCTACATGAAGAAAACTTTCCTTGCCTTACTTTTATCTTGCCCGTCGTTAGCCGCCTTCGCGCAACTGCCTGCTATCGGTATCAAAGGCGGTGTAAATTTTGCAACTATACAGGCGTCGGGCACGCAGACTAATGTAATTGCCGGCACAAATACTATAGCTAACAGCGGCTCTGTAACATCTTTTAATTTCGGCATTTTTGTTGATGTTAAACTCGGCCATTTCTCATTGCAACCAGCCGTTAATTTTACCGGCAAAGGCGGCACATTCAATGGCTTTACCGGTACCTTCCCCAACGGATCAAAAAGCGAAGTGGATACCAAATATAATTTGTATTATATACAGGTCCCGGTAAACCTTGTGTACCACGTACCGTTTGTGGCAGGTGATTTTTACCTGGGTGCTGGCCCCTTTGTAAGCATGGGGGTTTATGGCAAAAAGAAACAATCGGCCGACAATGATAACAATGGGACACATACCATCATATCATCAAGCGATAAAATCACATTTGGCGATAACGGCGATATCCGGTCGGACGAGTATGGCGCAGGTGCTATTGCAGGTGTTAAACTTAAAAGCGGCCTGCTCCTTAATTTAAATTACGACCTTGGCTTATCAAACATAGCGCCCGATAATTTAGCTTATAAACTTAAATCGCGTGTTTTTGGCGCTTCCGTGGGCTTTGTTTTTTAAGCCTTTTGGCCAAAAAATATCAAACAAAAGGTTGCGTTATTACTTTAATAAACTAAACATAAAATACCCGGTAAATCCGTTTTGTCATGAAAAAACTGCTGCTCATCCGCCATGCCAAAGCCACACACGAAAGTGGCTACGTTGATTTTGAACGACCATTAAAGCAGGCGGGGAAGGAGGATGCCATGCTGATGGCATCAATACTGAAAGGGCAATCCATTATACCGCAAATAATAGTAACCAGCCCGGCCCTGCGCACGCAAACCACAGCCGATATTTTTACCGCACAACTGCAACTACCCAATGCCGGCACAGATAAAAGGATTTACGAAGCCAACGAATATACTTGGGTAAAAGTGATTAACGGCCTGCCAAACGAGTACGATTTTATTGGCGTTGTAGGCCATAACCCCGGCATTAGCCAGGTGTTATATTACCTTACCGGCCAGTACCGCGATTTGCCAACCTGCGCCGTCGCCCTCATCACTTTTGATAACGACACCTGGGAATCCATCAGCGGCGAAGACGGACATCTTACTTTTTTTGATTCGCCGAAAGGGTGAGGAAAGGTTTTACGTTGTAAGTTGTACGTTGATTTGCGCAATTAAAAAACGTATAACATAAAACAACAACATTAAACGTCCTACGTGTAACATAAACGTACAACGTCAAACGTCCTACCTATAACATAAAACGTACAACGTCTCACGTACAACGTCAGTTCACCCTATAAGTTTTCCCCGGCAAACTGCGGATGTAGCCCTGCATTTCCATATTGAGCAGGTTCATGGCCAGCGAACTCATGGGCATGTTGGCTTTTATGGTAAGTTCATCAATAGCCAAGGGGGCTTTATGTTGTTGTAAAATATCAAATATCAGGCTTTCGTCTTTAGTTAAATCCAGCGGCAGCATAAACTGATCGGTGGGTTTCAGGTTTTCATCTTTTTCCCAGCCGAGGCTAAAGGCCAGGTCGGCCATGCAGGTAAGCAGCGCGGCTTTATTGTTGCGGATCAGGAAGTTACATCCCTCGGAATATATATCATCCAGCCTGCCGGGGAATGCGAATACATCCCGGTTGTAGGAGTTGGCAATTTCGGCGGTTATGAGTGCGCCGCCTTTAAGGCCTGCTTCAATCACTACCGTAGCATCGGCCATGCCGGCAACAATCCGGTTTCGCTGGGGGAAGTTTTCCCTGTCGGGGATGGTGCCGGATGGGTATTCGGTAAGCAGGCCGCCGTTTTCGAGCATTTTTTCGGCAGTTACCCGGTTTTGGCTGGGGTACATCCTGTCGAGGCCATGCCCCAATACCCCTACCGTGGGCACATTCAGCCTCAGGCATTCTTTATGGGCGGCAACATCAATACCTAGGGCAAGGCCGCTTGCTATCAAAACATTGTATTGTTGTAGCTCTTCTATCAGTTGCCTGCATAATTGTTTGCCGTAATCGGTAGCGTTACGGGTGCCTACTATACTAATCACTTTAGGCATATTAAGTTCCATTTTTCCCTTACTGTATAACAGTATGGGTGAATCGGCACAGTTTTTTAACCGCTTTGGATACCGCGCGTCGGTATAAAATATCAGTTCGATACCATGTTTACCGGCAAATTCCAATTCCTTTTCGGCCAGGCGTAAGGCTTCGTCAAAATCCCATTGACTTGCACGTTTCTCGCCGATGCCTGGTATGGTAGCCATTTTGGAGGGCGATGTTTTAAAAACCTGCTCGGCACTGCCCAAATAAGCCATCAATGATTTGGCCGCAACCGGGCCTAAGTTTTTAACAAATGATAAAGCGGCGCCGTGCAAGGTGGTCATTTATATGTGCAGATTAAGTATAGATGTGCAAATTTCAGATGTGCAGATATGCAAATTAAAACCCGCTATCAATACCACGAATATACAAATCCTAAAAATATTAGCAAATATATTTTAGAGTGGATGTGCAGATTTTAAATTTCAGATGTGCAGATGAATGAAATATCTGAAATCTGCACATCTGCATATCTATTCTCCCCCTCATCTGCACATCTGAAATCTGCACATCTGCATATCTATTCTCCCCCTCATTTGCACATCTGAAATCTGCACATCTGCACATCTACTCCCCTCATCTGAAATCTATTTTTAAAAAACTACAAAAATAGTTTGCAAACTATAAAAATAGTTTTACCTTTATCTAACTATAAAAATAGTTTGCTATGAACGTTAAAGAACTCACCAAAGCCGAAGAGCAGATAATGCAGATCCTGTGGCAATTAAAGGAAGCCATTGTAAAAGATATTATTGAGCAAATGCCCGATCCTAAACCAGCCTACAATACGGTATCAACCGTGGTGCGGGTATTGGAAGGTAAAGGTTTTATCGACCATAAAGCCTATGGCAACTCGCATGTTTACTTCCCGCTTATCAGCGATGACCAGTACAAAAAATTCACGTTTGATAAAATGATGAAAAACTACTTCAGCAATTCGTACCAAAGCCTGGTATCGTTTATTGTTGATGAGAAGAAGATCAGCGTAAAAGAACTGGACGAATTAACCTCACTGATTGATAACCTCAAAAGCAAAAAACAATCATGAACTGGCTGCATTACCTATTGGAGGCAAACATATACCTGAGTGTATTTTATGCCGTTTACTGCCTTTTTTTTAATAAGGAAACCTATTATACCCTTAACCGGGTGTACCTGTTGCTAAGCAGCATCCTGGCATTTGTTCTACCTGTTATACAGGTAGGGGCATTAAAACCCGCCAACGGGTATGCACAGCAAACCTACGTAACTATAGCGCTCTCGCCTTCAAACGTTACTGATTCGCAGGTGGCAAGTTATAAGCCGACGGTAAGCAGCCTTACTTTGCAGGATGTTATATGGTATGTGTACCTGGCAGGCATTGTGGTGCTTTCTGTGATATTGATTATCAAAATAGTACGCCTGGCAAAAATGACGGCCAATGCTAAAACAATGGTTAATCGCGATTATAAACTCATCGGCATTAACGATTCAAATGCGGCATTTTCCTTTTTCAACTACCTTTTTATCGGCACAAAAACCGCAGAGAGCGAGCTCATTATTCAGCACGAACTGGTGCACATTCGGCAAAAGCACTCCGTTGACATAATTTTTATCGAACTCCTGAGGATCATCAACTGGTTTAACCCCATCATTTATCTGATGCAGTTGAGCCTTAAAACAGTTCACGAATACATTGCCGACGAACAAACCGCGGCCAGGGGCACCGATGCCCTCACCTACTCGTCCTTCCTGGTTGATAATGCCTACGGCCTTAACGGCTCGTCTGTCACGCATTCATTTTTCAATTATAATCTACTTAAAAAGAGAATCATTATGTTAAACCAAAAACGTTCGGGCAATTTAGCAAGGCTGAAGTACCTGGTGGCTGTTCCTGTTTGTGCCGGGATGCTTTGTGCATCAACCCTGGCCTTCAGCAAAAATTATGCGCTGGTCGACCTTGCGCCAAAGCCCAACCCGGCATCACCAATTGCTTTGACCGATAGCGTAGCAAAGGTAAAGCCGCCACAAAACAATGCGCAATTACCGCCCCCGCCGCCACCTCCTCCAGTAGCCGTTAAAGACAGCTATGTCGAACTTTTTAATTATTTAAATAAGGTTATTACCTATCCAAAAAGCGAGTTAAAAACAAACCAGAGCGGCCTTGTTGCCGTTAGCTTTGATGTTAAAGATAAAGGCAAAATTGCAAACATCAACATTACTAAAAGCGCGGCCGCAGCATTTAACCGGGAAGTTTTACAAGCGCTAAAATCATACGAAGGCTCCGTTAACGAAACCCCGGGCAAGCACAAAATGATAATTTATTTTTGTACCGATTACTACAAATTCATAAAAACGCCGGATGCCGCCGAACTAAAAGCACCGGGTTACGATTTCAGCCTGATGTTTTTTAAAAACAATAAGTACCCGGTGATGCGCCCCTATAAAACCAATAAAGAAGCCACAAATATCCCCGCCACAACGGTTGATATTAACGACGCAACCAAACTTACGCCGCCACCGCCGCCTACTCCGCCGGTTAGCATGCAGGCCGATACACCAGGTAACACAGCTAACCATGTTTTGGTTAAATACCTGGCAAAGCATGTACGATATCCTACCATTGACCACGACAAGCATATAGGCGGCAGGGTAATTGCAGCCTTTAATGTGGTTGATGGCAAAATCACCGATCCTGAAATTGTACGGGGTGTAGAACCCGTGATGGACGGGGAGCTTTTACGTGCTATTAAAGCATATAACGGTACACTTGACTTAAAAAACGGGCGTTATTCAATCCCTTTGTCATTTCAGGTAATTAATTCCAAAAACAACCAGGTGGTTTCCCATTTACCAGAGGCGAATGCCGCTGATAAGCCTGTTAAACAATCAAACAGCTTTTCAACTGCGGTTAGTTTAGATGAAGTTGTAGTAGTGACTTTTACAAACGATTAAAACCATAGTCCGATTTTTAAATATTCATCAATAAAACCAAACAACGATGAACTGGCTGCATTATCTCCTGGAGGCAAATATATACCTGGCTGTATTTTATGGCGGCTACTGCTTGTTCCTGAACAAGGAGACCCATTACACGCTTAACCGAATATATCTGTTGTTAAGCTGTATCCTCTCGTTTATTCTCCCTGTTATACAGGTAGGCGCTTTAAAGCCGGCAGAAAAGATCTTGGAGATTACCGCAGTAAACCATGCTGCCCCTGCCCAAGCTATACTAAGCACTGAGCCGACCGGCGTGCTGCCCGATATAACTCATCATCTTAACCGGCCCGACGTTTTATGGTGTGTTTATATTACTGGCACAGTAGTAATGATGATATTACTGGCTATCAAACTATTTAGGGTGTTAAGCCTGACCACATCAACTGAAACATTGCTTGATAATGGGTACAAAGTAATAGAAATCGAAGGTTCAAATACCGCTTTTTCCTTCTTCAATTACCTTTTTATCGGCACAAAGATTAGGGGCAACAAAACTATTATCGGACATGAGCTGGTACACATCAGGCAAAGACACTCGTTGGATATCATTTTCCTGGAAGTACTGAAAATCATCAACTGGTTTAGCCCGCTCATTTATTTAATTCAAATAAGTATCAGAACTGTTCATGAATACATTGCCGACGAGCAAACTGCCACCCAGGAAGGTGATGCTATCACCTACTCCGCCTTCCTGGTTAATAATGCTTACGGCCTTAGCGGGCCGACCGTTACTCATTCATTTTTCAACTATAATTTATTAAAAAAGAGGATAATGATGTTAAACAAAAAACGTTCAGGAAAATTAACAAGGCTAAAATACCTGGTAGCACTACCGGTTTGTGCGGGATTACTTTGCGCATCAACATTGGCGTTCAGTAAAAATTATGCCTGGATAAAAATACTTCCCGATGTTAAAGATGTAGCAGCAAGCAATGTGTCGAATATCGGAAAAATGGTTAACGATTATTTAGATAAAAACCTGCGGTATCCTGAAAACGCCCTAACCCGTAATCTGCCTGGTAATATCACCTGCTTAATTAAAATAGACAACAGCCATCACATTAACGCTGTTAAAATTACCGAAAGCACCAGCCCGGAGTTTTACCAACAGGTATTTAAGTGCTTAAATAGCTATAAAAAAAGCCTTCCGGGCAAGGCGGGAACTTATGCTTTATACATTCAGTTTGTTGTACAGGGACCAAAAACGTTTTATGCGGTTGAAGGAAAACAGAAGATAGAACCATACCCCTGCATAGTGAACACTACTCGACTTGGCTATTCGACAACACTCAAAGCTGGCAAGCAAAACCTGGTGCTATAATATTAAAACCACAACCCAATGACCTGGCTGCATTATCTCCTGGAAGCAAATATTTACCTGGCTGTATTTTATGGCGGCTACTGCCTGTTTTTAAATCGCGAAACGCATTATAACCTTAACCGGGTATACTTATTGCTGAGTTGTGTGCTATCGTTCGTACTGCCTGTCATCCAGATAGGTGCTTTAAAACCAACGGAAAAGGTTCAGGAAATTACCTTGGTAAGCTCCCCTACTAATTCGGCCACAGTGCCGCCAGATGCAGCTGATTACATCACCTGGGACAATGCCTTATGGGCTGTTTATATTGTTGGGATATCGGTGTTGGCTTTACTACTGGTTATCAAATTGTTTAAACTGGTAAACCTAACCACATCAGGTAAAAGGCTTATTGATAATAAATACAAGCTGGTAGATATTGAAGATGCTGATACGGCCTTTTCATTTTTTAACTACCTTTTTATCGGCACAAAAACCAGCGCCAGCGACATTATTATCCGGCACGAGCTGGTACACATCCGCCAAAAACACTCGTTTGATATTGTTTTTATTGAAGTTATTAAAATTATCAATTGGTTTAACCCTGTCATTTACCTGTTGCAGATAAGCCTCAAAACGGTACACGAGTATATAGCCGATGAGCAAACCGCGGCGTATGAAACAGATGCACTTGCCTACTCGTCGTTCCTGGTGAACAATGCTTACGGGCTCAATGGCTCGTCAATCACGCATTCATTTTTCAATTATAATTTGTTAAAAAAGAGGATCATTATGTTAAATCAACAACGTTCGGGCAATTTAGCAAGGCTAAAGTACCTGGTGGCCGTACCCATATGTGCGGGGATGCTTTGCGCATCAACATTAGCGTTCAGTAAAAATTATGCATTTATTGACCTGGTGCCTAAAACCGCGAAGTCAACCCTTACATCGGCTAAAACAGCCACAGCCGATACATCTAACCGCAAGATGAGAACAAGGGCCACTACATCAAAAGGCTATGCATATGATGAAACCGGCTACCTTATTAACAACAAAACCGATTTCAGGGTAATTATTACCGATAAAAACGGTGATCAAAAGGAGTTTTACAAAAGCAAGGCAAAACCGGCAGAGCTGGCCATGCTGAAGGAAAAATATGGTTATTCGTTTCCTAAAATGATGATCTATCCTAAACTTCCACCGCCGCCGCCTATGCCGGCCGGCGCACAACCAGACATGGACAAAATGCCACCACCGCCACCACCCGCACCACCCAAACATGGCGCCAAAAACCTGCGTCTTGCGCCACCACCACCGCCAACGCCACCGGCTGAAGGAGCTGATGTGAACAGGACGCCACCGCCTCCCCCGCCTGCGCCTCCGGTTATGTCAAGAGATATCAACAAAATGCCGCCACCACCACCGGTACCGCCCGTTGGATCAGAAGATATAAACAGAATGCCACCACCGCCGCCAGTACCGCCCGTTAGCTCAAAAGATATGGTTGAAATGCCTGCAGTATCGGAGCCAGGCATCGCGCCGATAGCTCCAAAACCTGCTAAAATTTTAAAGTTGAAACCGGTATCGGCAACCCTCTATCCAAAAGTTACAGGGTTAAAACCTATTAAATTGAAGTTAAAACCGATATCGGCAACCCTCTATCCAAAACCAGCTCCAGCTGTATCCCCCGCTGAGGCTACACCAGAGGTAAATTAGCCATCAAGAAACAAACTAATTACCCTCAAACCCAATGGGGCAAAAATTGCTGAACGGTAAAACCCGCTTCGGCATTTTTCTGTGTAAAGCCGCTTTCATGTTTTGTTACTATAAACCCTATCAAATTACCCTATATTAGAATAGAATTCAGGTTACACGGCAAAAAATTCGCGTTAAAACGCATTTAAAACATAATCAAGAAAATGGATTGGCGATATAATACGATTTGGTTTGAGCAAATAAAAACGGGCAATTACCTTAACCAGGATGTAAAGGAAAAGCCAATAATAGATGATAATTTTACACAGGTCGAATATGCCATTCTTTGGCATTTGAAACATAAGGCAAATTTATTTGAAAATCTGCCCGCTTCTGATAATCTATTGTATTTGCAACTCAATTGGGCAAACCTAAAAGACTTTCAGGGTATCGCAAAATTTGATAATCTAAAACGACTGGAACTGCACTATTGCACTAAACTCGAAAACGATTTAGGATTATCTCAATTCAAAAGAAACCTGCAATACCTTCATATCAATCAATCGAAGAAGCTTCGCTTCGGTGATGATTTATTAAGTTTAAGCAATCTGAGAGTTCTTTGCCTGAATAATTGCGGCTCAATTGACAATCTTTCATTTCTGAAATTTTTTCCTAACCTGATCGACTTTAGATTTGTTGACACCAATATTCTTGACGGTGATTTAAAACCAATAATTGAACATCCTTCTATAAAAACCGTTGGATTCCTTAATAAGCGGCATTATAATCTCAAGGACGATCAATTAAAAAATGAATTGCGATTAAAGGCTAATATGGAGTACCGGCACTTCGCATATAAAGGACAATACCTGACATCCAGATACGATTATTAGCAGGTAGCAAGTTCATACCCACCTCTGTTAGAAGTACCCGCTGTTCGAAGTCTCCGACTCGAACCACTATGCCTGTAGTCTCTGACTACAGGATGCCAAAACAAACAATCGACATCACAATACCATCAATACCCGCGTACCCCGCCCTTTACATCTGCTTAAATAATAATTAAATAAAATAAACACTTACCAATTAAACTTGTTAAATTTGATATACTACTCAGTTGATATACAGTGCCTACATACCGATTGGGTATATCATTTAAATTTAATCATCATGAAAAAGTTTGGAATTATTGTAGCCATTTTGGGTATTGCACTGTTTGTTGTCAGCAACTTTTTTTACAAAAAAACATCCAATGCCGTAGATAGCGGCGGCAGCAAAGAAATTGTCACCGGCCCCAATGGCAGCTGGACATTTAAACTACCGGTATTTGCCGGCGGCGCGCTATTTGTAATTGGCCTGGTATTCTTCGCCGCATCGCGAACCGATAACCAACACCACGATCACTTGATTTGAGTAGAATCAAGAGTTAAGAGTCAAGAATTAAGACTTTTAAACAAGCTGGCAATCTGCGCCCGCCAGTCAATTTTTGACTTTTCACTTCTGACCTAAGTATCCGTTTCCCGCACCGGGAGAAGCGTGAGCCGCGCTTTGCGCTAAGATCCTGCGAACTCGGGTTAAACTGGTTGAAGCCCCTGGCTTCGGTTCAGCTGAAAGCTGAAACCATTTTAGCCACGGGTTAAAACCCCGCGGCAGTCAGGTTAAATTGAAATTTTGACTTTTGAATTTTTACTTTTGACTTTAAAACTTGCCCTTCACATAAATTACCTGTTTAGTTTCAAAAAACTCTTCGGTAAAATAATCTTTAAGGTAATATTGCTGCACTTTAAGGCCCGATTCTTTGATCTCCTGGTCAAGGTCGCCGCCTTTTAAATACAGGATGCCGTTGGCCAGCTTATTGCCCGATTGCTTTTTGAATTTGGTGCGTACCCAGGGATAAAAATCTTTTAGTTGGGTTACCGCGCGCGATACTACAAAGTCAAAATTCTCGTCAATTTCTTCGGCACGGGCATGGGTAGCCTTTACGTTGGTAAGGCCCAGGGCTTTGGAGACTTCCTGAACAACCTTTATTTTTTTGCCGATAGAATCAACCAAATGGAAAGAAGTTTGGGGGAATAATATAGCCAGCGGAATGCCCGGAAAACCGCCGCCTGTGCCTACGTCAAGCACACTTTCTCCGGGTAAAAAAGGCATTATTTTGGCAATACCCATGGAGTGCAATACATGGCGCTCGTATAACAAATCAATATCCTTGCGGGATATTACGTTAATCTGGCTGTTCCACGTGTTATATAATTGGGGCAGCTGTTCTATTTGGCTACGCTGCTGTACAGTTAACTCGGGGAAATATTTAAAAACGATATCAGATGTCATCCCTGTTAAAGCGGTTGATGATGTTACCAAGCAGGTACCTGGCCCTAAACAATTGTGCCTTTACCGTACCTAATGGCAAATCCAGCTGTTGTGCAATTTCCTCGTACGATAGCTCATCAAAATAACGCAATGTGATGAGGTTACGGTAACGCGGCGGCAGGCTTTCAATCAGCAATTTAAGCTCCTGCGTTTGCTGTTTTTTAATGGATGTTTCTTCCGGGTTTAATACATCGGCTTTAATTTGCAATGGCTTTTCGTCGCCATCTTCATCCGTCATCCCGTGGATAGATTGGGTATTGAGTTTCTTTTTGCGGATAAAATCAATACAATTATTGGTTGCCACCCTAAAAAGCCAGGTACTGAAGGCATAGTCGGGCTGGTATTTTTCCAGTTTTTCAAATGCCTTGGCAAAGGTTTCCACGGTAAGGTCCATAGCGTCCTCTTTATTGTTCACCATTTTAAGCACCATAAAATAAATGGAGTCTTTATAACGGTGCATCAGGTCGGCATAGGCTTTCTGGTCGCCCGTGCGGGCCCTCACTACCAGGTGAAAATCATTCTTGGCGTTCTCGGTAAAATTTGCGTTTATTTCCATTGGGTGGTTTTTAAAAGTAGCCCAACTAATCCAAATCCAATTAAATACATATAATATATGATATCAAAAAATGGTAAATACCAAATCAGATCTTTGCCATCCAGCTTCTTGAAAACCTTATTATAGATTAATAATTGGATAATCAGTCTAAAGAGCAACAAACCTAATGCCAATAACGGTTCGAATTTACAAACCAGGCATAGTATAAGCAGCATGTAAAACAAAAAACCGCTAACAGCATCAAAAATAAGCATTTTACGGTGCTTTGCCTTATAAAGTTTCCCTACACCCGCATGCCTTTTCTTTTGCCTGAACCATGATGGCAGGGTTGATTTTGCCGCAGTATAAACAAAAGATTCGGGATGTATTTCAATGGCTGTATTATCAGGAGTGGTATGCTGGTTTACAAACAAATCGTCATCGCCCGATATTACATGCATATGTGATGCAAAGCCCTTGGCGCTAAAAAACAATGTTTTGGTATAGGCCAGGTTGCGCCCAACACCCATATAAGCATCGCCGTTTAATGCACATGACAGGTAGTTTGTAGCAGCCTTTACCGATTCGAACCGGGTAAACCAGTTTAAAAAGCCCCGGGTTTTGTAATAAGGCGAGTAGCCTAAAACTATTTGCGCCCCGCTGCCAAAGTTGGCTATCATACGGGTTATCCAATTTGCCGATACAGGTTTACAATCGGCATCGGTAAATAAAAGGTATTCGTTTTTTGAAGCTTTTATCCCCAATGTAAGCGCGAATTTTTTCCCGGTTTTAAAGCGGTCGTGCTCGGTTATGGTAACCACTTTAAGGTTAGGATAACGGCGCTGCATATCCTCCAAAACCTCATCTGATGTATCGTACGAGCAATCGTTTATCACCACAACTTCAAAATCGGGATAGTTTTGTTCCAGTATCGACGGCAGGTTTTCCTGCAGGTTTTGCGCCTCGTTACGGGCAGCAATAATTACAGAAACAGGTATTAAAACAGTTGGTAACTCATGATGGGGCTTGTAACCGGCAAGGCTAATGTGATTGCTTACCAGGTAGTACAGCTGAAAAATAAAACAGAGCTGAAAAAGTAGAAAAAGTACGATTTGTATATAAGTTTCCAATGAACAAAAATAATCAGGCAAAGTTGTTAAAATTACACGAATTATGGCGTTTTAAATGGTTGTTTTTTGTGTATTGGGGTTGATAGTGTTGCGGTATTTTTCCACACTATTGGCATAGAAAGAATTTGTGTGGATAAGTAGTACCCTGATCTGTCATCTGGTTTATATACCCTTTACTTTGCCCGGCGCCGGCCATCTTCATTTTGGGCCGAATAACGAATAAACTTTTATATTTGGCTATGCCTAACAATAGCCCACCCATTACCGGGAAATACATCGACCCCTTAGTTGACTTTGCCTTTAAAAAAATATTCGGCAGCGAACCTAACAAAGATTTGCTGATGGCTTTTTTAAATGAAGTATTCCGGGGCCGTAAACATATTGTAGACTTAGTTTATAACAAGACCGAATACCCGGGCGACTTAAAGGACGAAGGCTCGGCCATATTCGACTTACTTTGCACCGGAGATAGCGGCGAACGTTTTATAATTGAGGTACAACGGGCAAAACAAGGGTATTTTAAGGAAAGGGCTTTATTTTATACTTCCCGCCTCATCAGCGACCAGGCGCCAAAAGGCAAACGAAACGCTTGGGGCTACAACATAGCCGAAGTATATTTAATAGCCTTGCTGGAAGATTTTACACTGGAAGATAGCCCGGCAAATAGCTACCTGCATGACATTTGCCTGTGCAACAGGGATACCGGCGAAATATTTTACAATAAACTGGGTTATACATATATAGAATTGACTAAATTTGTGAAAACGGATAATGAACTGGAAACTGATTTAGACAGATGGCTTCATGTATTAAAAAACATGAGCCGGATGGAAAAAATTCCGGTTTATCTTCGGAAACCCATATTTGAGAAATTGTTCAGTATTGCAGAATATACAAACCTGACAAAGGAGGAAAAAACGATGTACGATAACAGCTTAAAATACAAGTGGGATAACAAAAATGTGATCGATTATGCCAGGCAGGAAGGGATGGAAAAAGGTATTGAAAAAGGTATTGAAAAAGGTGAATATAAAAAGGCTTTGGACATTGCCCGTGAAATGAAAAAAGATGGCTTACCATTTATCCAAATCTCAAAGTTTACTAAGCTCTCTGTTGAGGAAATAGAAAAGCTATAGTCAAACACAGAACATCTCTTTTTTAATTATAAAACAGACAGGATTCCTTTCAACCTCACTAATTTGAGGTTTATTCCCTAAAGAGTATACTAAGAATGAATAAGTTCCCGGTTTACTTACGGAAACCCATATTTGAAAATTATTCAGCATTGCAGCATATACAAACCTGACAAAGGAGGAAAAAAAATGTACGATAGCAGCTTAAAATACAAGTGGGATAATAAGAATGTGCTGGATTATGCCGTATCCACAGCAGAGGCCAGAGGTGAGGCGAAAGGTATGGAAAAAGGCATGGAGAAAGGCATTGAAAAAGGCAAACTTGAAGAAGCCATCGCCATCGCGCGCGAAATGAAAAGGGACGGCCTGCCACTTGCCCAAATTTCAAAATTCACTAAACTTTCTGCTGAAGAAATAGAAAAGCTTTAGTTGAGCAGCGATCATCGCTTTTTTTTATAAATAAGCTGAGCCCTCTGTAAAAGACGCCAGGACACAAGGTGATTTGCTTATTTTTTTATAATGTCTTTACGCGAAAAATCTATAAAACAAGATCATATGACAGGTTTCTTTACCAAGAATAACTCAGCATAATTGATCATAAAACTTTAAATATAATTTCCGTGGAGGAGATTTATAGGGGGCTGGGCGCTCCCTTTTTTTTTGCTAATTTTACCCCCTCGAAATGAAATTTAAATTAGCAGCACAAGACCCACTTTCAAAGGCCCGTGCCGGTGAAATTACCACCGACCATGGTACTATTGAAACCCCTATATTTATGCCCGTTGGTACGGCCGGCACCGTTAAAGCGGTGCATCAGCGCGAGCTTAAAACGGATATAGAAGCACAGATCATCTTAGGCAACACTTATCATTTATACCTGCGCCCGGGCCTTAACACCCTGGAAAGCGCTGGCGGCCTGCATAAATTTAACGGCTGGGACGGCCCCATTTTAACCGATAGCGGCGGTTACCAGGTGTATTCGCTTACCGAAGTACGTAAAATAAAGGAGGAAGGCGTAACCTTCCGCTCGCATATTGATGGTTCAAAACACCTGTTTACACCCGAGAATGTGATGGATATTCAGCGTGTTATTGGCGCCGATATCATCATGGCTTTTGACGAATGCACCCCCTACCCCTGCGAGTACGGTTATGCCCGCCGGTCGATAGAAATGACCCATCGATGGCTAAAACGCTGCTGCGACAGGTTTGATAGCACGGAGCCAAAATACGGCTATAGCCAAACACTTTTCCCTATTGTACAGGGGTCTGTTTATAAAGACCTGCGGGTAAAATCGGCCGAAGTTATCGCCTCTTTTGAGCGCGAAGGGAATGCAATAGGCGGCCTTTCGGTAGGCGAACCAGCCGAAGAAATGTACGCCATGACCGAAATTGTATGCAATATATTGCCCGAACACAAGCCGCGTTACCTGATGGGCGTGGGTACACCTATTAATATATTAGAAAATATTGCCCTGGGAATTGATATGTTTGATTGTGTTATGCCTACCCGCAATGCCCGCAATGGCATGCTTTTTACCAAAAACGGCATCATTAATATCAAGAATGAAAAGTGGAAAAACGACTTTAGCGCCATTGAAGATGACAGCGATTTGTTTGCCGATAAGGAATACAGCAAGGCCTATTTACGTCATTTGATCCATTCGGGCGAGATGCTTGGGGCGCAGATTGCTACCCTGCACAACCTCCATTTTTACCTGTGGCTGGTTAAGGAGGCCCGTAAAAAGATCGTTGCCGGCGAGTTTTATGCCTGGAAAAATATGATGGTGGGTCGTTTAGGCCAGCGATTATAATTGCAGGACAATCAAATAATGCACCATAAAAAGCGTTGCTTACATAATATAAACCATGGCTTTAAAAAACAATTAATTTGCCGATGAGGACTTTTATACACCGGTACCTGATGGTAATAGACAGGTTTATAATAAAAAAATACCTGGGTACCTTCGTGTTTACGATGGCCATTTTCGCGGCTATTTCGGTAGTATTTGACATCTCCGAGAAGCTGGATAACTTTACCAGCAGGCATGCCACGCTGCACGATATTGTGTTTAAATACTACGCCGGTTTTGTGCCTTTTTACCTGAATTTGCTATCGCCGTTAATTAACTTTCTGGCGGTAATTTTCTTCACTGCGAAGATGGCCAACCAAACAGAGATCGTCCCGATCCTGAGCGGCAAGGCCAGTTTTAACCGCTTTTTAAGACCCTATTTTATCGCTGCTACGCTTATATTTATCGTGTCGTTTTTTGCCAATGTGTACTTAATCCCGTATACGAACCACCTAAAAAACGACTTTGAAAATGCCAACGGCATAACCGATAACGACCCTACCAAGAGCGAGGTACACATGCAAATTGACAAACACACCTTTGTTTACCTGGCCAATTACGACCCAACTGTGCATACCGGTTACACCTTTATTATGGAAAAATTTAACGGTGATACCCTGCGCGAAAAGCTGATTGCGCAGCAGGTAACCTACGATTCGGTAAAAAAAATCTGGGCTTTAAAAGACTATTCGGTTAGGTACGTGAGGGGCTTAAAGGAGCAATGGGTACATAATCCGGGACAAAAAGATACCGTTTTAGACATGCATCCAACCGACTTTATTGTATACGATAACGTATATGCCGCCATGTCGTTAAGCGATCTGAACAAGAATATCAATAAGGAAAAGCTACGCCGCCCCGAGGTTTTAAACAACCTTTATTACGAAAAATACCACCGTTTTGTGTACCCATTATCGGCATATGTTTTAACAGTTTTGGGGGTCGCCCTGTCGTCCCGCAAGGTTCGCGGCGGGGTGGGACTGCCGCTGGGAATAGGCATTTTGTTATGCTTTACCTACATCATCATCGAGAAATTCTCCATCGTTTTTTCGATAAAAGGGGGCGTTCCGCCAATTTTTACAGTTCTAATTCCTAATACATTATTTGGTATCTTAGGTTATTATGTATTGTTAAAAGCGCCTAAATAGTTAAAAAGCATTGCATAAAACTTGTTCCAAATCGCGTAATGCTTGTTAAAACCTGCAGAAAACTTGAAATAAATTGGATAAAAATAACCCAAAAGTGCTCAATAAGAACCTGATTATCCTCCATTTTACCGTTTTTATCTGGGGTTTTACGGGCATTTTAGGCCAGTTAATCACCATTTCGGCGGTACAATTGGTGTGGTACCGGGTACTAATTGCATTTGTTTCGTTGTTTTTGTACTTCAAATTCAGCAGTACCGACTTCAAAGTTGAGCGAAAAACCATGCTAAAAATGGTTTTTACAGGTGCTTTGGTGGGCGGCCATTGGATCCTTTTTTTCGCATCTATCAAGCTTTCTACCGTGCCAGTGTCGCTGGTTTGCCTTTCAAGTATCACTTTATTTACCGCCATTTTTGAGCCGCTGATTAACAAAACCAGGATCTCAAAACTGGAAATCATGGCTGGTTTATTAATCATTACCGGCATCGTATTAATTTTCAAATTCGAAACCCAATACACTAAGGGGATTATAGCCGGGCTGGCGAGCGCAGTTTGTGCGGCGCTTTTCGCCATTATCAACTCCCGGTTTGTCAAGAAAAACGAAGCGCCTATCATCGCTTTTTATGAGCTAACCGGAGCATTTGTTTGGATCTCATTGTATCTTTTGGCAACCAACGGATACAACCAAAAACTACTTTTAAAGCCGGCAGATATTGGGTACCTGGTACTGCTTGGCACCGTGTGTACCTCCCTGGCTTACGTTGCCGGGGTATCCGTAATGCGCGAGCTTTCGGCCTTCCGTGTAGCGCTCATCACCAACCTGGAGCCGGTGTATGGCATCATCATGGCTTTTATTTTCTTCGGCGACATGAACAAAATGTCCCTCGGTTTCTGGGGCGGCTCAGTGCTTATCCTGTCAACCATCTTCCTGTACCCGGTTGCCCAATCGCAAATTTACAGGCGCAAAAATCGCGCCTGATACTTTAATTGTTCATGGCGATACCTTATCAACCTGGATTAATTTTGCACTCCATTTTTGTCGGCAGATAGCAATCCCATCTCATAAAATTTTTCACCCAGTCATGTATTCCCGGTCCTAAACAGGGCAGAATAGGGGATAAATCCCCCTGCCGTAAAATGCCATTTTTAAGCCCTCAGAGCAATTATTATTTTTCGGCACATTCCTGGCTGTTTAAATCAACCCGCGTCGATTAGCGCCAAAATCTCATTTTTAGTTAGTGTATATATAATTACAAATAGCAAAAGTGACCAAAAATACCGAAAAGAGCATTTTGACGAAAATAAGCACTTAAAAAATTTTTAAATAAACATTTCTATAAAATACATACTAATCTAAAAATCAACTATTTATATAAATTATCAAAAGTAAAAGTCAAACAAAAGCAAGCTAAGTTAAATCGCAAAATACTAAAATAATTAGTACAGCAAAACAATAGTCGGATTTACTATATTTATCTGTCAGTAAATGAGATATTTAGACTTCCTTATTTAACCAGATAGTACACCCTAACATTCAGGACATAGCAAAACAACAAAGTGTACTGAATACAAAAATGAGAGTTCTAAATAAATGAAGCCAGCTACCCCTTTCGTATACCGGACCCGAAAATGAGCGGAAAAAATTTGCTTCTCATCAAAGAAAACGCCCGGGTAATTTGCATCAAAAAATTCCCGGATTAGAAAAGTCGAACGTGTACAGCCTACCTGACAACGCCGATAAAAATTACATGACCAGGACGATTGTCCGCCCACTTCCCTACCGAAAAATCCACTGTTAAAAACAAACACTTTTTTTCGTGACGGAATTTCACTTCAAATTTTTCGGGGTAAAAAAAGACGGGTATATACAGAAAACTCAGATCGGGAATAATCACAAATTTGGAACATCAAACTACCGGCCGTCCCACTGTCTCAAATCTCACATCTGATATCTCAAATCCCTCTCCTATCTAAAACCACTTTTATTTCAGCATTAAAAACTGCATCTTGTATTAACTGTTAACTTTATTAAATCAAAACATCATGAGCATCAAAACCATCACCATAGTTATCATTACTATTTTGCTTACGGCCGCCCTGGCCCAAAATACCGACAATGTAACCTTCGCGTTTTTGTTCATGAATTTCAGGATATCCAAACTGGCCATCATGATTACCATGACGGTGATTGGTTTTGTTTTGGGCTTTATGGTTGGCCGCCCAAAAAAGGCAAAATATGACATTGAAGGCTACCACGACAGCATCCACCAAAAAGAAGATAAAAATACACTAAGTGACGAAGACAGAGACTACATCAGCTAATACTATGAACAACAAAATCGGATTTATCGGCCTTGGCAACATGGGCATCCACATGGCCAAAAACCTCATCAGCGCAGGCGATCATCTGCAAGTTTACAACCGCACCCTCAACAAAGCCGACGAGCTTGACGAGGCCGCTGTCACCAAATGCCAAACACCCGCCCTTGCAGCTGCAGGTGTGCCAATAGTGATCACTATGCTATCAGAAGATGATGTGCTGCGAGAATCGGTTACAGGGTCCGACGGAATTTTAAAAACGCTACAGCCAAATGCTGTGCACATATCCATGAGCACCATCTCGCCCGAAACGGCCGTAGAACTGGCAAAAGCCCATGAGCAGGCCGGCAGCCATTACCTGGCCGCGCCGGTGTTTGGAAGGCCCGAAGCGGCTGCAGCCAAAAAACTTTTCATCTGCGTTTCGGGCCCGCAATCAACAAAAGATGCTGCCAGACCGGTGCTGGATTGCCTGGGGCAGGCCGTACACGATTTTGGCGAAGAAGCTGGCGGCGCCAACGTGGTGAAAATAGCCGGCAACTTCATGATCATGGCATCAATGGAAATGATGGCCGAAGCCTACACCCTTGCCGAGAAGAACGGACTTGACCGTGCGCAGGTGGCTAACTTTTTTGGATCGACGCTATTCAACGCTCCTATTTATCAAAACTACGGCAGGCTGATTGCAAACCGGCAATACGAACCCGTAGGATTCAAAGCCAAATTAGGCTATAAAGACGCCCGCCTTGCGTTTAAATTGTCGCAGGCGAGCTACACACCAATGCCACTTGTAAACGCCGTACACAGCCGCTTATTAAGCGCCGTTGCAAAAGGACTTGGCGACAGGGACTGGGTAGAAGGGTTTGGCCGGGGAGTAAGCGAAGATGCGGGGCTTTGATTTCGGGTTTGGGATTTTCGATTTCGGATTTATTCGATTTAGAAATTTGATTTTCTCCGTCTTGATTTTCTCCGTCTTGATTCTTGATTCTTAAAAAAAATTTGAACACCCCGTATTTTATATCCTAATTTCGCCGTTGTTGAATTAATTAAAAAATTATCTTCTATTTATGATAAAACAAGCTTTTGTATGGATGGCGGTTTGCGCACTGGGCACAACCATATCATGTCAGGGAAAACCAACCGATAAATCAGCAAGTGCATCTGCCACAAGCCCTGCTCCTGCTGTAGCTGCCCCGGCAGATAACAAAGCCATTATGGCACGCAAACAGGTGCCTATTGTTTGCTACCACCAGATACGTGACTGGAAACCCACCGATTCAAAAAATGCCAAAGACTACATTGTGCAGGTGGCCGCATTTAAAGAACATATAAAAATGCTGGCCGATAGCGGCTACCATACCATCCTGCCCGACCAATTGTATGCCTACCTGACCACCGGTGCGCCATTGCCTAAAAAACCCATCATGCTTACATTTGATGATACCGACCTTGACCAGTTTACCATAGCCAACCCCACGCTTAAGAAATACGGCTTTAAGGCAGTTTATTTTGTAATGACAGTATCATTAGGCCGTCCGCGTTATATGACCGCAGACATGGTTAAAAAGCTATCAGACGAAGGCAACGTGATTGCCAGCCACACCTGGGACCATCACCGGGTTGACAAGTACTCGCACAACTCCGAACTGAAGATCATTGGTAAAAACGGAAAAGTAACTATAAGGCCGGTTGACGACTGGGTTACCCAAATAGACAAGCCAACCAAAAAGCTGGAAGAAATTACCGGAAAAAAAATAGAATACTTTGCCTACCCTTTCGGCATCTGGAAAAAACCTGTATTGCCCGAGATTCAAAAGAAAGGTTTTAAAATAGCTTTCCAACTGGCCGATAAACGCGACCCTGATTATCCGCTGATGACCGTACGCCGTATTTTAGATAGCGGCTACTGGACAACTAAAACTTTCAGCAATAGTGTAAGGAATAGTTTCTAAGCCCCCTAACCCCCTGAAGGGGGAATGTAAACCGGCCTGTCTTTTTTAGGACAGGCCGGTTTTGTTTATGATAGCATTTCATAATTATTTTCAGTAAATTTATTTATGACCACGCTCACAGTAAACATAACTGACGATAAAGACCTGCCTGTTTTGCAGGAGATACTTAACCGGTTTGGTTTAAGCTACACGGTAGATGCGGATAGCGACCATTTGCTTTCCGAAACTGATATAAAAGCTTTAATACAAACAAGACAGGATTTTTTAGATGGTAAAACCACAGCCCGCGACTGGAATGACATCGAAGACGACTTGAACCGTGCCTACAATTAAACTTTTAAAGCGTGCCGAACTTGAGTTGATTGATGCTTGTGAATGGTACGAAAAACAACAAAAGGGCTTGCCGATTTATTTTCGCCGGGAAATCAAAATCACTATTCAATCTATCGATCTTAATCCAAAGCTTTTCTCGAGGCGTTATAATTCGGAATTACGTTTTGTACCGGTTTATAAATTTCCCTATGTAATCGTGTAGTGGCACGATGAGCAGCTTGATACCACATTCATCACCTCCATTTTCCATACCAGCAGAAGCCCGGAACAGTTTGAAAAATGACAGTAAAATTTGTCTTCTTTTTTGAAGAGGCCGGTTTTGTTTTCTATTCAACCACGCTATTGCAAGGGACAATATCCCTGACAATTTTTTAATGTAGAGACGCAAAATATTGCGTCTGCCGCATGCAAATCCAACCTCACTTGCTATTTTTTTCAGTTCAGTTGGTGGACACTTGCAATGACGCGTGGGGAGAGATGTAAATAAAAAAAGCCCGCTATTCACATAACGGGCTTTCAATATTATACAATCATCAAAATTAGTGAGCGTGATGACCATCCGGACCATGCGCGTGGCCATGTGACAATTCTTCTTCGGTGGCAGGGCGCACGTTAAGGATATTACCTTTAAAGTGCAGTTCCTGGCCGGCCATAGGGTGGTTAAGATCAACTATTACCGAATCTTCAGCTATAGATACCACCTGGGCCTGGAAACGGTTACCGTTGTTGTCCTGTAAAGGCAAAATGCTGCCAATTTCAGGAATCTCGGTGCCCTGGAACATTTCCTTAGGCAGGTTGGCTACTGCTTCTTCATCGTATTCGCCATAAGCATCGCCTGCGGCTAACCGAAATTCATAAGCATCGCCTGTTGAAAGGTTGCTTAAATTTTCTTCAAATTTGGGCAGCATCTGGCCGGCACCAAACAAAAAGGTTAAAGGTTGTTCTTGTGTGGCACTTTCTGTTAAAGTTTCGGTACCATCCTGG
>Ga0307515_10002628_pt1 | contig 38623 bp, 38 predicted proteins | sample 17_EM_MG_FD_194513 | JGI IMG/M metagenome (GOLD analysis project Ga0307515, IMG submission 194513) | Populus trichocarpa ectomycorrhiza microbial communities from riparian zone in the Pacific Northwest, United States - 17_EM | ecosystem: Host-associated > Plants > Roots > Unclassified | place... | reverse complement strand
GGCGTCCCTCACGCCGGGGCCGCATCGGCCCCGGCCTGAAGCCGATCAGTCAGAGTCGGCAGCGTCCGAGGCCTGCACGTCCAGGCGCTCGGCGGCCAGCGCCTGCCCCAGCAGCGAATCGCCACCACCGGCCACGCCCGGCCGCTGCGGAAACTGCTTGGTCGTCGCGATCACCTGGCCCGGCGACAGCGCGACGTTGTTGACCTTGACCACCTGCCCGTAGACATCGGTCAGCTTGAAGTCGTAGGGGCCAGTGCCCATGCCGCCCGGCGGGATGAACACGTTGTACAGCTCGCGCGGCGAGGCCACATATGCCGCGCCACTGCCGGTGACACGCCAGGCCAGCTTGGCGACCGGGTAGCGGTGATCACGCACCTGCACCGAGGTCCACCACTGGCTCGACCCCGGGTCGAAATACAGCGACAGCGTCGGCGGCGTGCAGGCCACGTACTTCCAGCGGATCGGGATCCGGCCCTGCGCCAATTCGGCGATCTTCGCGAACGCCTCCTGATCGAGGTCGACATCGCCTGGCGCGCACTCGGGGCAGCGGTCGTCGATGCGCACCTGCACCGATTTGCCGTTGGCCGGGTTGGTGACGACGATGCAGCCACCACAGGCCTTGGCACCGTCGTAGTCGGTGTTGTTCATCGCCGCCGTCAGAATCGTCGGCGGCGGAAAGCTGCAATTACCACCCTCGGTGTACTGGTAGTAGGTGCCATCGCCTTCATGCACCGTCTTCCAGCCACCGGTCGCCTGCTGCTGAGCGCTGGCGCCCGCAGCTGCCAGGGCCAGCGCGATGCCGACCCAGACCTTCAGAGTCCTCATTCCGCTCATGCTCGCCTCCTCGTGTGGTTGCGCAGCGATTGTGCGAACGCTATGCCGCTACGCGCTACGCATCTACCAGCGAGCAAGGTCGGAAAATGGCATCGAGATGTTTCATGCCCGACCGGTTGGATACAGGCAGAGGTCGGTTGGCCGAACATGACCTGGATCGGGCCGAAGTGTCGATCGGGGCCTCCTCGCAGCATGAGTGACGGAGAATGCCGCACCTAACCATTCAAGCCTGAGACGCCGCGGCGTCGCCGGTCAAGCTTCACGACCATGACCATCGATCGGCGACGAGCCGCTGTTTGCTTGATCGTGGGCCTGGCCGCACCAGCGATAGGCGTGGCCGGCGAAGAACCCGACGCGCCCCTGGCGAAGATAGAGCCCGAAGTGCTGGTGCTTCTGCAAGCCGGCAAGCAGGCCAAGGTAATGATTCGCGTGGCGGCGAAGAACCTCGTCGATCAGGTCAATCGCGAAACGGACGCCATTTATGCCGATCCGGCCACCGACACTGCCCAGAAAAAGGCGCTGAACGATGCCGCCTATGCCAGGCACAGGCAACGACTGTCCGACTTGAAGCGGGCCGTTATTTCCGACGTCGCCCCAGGCATTGACGTCGTCGGCCAAGTGCCGTCCGGGCCGGAAATCATCGCCATCGTCAGTTCGCTTCAAGCATTGAAGGACCTGGTGGCTGATCCTCGCATCGAGCGGGTGTTCCTCGAGCGCCGGGTCAGCATCGCGACCGCCGCGGTTAGAGTCGTCGAGCCTCGCTAGTCGGGTCCGTCTCCGAGGCCGGCCGCCAACGGCACCGCCGGCCACCGATACGCCAGCACGCACTCGAGCGGATACGCGTTCTCGCACACCGACCCGAGCTGGTTGCCGCCGAGCAGCCAGACCTGCTGCGCGTCATGCCGCAGGTAGAAGCCGACGTGACCCTTCCAGCTGTCGGGTGACTCACGCCAGAGTACGGCGATGCAGCCGGGCCGTGGCGTGTCGATCGCTTCGCCCCAGTCCAGCCACGAGCGCGCCAGCGCCAGGCCAGTGCCGGCCACGCCCACTTGCCCGAGGCACCAGTGCGCGAACGACGAGCACCACGAGACCTTGTCGTCGTAGCCGGCGATGTTGGTGCCGGCGTGGTACGCGGTGATGTGCGGGTTGCACTGGCCTTCGGGCCAGGCCGCCACGCCCAGTTCGCTGCGCGCCACGGCCATCCACGTTGGGTCGGCTTGCATCGCGCTGCGGCTCAGCCCGTCACCCCATCGGCCCGGAACATCGCCTTGATGCCACGCACCGCCTGGCGGATGCGGCTTTCGTTCTCGATCAGCGCGAAGCGCACGTGGTCGTCGCCGTGGTCGCCGAAGCCGATGCCGGGGCTCACACAGACCTTGGCTTTCTCCAGCAATTGCTTGGCGAACTCGAGCGAGCCGAGCTGCGCATAGGCCGGCGGGATCTTGGCCCAGATGTACATCGAGGCCTTGGGCACCTCGACCGGCCAGCCGGATTCGGCCAGGCCCTTGGCCAGCACGTCGCGCCGCTTCTGGTAGCTGGCAGCAATGTCTTTCACGCACTGCTGGTCGCCTTCGAGCGCGGCGATCGCCGCCACCTGCAGCGGCGTGAAGGTGCCGTAGTCGTGATAGCTCTTGATGCGCGCCAGCGCCGCCACCAGGTCTGGGTTGCCGACCATGAAGCCGATGCGCCAGCCGGCCATGTTGTAGCTCTTGCTGAGCGTGAAGAACTCGACCGCGATGTCCTTCGCGCCGGGCACCTGCATGATGCTGGGCGCCTGCCAACCGTCGAACACGATGTCGGCATAGGCCAGGTCGTGCACGACGAAGATGTCGTGTTTCTTCGCCAGCGCGATGACCTTCTCGAAGAAGCTCAGCTCGACGCACTGCGCGGTCGGGTTGCTCGGGAAACCCAGCACCATCATCTTGGGCTTCGGGTAGCTGCCGCGGATCGTGCGCTCGAGCTCGGCGAAGAAATCCACGCCCGGCACGTTGGGCACCGAGCGGATGTCGGCGCCCGCGATCACCGCGCCATAGATGTGGATCGGGTAGCTCGGGTCAGGCACCAGCACGGTGTCGCCGCGGTCCAGCGTCGCGAGCATCAGGTGCGCCAAGCCCTCTTTCGAGCCGATCGTGACGATGGCCTCGCGCTCGGGGTCGATCTCGACCTGGTAACGATCGCGGTACCAGTGACTGATCGCGCGACGCAAGCGCGGAATGCCTTTGCTCGCCGAGTAGCCGTGGGTGTCCGGCCGCTGCGCGACCTCGACCAGCTTGGCCACGATGTGCGGCGGCGTCGCCCCGTCGGGGTTGCCCATGCTGAGGTCGATGATGTCTTCGCCGCGGCGGCGCGCCGCGAGCTTCAGCTCGGCGGTGATGTTGAAGACGTAAGGGGGCAGGCGGTCGATGCGCGCAAAGCGGCGCTGACCGGAAGAGCCGGTGGCCATGAGTGAATACCTTTTCGACGTAAGCGCCCGGAACCGTCCGAGCGACGAGGGCCGGCGCTTTGCGCACCAGCAAAGCAATCGTATGCGATTCGGGTCGTCGGCGACACTGGGCGCATGTCGCCTGCGGCCAACGATGTGTTGTGGATCTGCTGCCGCAAGTATTTTTGATGCGCCGCGAATCCATCGCCACCCCGACTGCCTCTTGTTCATCAGGCACGCCATTGGGGCGGGCCGCCCAAGTGATGAAGAAAGGTGGATCGACCATGTGGTACGTCAAAAATGTCCCGAACGGCGAGCGGGTGCTGCGGGTGTTGGCCGGGCTGGTGGGGGCCGGGGCATCACTGGCGCTGCTGCCGGGGCCGTGGTCATGGCTGGGGGCCGCATCGGCCGCCGGGCTGACGCTGTCGGGCCTGCTGGGCTTCTGCCCGGCCTGCGCGATGGTCGGACGCAAGCTGCCGAAGGCTTGACGCGATGGGCTTCGCGACCGGCCAACACGCGCCGCTGCTGGCCGCCGCCCACGCGGGCGACGGCCAGGCGATGGAAACACTGCTGCGCCTGGCCCGGCCCGACCTGCGGCGCTATGCGCAACGCCACTGCCTGATCAGCGACGTCGACGACGCGGTGCAGGAAGCCCTGTGGGTGTTGGCGCGCAAGCTGCACCAGTTGCGCGCACTGGCCGCGTTCTCGGGCTGGCTGCTGCGCACCGTACAGCGCGAGTGCCGGCGCCTGGGTCGCGTCGCGCTGCGCTACGACCCGTACGACGAAGCAGCTGTCGACGCCTGGCTGGCCCGCCACAACGACGACGCATTGCGCCACGAGCTGGCCTCGGCGATCGAATCGCTGCCACCGCACTACCGCGAGGTTCTGCTGTTGCGCGACTTCGAAGAGCTGACGATCGCCGAGATTGCGGCGCGCGTTGGCGACAGCACGGCAGCGGTCAAGAGCCGGCTGCATCGGGCCCGCACTTTGGCGCGGGAGTACCTGCTGGCGTGAATGAGCCCCCACGCTCCCTTCCGGTCGCTGCCCCCCCCGCGGGGGCTCTTGCAGCGGCCCGGCAGAGCCGGATCCGCGCAAGGCCCTTGGTCAATACACCGACAATCGCGCGATGTCGATTCCCCGCCGACGCACAGCCCTGATCGCCGCGATGCACGAGGAGCTGGCCGCCCTGCTGCCGGCGATAGCAGACGCCCACATCGAGCGCCGCGGCGGGCGCGAGTTCTGGCTTGGCCGCTTGGGTGGGCACGAGGTGGTCGCGGTGCGCTCGGGCATCGGCAAGGTCGCCGCCGCCGTCACCGCCACTTTGTTGTTAGACCACTACCAGGCGGCGCGGGTGCTGTTTCTCGGCGTGGCCGGTGGCATAGGCGCCGGTGTTCAGGTCGGCGACGTGGTGGTGGCCGATGCACTGCTGCAGCACGACATGGATGCGTCGCCGCTGTTCCCGCGTCACGAGGTTCCGCTGACCGGGCTGTCGCGCTTTCCGGTCGACGCCGACTTCAGCGCCGCGGTGGTTCGGGGCGCCGAGACGGCCTTGCGTGAGCATGCCGGCACTGCCGCGTTGCTCGGCCATGGGTCGCGAGTGCACCGCGGCCTGATCGTCAGCGGTGATCGATTCGTCGCCACGGCCGCCGAGAGCGAAGCGCTGCGGACCGCCCTGCCCGACGCATTGGCAGTGGAGATGGAAGGCGCAGCCGTGGCCCAGGTCTGCCACGCCTTCGGTGCGCCTTTGGCGGTGGTGCGCAGCATCTCGGACCGGGCCGACGACACGGCCCATGTCGACTTCGGTGTCTTCCTGAAACAGGTCGCCGGCCCTCTGGGGCTGGCGATCGTGCAGCAGGCCTTGGGCTAAACGAGGCGTGGCGGGCGAGCCGCCGCGCACCCCATCAAGCCGCGCCGATGCGGAAGAAGCTGGCGTGGTCGCGCTCGAAAGCGCAGAAGCCGTTGTTCAGCGCGCGCACCGCTGTGGTCGTGTCGCCGCCGACCAGAAAACGCAGCGCGCTGTGGGTTCCTTCGAGCGCATAGTCGAAATGGTCGGCCTCGACACCACCGCCATGCCCACTGTGCACACCGACCCAGGCGTAGCAGCGGTGCAGACCACCGGCCAATTGCACGGTGCTGCGCATCAGGTGGTGGACCAGCTCGCGCTGGTGTTGGCGCAGGTGCTCGTCGATCAACGAAAACTCCTGGTCGGCCAGCAGCTCCGAGCCCAGGTGGTAACCGATGGCCCAGAAGGCCTGCGCCGCGCGGCCCTCGGCGGCGGCCGGTAGGCCGGTGTAGCCGGCCAGCACGCCATCGTTGACCGCCAGCAACTCGGCCGGCTCGTCTTCTTCGAGCGCAGCGTCGTCGAGCTTGAAGTAGTTCTTCATGCTGATCAGCGCCGCCTGCGCCATGCAGCGGTGGCTGTCGCGCGCCGGGTTGATGTGGTCGTCGTACTCGTCGCGCGCGGCGTCGAAGAAGTAGCTCGCGATGTAGTTGCTGCGGTCGGCCACGGCACGCGCAAAGCCGTCTTCGCGGAACAGGCTGCGACTGCTGCCCAGCAGGCTGGACAGCGCCGAGACGCCGTTGGCGAAGTGGCCGTTCCATGACGCGTAGTGGACGAAGAAACGCAGCAGCTGCGGGCCATCGGTCAGCTGCGCAAGCCGGTCGCTCACACGCCGGCGCGCGGCATCGAAATCGACCAGAGCGCGCAGCGATGCCTCGCTGACCAGCGCGGCCGTGGGATCGGTTGATTCAGCCATGACTGCTCCTGCGTTTCCTGACGCCGTCAAAGTGTCTTCGACAGCGCCGCCACCGACTCGGCGTCGGGCAAGTGGGCCAGCGACCCGATCAAGGAGTCCTTGACCTGCTGCAGCAGCTCGTCCGCGCGCGCTTCGGCGACGCCCGCTTGCTGGGCCAGGCCGACCACCAGCGCGCGTTCGCCGTCGCTCATGTGGCCGTCGGCATAGGCGGTCATGAAGCACATCAGCACCAGCTGCTCGGAGAAGTCTGCGCCGCCACCGGCTGCCGCCAGCAACTGGTTGACCTGGGCATGGGTGTGGCCGACCTGGTCGAACTTGGGCATGCCCGGCGCCGCCGACTGCTCGTAGAAGGTGCGGATCAGCTGCTCTTCAGCGGGCTGGACGCCGTCGACATGGGCCACGGCCAGCATGCCGGCGACCAGGGCCGTGACTTGCGCGGGCGTCATCGTGTCATTGGATGGGGTGCTCATTGGCAGCTCCTTGGAATCTGGGTGAAACGGGGGTCAACGACCGAGCGCACGCTGGCGCGCGCTGCGCAGTCGGGTCTGGATGTCCTCGATGGACAGGCTCTGGAAGCGCGGCGGCAGCAGCGAACGGCGCGAGGTTTCGGACACGGCGAGCAGCTCCATGAAGTCGATCATGTCGCGCTCTTGCGGCGGCATGAAGTCTTCCTTGGCGCGCTGCAGCGCATCGAGCAGGCTCAAAGCCGGCTCGCGTTCGCGGAACTCCAGCCCCAGCAGCGTCAGCGCCTCGAGGTCGGCGTTCGAGTAGCCACCCAATGACTCGCACAGCGCCGCGGTGCCGGCATCGTCGCAGGCCATTGCCGTGTCGTAGCGGCGCACCACCGCCTGCACCACCGCCGCGCGGTCGGCCGCGGTGTCAGCATAGAAGAACGGGATCTTGCGGTCCATCCGGCCGGGGCGCTTGATGTCGGTGTCGAGCTTGTCGGGCCGGTTGGTCAGCATCACGAACAACACCTTGCCACGGTTGTCGGTGTCGGACATGAACTCCTTCAGCCGCGCGATCACGCGCGAGCTGGTGCCCTCGTCGCCGCCCTCGCCACCGGAGTTGCCAAAGCTACGGTCGCCCTCGTCGATCAGCACCGCGATCGGGCCCATCGCCTTGACAGTGGCCAGCACCCGCTCGAGGTTCTTCTCGGTCGAGCCAACCCACTTCGAGCGGAAGTTCTTCAGCGCCACGGCCGACAGCCCCGCCTCTTTCAAGAAGGCCTTGATGACGAAGGTCTTGCCGGCGCCCATCGGGCCCACGGCCAGCAGGCCCATCGGCGTCAGCTTGCTGTCGCCTTCGCGCAGCGAGCGGGCGATCTCGAGCAGCTCACCGGTGATGTGCTGGCAACCGCCGACCACCGACAGGCCGTGCTTGGGCTCGACGAATTCGATCAGCCCGGCGCACTCCTTCTCGATCAGCTCACGCTTGCGCGTGTGGATCAGGTGCAGCACGTCTTCGTCCAGGTCGTCCGACGGCACGCTGCGGGTCGGCTCGACCAGCTTGACGATCTCGTCTTCGGTCATGCCGGCGGTGATGCCCGCAAAGCGCTTGGCGCGCTCGGCCGCATCCGGCGAGCCGGCCAGCAGCTGCAGGATCAACGCCTCGCGCTCGGCCTCGCTCATCGCACTGTTGCCACTGGCGCGCATCAGGCTTTCGATCTGTACCGCGCGCAGCCCGGCCAGGCGTTCGGCATAACGCGCCACCTGAGCGGTGGACAGCTTCGCGCCGAGGTGACGCACGATCTGCGCACGCGCCACGTCGTCGGGCATCGGCACCTCGATCGCCGCCACCTTCGGGTTGTTCAGCAGGCTCTGGTTCAGCGCGCCCAGTGTCTCGACGACGATGAAGGTGATGTTGTCGGACGAGTTCAGCTGCCGGTCGAGCGACCAGCGGTGGAACAGGTTGCCGACCTTGCGGTCTTCCGACGAGACGAAGCCGGCGTCTTCGCCCGGCATCAGCGCGTCGGCGTAGGGCACGTAGATGGCCGTGCCGTGGCTCTGGCGCAAGTGGCGCTCCAGGCTGTGCAGCTGGGCCATCAGGTCACCGGCCTGGTCCAGCTCGACAATGCCCTTCAGGCACTGCACGCCGAATTCGGCCGAGACCTCGACCACCGTCGGCTTGGTTTCCTGCACGAACGCGCCGGTCAGGAAAGCCTTCAGGTCGACGAACTGGCCGCCGATCAGGAAGCTGTCGAAGACGTTGCGGTACAGCACGAAGGTGGACGCTTCGCCAGCGAGGTATTTCTCGCGCAGCTCACGCGCCCAGGCCGGCAATTCGGCTCTGACAGAGGCAGGGGCCATCGTGGTCGCCATCTCAGAGGCTCTTGCCACCGCCGCCAGCAGCGTTGTTGGCTTCCATCGCCTTCTTCATCTGCTCCAGCTGCGCGCGGGCGGTGACCGCGCCGGCGCTGCGGTTGAGCGACTTCAGGCGCTGGTCCAGGTCGGACTCGCGCAACTCGCTGCCCAGCTTGGCCTCGGCCACGCGGCCCTTGATGTGCTCGCGCACACCCGCCAGCGCTTGCACCTCGGCGTCGATCGACAGGCCGTCGAGCGATTCCTGGATGTGCAGCCGTGCCTGGGCGCTCTGGAACTTGGCGATCATCCGGTCCTTCTCGGCCTTCAGGCGATCGATCTCGCTCTTCATGTCGAGCAGCGAGGCCTTGGCCTCTTCGGCGTCCTTGTCGGCTTCGACGAAGTCGGCGTCCAGGCCCTGGATGCCTTCGTCCAGCGCATTCTTCTTCTGGATCAGCACCAACGCCAGGTCGTCCTGGTTGGTCGCCAGCGCCGCGCTCAGCTGCGCCGCCACCTTGGCCAGCTCGGTCTTGGCGGTTTGCAGCTGGCCTTCCAGGTCGAGCCGGCGCGCAATGATGCGGCCCGAGGCCTGCTTGAGCTTGCTGTACTTCTCGGTCATCGAGGCGATCGAGTTCTGGTACGCGATTTCCGGGTGCTCTTTCTCGATGTCGGTCACCCACAGCGCCACGAAACCTGTCCACAGGTTCCACATGCGGCTGACGATTGCGTTGTTGGCCATGGTGTCTTACTCGCTTCCTCTGCTGTCTGCACATCGCCGCCCGGACGGACGGCACCTTGTCGTCGAAACTCTCGTTGCCCTCTCAAGGAACGAAGGGCCGCTCCCGAGCTCCTTGATCCCCTCGGGGGCGGGCGGGCGCAGCCCGCCCTGGGGCACTCATGGCCGTTGCCCCACCGCGCGGCGCGCAGCCGCCTGCGCGGCCTCGCGGTCGGCCGCCACGCTGCCGATGCCGGCCAATTCGTAGGGTCGCTCCAGATCCTGCGCCACCTGCTCGGCCAGCTTGAGCTTGGACATCGACTCTTCCAGCATCTGGCTCAGGTTGCCGTCGCGCGGGGCGCTCATCACCATCTGGTAGACCTCTTCGAGCCGGATCGGCATCGCCACCAGCGTCGCTTCGAGCGCACTGCGCCGCGACGCGATCCGCCCCTGGCGCGACAGCGCCTCTTCGTACTCGGCCTTGGCGCGCCGCAGCTGGGTCTGCTCTTCCTGGTCGAGGTTGCCAGCGGCCAGGCGTTCGTCGACCGCGCGCAGCTTGCGGTGCACACTGGAAATCAAATCGTTGGCCTGCGGGTTGCGCAGCACCGAGTCGCTGACGCACATGCGCAGGTAGTCCAGCGTCAGGTCGTCGAGCTGCTCGACCTCGCGCGTGGTCAGGCTGGTGCTGCGGTCGCTCGCCGTGCGGTACAGCGAGGCGACGCGGTTGCACATCTGCTCGAAGCTGCGCAGGTGGTTGGAGCCACCATGCGAATGCACCTCGCGCAGCAGCGTCTCGCGGCGGGCGTCGCGCTGCTCGCGCCGCACCCGCTCGTTGACCGCGAGCTGGAAGTTCGGCAGCCCCGGCACGATCGCCAGGCCGATCATCTCCAGCGCGGCCAGGCCCAGCAGGCCCAGCACCAGCGCATCGCTGCCGAACGGAAACGATGCCAGCACCGACGCCGCAGTAACGCCCATCACCAGCAGCTGGTTCTTGCGGTGCCAGAGAAAGGCTTGCCAGTACGAGGGCTTGTCGTCATCACCGCTCATGCGGCCCCCTGCCCAGCGGGTGATCCACCCGAGGTGGCACGCGACGATGCAACGGCCAGGTCATGCTCACACGCTGACCCTCAGGTTGCCGTTGGCACCCGAGGCGCGCAGGTGGCCGACGATCTGTTCGTGCAGCTGGCGCGCCTCGGCGCTCATCAACCAGTCGGCGCTGCGCGGTTGCCGCAGCGGGATGTGGAAGTCCTCGATCACCTGCGCCGGCTGGCCCGCCAGCACGATGACCCGGTCGCCGACCAGCAGCGCCTCGGTCACGTCGTGGGTCACGAAGACCACCACGCAGGGGTGCGCCGCATGCAGCTTGCACAGCAGCGTCTGCATGTTGGCGCGGGTCTGCGCGTCGAGAGCGCCGAAGGGTTCGTCCATCAGCAGCACCTTGGGCCGCAGCACCAGCGCCCGCGCCAGCGCGACACGCTGGTTCTGCCCGCCCGACAACTGCGACGGGTACTGGTCGCGCTTGTCGGCCAGGCCCACCTCCTGCAGCATCTGGTCGACGCGTTCCTTCGCGTCCTTGTCGGTCACGCGGCGCTTCCATTCGCTGAAGGTGAACGGGTACATCACGTTCTGCCACACCGTCAGGTCGGGCCGGTTGGCGTAGTGCTGGAAGACCATCACCGCGTCTGGGTGCGGGCCGGTGCAAGGCTCGCCGCCGATCTCGATTCGGCCCGAAGTCGGCGTCTTCACGTTCCACGGCCGCACGCCGCCGAGCATGCGCAGCAGCGTCGACTTGCCGCAGCCCGAGGCACCGAGCAGCATGTTGATCGACGGCGCTTCGAAGCTCAGCGAGACGCGGTCGAGCACACGCAGCGTGCCGCCGTCGGCACGGGCGTATTCCTGCACGACGTCGGTCGCGGCCAGCAAGGGCTTGGTCTTCGCCGGGGCGGCCGAGGGCACTGGCGCAACGGGAGGCAGCGCACTCATTCCTTGGTCTCCCACTTGTACAGCGCCCGCTTGAGCGCCATCAGCCCCTGGTAGGTCAGCAGCGCCACCGCCATGATGACGATGATGCCGGCAAAGACCTGGTCGGTCGCGCTCAGGCGCCGTGCGTTGGCGATCAGCTGGCCCAGGCCTTCCTGTGCGTTCACATACTCAGCCACCGTGATGTAGGTCCAGCTGACCGACACGCCGACGATGATCGCGTCCATGATGCGCGGCATTGCCAACGGCACCAGCACCTTGCGGATGCATTCCCACGATGTCGCGCCAATGTCCTGCGCGCTGACCAGATAGCCTTCAGGCACCGCGCGGATCGCGTCGCGCACCAGCGGCGTCAGGTAGACGATCGAGCCGACGAACAGGAAGGCGATCTTCATGAACTCGCCGATGCCGAACCACATCACCATGATCGGCAGCAACGCCGCGACAGGCGCCGAACGGAAGGGGTCGATCAGCGGCGAGACGACCGCGTTGATGCGGGGCGACGAGCCCATCAGCACCCCGAGCGGGATGCCGATCACGATCACCAGCGCCGACGCGGTGGCCACGCGGCCGACCGACCACAAGGTGGCCCACGCGAGCTGGCTGTGCCCTTCGTACCAGCCGAGGTAGGCCAGCGCCTGCGCCACGGCCCACGGCGACGGCAACTGGTTCTTGCTCAGCAGGCCCGAGGCCGACAGCGCCGTCCAGGCCAGCAGCACGACCAGCACGCTGCCTAGGCCGAGCAGCCGCTGCTGCGCCGGCTCCAGCGTGCGGTAGGGGTTCCAGAAATCGGTCATTGGAGCCCCTCGCCCGACGAGTACATCGGTCGATCCCCCGAGGGGATGCGGGCCGGCTTGGGAGCGGCCCTGCGCTCGGCCCGCGAGGTCAACCTCGGATGTCTCATGCTATTTGCTGAACACCGCCAGCCGGGTCGACCGGTTCAGCGCGCGGCAGTTGTCCAGCGTCATGTCGGCGGCCTCCGGGCTGGCCTCGTCGCACAGCGGGTGCGACGAGCCGTGGCCGGCCACGCGCAAACGTGCACGCGGCACTTCCCACTGCTTTTCCAGGTAGTCGGCGACCGACTTGGCGCGCGCCAGCGACAGCGACTGGTTGGCCGCGGCCGAGCCGACCGAGTCGGTGTTGCCGCTGAGCTCGAAGTAGGCGCTGCCGTTGTTCTCGATGAACGGCACCATCTCCTTGTCGATCAACAGCTGGGCCTTCTTCGACAGCTCGAACGAGCCCGACGCAAAGGTCACCGACACCGGCTTGGTCACGACGGCAGGCGTGGCCATCGCAGCCGCCCGACCTTGCTCGGAGTAGGTCTCGGTCGGCTTCGCAGCCTGGGCCTGCGCCTGGGTGTTGCGCTGCAGCGCTTTCTTGACGAAGCGCAGGTCGAAGCTGTCTTGCGGCGGGATCACCGGCGACTTCGGGTTCGCGAGCGAACCTTCGGCACGGTAGATCTGGTCGAAGCGGCCGTAGACCCGCTCGTAGTGGTTCACGCCACCGGCCAACCCCAGGATACGGGCGTTGTCGGCCAGGTCGGTCCACAGCAGGTTGGCGAACAGCGACTTGATGAACGGTGCGCCTTCCTTGGCGGCGAGCAGCTTGAAGAACTCTTCGGTCTCGACCAGGGACTGCACCGCGTTGTCGGGGTTGGCGCGGGCGGCCGTGACGCCGTCCATCCAGCCGTCGACAAAGGCCTGGAACACCGCCTCGTTGTCGGGCTTGGCCAGCTCGCGCTGGTCGCAGACCATCATGTCGTAGATCAGGTTGTTGGCGGTCTTGGTCGAGTAGACGACATGCGCACCCTTGACCTCGCGCAGCGCCAGCGACAGGTCCGGGTCCCACAGCACCGCGGCGTCGACGTTGCCGCCGGTGAAGGCGGCGCGCACGCCTGCCGTGCCTTCCTCGGGCTTGATGAAGACGGGCTTGATCTGCTTCTTCTGGCGCGCGGTCAGCGAGGCGCTGTCGATCGCGTCGATCAGCATGCCGTGCGACGGCGTGTACTGCAGCAGCGCGACCGATTTGCCGGCCAGGTCTTCGATCTTCTGGACGCTGGCGTCCTTGGCGATCACCGCGTCACCACCCTGGGTGTTGTCGACCAGCATCACGCCCTTGCCGTCGTGGCCGGAGTTGCGCAGGTTCGGGTGCTCCTGGGCCCAGAAGTCGGACGTGCGCCAGGCGCACTGCGCGGTCTTGGCTTCGAACAGCGTGGTCAGCGTCGGAATGTCGTCGTTGATGACGAACTCGACGTTCAGGCCCAGCTTGGCGTAGATCGAACCGGGCTTGGTCTTCAGGCTGTTGCCGTTGGCCACCAGCGCCGGCGCATAGCCGTGGAAGCTGACCAGGCTGACGCGCAGCGGGTTGCCCGCGCTGCCCAGCTTGCCGCTGGCCGGCCCGGCCGGCTTGGCCGGGGCCGCCGCGCCGCCGCCCGCTGGGGCGGTGCTGCTGTTGTCGGCCGCCTGACCGCTGCCGCCGATGGTGTGGCCGGCGACCGTGATGCCGCCGTCCTTCAGCTTGTCCTTCAGCACGAAGTTCCAGCCGATCGAGCCTACGAGGCCCAGGCCGATGATCAGAAGAAGCGCTTTGGTGAGGCCCGTCGTCTGGTATGCCATGCCCGCCGATTCCTTTATGGGGTGAGGTTGATCTTGAACTGCGCAATCAAACCGCGAAAGTCAGCGGCCGCGCGCGACAGCGTCGCCAGTTCCTGGCTGACCGCTTCTTTCTTCGATTGCAGTGCCGATTCGATGGCGGCGCTTTCCTGCGCCCCGCGCGTGACCTCGCGGGTCAGCAGGCCCTCGAGGTCGGCGATCTGGCGCTTGACCTCGGCCACGGCCGCCTCCTGCTTGCGTCGCAGCTCGGCCAGCTCGGCCTGAGCCTGCGTTTCGGCCTGACCGAGGCCGGCGCGCAGGCCAGAGGCGTGTTGTTCGATCGCGGCCACCTTGGCCGCGGCGTCGCCCAGAGGGTCTTCGATGGTCCAGGACTCGTCGGCGGCGTCGATCGCGTGGATGGTCTGCCGGCGCATCGCCTCGTCCATCGCGTTCAGGCCGGCAACCAGGCGCAGCAGGCGCTCGGCCGGGTAGTTGCAGGCCGGTACCTGGCCTGCGGTGTAGACCTGCTCCAGCGTCTGGCCGTCGGGCACCGGGGCTGCCGGGGCAGCGCGCGTATCGGCAAACTGGCTGCTTGCCGGTGCGGCCGGTTCGGGGGCCGCGCTGCTGTCTGCGGCCGCGTCCGGGCTGGGCGGAACGTAGTCGTCGCCCGCACCTTCCTGGCGGACCAGGCCGGCCCTCTCCAAGAGGCTCATCATTCCCTTCATCGGCCCTCCTGCTCGCTTGATGCTGTTTGCAGCGCGAATCCTCTCACATCCGCTCACCCCGGCACGCAGATCGACCGAAGGCGGATAGCGGCGTCAGATCAGGGCGGTGTCCAGGATTTCAACCCAGTGTTTGACCGGTCTTGCGCTGGCCGACTGCAGATGCTGGATGCAGCCGATGTTGGCCGAGACGATGGTGTCGGCCGCGATCGGCGTCAGCGCCTTCAGCTTTCGGTCGCGCAGCTGGATCGACAACTCAGGCTGCAGCACCGAGTAAGTGCCGGCCGAGCCGCAGCACAAATGGCTGTCGACCGGGGCCGTCTGGACGTCGAAGCCGAGTGCGGCCAGGTGGGTTTCGACGCCACCGCGCAGCTGCTGGCCGTGCTGAAGCGTGCACGGCGGGTGGTAGGCCAACGGCACCGGCTCGCTGCGGCGCGCGGCCAGCTTGGGCAGCAACGCCGGCACCAGGTCCGGCAGCAGCTCGCTCAGGTCCTTGGTCGCTTCGCTGATGCGCCGCGCCTTGTCGGCGTAGTCGGGGTCATGGGCCAGCGCGTGGCCGTATTCCTTCACCGTCACGCCGCAGCCCGACGCGTTCATCACGATCGCTTCGACCCGGCCCGCTTCGGTCAGCCCCTCGACCAGTGGCCACCAGGCGTCGATGTTGCGGCGCATGTCGGCCAGGCCGCCTTCATGGTCGTTCAGGTGCGTGCGGATCGCGCCGCAGCAGCCGGCGTCGTCGGCCACCAGGGTCTGGATGCCGGCGGCGTCGAGCACGCGGGCGGTGGCCGAGTTGATGTTCGGCATCATCGTCGGCTGCACGCAGCCCAGCAGCAGCAGCACCTTGCGCGGGTGCGTGCGGGTCGGCCAGCGGTGCGCATCGGCACCGGCGCGCTCCGGCACCTTGGCCTTCAGCGCGGCCGGCAACAGGGGCCGGACCAACTGGCCCAGCTTCATTGCCGGGCCGAACAGCGGCGAGGTCAGGCCCTCTTTCAGCAGCCAGCGCGTCGCACGCTCACCGGCCGGCCGCTCGACCTTGGCCTCGACGACGCGGCGGCCGATGTCGACCAGCTCGCCGTAACGCACGCCGCTCGGACAGGTTGATTCGCAGTTGCGGCAGGTCAGGCAACGGTCCAGGTGGAGTTGCGTGGCGCGCGTCGGCTCAGCGCCTTCGAGCACCTGCTTCATCAGGTAGATGCGGCCGCGCGGCCCGTCCAGCTCGTCGCCGAGCAGCTGGTAGGTCGGGCAGGTCGCGGTGCAGAAGCCGCAATGCACGCACGAGCGCAGGATGGCCTCGGCCGCCTCGCCGTCGGGTGTGCCTTTGAACTCGGGGGAGAGGTTGGTCTGCATCAGGCGAGTGTGTAGTCCAACACCCAGTAGTAGGTGGACTCGGCCCAGCGTAGATCACCGGCCCGCGGCCCCAGCGCGGCAAAGGCTTCATCGCGGGTCGGAAAGTTCTTCAACACCTCGTGCGATGAGCCGTCGGCCAGCGTGCGCTGCTGGTAGGTGTTGCCTTCGGCATCGCGGCGCGACAACGCGATGTTGCTGCCCTCGACGAAACGGTTGTCGCAGACCAGCACCCGCGCGCCGGGTTCGAGCCGGGCGTGCAAGGCCGCCAGCCAGCCGGCCAACCGAGCCAGCGGCACGTGCGACCACCAGAAGCCGGCGAAGGCCGCGTCGAAACGCTCATCCGGCTGCAGGCCTTCGAGGGTGTAGGCATCGACGCGGCGGAATTCGACCGATGGCGGCATCGGCTTGGCCTGCGCCACCGCCATCGTCTCGGGGTTCACATCGGTGGCCAGCCAGTGCGCGGCGCGGGCGGCGCCGTGTGGCGTCCACCAGCCGGTGCCGCAGGCGACTTCGAGCACGCGCCGGCCGGCGAAAGGCTCGGCCAGTGAAGCCTCCAGCGCGCGGATGTCGGCCTGGCGCTCGGGCTTGAAGTAGACCTGCTCGTACTCGCTCGCGCGGCGGGCGTAGTAGTCGGCCATGCTGGCCTCGGTGGCGTGGCTCATCCGTCCTGCTGGCCGAGGCGGCCGGGGTTGAAAAGTCCGTGGGGATCGAACGCCATCTTCAGCGCACGCTGCAGCTTCAGTTGCGCCGGCGGCAAGGGGTGGAAGGCACCACCGGTCTTGTCACCGCGCCAGACCGCCGCATGGCCCAGTGCATCGACGGCGGCTTCGCGCACCCGCGCCGGTGGCTCGTCGCTGACCAGCCAGCGCAGCGCGCCGCCCCATTCAATCAGCTGCTCACCGTGCAGCTCGACGCGCGGCGCCGTGGCGGCGACCGACAGCCGCCACAACCGCGAACCGGTGGCGACCGCGGCGGCGGCGTGGTCGAAGTACTCGTCGTGCTGGTCACGCACGCCGGTCCAGAAGCCATTGGCCAGGTCGTTCAGGATGCGCTCACCGCCCAGGCGTTGCGTGGCCGAAGCGACCGCGGCCTGTGCACCCTGCAGGCGCAGGATCAGCGCACCGTCCCACCAGGCGCTGGCCGACAGCGGCAAGGCCTGGCCGGCCCATTCGTTGACGTGGCGCAGCGCGTTGGCCTGGTCCAGATCGAAGCGCAGCGTGGCGCAACCGGGCGCGACAGGCAGCACCTTCAGCGACACCTCGCAGACCACGCCCAGCTGCCCCATCGAGCCGGCCAGCGCGCGCGACACGTCGTAGCCGGCGACGTTCTTCATCACCTGGCCGCCGAAGCTCAGCACCTCGCCACGGCCGTTGACGATCGTCGCGCCGAGCAGGTAGTCGCGCACGCCCCCGACCGCCGCGCGCGCCGGGCCGGCCAGGCCGGCGGCGACCATGCCGCCGACTGTCGAGCCTTCGGCATAGTGCGGCGGCTCGAACGGCAGGCACTGGCCCTTCTCGGCCAACGCCGCCTCCAGCTCGGCCAGCGGCGTGCCGGCACGCACCGTCACCACCAGCTCGGTCGGCTCGTAGGCGCTGATGCCGGCCAGCGGCTTCACGTCCAGCGGCTCACCGCGCAACTCATCCCCGTAGAAGTCTTTGGTGCCGCCGCCGACGATGCGCAAAGGCTTTCGTCTGTCAGCCGCGTCGCGCACCGCGTCGACCAACCGCTGCAAAGGAGCGTCCAGCACGGCGCTCATCGGGGCACCCTTGGGCCTGCGGCCCTTCCCGCCAAGCGGGATTGAGCCCCTTCGGGCGGCCGGGCGGGGCTCAAAACCGCTCCAGGTTCGCAAAGGGCAGCAAGCCCTTCTTGACATGCATCTTCCCGTACTCGGCGCAGCGCTGCAGCGTTGGCAGCAGCTTGCCAGGGTTCAGCAGCTCGTGCGGGTCGAACGCATTCTTCAGCGCGCGCATCTGCGCGATCTCTTCGGCGCTGAACTGCACGCACATCGAGTTCAGTTTCTCGACGCCGACGCCATGCTCGCCGGTCACCGTGCCGCCCATCGCGACGCTGGTCTCCAGGATGTCGGCGCCGAACAGCTCGGCCCGGTGCAACTGGTCCGGGTCGTTCGCGTCGAACAGGATCAGCGGGTGCAGGTTGCCGTCGCCGGCGTGGAAGACGTTGCAGCAGCGAAGGCCGTATTTGCCTTCCATCTCGGCAATCGCGATCAGGATGTCGGCCAGGCGCTTGCGCGGGATGGTCGAGTCCATGCACATGTAGTCGGGGCTGATGCGGCCCGATGCTGGGAACGCGTTCTTGCGCCCGCTCCAGAACTTCAGCCGCTGCGCCTCGTTGGCCGAGACCTCCATCCGCGTCGCGCCGCAGTCGGCCAGTACGTCCATCATGCGGCCGATCTCTTCTTCGACCTCTTCCGGCGTGCCGTCGCTTTCGCACAGCAGGATCGCCTCGGCGCTGAGGTCGTAGCCGGCGTGGACGAAGTCTTCGACCGCCGCCGTCATCGGCTTGTCCATCATCTCCAGCCCGGCCGGGATGATGCCGGCGCCGATGATCGCGGCGACGGCGTCGCCGGCTTTGCGAATGTCGTCGAAGCTGGCCATGATGCAGCGTGCCAGCGGCGGCTTCGGAGTCAGCTTGACAGTCACCTCGGTGACGACCGCCAGCATGCCTTCGCTGCCGACGACCAGCGGCAGCAGGTCCAGCCCCGGCGCATCGAGCGCGTCGCCGCCGAACTCGACCAGCTCGCCGTCGACGGTGAAGCCCTTGACCTTCATCACGTTGTGCAAAGTCAAGCCGTACTTCAGGCAGTGCACGCCGCCCGAGTTCTCGGCCACGTTGCCGCCGATCGTGCAGGCGATCTGGCTCGACGGGTCGGGAGCGTAGTACAGGCCCAGCGGCGCGGCGGCCTCGCTGATGGCGAGGTTGCGCACGCCGCATTGCACGACCGCCGTGCGGCTGAGCTTGTCGAGCTTCAGGATGCGGTTGAACTTGGCCAGGCTCAGCGTCACGCCCAGCTCGTGCGGCATCGCGCCGCCGGACAGGCCGGTGCCGGCGCCGCGGGCGACCACTGGCACCTTCAGTGCGACGCAGGCTTTCAAGACAGCGCCGACCTGGGCTTCAGTCTCGGGCAGCGCGACCACCAGCGGGCGCTGGCGGTAGGCGGTCAGGCCATCGCACTCGTACGGCGTGGTGTCTTCGCTGCTCCACAGCAGCGCATGGGGCGGCAACACGGCCTGCAAGGCGGCCACCACCTCGCGTTGGCGGGCGGCGCGTGAAGGCGCCTCGGAGGGAGACGAAGAAACGGTCACCGCAGACATCAGCGACGACTGTAGCAACGCAGGTTGAACCGCGGCTGAAGAATTCGCCGGCGTGCCGATCGAAAAAATCCGGCCTGCGCGGGTCGACCGGCCCCTCGTCAGCTGCGCTTCTTCGCCGGCGCCTTCTTGGCGGCCGCGGCGCGGGCCGCCTTCACGCCGCCACCTACCGCCTGGGCCGCTACCTTGGTCGCTTTCACCGGCACCTGCGCACCCAGCTCGACCGCGCGCTTGATCGTCTCGCCGGCCGCGTCGAAGCTTTGTTTGACCATCGCGCCGGCCAGGTTCTTGGCAGCGTCGGTCGCTGTGTCCTTCATCGCGCCGGCGGCCAGGGTCGTGAACTGCTTGGTCAGAGCGCCCCACCACTGCATCGGGTCGACCGTGCCCATCGGCGTATCGACCTGGGTCTTGCCTGAGCCTGCGCGCGCTTTCTTCGCGGCGGGCCGGGGCGCCGGGGCTTCGTCAGGCTCGTCCGCTTCGGGTGCTTCAGGCTCGGGCACCTTCAGTTTGATCGAGTCGCGCAGCTCGCCCATCTGCACGTTCATCGTCTTCAGCGTCGACAGCGTCATGCGCTGCACTTCGAGCGCCTGGATGGTGGCGCCCAGCATGCGCGCGTTCTGTTCGAGCCAGAACTGCACCGTGCGCAGCTCTTCGATGCGCTTTTCCAGTTCCTCGGGGTTCAGCGTCGGCGCGATCCACTGGCCCATGTTGGGCAACGCGGCGCCGGCGTTCTTGACCAGCCCCTGCAGGAAATCGAAGCCCGGAACCATCTTGGTGAAACTGGCAGCATCGGCCATTGCTCGCCTCTTCTTGCTTGCTGGGATGGCGGCGATGGTACGCCCGGCCGACCCCGCGGGCGCTTCGGTGCGAACCCGGGCGCAGCGGCCTGTTTCGTCAGCGCGACGCTGCGGATGCCGTCGGTGCCGGCGCTGCGGCCTCGACCCGCTGGACCTCGAAGCCGCGCGCCTTCAGCAGGGCCGGCAGGCCGACGTCGCCGATCATGTGCAGGGCGCCAACGGCCATGAAGACCTGCTCGCCGGCGTCGTGCCGGGCCTGTAGCTGGGCCGCCATCGCCACATTGCGCTCGTCGAGCAGGCGGTGCATCAGGCGCTTGTCTTCGTCGCTGTCGACGCAGTGGCACCAGTCGGCGTAGCTGCTCAGCTCGGCCCAGTCAGAACGGGCCCAGGCTTCGGCCAGGCGCTGCAGCGTTGGCAGAGCCTGACCGTTCTCCAGCTCGTCCAGCGCATGGCCGACGAAGGTTTCGGTCTCGGCCGGCGTCGGCTGCAATAGCAAGCCGATCTGGCTTTCGGGCGTTTCGAGCGACAGCACCGGCTTGCGGATGCCCCGCGCATACCCGGCCAGGAAGCCGTCGATGCCGTAAGCCGGCTCCAACCCGGCACGGCGGCCGATCATCACGGTCAGCGTCACCGCCTGCATCTCGGGCTTCAGCGCCGCCAGCTCCTTGCCGGCACAGGCCTTGTCCATCTGCGCGCGCAGGCGGCGCTGCACCGGGCCGGTCAACACGGGCTGCCCTGGCGCAGCCGCCAGCGCCGTCATCAGGCGGCGCTGGACGTCCGGGTCCAGCATGTCCAGCTCCAGCGCCACCTGGTCGACCGCCTGCAGCGCATTGCGCACCTGGGGCCCGGGGAACATCCACGGCTTGCGGGCGACATGCAGCGTGCCGTAGAGCCACGAGGTCTTGCCGCCCTTGCTGACACGCCAGAGGAAGCCGCGGTCGATGGCCTCTTGCATGCCGCGCTGCACGTCGTCGGCGGTCAAAGGCGTGGGTTGTGGTGGGCAGGTCTCTGCCGCTGCTGCGGCCAGTACAGCCGGTGGCGCCGCCCACAAGACCAAGGCGGTAGCGGCACCGGCGAGCCAGGTGGTCAGCCTCATGCGGGCTCCACCACGGTCTGCTCGATCGCACCGAACAGACTGTGGCCGTCCTTGCCCTTCATCTCGATGCGGATCGTGTCGCCGTATTGCATGAAGGCGGTCTTGGCCTCGCCCTGGTCGATCATCTCCAGCGCGCGCTTTTCGGCGACGCAGCTGTAGCCACGCGAGGCGTCCTTGTTGCTGACGGTGCCGGAGCCGACTATCGCGCCGGCGCGCACGTTGCGCGTCTTCGCAATGTGGGCGATCAACTGGCCGAAGTGGAAATTCATCTCCGGCCCGGCCTCGACCAGCCCGACCTTGCGGCCGTTCCAGGTCGATTGCAGCGTCAGGTGCACCCGGCCGCCCTGCCAGGCGTCGCCCAGCTCGTCGGGCGTCACGGCCACCGGGCTGAAAGCCGTCGCCGGTTTGCTCTGGAAAAAACCGAAGCCCTTGGCCAACTCAGCCGGCACGAGGTTGCGCAGGGTCCAGTCGTTGACCAGCATCAGCAACCGCACGCCTTCGAGCGCCTGGGCCGGCGAGGCGCCCATCGGGACGTCGCCGGTGACCACCGCGACCTCGGCCTCGAAATCGATGCCCCAGTCGGCGTTGGTGAACAGCACGTCGTCGCAAGGGCCAAGGAAATCGTCGCTGCCGCCTTGGTAGACGAGAGGGTCGCCGAGGAATGATTCGGGCATCTCGGCGCCGCGCGCCTTGCGCACCAGCTCGACGTGGTTCAGGTAGGCCGAACCGTCGGCCCACTGGTAGGCGCGCGGCAGCGGCGCCATGCACATCGCCGGGTCGAACGGAAAGGCGTGGCGCGCCTTGCCGTGGTTCAGCGTGGTGTACAGGTCCTGCAACTGCGGTGACAGGAAGTTCCAGTCGTCCAGCACCTGCTGCAGCCGGGTGGCGATACCGTTGGCGTAGTGGGCGGTGGCGAGGTCACGCGAGACGACGACCAGCTGGCCGTCGCGCGAACCGTCCTTGTAGGTGGCGAGCTTCATGAACGTGGGCGCAGTGGGCCGCCAGGCAGAGGCGGCCGGAGTTGATGGCACCATTGTCCGATGCCCTGGCCCGCTTTCCCCTTCCCTGCCCCGACGCAACTGCCCGCGCACGCGCCGGCGGTCAACTGGCGCCGGCGCGGCCAGGCTGGCGCGGTATTGCTGCTGGTGCTGCTGGGCCATGGCTGGCTGATCGGCCCGGTGCACCAACCGATGGGCCGCGCGCCCGAGCACACGCCGGCGATCCAGCTGGTGACCTTGCCGCCGGCCGAGGCGCCGCAGCTGTCGCCACAGACCACCACGGCCGAAGCCGAATCACCGGCCCCGCCGCCACCGGCCGCACCGCAGCAGTTGCCGGCGGCGCCCGAGCCGTTTGCGCCACCGGACACGCGGCGGTCGCCCCCCGACGCACCGATCGACTGGACCGCCGGCCCGCTGGCGCCGGAAGCGGTGGCGGGCACCCAGTCCGTGCCGCCCGACGAAGCCGCCTCGGCGCCGACGGCACCGGTGCCAGGCACCGTGGCCAGCGCACAAGCCAGCGACGACGGTGGCGGCCGGCCGCCGATCTACACCACGCAGCGGCCGGAGCAGTCGTTCAAGCTCGACTACCGCATCGAGCGGGGCGACGACGCCGGCACCGGCCAACTCAGCTACGAGCTGCGGACCGGCGGTGTCTTCACCGTGCGCTTTTCCGGCGAGGTCAAGGGCAAGGCGGTGACGGACTGGGTCTCGCGCGGCTTCTTCAACGCCGCCGGCTTCGCGCCGCAACGCATGGTCGAGCGCAACCGGGGTGTCGAGACGCGGGCGGTCAACTTCCAACGCGAAGAAGGGGTGATTACCTTTTCCAGCTCCAGCCGCGCGTTCGCGCTGTACCCCGGCGCGCAGGACCGCACCAGCGTGCTGCTGCAGCTGGTGGCGATTGCCCAGGCCGAGCCGGGCGGGCTGCGTGCCGGCCAGCGCATCCGGATGCAGGTGGCGGGGCTGCGAGGCGCCGTCGACGAGTGGACCTTCGACGTGGTCGGCGACGAGCGGGTCGAGCCGAATGGCACGCCGATCCCGGTTGTGCACCTGCAGCGCGAACCGACGCAGCCGTACGACCAGCGGGTCGAGGTGTGGCTGGCGCGCGAGGCGGGCCACCTGCCGGTGGGCTTGCGCTTCACCCAGGTGCCCGGTCGCGGCAGCGAGGCCTACTGGCTGACCAGCCCACTGCCGGCACCGGCGCCCGCTTCGGCTGCCAGCACAGGCCGGCCGTGAGGCCTCGACGTCGCCCTTGAATCCGGCCGAGGCGCCTCCATTTGCTTGGCATGGGGTCTGCTTAGCCCCCGCAGCACAAGGAGCCCCCGCATGAACCTGGTCTACAACTCCGACAGCTACGCCGTCGTGCAGATCTCGCTCGATCAGCTTGACGGGGCACCCGGCGACGGCGCAGGGGCGTCGGCCAGCTATGCCGACGTCGTGCGCGGTGGCTACGAAATCGTCGACAAGACAGCCAAGAAAGGCATCTTCATCGACGGCGCACTGGCCCAGCGCTTCCGCGAAGGCGTGCAGGCGTTGGCCGAAGAGCACGCGCCCAGTACCGAGGAAATCGACGACTACATTGCCGGCTACACCCAGCTGGCGCAACAGCCGCTGACCCTGCACTAACCCGCTCGACGACGCGCGGCGGAGCAAAGGGCCGCTCCCTGGCCCGGCCCGATCGTCTCGGGGATCGGTTGATGCACTCGTCGGACGAGGGGCTCCACCTGCCGGGGCTTGCCCTCGCGCGGCGGCTGCGCCAAGATCGGCGCCACTTCGACGGTGGCGGTGCGCCCCGCGCCCAGCCGCCGCCGGTGGAGGAGACGAAGTGGTCAAGCGTCTAGCCGATGCGCGCGTGGTGCTGTCGCCCGGCCTGGCCGATGCGCCGGTGCTGGATCGGCTGTGCACGCATTTCGTGCTGACCCTGACACTGGCCCAGGCCGGCCGGCTGAACCTGCGGCGCGATTGGGGCGGCCTGATCGCCCTGACCGGGCGCCACCTGGTCTGGCCACTGCCGGTGCTGCACCGCCTGCGCGCCTTCCTGCAGCGCCGCTGCGGCGCCAACGAGCATTGGGCCGGCCACGAGCGGCTCACCGACGACGGCTTCATCGAGCGCCATGGCGCCTGGCACGGCCCGTATGAAGAGGGCTCGCTGTTCTTCTACATCGACGAGTACATCAAGGACGCGCCGAAAGACCTGCTGGCGATGCTCAACGCGACGGCAGACTGGCTGGAGCGCGACCTGAAGAAACACGCCACGTTGGTCGAGAAGAACATCGACGCACTGGGCCAGCTGCTGCAGCTGAACCCGGCCGAGCGCGCGCTGCTGCTGTACGGCACCTTGGCGCGCTACCAACGAGAGCTGCGCGGGCTGCTGGTCGAGTTCAAGGTGTCGAACGCGCAAGAGGCGTTCGCGATGCTGGCGCGGGTGGCGCGGGTCGACGAGCGCGAGGTCGCCGAGGCGCTGCGCGCCGGCTCGCGGCTCGAGCGCATCGGCATGGTCGAGAACCTGATCTCGGAACACAACATCACCGACCTGGCCGACCTGATGAAGGTCAGCGAGCAATTGCCGCCGGTGCTGATGCGCGAGTACCGCGACCCGAGCGACCTGATGGCGGTGTTCACCCGGCCGGCGCCGCGCACCGAGCTGGTCACCGGCGACTTCGAATTCGTCGCCGAAGAGGTGCAGGTGTTGTGCGCGCTGCTGCGCAACGCGGTCGAGCGCAAGGCCACCGGCGTCAACGTGCTGCTGTACGGCCCGCCCGGCACCGGCAAGACCGAGCTGGCCAAGGTCTGCGCTGAAGTCGCGGGGCTGGAGCTGTATGAGGTCGAGTACGCCGACCGCGACGGCAACTCGCTGACAGGCCGCGACCGCTACCGCTCGCTGCAGATCAGTCAGGTCTTCCTGAAGGGCGGCGCCCATGTCGCGCTGCTGTTCGACGAGGTCGAGGACGTCTTCCCGGCGATCCCGAGCGACACCGCGCAGCTGATGGCACGGCTGGACGCCGGCGACGGCGCCTCGTCGGCGAGTGTGAGCGGCAAGGCCTGGGTCAACCAGATCCTCGAAGCCAACCCGGTGCCGGTGATCTGGATCACCAACCGCATCGAGCAGATCGACCCGGCGTTCCGCCGCCGCTTCCAGTACCACCTGGAGCTGAAGTCGCCGCCGCCGGGCGCGCGCGAGGCGCTGGTGGCGCGGGCACTGGCAAACTCGGTGGTCAGCGAGGGTTTTGCGGCGCGGCTGTCGAGCCGACGCGGGCTGACGCCGGCGCAGATCCGCACTGCCGTGCGCTTTGCCGAGCTGGCCGGCCAGCCGGGCGAGGTCGAGGGCCTGATCGAGCGCCAGCTGGCGCATGCCGACCTGGCGCTGGGCAGCCTGAGCCACCGCGAGCGCGGCGCCCGGCCGAGCGTGACCCACTACGACCTCGGGCTGCTGAACGTCGAGTCGCGCTTCGGGGTGCCGCAAATCGTCGCCGCGCTGCAGCGCCGGCCGCATGGCGCGCTGTGCTTCTTCGGCCCGCCCGGCACCGGCAAATCGGCCCTGGCCGAGCACATCGCCACCAGCCTGGGCCGGACGCTGCTGGTGCGCCAGGCCAGCGACATCATGAGCAAGTTCGTCGGCGAGACCGAGGCCAACATGGCCCGCATGTTCGACGAGGCCGCGACCGAAGAAGCCGTGCTGCTGCTCGACGAAGCCGACAGCTTCCTGCGCAGCCGCCGCTATGCCGAGCGCCACTACGAGGTCAGCGAGGTCAACGAGATGCTGCAAGGCATGGAGCGTTTCCCCGGCGTCTTCATCTGCACGACGAACCTGTTCGAGGACCTGGACGAGGCAGCGCTGCGGCGCTTCACCTTCAAGATCCGCTTCAAGGCGATGCAACTGGCGCAGCGGGTCGCGATGTTCGTTGCCGAGGCGCTGGGCAGCAACGCCGACAGCCTGAGCGGCGAGCAGCGCCAGCGCCTGGCGGCGCTGGACGAACTGGCGCCGGGCGACTTTGCCGCGGTGCAGCGTCAGGTCGACGTGCTCGGTGCGCCGTTCACGGCCGACGAATTCCTGGCCCAGCTGGAAAGCGAGCACAGGGTGAAACCCGAGGTACGGCACCGAAGAGCGGTGGGATTCACGCAAACTCCATGATTGTTCGGGCGCCGGCATGGCGCCACGAGCCAGCGGGCCCAATAATGCCCGCGCCCTGCCGCCCACCCCCCGCGTTTTCGCCCACCGCATGCCCGTGCCGTCCGCCGCCGAATTGGTCAACGCCCTTGCCGCCCCGGAGCTGCACGGCCCGACCATTGCCGGTGCCGCGCTGCTGGCCGGTTTGATGTTCGGCCTGATCGGCCATGGGCTGCGCAAGATCCGTTCGACCGACACCGTCACCGCGCTCGGCTGGTGGGGCGCCGCATCGGTGGCCGGTGGTGCCGGCCTGTGGGCGCTGCACTACTTCGCGTTGACCGGGCTGGGGCTGCCGTGGGAAACGCATTTCCGCGGCTGGCAGATGGCCGGCAGCGGCCTGGCCGCCACGCTGGGCTTGGCCGCGGTGCTGGCCACCGCCCGCCTGCGCTGGAGCGACACCGCACGCCAGCTGCTGCAGGGCCTGGGGCTCGGCGCGCTGTGGGCGATGGTGCAAAGCCTGTCGGTCGCCAGCCTGGCCGAGCCGCCTTTGGCCAGCGTCGCCGGGCCGGGCTGGCCCCTGATGGCACTGGCCGGCATTGCCGCCGCCGCAACCGCCGCATTGGGCCTGGCCTTCAGCCCACGCTGGTCGGCCTTGGGGCCCTTCGGCCTGCGGCTGTTCCTGAGCGCCACCGGTTTTGCCCTGGCCTCGGGCCTGGCCCAGGCCTTGACACTCGGCAGCCTCGGCTTCGTCGAGAGCTCACGCCCAGGCGGCGTGCTGCTGGTCGCCGTCGACGCCTTGCAATGGGCTTGCGCCGCCGGTGCGCTGGCCTTGCTGCTGGGCCTGTTCGGCGTGCTGATCGACTCGCGCGCCTCGCACCGCAACCGGGCCCTGGCCTCGTCGCTGAGCGATGCCAACCGCCGGTTGCGCGAACAGGCGCTGACCGACCCACTGACCAAACTGCCGAACCGCCTGCTGTTCGAAGAGCGGCTGGCCAATGCGCTGGAGCTGGTCGACGACCCGTCCGCACCTGCCGGCGGCACGCTGGCGGTGATGTTCATCGACCTGGACGGCTTCAAGCCGGTCAACGACTCGTTCGGCCACAGCGCCGGCGATGCGGTGCTGCGCGAGATCGGCCGCCGGCTGCAAAGCCTGGCCCGCCAGTCGGACGTGGTCGCCCGTGTCGGCGGCGATGAATTCCTGCTGCTGGCCGAGCGGCCCGGCACACCGGCCGGCGCAGGCCACCTGGCGCAGCGGGTGCTGCAATGCCTGTCCCAGCCCTGCAAGCTGCCCAACGGTGCCGAGGTGCGGCTGTCGGGCTCGGTGGGCATCGTGATGTACCCCGAGCATGGCCCGGCGCAAAAGCTGCTGGCCCGCGCCGACGCGGCGATGTACGCCGCCAAGCGCGCCGGCGGCTCGGGCTTCGCGATCTTCGAGCCCAGCATGGAGCAGGACAGCCGCGCGCAGCTGGAGCTGCAGCACGAGCTGCGCGGCGCGATCGAGCGCGCCGAGCTGGTGCTGTACTACCAGCCCAAGATCGACGGCCGCTCGGGGCAGATCACCGGCGTCGAGGCGCTCGTGCGCTGGCAGCACCCGACCAAGGGCGTGATCTCGCCGGGGGTCTTCATCCCGATCGCCGAACGCTTCGGCCTGATCAGCGCGCTAGGCCAGTGGGTCATCGACGAGGCCTGCCGCCAGCTGCGCGTCTGGCTCGATCAAGGCGTGCGCATGCGGGTCTCGATCAACATGTCGGCCCATCAGTTGCGGCAAGAGAACCTGGTCCAGCGCATCCGCCGCTCGCTGCACGCGCACACGGTCGACCCGGCGCTGCTGACGATCGAGATCATCGAATCGGTGCTGATGGAAGACGCCGCGGTGCAGGCCTTTGCCGGTCTGGCGCAACTCGGTGTCACGCTGTCGATCGACGACTTCGGTATCGGTTATTGCAACTTCGCGCTGCTGCGCAAGCTGCCGGTGACGCAGCTGAAGGTCGACCGCAGCCTGTTCACCGACATCCAGCACAGCTCGGACGCGCTGGCGGTCGTCGACGCGATCGTCAAGATGGCCCATGCGCTGGGCCTGCGTGTGGTGGCTGAAGGCGTCGAGACCGACGCCCAGCGCGACATGCTGCTGGCGCTGCGGTGCGATGAACTGCAGGGTTATCTTTTCGCCAAGCCGATGTCGGCCGAACGGTTGACGCTGTGGGCGATGGGCGACGAGGGCGTGCACATGGCCGACTTCCGGCCATCGATCTACGCCTCCGCACCGCAGACGCTGCAGTAACTAACGCGCCGCCTGGGTGCCGCCGACTTGCCAGCCGGTGGCTCGGGCGGGACCGGTCAGGCCGGCTGCAGCGCCAATGTCACCTCAGGCGCCGGCGACGCTGCCTGCGCGGGCAACTCCGGCACGGCCGCGGGGTTCGCCTTGGTCGCCGCCTTGGTGGTGCGGCGCTTGCGCGGCTTGGTGGCCTTCGGCAGGGCTTCTTCGGCCACGGCTGCGGCAACCACGGCCTCAGCCACGGTGGTCACCTCGGCCACTTCCGGCTTGACCTTCTTGGCCCGTTGCTTGGTGCCCTTGGGCGACTTGGCCTTCAGCTCGGCGCGGGCAGCCCGGTAAGCCTGAGCTTCTTCTTCGCTCATGCCGAGCGTGGCAAAGACCTGGGCCACCTCGGCCAGCGAGGTGCTGTTGGTGAAGGTGCGGATCATGTGGCCGCGGCGGCCGCCGAACATCAGCTCGATGCGCCGGGCCCGGTGGCTGTACAGCAGCGCGTAACGCTGCAGGCCGACGCGAAACCAGATGACGTTGCCGCCGGCGCCGTCTTTCTCGCTGACCCTGACGTGGGCCCCCGCGTTCTTGCGCCACAGGATGCCGCCAGCGATCGCCAGTAACACCTCGTTGACTTCGCCTGCGTGGTGATCCGACCGCTCGAATACGCCCAACAAATGCTCTTGCAGCTCGTCCACGCTTTTCAAAGCGATCGCCATCGACATCCCCCTGAGTGCATTGGCTCCTGACCGCTTGACTCATGGCCCGCGGCAGGTACGTCGTCTGCCCGACTTTGCAGGTGTTACGTACGAAGCCAACACCCCTAATTTGAAGGGGAACTTAGGCGCGGCGCTTGCTCACCGCAGCTGCGAGCTGGCGCAGCACGGGTTCGGTGTCGGTCCAGCCAAGACAGGCATCGGTGATCGACACGCCCAGCTTCAGCGGCTGGCCGGGCACCAGGTCTTGTCGGCCGTCTTGCAGATGGCTTTCGATCATCACGCCGGTGATGCGCCGCTCGCCGCCGGCAATCTGCCCCGCCACGTCGGCCCCGACCTCGATCTGTTTGCGGTGCTGCTTGCTCGAGTTGGCGTGCGAGAAGTCGACCATCACTTGTTCGCGCTGGCTCGACGCACGCAGCACCGTGCACGCGGCTTCGACATCGGCCGCGCTGTAGTTCGGCTGCTTGCCGCCACGCAGGATCACGTGGCAATCGGCGTTGCCGCGGGTTTCGAAAATCGCCGCCTGGCCCATTTTGGTCATGCCCATGAAGGCATGCGAGGCGGAAGCAGCCACCACCGCATCGGCTGCGACCTTGACGCCGCCGTCAGTGCCGTTCTTGAAGCCGACCGGGCAGCTCAGGCCCGAAGCGAGCTGGCGATGGCTCTGGCTTTCGGTCGTGCGGGCACCGATCGCGCCCCAGGACACCAGGTCGGCGATGTACTGCGGGCTCAGCAGGTCGAGGAATTCGGTGCCCGCCGGCAGGCCCATCGAGGCCACGTCCAGCAGCAATGTGCGGGCGCGGCGCAGGCCTTCGTTGATACGGAAGCTGCCGTCCAGCCGCGGGTCGTTGATGTAGCCCTTCCAGCCGACTGTCGTGCGCGGCTTTTCGAAGTAGACCCGCATCACCACCAGCAGCTCGCCACGCAGTTCTTCGGCCAGCACTTTCAGGCGCTTCGCGTATTCGATGGCCTGGTCGTGGTCGTGGATCGAGCAGGGGCCAACGACGGCGATCAAGCGGTCATCACGACCGCTGAGCACATCGGCCAATTCACGGCGCGCGTTCTCAACCAGAGCCTGTGCGGCCTCGGGCATCGGCATTTCGTCTTGCAGCAGCGCCGGCGAAATCAGCGGCCGCACCGCGCCGATGCGCACATCGTCAACTCGGGTGGAATCATGGGTGGCCAGCGCATTGGCGGGCGGCATGCCGGAGGCGCCACCGACCTCGTGGTCGTGTTGCCAGTCGTCGGGTCGGTTCACGGTGTCACTCCTTGCAGCCAGGTTCGATGCTGAGGGTTTCCCAGCTGGACATCGGATTATCCCCGGCATGGGACACTGGCCAGCCCTCACCCTGGAGCGCAAACGATGGTTCTCGAACACGCCGATATCCGCATCGCCCCCGGCCAGCAAGCCGCCTTCGAAGAAGCAATCGAGCGCGGGCTGAAGACGGTGATTTCGCGCGCGAAGGGGTTTCGTGGTGCGCAGGTGCAGCGGGGTATCGAGCAGCCCGAGCGCTTCCTGCTCTTGATCCACTGGGACACGCTGGAGGACCACACAGTGGGCTTCCGGCAGGGGCCGTTGTTCACCGAATGGCGCGCGATCGTCGGGCCGTTCTTTGCAGTGCCGCCTGTGGTCGAGCACTTTGAGCTGGCGGTAGATACACCGCAAAGCTGAGCCCCGCAACGCGCGCGGCGGCCGGGTTGGGGATACCACGCAGTCTCACGTTAGACGCTCACCCGCGCGGTACCCCCAACCCAGCGATCCACCGTCGCGGCGCGCGCCGCACTCACACAAGAAGACGAACGCCTTGGTGTCGCGCCACGTATCAACGCAAGAAGGCGGGCTTGACTGGGCGAGCGTCTAACGATCGACCAGGCGAGCCCACCTTCTGGCGCGAGCCGCCCCACAACGGGCAGCCCGCAAGACAACAAGCAACTTACTGCTTGACCGCCTCAACCTGGATGATCAGCTTGACCGCGTCCGGAAAGCCCCAGTCCAGACCGTAGCTGACGCCGTACTGGCTGCGGGTGATGGTGGTCTCGAAGTCGCCACCGCAAACCTCACGCTTGAGCATCGGGCTCTGGTAGCAGTTGAAGTTGTTGGCTTTCAGCGTGACCGGGTTGGTCTTGCCGGCCAGCGTCAGCGTGCCCGCCACTTCACTGACCTTGTCGCCGTTGAAGCTGAACTTGTCGCCGACGAACTTGGCTGTCGGGAACTGTTCGGTCTTCAGGATCTCGGCGCTCTTCAGGTGCTTGTCGAACTGCGCGTTGCCGGTGTTGATCGAGGTCGTGTCGAGCGTGATCTCGACCTTGCCTGTCTTGCCCGCGCGGTCCAACTGGACCGAGCCTTCCTTCTTGTCGAAGCGGCCGCGGTTGGTCGAGGTGCCGAAGTGGGTGATCTCGAAAGTCGCGTAGGTGTGCGACGGGTCGATCGCGTAGGTCGCAGCCTGTGCTTGGGCGCCTTGGGCCATCAGCACCATCAGGGCGCCAGCGGCCGTGGCGATCAGCGAATTCTTGTGGTTCATGCGGGAATCTCCAGGGAAACGGGGTTGGAAAAGGGAACAGGTGCCAGGGCTTAGAGCGGTGCCACGCCGGTCACGGCGAGCTTGAACTTCACCTGCACATCGTTGGCGACCATCGAGGTGTCGGCCCATTCGCCTTCACCGATCTTGAAATCGAGCCGCTTGATCAGGAATGCGCCGGTCGCAGTGGTCGTGCCACCGCCTTGGGCCAGCGTCACCGGCACCACCACGTCTTTGACGTTGCCCTTGATCGTCAGCTTGCCGGCGACTTCGAATTTGCCGCCCCCCAGCGCCTTCATGCTGCTGGACTGAAAGGTGGCCTGCGGAAACTTGGCGGCGTTGAACCACGCGGCCTTGGGCACCTCGGCATCGGTCTCGGGCGAGCCGAAGCCGGCGCTGCCGGTGTCGATCGTGAAGCTGACGCTGCCGGCCTCGGGCTTCTTGGGGTCGAAGCTGATGTTGGCGTCCCACTTGCGGAACTTGCCGTCGACAGGCACGCCCATCTGCTTGGAGGTGAAGCCGATCTCGCTTTGTGCCGGGACGACTTTCTGCGCCTGGGCCATGGCGAGCGAGCTGCCGAGCAGCAAGGTGGCGGTGAGCGCAACGGAACGGGTCAGTGCAGACATGGAGTCAACCTTCGAAGAAAACGATTCAAAAAAGTTCAGCGACCGGGGCGCATGCGGTTGATCAGGCCGTCGCGGTCGAAGAAGTGGTGCTTCACAGCGGCGCCGATGTGCAGCAGGACCAGCACGCCGAGGATGTAGGCCAGCAGGTGATGGCGCTCTTTCATCACCTCAGCCAGCGCCTTGTCGGGCGAGACGAAATCGGGCAGCGGCAGCACGCCGAACCAGACCACCGGGAAGCCGGCCGCGGAGCTGTAGGCCCAGCCGGCCAGCGGCACCAGGAAGAACAGCGCGTACAGCGCCCAGTGCGTCAGGTGGGCCATGCGCTGCTGCCAGCGCGGGCCGGGCACGTCGGGCGGCGGGCGGTGCGTCAGGCGCCACAGCAGACGCAGGGCCGACAGCGCCAGGATCGTGATGCCGGCCCACTTGTGCCAATTGAACAGTTTCAGCCGCGTCGGCGACATCGACAGGTCGCTCATGTACCAGCCGACGCTGAAGCTGACGATGATCATCAGCGCCAGCAACCAATGAAAGCCGATGGCCACGCCGGTGTAGCGTGAGCGGATCGAGGGGGTCGCGTTGGTGTTCATCGTGGTCGAAAGTGTGGCGAGGCCGAACCGGCCAGCAGTTCAGCACGATTGAGGCGGCATTTCAGTTTTGCTGAATGAGAAACCCGCCGCCGAAGGATCACGGGGGCAGTGGATCGAACGGTTCGGCACGTTCGGGCGCCACAAGCAAGGCTTCGAACGCGGGGTTGAGCCGATGCGCTTCCCCGGCCGGCAGCAGTTGGTGCCGCAAAGCGAAGTCCAAGGTTGCAAGCGCCGCGTCGGTGGTCATTTCACCGTCGGCGGCACGTTGCAAGGCGTTGGCGATCGGTAACAGCTGGTGCTCGGCGACCTCGCCGTCCTGGTTCTGCGGCGCCCGGCCCGGCGGCAAGGCCAGGTCGTAGACGAACAGCCACTCGTGTTGCCAACCTTCCGGGATGTCGCAGGCCAGCTCGATCACGCGGCCGGCCGTCAGCCCGCCCAGTTCGTGCGGGTGCAGGCCGGCTTCTTCCCAAGCCTCGCGGCAGACGGCCTGGCGCGGCGTCTGGCCGTGCGGCACACCGGAGCCGACCAGGTTATCGAGCCGGCCGGGGTCGGTCGGCTTGTTCCAGGCCCGGCGAGCGATCCACAGCTGCCGCGGTCGGCCATCGGCGTCGGCGACATAACCGTTGATGTGCGCGCCCAGCGTCTGCGCACCCCAGAAGCGCGACGAGGCGCGCTCGATCACCGCGGCCAGCGCACCGTCTTCGTTCCACAGCGCAAAGGGCTCGTCGCGCCAGGCCCGGATCAAACCCTGGGCGCGCAGCGCCGCATTGACCTCGGCAAAGACCGCCTCGCGCTCGGCCGATGGCACGCTCATGACCCATACGCCCTCGACCGTCTGATGGAACCAGTGCGGCCAAGCCCCGAGGGCCAGCGCGCCTGCGGCGTCGATCGAACCGGCACGCCGGCCATCGATCAGGAACGATCCCCGTGGGCCTCGCTCGCTGCGGCGCGCCGCCGCCAGGCAAGACCAGGTACCGCTCATCGGCTGGCCGCCCACAAGTTCAGCGCCAAGCCGGCCATCACCAGCCCAGCGGCACCCAGCTTCCAGGCCGGCAAGGACTCGCCAAAAACGATCGCCGAGGCGCCCATGCCGAACACCGGCACCAGCAGCGCGGCCGGTGTGACCGTGGCGGGCGGATGGCGCGCGAGCAGCCAGTTCCATGCGCCGTAGCCGAACAAGGTGTTGCCCACCGCCTGCCATGCGACGGTGGCCCAGGCCGCGACACTGGCGGCGCTCGCCACCGTCACCAAGTGCTCGGCACCGCCTTCGAAAACAATCGTCATCAACAGCAGCGGCGGCAGGGCGAACAGGCTGGACCAGACCATGAAGCCCAGCGCATCCACCTTGCCGGCGCCGCGCGCCACCAGGTTGGCGACCGACCAGCACAGCGCCGCCGACAGCACCAGGCCCATGCCGAGCAGGCTGATGCCGGCACCCCCCAGATGGGCTTGCCAGCCGATCCAGCCCATGCCGGCCAGCGCCAGCCCGAACGCGCCAAGTTGCAGCGGCTTGACCCGCTGGCCGGCCATCACGATCGTGATGAAGACCTGGGCCTGCACCACCAGCGACGCCAGGCCGGGCGAGATGTCGGCCTTCATCGCGAGGAACAACAGGCCGAACTGACCCGCGCCGAGCAGCACGCCGAAGGCCACCAACCGCCACCATGGCGTCGCCGGCCGGCGGATGAACAGCATGAAGGGCAGGGACGACAAGCCGAAGCGCAGCGTCGCCAGCAGGAACGGCGGCAACTCGGCCAGCCCCCACTTGATGACCACGAAGTTGGTGCCCCAGACGGCCACAACGGCCAGGGCGAGCGCAAGGTGGGTGAAGGGCATGGGGCGGCAGTGTAGGCAGACGCACCGGTCCGCGCTGGCCGCGGGGCATCCACCACAATCCGGCCGATGAGTACCTCATTGATGCGAATGACCGATCAGGCCTTTGAGCGCTTCAACGAAGCCGCTATCACCGACTACGCCGACGAAAACGTGGCCTCGGGCCGGTGGCCGGTCGAAGGGGCGCTGGAACGCTCGCGGCAAGAGCACGAGAGCTTGCTGCCGCAAGGCCTGGCCACGCCGAACCAGCATCTGTTCACGATCCGCGACGATGCGCTGGACGCCGACGTCGGCGTGTTGTGGCTGTCAGTGACCGAGCACCCAGGCCGCCGCTCGGGCTTCATCTACGACGTGGCCATCGACCCGCCGCATCGCCGGCGCGGCCACGCCCGGGCGGCCTTTGTCGCGCTGGAAGCGGTGGCGCGTGAGCTGGGGGTGGACGACATCGCTCTGCATGTCTTTGCCCATAACGAAGCTGCCCAGGCGCTGTATCGCGCGCTGGGCTACCAGACGACTGGCATCAACATGCGCAAGCGCATCACGCCATGACGCGCGCGTGGCGGCTGGGCCCGGGCGACCGCGAAGTCGCGCGCGAGCTGTTCGCAATGATGGCCGATGTCTTCGATGAGCCGCATCAAGAACGTGACAACGCAGCGCTTGGCGACCTGCTGGCCCGCCTGGACTTCTGGGCCCTGGCTGCGTCCGACGACACCGGTCGGTTGCTCGGTGGCCTGACCGCCCACTGCCTGCCAATGACCCACCGGCCCGACTCGGCGCTGTTCATCTACGACATTGCGGTGCGGCCGGACCATCAGCGCCGTGGCGTTGGCCGGGCATTGGTTACCACGCTTCGCAGCCTCGCTGCGCAACAAGGCATCACCGATGTTTTCGTCACCGCCGACAACGAAGACCAGCACGCGCTGGACTTCTACCGCGCCCTCGGCGGCAAGGCCACCGCGGTCACGATGTTCGATTTCAGCGCGGACTGAAACCGCAGCGTCAGATCGTCATCGGGTCGACATCGACCGCCCAGCGCACGATGCCCTTGTGCTGGGCACGCAGTGCCGGCAAGCCGGCGACCCAGTGCGCCAGCAGGCGCTGCAGCGCGGCGCGCGAACCGGACTCGACCAGCATCTGGCGCCGCTCGTGCCCGGCCACGCGGGCCACATGCGGTGGCACCGGTGCATACAGGCTGATCTGCTCGGCCAGGCCCAGCTCGCCGGCCAGCGCCAGCGCCTCGTCGCGCGCGGCGCGCAAGAAACCTTCGGCCACCGCCGCGTCGCGCGCTTCGGCACGCAGCAAGGCCAGGTGGGCGAACGGAGGCAGGCCGGCCATCTCGCGCTCGCGCAGCTGGCTGCTGGCAAAGCGCGCGTAGTCGTGCGCCTTCAGCGCCGCAAACAGCGGGTGGGCGGGGTTGGCGGTCTGGACCCACATCTCGCTTTGCTGCGCGACTTCGGCCGCGCGGCCGGCGCGGCCGGCCGCCTGCATCAGCGTCGCGAACAGGCGCTCGGGCGCGCGAAAGTCGGCGGTGAACAGCGCGCCATCGGGGTCGACCGCGGCCACCAGCGTGACACGGCGAAAGTCGTGGCCCTTGGTGACCATCTGCGTGCCGACCAGCACGTCGACCTCGCCGGCGTGCACGGCCGCCAGCTGCTGCTCCAGCGTGCCTTTGAGCCGGGTGGTGTCGGCATCGATGCGTGCGACGCGAGCGTTAGGTAGCAACGCGCCGACCTGCTCTTCGAGCTTTTCGGTGCCACGGCCGACCGGCTGGATGTCCAGGTTGCCGCACTCGGGGCAGGCCCGCGGCACCCGCTCGGTGAAGGCACAGTGGTGGCAGCGCAGCGTGCGGTCGAGCTTGTGGAAGACGCGCCAGGCGCTGCAGTGCGGGCAGGCGCTCTTCCAGTCGCAGGCGGTGCAATGCAGTACCGGCGCAAAGCCTCGCCGGTTCAGGAACAGCAGGCTTTGCTCGCCCCGCGCGACGCGGGCCTCGACCGCCGCCCTCAAGGCCGGCGCCAAGGCCAGCGGCGGCTCGCCAGGCGCCGGGCGCACCTGCTGCGTCATGTCGATCACCTGCACGCTGGGCAGCGGGCCCTGCCCGACCCGCTCGGCCATCGTCAGCAAGCGGTAGCGGCCGGTCTGCGCGTGGTGCCAGCTTTCGAGCGACGGCGTGGCCGAGCCGAGCACGACCGGCACGTTCTCGAGCCGGCCGCGGTAGACGGCCAGATCGCGAGCGGAGTAACGCGCGCCGTCCTGCTGCTTGTAGCTCGGGTCGTGCTCCTCGTCGACGACGATCAGGCCCAGCCGCGGCAGCGGGCAGAAGATGGCCAGCCGCGTGCCCAGCACCAGCTCGGCCTGGCCGCGGTGTGCGGCGAGCCAGTTGGCCAGCCGCTGAGCCGGCGTCAAAGCGCTGTGCAACGACACCATCCGACGGCCCGGGAAACGCGCCGCGAAGCGTTCTTCCAGCTGCGGTGTCAGGTTGATCTCGGGCACAAGCACCAGAGCCTGCTTGCCGGCGGCGAGCGCGCTTTCGGCCAAGCGCAGATAGACCTCGGTCTTGCCGCTGCCGGTGACGCCGTGCAGCAGATGGCAAGCTGGTTCGGCCAAGGCCAGTGCGCCCAGCACCTCGGCCTGTTCGGCGGTCAGCACGGGGCGTTCGGGCTCTGGGCTCGGCGAGGCACTGGCCACGGCCTTGGCGAGCCGCTTGTCCTGCAGCCGCATGCGTTTGGCCAGGCCCGCATCGTCGAGCTTGCGCAGCTCGGGCGGCAGCACCGCCAGCGCCACCTCGCCGACCGCGCGCTGGTAGTAACGGGCGCTGAATTCCACGAGGCGGCACCAGGCGCTGGGCAGCGGCGGCAGACTCCTTAGCACTTCGGCGACCGACTTGAGGGCAAAGCCTTCAACGGCGTCTTGGTCTTTGGCGTCGGGCGCCAAAACCCTTTCCGGCCCCGGCCAAACGATGCCGGGCACGTCTCGCCGACCCAAAGGCACACGCACCAGCGTGCCCGGCGCGAGCGGCTGCTCACTCTCGTAGTCCAGTGTGTCGCCCAGGCCCGCATGGGCCGGGGTTTCGACCGCCACCCGAAGCCGATTCATGCGACGCCGACCGTTTGCCTGCTCAAACGACACGTATCTAAGAGCAACAGATCAACAGTGGCGCTTAAGTTCATGATTCAAAAGACCTTTCAGACTTGCCCACCGTTCCTGTGGATAACATTGTGGGAAAGCTGCGGTCGGGCGTGCTAAATGCTTGATGCGCCATGCACCGGCTTGGGTTGCCCGTTTCTGTGGCAGGTCCTAAAAATTCTTTCTAATCAAACACTTGCCACGAATCGCCGCGATTTTGATGGTTTTATGACGCGACCCATAGCGGTGATCTGTCGCACCCTGGGTTTTGGGGATAAGTCAAGCCCTTAGCGGACACTCACCCGGTGAAACCCCCATACCACATCACAAGGGCGCAGGCGTATGGGAGCGTTTCCGCAACAACCGCGAGTGGCTGTGGACCGCCTCGACCAGCGCCGACACATGCTCCGGCGGGGTGTATTGGCTGATGCCATGGCCGAGGTTGAAGATGTGGCCATCCCACCCTCCGTCGGCGCGTTGAGGCGGGCCGAAGCTGTCGAGTACACGCCGGGCTTCAACCGCCACCACCTCGGGGGGCGCGAACAGCACGTTCGGGTCCAGGTTGCCCTGCAAAGCCACTTGGTGGCCAAGCCGCGCGCGCGCCTGGCCCAGGTTGACCGTCCAGTCCAGGCCGACGACGTCGGCACCGCTGGCTGCGATTTCGTCCAGCCACAGGCCGCCGCCCTTGGTGAAGACGATGGCCGGGATACGCTGGCCCTCGTGCTCGCGCTTCAGCTGCGCCAGCACCCGCTTCGTGTAGGCCAGCGAAAACTGTTGGAACGCACCATCGGCCAGCACGCCGCCCCAGCTGTCGAAGACCATCACGGCCTGCGCGCCGGCATCGATCTGCGCGTTCAGGTAGGCGGCTACGGCGTCGGCGTTGACGGCCAGGATGTGGTGCATCAGGTCGGGCCGGCTGTACAGCAGGCCCTTGACCAGGCGGTAGTCGTCAGAGCCCGCG
>Ga0307515_10002627_pt1 | contig 38647 bp, 6 predicted proteins | sample 17_EM_MG_FD_194513 | JGI IMG/M metagenome (GOLD analysis project Ga0307515, IMG submission 194513) | Populus trichocarpa ectomycorrhiza microbial communities from riparian zone in the Pacific Northwest, United States - 17_EM | ecosystem: Host-associated > Plants > Roots > Unclassified | place... | reverse complement strand
CGGTTTTATAAGATATAGTTAGTAGTATATTAATAGGGGTCTAAGAGCTAATATAGGTAAATGGAAGAAGTCTAACGAATTAAAGAGTGGTAAGCGTTATAGGCCTAAAACGAGTAGAGCAGCTGCTTTATTTATACTATTACTTATAAGATTAATTACATAGGCAGAGCTCCGAAGCCAGTTATACTGCGCCCTAAAAGTAAGTTGTTTCTACCCTAGTAGTATAGACTGTTTACCGCTAGGGGTATTTAAAAATAGGGGTTTCCTTATAACATCTAATAATAACAAGTGTTTAGGTTAGCTAGATATATTACAGCCTTAAATTCTAACTCTCTTACTAAGGCTATATCCTTTAGAAAGTGTAATAGAGCGCTTAGAGAGTGGTATTACTTTTACTTACATTATATAGTCTTAGGTAGAAGCATCCCTTATAGAAGCTCCTAACATAATATATTTAGAAGAATCTTCTAGTTCTAACTTATATATTTATATAAATGCGTCTAGGCCCTATAGGGGTATTTAGTATTTATTACGCATCGCTAGCATAGAGTATTTAGGTAGGGAATAGCTAAAAATAGTGTAACTATATATTGATATAATGGATTATAAGACACTTATTAGGTTTAAGATAACACGCCTTAGTAAGCCATTTATATTTAGCAACAGCTTAGCTAATAGCTTCTCCTAATACTGCCTCCTTTATCTTAAATAGATATTATTAGATTAGTTTAGGCGCTTATAGTCTTAGGCGCAGACAATACGTAAACTAAAACGTAAGTATAGCTATTAAAAATTTCACAGTAGACTCTATATAATGTGGCAAGGGGCAGCTAACATGCTCTACCTCTCCCTATTGTCTTTGCTGTAACTCCGCCTTAGGAAGGAAATAAAATATAAAGGTTATATACCTGGTTCTCCTATGCTATTAAATTAACTTACTTTTACTTTTATATCTAATTCTTTAATATTATAGTTTATTATCATCTTTATAACATTAGGCATTATATATATTACTTTAAGTTCTAATAAAGATATTGCTAATATAACCTATAGGTCGTCAGGCAGTGCTTAAGAAATAATCACTATATGCTATTATCCCAGAGATAATATTCTAGATCGCCAATCTACTAAAAGCCTTAAATTATTTAGGAATAGTAATTTAGAATAGGAGATAATTAATAATAATATAAAGACGCTATATAGAAGTAATAGCAACGAATTATTAATTACTACTGTTTCTATTAACGAATTAAGTCAAAATAACCGCGTAGAAGCTTAGGTTAATAGTATTAATATCGGTAAATCAAGCGGGAGTAAAATTACGGAGTTACTAAGGTATAATAGAAGATCTAGGTCTCCGCGTAAGCTCTTATATAGGAATTTATAAGTATGGAATGTGAGTATAAAGGAGAGGTTTAACGAGAGTTAGTAAAAGACTTAGAGAACGTTCTACTATCCCCACCTTAGTCTCTCTTAGCTTAATATATAGCAAACTTACAAAAATAGCAGAGACTATTAACCTGTCACTAAATGAATTTTTATACTCCGTTGGAGATGCCTCTAGAAATAAAATTTATATAAATACCCCTAGGCTTAATTAGTTTTTTATTAAACTTAAAGTTAAATCTAAAGATAAAGCCGCAACTATATTATCTTAGCGCCCCCTTTTTGTGTTTAAGTATACGGTACTTATAGACCCATATATTGAGGAGTTAAAGTACTTACTTAAGAGTCCTTTTGGTGAAATTTTTATAGGTTTCCCCTGGCTTCCCTTATATATATTTAGAATAAAGCTACCTATAAGTGTATATATAGAGAGCTAAAGCGTAGCCTTTAATTTATTTATAGAAAACTTCTTATATTATTCTCTACTTTATTTAACGCTGTTATATATCTATTCCAATATAGTAAAAAGGGACTAAAAGGACGCGTAACTAGACTTTTTGTTATTACTAAGTTCATAAAGCTTTTAATGCGAGAGGTTATTATAAAGCCCCTAGGACTTCTTATATAGGAAACTAACTAAGCTTTCTAGGTTATAAATTCTTATATTTCTTTACTCCTATATTTAGTATTTTCGCATTATTAGCTTCGCACTAATACTTACTAGAACTATTTTTTAATTTCTCCCCTGTCCCTTTAAAGATGCCTCCTAAATAAATGCTTAAATAATATATACGCCAACTCCTCTTATAAGTAACTTTAAATAACTTTTGCTATATAAGCCCTTTAATACTATAGTACTTATTAAAAAGGTAAACCTTTAAAGGATAAAATTATTACCGCTTATAGTAGACCCTTCTTTAATATAGTTTTAATTAATATTAAGTTTTCTTTGCATTATATCCAAGCTTATTATAATATTATTATAATACTACTACTCCGCCTCGCGAAGTTGTTAGATCTCTCTAGTTAAAATATAAATAACTAAATTAGTTAGTTGGCTTAACCGTAGTCTAGGTTATAAATTAGATTACCTTTATTACTAAGGTGTCTTTTATATATTAGGGGATTATTTAATACCATTTTGGCTAGATACTATTAATTTTGTTATAACTATAATCTTATATAGACTAAGAAATTAGCGAGACTTGTCCTAATTAGTAATTTTAGATATAATTTTAAAATTAATCTATTATTTCTATTTTCCTATTTTCTTCCCTAACTAAGAATTATATGGTTTTTGGGAGCTAAAAACTATTAAGTATAAAATCTCTTTTCTAGCTACCTATTTATGTCCTTTAGTAAGGAATACGGAAGTAGGTCCATAAGGGCTAGAATCCCATTTCTCTTATTAGCTAAGCGTATTTTAAAAAACTCGTAAAGTTTAATTTTCCTATAAGGGTTTAAATAGTGTATAGCTTTTTCTAGCGTATAGGTTACGCGCCCCTATAGATTTAAATCCCTTATTAGATAAAAAAACTAGCCAAGATACGCGCTTATGCGGACTCTCACCCTATACGGCCCATTTTCCCCTAGGGGTTTCTATCGTTTATAGGCTTTTTCGGCATATAGGTTGCACTTCCTTATAGAGTAAAATCCCTTATTAGCTAAGAAAACTAACTTTCTACGCTTAAATCCAGAATCCCGCCAGGGCATTTTATCCTCACTCTAGCTAAAATTTTACTAAATCTTTAGTTCCGTTTAATATTTTTTAAGGTTTTTTAACTTCCCCCTTCTATAATAAAGAAATAAAAATCTGTAACGCTTAGCTATTATATTACGTCTTTAGAAGATCTCCTTATTCTTTCTAAGCCCCTTACCTTTACTATAACTATATCAAACCATTCTTACCCAACTTTTATATTAATATAGCTAGCGTAATATATATCTACTACTTATATTCTACGTTACGGTAAACGTAGCTATAAGATGTTATTGTGCCTATTACCACTACTAAACGGGGCACGACTATATCCAGCGACTTAGGTCTATTAAGTTTTAAGGCTATATTCCCCCTAAAGGCTAATTAATTAAATAACTATACCTTAAAATAAAACCGTAAAACCTAAACCGCTCGTTTTAAATAAGTAGATTAGGAAACTAAAGCGAGCTAAGAAGAAAGCTATTTAACTATCTTAGGTATTAACGGTTTTTTCTTAATTACTAACGGCTTTAAAGAATCCTGCTAAGATTATATAGCAGTTTTAGGGTATTAAGCAGCACGCTATGGATTAGAATTAATACCTTTATGCAAAGCAATTACTTAATAAGTAATACGACGTTAAGTAGAGAATACTTAAAAGGAACTACTTAGAGTATAGTCTATAAAGCAGAGCTAGAGAGAATAATTAGTTTAAGCTAGAGCTACTTCCCTACTTTAATATTGCTAGATAATATCTTTAATTAGTTATAAGTTTTAAGAAACCTTTAATAGAAGTAACATATACTAGGGAGCAAAAACTTATAGCTATTTTCTACTATTATTAAACCATAGTAGAAAAGGGGCATGGTTCTTACCAATTAATTACTTTAGATTAAGCAGCGTTAGATCTAGGAATCCAGTTAGAGCTACTTAATTATTAGATTAAGCGCCTAGTCGAAAACTAGATAGTATAAAGTTTCTACTCTAGCGCTTCTACTAAGTCTCTTAAAAATTATTAGTCACTTCTATTTAAATTAAAACGTGCTATATTTTCTAGATTTAAAGGCAAAATATAATATATAATATTTTGGCATAGCTTATATATATATAATATCTATACCGCGGCTAAATATCTTAGGCGCTTATACTGTATAAAATATGCACGCTACCAACTGCGAGTAAGATAGCGTAGAGGACGCGAACCTCCTCGCCTTCTAAATGCAGCTATAGCCGCTAGGGTTCCTTATTACTTAGGAAACCTATTTAAATATGCCGGCTAAGAGAATATAAACTTATTTTACGTTATATTTATAGACAAATGCAATATAAATAGACGCTTATAGCTACTTGCCGCTACGTATAGTATTATAGAGCTTAAAAATAATTCTAATTACTAATACTTAATAGATACCCTAATGGATTAAACTTATTTATCTTAGAAACTATTAGACATTTATTTTACTAACCCTACTTATATAAGAGAAGCTATAATTAAGATCGGTTCTACTTAAAGCTTTATTAAACCGTTTACTAAGCCTAATCTGTGCTGCTACAAGTAATACTAGAGTTATCTCTACACGAAATTACTTAAAGAAAAGCTTGCTAGAGAGCGTGTTACTATTAAATCCTTCTAAGACAAACGGCTCTAGATTTAATATGAATTTTAGAAGTTTTAACTATAAACATAACAAAAAACAGACAGAATTAAGAGAAGGGTTAATGGTTATAAAAAATACTTAAAACGGACTATAGCAGCTATAGAAAGGTTAGAGTAAGCGCTTAAGTAAATTACTACAGCCTAGGAATATAGAAAGGAGGATAACACTCTACGAGCCCTTATAGCAATAAGGTCTTATTTAATAGCTAAAGTAATAGAGCCTAGTTGGAAAATAGAACAGGTCGATCTAAAGATGTTGTTTCTTAAAGGTAAGGCTAACTTAACTTAAAGAAGGCCTCTAGCTTACTAGTATATAGCGTTTAATAGCAAGTTAAATTTACTAGGGAAGAGAAGAGCTCCTAGCATTAGAACTAGAAAGCTTAGTTAACCCTAAAATTTTTAACAATAATAAGGATCCTATACTAGTATTAAGATAGCTAACTAAGAAATTTAAAGATTGGAAAAGTGTGGATTAGCCTCTATTATCTAGTACATAGACTAGATTTTCCTATATTCTTATAAAGGCCTTATAATTTTTAGCCCCTTATTTATAACCTAATTTGTCTAAGTAGTTTTTATTTTTATTATATATTCTCTTTACGCTGTTGTAATTATAAAGTATATTTAACCGGTGAATTTCGGCTACAGAATATACCCGGCTAAAAATTTCCCGGCTAAACCTAAGAGATACTAAGCTTAAATTATAGTTAGCGTAGAACTAAAGCTTATTTCTAATATAGTTTATATATAATACGGTATTAACTATAAATAAATGTTCCTGATATTAAATCTAACTAGTCTTAAAAATATAGTGGATTTGTTTCCCTTATTTAATAACAAAATAACTCTTCTTATTACTTCCGTTATAAGCTCTATATATATAGTATATTTAGTTATTTATATAAACTATTAAGGATATTCCTATAGCTCCTAATATCTTCCCTTTCTTTAAAGCCTAAAAACAAACGCCTTAATACCTATTGGATTTAATGCCTAGATTTCTATACCTTTAAAGGCTCTATATCGCACGCCTCCTTTATCTCTAAGTTTAGGATCTCTTCAAACTTTTGTGCCTTTATTAGTAAGATATAATTTTCCTTACCTTCTATTACCTCCTTTAAAGCTAACCACTCTGTCTACATTTTAGTCCATCCTAAGTCTATCCCTTTTATTAATATACTCTAATTAGGCTTACGCCCGTATTATACTTACCTAAAAAGACTTATCCTAATACACGCGCTCTTTTTAGTAGATATTGGACCTGTAATAGATGTATTTCTAAGAGGCGTAACGGCTTTTTGCTTACGCTGTATAGCTAATCTATGCCTATAAGGCGGAGCAGGTTTATCCTTCTAAGTAGAAATCTCGTAGTTACTATACAGAGGTTAATGTGGCCCTATAGTAGAAGGTATTTCTTTATACCCAGCTTTTAAAGGTTCCGGTTTTTTTTAAATATAGGTTTTTTCTAATAAAAGGAGTTAGTGGTTTGAGTTCCGATTTTTTATAAAGATAAATATACTAAAACGTACCTTTATTTTGGAATACGCCCTCAACTTTAGTAAAAAATTTAATATTACCTATAGCTTTATTATATATTGTAGTTCTAGCACCTTATCCTTTAGAATTAAGTGTCTAGCTAAATTTGTTAATGCGGACCCCCCCGGGTCTAGTTATACCGTTAATTAATATAAAGTGGGTACCTGCTATTAATACGTCTTACCCCTAAAATGGCGTGGTCCCTATCTAGTTATTAAATATGGAATTTTCGGAGATTCCTGCAAAGCTCTAGCCAAAAAAGTTATCCTCTAAGAAAGGGCCGTTATAAATGCCATAAATAAGAGCTATTAAGAAGAGGTTTGCTATCTAGTTTACCTCCTAGTACGAGATAGTTTCTTTAACTAGAGGGCTAGGGATAGGCCTATTTATGTCCTTTGCGAAACCAGGCTTTATAGAAGACCTAGGACGGTATCTTAAAGGGAAGGGCGTAGCTATATCTTATCTCTATAAGACCGCTATTGTATAAATTCTAATTATAGAAGGGAGACACTCTAATAGAGCTGAGGCGTTATAAATACTGCAATGCCTTAGCCTAAGAATCCTTTAGTAACGCAGAACCTTAAGTGTTTAAACTCGTGCTAACTTTATAGCTAATAGATCCTTAATCTCTAAATAAATTAAAATATATAGAATAAGCTAGCTAGAGACGCTGCATTATAGTAGACAGCTATAAGCTGCAGTATCCGCTTTCTAATACACGAAGCATGCTTAGCCTTCTCGCTTTTAATACTCTTAAAAAGCGCTATAGTATTTATTTGCTTATATTCTTTAGGTTCTAGTAAAACCCCTAGCCTAGTTAGTTATATAGAACTGCTGCGCCTATCCCCTAAGCCTTTATACGGCAGGCAACCCCTTAGTTAGTACCCGCTGTATTTAGATTTCTAAGTAGCTAGGATAATTGGGGCAAGGTTATTTATACTTTACCTTAGTTTATATAGCGTCTCCGGATGGCCCTATAAAGATGGCTTATTAGGCGGCGTAATTATATTAATTAGATTATAAGGGATATAGAAGAAATTCCATTCCTAGAATATATTCCATGTCTGCCTTATACTAGCTTCGCCCCCTTTAGGATCTTCGCCAATGTAAAATGAGGTATAACTAGTAGCATCCCCTAACCAGTTTCATTCTTATCCTTACTTAACTTTACCCTTTCCTTTACGTTCTTAATCCATTGGAGCTAAAATGGTTAAGCAATCCGCTTCTAAAAAGCAACTCGACCTTACCCTATATAGAAACCCCTATTCTAAAATTAAAATCCTTAAGCTCTTTTAAGGCGTTAATTGGAACACTTAAGAGTCTATTTATACTAAGTAAGAAGATTATTATTATTAGCAATGCTTGTATTTTAATAGATATATATAGGTCTTGTTTTAGAAGCCGTTAAAAGCAACTATTTAACTTTAGCACTAATAGTCCCTAAGCTTTATATAACTCCTAGGAGTAAGTTTAGATGGAGTATACTTAGCATCTATAGTTGCAATTACAACAACTCCACGAAATATTTATATAGGGAAATTGCAAGATAAAGAAGCGAACTTCTTATGCTAATCCTACCCCCTTCTACTAGCTTCTAGATAAGATTTCCCTAGGTCTCCTTTAATATTTTACTTAAAATATTAACAGTATTAAAGACTAATGCCCGAAATTGTCACCTAACCGTGTTTTAAAGAAACGCAGCCTATAGGCGAAGACGATATAGCTTTACGGCTGCCTAGATTTAGTAATATACTAAAAGTATAAGTGGCGTATAAGCTTTAATCCGAAATACTTTTAAGGAAGATAACTATCGCCCTATCCAGAATGTATAAAGAAAAAGATTAAGTAGTAGAGTAAATAAACAGTCTATAGGTGCTGGCTAGCTTTAACCTAATATACTACTCTATAGGGAAGTGGACACTCCTAAACGGGGAAGTAATTTTAGCTGCTTTTTAATATGCCTAACGCCAGGACCTAGATCTTATTCTAATTATAGGCACATAGTTAAAAATTCCAGGTACGCTATAGCCGGCGACGTTCTTAGCGGCAAATGTAAGAAAGAGCTATAATTCTATTATATAGATAAATAAGGACTACCTATTATAAGCACTAGGAACAGCATTTTATAGTTAAGTTAAATACGCAATATATAGAGACTACTAAGAGCTTACCAAAAATATTTTAAGTAAATTGGTAGAAATGCGGAATCGCTACTATAGAGATATTTGGAGAGACGGTAGATAGTAGAGTTAATAATATAGCTTACTTGGTACCGGAAGTTAGGCAGCCTTTTACTATCTAAGTAACTACGCAATTAACAAAAACATATATTATTGCTACGCCTTTATAGCTAGTCTTCTTCTAGGTATATATAGTGTTAAAGTCTATATTAGTATCGTCCTCCGTAAGTAGTAACTATATTACTAGCTTATATCTTATATCTATAAGCCGTACTACCCGCGTATTTAATAAATACATTTCTCTAATATTATGCTAGCCCTCTGCTGCCCACCATAACGGCGTTTTACTATATTTATCCTTAAATTCCGTGTTAATACTATTCTTAAGTAATATCTTTACTATACCCTAAAACTTATCTTGGGTAGCCTATAAGAGTAGTATCCGGCTATTACTATTCTTAGAGTTAGGGTTGACGTTTTTCTATATAAGCAGCAGCTTTACTACTATATTACTTCCCCTCTACGCAGACTATAAAAGCGGCATCCGGTTATTATTATTACCAATATTAGGGTTAACACTATCTACGAGTAGTAAATCCACTACTATTATATACCTACTACTAGCAGCCTATAAGAGGGGGGTCCAACCTTAAATATTAGCAGAGTTTAGGTTAATGCCGTCCTTTTAGAGCAGTAGCTTTACCACCTCTTTATACCCCTTTTCTGCAGCTAATAATAGAGGCGTCTAATTATAGAAGCCCTTAGGGTTTAGGCTGACGCCTCTCTACGCAAGTAGTAGCTTCACTACCGCCTTATACCCGTTTCTTACAGCCTATAGCAGCAGCGTCTCTTTAAGAGCGTTTTTAGAATCTGGATTAACATTATCCCGCGTAAGTAGTAGCTCTACTACTACCTTACGTCCGCATTCTGCAGCTAATAATAGTGGTATAGCACCATATTTATCCTCGGAATTTGGATTAATACTACCCCTTATAAGAAGTAGCTTTACTACCACCTTATACCTATTTTCTGCCGCTAATAATAGTGGTGTTTATTCCTAGTTAGAATCCTTAAAGTTTATATTAACACCGTCCTGCGTAAGTAGTAACTTTACTACCACCTTATACCCATTACTCGCGGCTAGTAATAGTAGTATCCGACTAAAATTATTTATTACTTAGACATTAGCTTCCTTATCTAGTAACTTTTAAGTTATTATTTTTTGTCTATATTCTGCAGCTAATAGTAACGCCAACCCTTTAGAGCAATATACTAATTCGGTTAGTAAAGCAAATAGTAACATTTTTAGAGAAAAAGACGTAAATATTAATTCTATATTAGGTGGGACCTAAGGGAGTAATACTAATTTGGTAGTAGATAGCTTACTATTTAAGTACCTAGCTATATAGTAGTATTAAAGGACCATAGCTTTATTTTAAGGTTAAGAGCTTACGGTTTAACCTAGTAGGTATAAGGTAGTTTTCTTTTACTACAAAGGGGGAGGCGGTTTAAGAAGTATCTATTAGTTAGACCATTATTACTTATTAATTTTGCTATATACTAAATATAAAAATGCGTTCTAAAGTCTAGATTTAGAAAACAGAAAATAAAATACTAGGTTAAGAACCAAGTAATAGAAAAATAAAAAGGTTTTCCTAATATAGCCTATCTAATATAATACACGTAATACCGCGCAAAACCTATACACAGCCTCCCTAACAGGTTAACGTATTATAAATTTATAAACATAATAAGCTTAGAACATCCTACTACATAACCAAGCTTCCGTTTAGGGCGCGCTCGGCTAAGTAGTTACTATACTTTTACTTAGATATATAATTCCAAATAAAATACTAATTCTAGCTATCTAAAATGTCACAGTCTTAATATACTAACGTTCCTCCATATTATCGCCTAGAATTGCTTTAGGAGGGCACTCTTCCTATATACTATTACTAAGATTACTAATTTTCTTTAGTATAATGCTTTATAATCTCTAAGGATTTTTACAGTCTTTACGCCTATATTTTCCCTTAACCCTACTTAATCTTATAGGCACTTCGCGAAGACCTAGGCAACCTTCGCCGCCTAAATTAGCATATCCTTCTCTTACCTCTTATTTAATACGATTACCATACTCGTATATCTTTATAGTAATTTAGACCTTATATATTTTAACGTAAATAAACGTAAATCCTATATTATTTAATAAAGGTTAGTCTTTAGCAATATCAGTTTCCGTAACGTTATTTCAGATAGGCAAAACTCCGTCTTATCTATTAGTCTTTATTAAAGCCTTAGCTGCTAAGATATAACGCTAACTAAAAACAAATTAGCGCTAAGAGAATCCAATCTACTAAGTAGTCTAGGATAAATATTAGTTTTCGTACTATTTACTGCATTATAGCGCTTATAAAATGCACTTCTAGCTCTACTACCGTAGTTTTCCGTCTTTAATAAGGCGTAGTGCTTAAATTACCTAAAGAGAAGTTTAAGGTCGAACACAACTTTGCCGTTAAGTAGTAGATACTTAAGATTCTAGGAGAACATCCTAGGATTATAAAGTATAATAAGTTATTCTTACCGTTATATTTATATTACTGTTGCTAATAAATTAGATATCTAGGACCCTATAAGACACCAAATCTTTAAGGGCTATAATTTATAGAGGCGAGCTACGGAGATCTTTAGAAATACCTTAACAATCGGAATAACACGGTAGACCTCCGTTTACGCCTTAAATGGTGTATATAAGCTGCTAAAGCTATTACCTTTATTTATATAAGAGATGTAATATATTTCGATCTACGACCTAAAAACTACCTCCTTTACTAAAACTCTACTAGCTCTCTTAATGTTTACCTCTACAACTTTAGTGGATCTATATATAGAGATATAGATAGTAGGCACCTTCCAGACTTTAGCTTTAGTAATTCTATAGATCCCTAGGTCTTAACCCTAGCCACTAATATATTTAGCCTTAGGTCCGTCTTTTATATAATTATAACTGGCCACTAGCCTTATAAGTCGCCGGGCCCATTTAAGATAGTTAAAGAGAAAAGGAATTATAAGGAATAAGTAGACGGCCTTTTTAGAAGGCGAGTATAGCCAAATATAGAAGAACTAATAGGTGGAAACATTATAATTAGTTGCTGGAGGAAGGAATATAGTACTGTAGAAGCTATTTTATATACTTAAAAGGCAGAACTATTAATACCTAACTATATATATTAGACGAAATAATAGGGCTCTTTTTTAAAATCTAATAGTCTAACTTATATCCCTTAAAACGCATTATTAATTAAAGTAAGTCCTTGCTATGCCGTATTATATAATTAAAACCTTAGAGTTAATTAGCTTTACCCTCCTTTAAAATTACAACCTTCTTTTCCGTCCCTCTCTTAATCTCCTTACGCTATTTCTTAGCAGTTTCCTCTAATATTATAACCCTCTTTTCCGTCCCCTTCTTAATTTCCTTACGCTGTTTCTTAGTAGCTTCCTCTAGTATTATAACCTTCTTTTCTATCCCTTTTTTAATTTTAGTAAGCTAGTTCTGTATCAAAGTTTAAGACTCTTTAAGCTTCCTTTCTAGTGCAGTTATTACGAAAGTTAAAGATAGAGCTAGAGGTAGAATAATAACGCATTTATTATTCTTCTTGCGCTTTCCTCCCTAATTTTAGGTAATTAGTAAAGTGCTAGCATTTTAAGCGGCCTTTAGTATATACCTTATTACTATCGGACCCTTCTCTAAAAATACTATCTATAGCCTTAACGATATCCTGTCTAATTAGAATATATATTACGGAAGTTATACTTACTACCTTACCTTTTAGTATCCCTTCTTAGTGATTAATTCCTTCCCTTGTGGTAATATAGTTTGCTTAACTGGTGGCGGGGATCCTTCCTACAGTGGTGTATTAGAGGTTAGTATAAACTAAGTCGCACCGGATTCTAAATTAGAAGAGCCCGCTATCCTTAGCTGCTCTATATTTAATTTATTAGGCTCTTACTCTTTTACTAGTATTATAATTATTAGAGAGTTTTATTAGGTCTAAGGAGAGGTTAAATAGGTAATTTTTTTTATAGTTAGGCTGTAGGTAGGACAGCCGCTGATTATATACTATAAGGGCTATTAGATAACTAGGTAGAAGTAGCAGATAGAGTATAGGCTGCTAGATACAGCGAATGGCTAGCTAGCGCCACTTATCCGTACCTACTACAATATTAATATAATGCTGGGGATTATAAGGCTTGCATATAGGTATAAAAAAGGCCGCCCTACTTTATTATGGCATAAATAGGCTAAGATATACTACAGGGATTCTATAGCCTATACTTTATTTAAATTAATAAATATATAATTTGCTAGAGTAACTACTAGAGAGACTACCTATTTAAACTGTTTTAACTTATTCCTATATAAATCTAGTCTTCTTTCTATATCCCTTCCTACTTCTACCTATAAAAGTCCTTTTTCCTATAACTTTCTAACTCTTTCAGTATCTAAACCAGTTTAGGGTCGGGATTTCCGCTTAGTATAATGGGGGTATAATATACAATATATTAATGCACATGCGTGCGGTGTCCTATTTATAAATTTTTCTGCAATTTCCTTTTAATTATAGGTCTTATGAACCAGCTCTAAGAGTTAATTTATCTTAGGTCTTAACCACTGCCGGTTCCCAGTACTAGTTTTTAGTTCCCTTTAACGGTTATTTATAATATAAGCATACCGCTTTATATATACATATTTTGTCCTACTAGGAATTAACTTTACAATCTTATAAAAATCCTTTCCTTTTTTACGCCAGTAGAGAAGATCTGTCTCCTTCTTATTAGCCTAACTTTTCCTTACTATATCTTTACTATTACTGTAGTATAGAGCGCATTGGTCTAGGACAGAAGGAAGTTTGGGTTTTTTAATTTTACGTAAACTATAAAGGTAGTAAGTAAGATATTCTAGAGTTAAGAGGGCATAATCTATATATATAGTATCTTTATACACATTAGATTAGTGTATACAATCCTATTTATATAGCAATCTTATTATAATTAACCCTCGTCGCTCTAAGGTTTATTAATAATTTATCTTCAGCGGTTTCCTATAACCGCTTATCTCTATAAAATCCCTTAGTGATTTTACGGTACCACTTTCTGTAAGTATACGGTCCGACCCTTAGTGCATCCGCAAGTTAATCCCAACTATAATCCAGATTAACCATCACTTTTACTAGCTGGTTTCTATATTTGTTTAACGGGCCCCCGCTAAAGTATTTTAGGAAGTTTTAGTAAAATAAGAATTAGGGAAGGGCTGTTAATACAAACGGAAGGAGTACGGGTGCATTAATAATTCGCTAGCTTAATTACTACTAGCGGCGCTCTATTTATTGCTAGCGGAAACGCTCTATAGAAAGCCGCTTATAATGCTAAATTAGCTATTACTAGTAATGCTAGATAAACTGTTACTAGTAACGCTGGTATTACTAGGTACTAGCGATAGTAAGAAACTGTTACTGGTGGCGCTAGGTTAAATACTGCCGGTAACGCTAGATTTACTACTATTTATAATAGTGGAATTGCTAAACGCTAACGATATCAAGGGGCTGCACTTTTTTTAATAACGATTTTGGTACGCAACTATAGCTATGGCTTAGAAAACTTCTAGTATGCTCTCTAAATCTTTATTCCTTCTCCTAGAAAATTGTTAGTCTAAAGTATTAATAAAACGCTCCCCCTTATATATGTGACTATATAATTAAGTATTTATAGGAGGCTTAGTATTAATAGGAAGGGTAATTATTCCAGACTATATTAAGTATTAGTAGAATAAGAATTATAGAAGAGCTTTAGGTACGAACCATTGTTATAGGTATTTGTTAAATATCTAGTTATAAATTGGTTAAGTTTAATAAATCTAAAAAACCGGATATTTGAGGTAGTGGATTTAGCAGCGTATAGATCTCTATTTACGCGTAATTTAGTTAGGTTAAGTAAGTTATAGAGTAATAGGGTAAAGGAAAGACCTTTTTTACGAATGCATTTACTAATAGAGCGCTAGACAGCTAAATAGAGGCGAAAACGCTACTAGACGGATTTTTATCTGCCATATAAGTAATATAATTTTAGGAGTTCCCTAGCGTATAGATTAAGTTCTATATATAGGCTAGTTCAATATATAGTAATTTACTTTACAATAGCGAAACTATTACTATAAAGGCTAAGACCTATCTACCGCTAGTATTACCTAAGCTATATACTATTTATTAAATCCATATAGACCACAATTAATTTATTCTATTATAAAGGAATCTGGGACTCCTATATATTTATTATACTTTAAAAATAAAACATATATCTTAGTAAAAGCTCTATATAAAAAATCAAGACTCCAATAAAATACAACATTCGCCTCCCTATATTTAATAACGTATCTACGCCAGTTTCGAAGGACTAAACTAAATTAGAGATTTAATTCAATATTGGGCTTTACGCTAGGTAAAGTAGGAGGGCGCATTTCTACAGGGTTATATAAAATCTTACGCCCTAGTATAAGCCTAAATAAGATGCTATATATAGAGATATTAAGGGTAGGAGGTTATTATCTTAACGGCGTATTAAGAGGATAAATATAATTAGCGTATAGAGAGCGTTAACTATTAGCGAGACTAAGTTGGCAATATACCGGTATTTATTATCTCCTTTTAGCGCGTTATTATCTTTATCATCTACCTTAAGTGCGTTAATAACTATAAACGTAATAGTTAAAATATATCCTACGTAGGTAATAAACAGGAGGACATATTTTAAAATCTACCTTTTATAAGGATTTCCGCTATAGGAGAAGTTAGCAATAGGAGAGAATTCGTTTTATTTACGCACCAAATTATAAAACCTATAGTTAACCCTATTCCAATTACAAAGATTATAATCCCTATAACGATATAAATTAGATAGATATTAGGATAATAAGAAGTACCCATCAGAAACTACATTAATATATATTAGTATTTGTGGAGAAAATATAGAAAACTTCTAACCTCTATAATAAAGCTAGCTAGCAATATATATAACACGCATGCTAGAATAACCTTTAAGAATTCCTTATTACTTAATCTTTTCGTAAATAACAACGCCACTATAATAGCAGCAAAATGCGCTATGTGACTTATAATTATAGAGTATATTAATTTCTATAATTGGCCTCTAAAATAGAGTATAAGGTAAGCGGTTATAAAGTTAAAAAAGGAAGGCATAGCCGTAGCGACTATTAAATGGCGGGAGACGGCATCTATGTTAATATATAAATATTGTATATAGAGGTCCTAGAAATAGTTAGAGGAAATAGGGTAGGATAAAATACGGCTTTATAAAGGATTAGTAAAGAGAAAAGTAATAAATAATAGCTGCAGAGCAGCGGCAAGGCAACGAGTAATTAAAGGCAATTATATATTCTTACTATTCTAGGGCAAAAAGTAGCTCTATATATTAGTGCCCTATGCCGCACCCTTAGTCTATTAAAATGTTCTAGCCTTTAATCCTTTATAGGAAACATCGTCGCAGCTTACATATTCTATATGTCTTTAAAAAAGTATATTAGTAGTAGTTTTTAGACTTTATAGTAGCAGGTAAGCTTAGTTTACTTAATTAGGGGGATAACTGCCTATCCTAACTTTAATTAACTTTAGTATCCCGTTATAGATCTCTAACGGAGCATAAGTAGTAAAGTTTAGATAAGCTAGCGTCCAAGGGAATAATAAGGCGAGGAGGTTAATATATACTAAGCTAAAATTACAGGGGGTTTACAATCCTTAAGGATTGTAAACCCCCTATAACCTTTACACTTCTTCCTTACTTATACCCCGTTACCTTTTTTCTTAGGGTTAACAGCCTATAAAATCCTAATACCCTAGTCTTAATAGCAATTTAACGAAGCGCGTGGCAGTACTATAGTAATTTAAACCCTTTTATACTTTTCTTTCCCTAGGCTAACTATTATTTAGGTATAGGAGGAAGAAGTAAAGCTTACCGGTAAAGTGTTATAGTTTACTCGCGCGCTTTATCTATATTCCTTTATAGGTTAAACTTGCACCCTTTACTTAAGTAGTTACTTATATTAGATAGCAATTATTAAATAATATTAAGAAGATTGCGTAATGGCTGTGTTCTATAGATAAGGTTATAGGAGTTTAATATTTTAAAAGCGGGATATAGAATCTTCTAAATTCCTTACCTAACTATGCTGATTGTCTAATCTTTAAATTCTTTTTGTCTTTCTAAGCTCCTAAAGAAGGTAAAGAAGATACAGTTTACGAGGAATTAGAAACCCCGCTTTAAGGAAGTTTAGCTAATAATAGAAGCCTAGTCTACAAGGGAGTAGAAAGCCCAGCCTATAGCAGAAGCATAGCCTATAATAAAAGTATAGCCTATAATAAAAGCCTAGCTAATAACGAAAGCTTAGCCTATAAGGGAGCGGGGAGCCCAGCCTATAAGGAAGTAGGAGACTTAGCCTAGGACGGACGCCTTACCCTAAAAGCTCTATTCCAAGTGACTACTATTAGCTCAAAAATTCTGCTTTTAGAAGACATATACTTAGACTTATATAGACCGCCTAGAGGATTCCTAAAGCCACTTCTAAACCCAGCGTTAAACTTAACCTTAGTTTTACAAAGCCGCAATTATACTATTATTTGTAGTCTTTTTAACAAACTTTAAGGTAAAGAGGTTAAGAAGGTAGGAAAGGTAGTAAAGATAGGAAAGGTAGGAAAGGTTAATAATATACAAAGGATTAATAATATAATTACTCGACGGTTAATAATGTCTCTCCTTTCTAATAGGATAGATATTAAGGTAAAGCGAATATAAAGGTAAGAGGAAAAGCAGCTACCTAGTAAGGACTATAGGAGTTTAGCACAGAATTAGATCTATCTTAGTAGGGGCATCCGCTTTAAACGGCAGGATATTATTAGGTAAAGGTAAAATAGATTTAAACTTAGAGCTCTAATAGGCCTCGGCGCCCTAGACTATTAGATAATATAAGTTTACCTTTAGCCCTTTTTAAATTAAGTAGCTAATACGTTATAGGTTTAAGAGATATATAACGCCTATAGAGTTTATTATATTAAAAGCCTAGATAGAGAAATAAGATAAGTGTAGGAAGTAGAGGGAATTTTCTCCTATAGCGAAAGAGCTAAAGGTTTAGCTTGCCCGTTAGATCCTCTTTAGCTCTACAGCGCTATTTAATATTAGTAGCACCTACTAGAGTATTAGAGAAATAAAAAGGTTAAATAATATTTAACAGCTTTAGAACAAGCACCCTAAAAGAAGGATTTTAGGGGAAATAAATAGTACACTAACTATCCCTAATTAAAGCGCGAACTAAACCTTCTAAATAAATCCTAGTAATTAAAATCGCGTTATTCTAGTATAAGAAGGGCTAGTAGATACTACAAATTATTCGTTAGATAGCTTAGATTTTTGGAACATATATAGCAATCTTTAGGATTCTTTAGATATCTTCTATAACCCTTAGCTAGCTCTATCTACTTTCCCTAAAGGTCTTTCCAATTTCTTTTAGCCCTATTTTAATTAGCTAATTCCTTTTACTCTTCTTAAGGACTTTCCAGATTTCTCTTAGGCCTATTTAGATGTCCTACGCGAGCCTTAGCTAATTCTATTTACTCTCCCTAAGAACCTTTCTAATTTCTCTTGGGCTTATTTAGATATCCTACGCGAACCTTAGTTAATTCCTTTTACTCTCCCTAAAGACCTTCCCAATTTCTCTTAGCCTTATTTAGATGTCCTACGCGAGCCTTAGCTAATTCCTTTTACTCTCCCTTAAGACTCTCTGCCAAATACTAGTTTCTATATATAATATCCACTAATAAATATATTAACGGATAGTTCTAATATCTATTTCTCTAGTACTACGGGGGTAAATAACGGACTCAATTGCTATACTATAGTTCTATAGGCATAGTATAGGAGTCTAGTATATTCTAGCGATCTTAATATAACATCTCCTATATAACCAGGCAATATTACTACTTTTAATCCCGCACTACTCTAAGATAGTCCTTAATCTGATACGGCTCTCGCGACACTACGGACCTATATAGATATATAGGTAAGCCCACAGCCCTATCCTTAGAAGAGTTAAGGAGTATTATATAGTATAACTAGAATATCTCTACTATTAAGTTTAAAGGGTTAAGAGCCTTTAAATACCTATAACCCATTGTTCTAACCTAACCTACTAAGGGCTAGTATTACTAAAGCCTTGTTTACACTCTGTTTAGGTATAAAAGGAATAGGTTTATGAAGCTTATTATATTGTATTAGGTATAATTATTCGTTTAAAACCGCGTCGGGGGTTATATTTAGGATCGTGGTAGCGTAATCTTTGGCTTTCTAATATATTTATTAGCATATTATTATATATAGAGTAATGTATTTATCTATTAAAGGATTGCTGGGTAAAATATAGATTGCTAGTTTACTAAGTACCTGTATAGAATCGCGCTATACTACTAACATGCTTTATAAATAATCCGCACTTTTACTATCCATAATACTGGAAATTTTTTATAGTGTAGCTATAATTGTCTTAGGAAAATGTAAATGAAGACGCCCTTGTAAGCAGTTATAAAAATCATATAGTGGGGCTGATTTTTTGGCGGGGCTAATTTGGGCTAGGTAAAATCGCGTATATAATATATAGCATAAAAGCCTATTTTGGAAAAAATTTAGGTGCCTAGTGGGTCTAAAATATTATATGCCTTAAGATTTAGGCGACCTATAGAAGAGTTAACTATTGCTTACCTAGATACCTACTAGTAGGGAGCGTGCTACGGCCCGTAGGTGAAAATGTATACTTACTAGGGGTTACTTAGAGAAGTGCTTAGGCCATTAGTATTATTTTAAACCCCTTATAATAGGATATGTTAACGAATTTACAAAGAAATAAGCTAGCAATTTAATGGAAACTTTTATTAATTCCGCATTAATCTATTATCTAAAGATATAAAAATATTAAACAATAGGACCTAAATTTTAGAATAGTTCTTAATAGAGCATTAAGGTAATTATAAGCTATCGCTAATATTAATTAAAGCTAACTATTATTGCCTTAGTAATATATAAGTATCCTATATACATAAATACTTACTAATATATTTAACTTTTGTGATTAGGAGGGTCGTTTCTATTAGAAACGAGCTCTAGACAATTATTTACACTAATAGGGATTAGAGGACCATCCTCTAAATCTATATTATCCTCTATATAAACATTATAGTAAGGAGGCAGATCTCTATCCAACGGTTAGTAGTTAGGAGCCTAACTTAAAACCTAACAACTAACTCTAAAGACACGGTACTACTATTAATAAAGAGAGTACTATCTCTAAGCGCGGTCCTATAGGAGATAGATTAGCTCTAGATAAAGGCTTAGGCCTATTTAATAGTATGGCCCTAGAGAGAATCTGCAAATGTAGATAATGTATATGTTTCTCTTAATGCTTAAAAGCGCGAAATAATAAATATACGAGTAAGGAGGATAATAGTAATGGCTTTAATAAGGAGTCTAAAGAATATATGGAGTAGCTGTGACTTAATAAAATTTAATAAAGAGGCATTTTATTACATATTATATACCAGTTTATAAAAGTAACTTAGATAGCAGCTTATTCCTTAGGAGGCGCTTAATATTAGAATAAATTCGGTTTCCCGGAACTTATATAGTAGAGATTTGCGAAATAGAAAGCTTGAATTGGGGATATTAGAAAACTGCCGCTTTACTAACCGCCCTACTAACCGCTCTCGTAGTTTAACTAAGCTTTAACCACTTATACTTTAAGTAAAAGTAGATTTTGTGGTATAACTAATTACCCTAGAGGAACAGGTAATCTAATATATTATTGCGCCTAAAGTAATACTAATAAACGGCTTCTGGTGTTATAAATGCGTATAAGATTGGTACAGCAGCGCTAATAAATAATAGTAGAGATATTACGTTACCGCTAAACTAATAATCTTAACGAATTATATAGGCCTTAACGCGTTATTTATAAAGCAGGTTTTTCTTATACAAAATGTTATAAGTAAGATTTTAAAATCTAACTTATTGAAACCGTAAAGCCCTTAGAAATTAATAACGTAAATATAAAAATAGCATATAGTAGTTATTAGTAGTTAAGCTAAATTATATATATAGTAAAACGGGAGGTCTCCTATAGTAGTATCTTATAAGTTATATTCTATACGCCTAGTGTACCGTATTTCTTACGGATAGAACGTATTACTTAGGTAAGTACTTTATTAGCAATCTTTGTAAATTTACTTAATAACAAATATACTAGCTGTAAAAGGAATTCACAGATACCTCCTAATGGTCTTTTATATCTGACTAATTATATAGCATTAGAACCCTTAATAGAGGGCAAAGTAATTTTTAAGTCACTTATAAAAGGGGTTAGCAGATATATTTTTTAAGCCCTAATTTAAGAAACTTCTTTAAAGGAAAATGGTAGTGATTGGAAAACTATTCTAGTAAGTATAGGTATAAAGCAGGTGCTAAGAAAGTACTAATAGTAGATATATAAAAATAAAAATAACTTTAATATAAATCTATTTCTATATAAAGAGCCCTATAGATTTAGTATACTAGACAAGTTCCTATATAATAGATCCTCCTAACTTAAAGAACTGGAGAAATTCCTATAAGAGAAGCCCTACAAATTTGGCGACTAGTAGAAGTCCTACCATACTTTCTCCTAACCCTTTTCTACTACACTAGTAGAGGTATATAATCCTACTTAGTAGATTATAATAGATAGAATAAGCGCTAAAGAGTATACACTAAATATTATTTTTTAACTCTTTAATATATAAATCCATAAGCCTACTAACCTTAAATATAACTAGTACTTGCTTAGGATATAAGCATTTTAGCTTAGAAAGAAACTTATAGAGTTTAGGGTTATTATTATATATTAGTTGTCCTTTATTAGTAATATAGTAAATAAAATCTTCTGCCCGTGTTAAGAAACTTAAGAGATTATTATAAATTATATAGAGCTCGGAAGAGGTTAAGCTAAGAGAGACGAAAGTATAGATTTTAGAACGTAGATAGACTACTAGGCATTCTATAGGCGTTTTATAATTTCTTATTAAATTTCTACTTTATTCTTCCGTATAGTATTATACTTATAGAGTCTTACCTGCTAAATTACGCCAAATCCCAAGTTCTCCATCATTACTCAATAATCCGTTATTATCACTCCGGCTCAGTTTATCGATGTTAGTAGTATTAATTCGCCCTTTTACTGGGTTACTCTAGCGCAATCTATTAATAGAGTGGCTAGGACTCCGCAATTTATTACTATTATTTAAAATTACTACCTCTTTATTACTATCCTCTTCCTATCCTTAATTATAAGGTGGGAAATATATAAAGCCACGGTAGTATACACAGATTGTCTCTTAAGCCCCTCCTATAGACCTATAAGAATTATTAGCAATTAAATTTAGGTTTATTTAAGGTATTATATATAATAGGACTTGTTTAATAAGCATAGAAAAGAACTATATTTTAACAAGGCTTAGTATTTAAAGAAAAGGTAGCTTAATCTAAGGACATTTAAAGGTAAGGCAAATGCCCTTTATAATATTTCCTCCTCTACTTAGTAGAGCTAAGACTAAGTTTAGAAAGGGAGGTTAATACTACTTAAATAAGGCGAAGTATATCAGCGACCCCTTTACCCTAAAGCTGGCGCGTAATATCCGTTAGCTATAATTACTCCTTGCTTAGTATACTGCCTATACCTAAAAGCGCAGATTACTAGACTAAATCTAATAGTAGCTGTTTAATTAAAGGGGGCATTACTAGGGGTAATTATTGGCTGAGCTGTTACTAAATATAAACACTTAACTAAAATATTATATTAGTGTGGAAGGACTGACGCACTAGTCTCTGGTTTTGTAAGTAGTGCTTAGCTGTTATTAGTTATTAGATTATAAAGTAGTCTTAATAAACTTTAGCTCTTATTAGTATTAACATAAAGAAGCTTATATAAACGCCATATACTTTAACGGCTAAAGGGGTTTATATAAATTTGTTAACTAGAATTATATAAGTTACTTAAAGATTAATATTTCTGCCTAAACCCATATAATATAGGTAAAAGTAGTGCCACTTTTTAAGCGCTATGTTATAGTTTCTAAGGTATATAGTATAAGCAAGGCGTTAGGAGATAAAGCTACGGCGTATTCAGCTAACTCTGGCGTAACTAAGAAGAAGTTTAGGGATAAAATTCCTACTCTATTTAGAACTGGATAAGGGGCTCTATATACTAGTATTTAGGGGTAGCCCTAATAGTTAATTATTGTTTAAAACTGATAATCCAACTAAGCTAAGTTTTACGCTTATAATTAGATAGGGGACTTATTCGATATTATAAGAAGGGCTTTAGATACTAGATACCGGTAAAGGTATTAGCCCCCTAAATACCTAGAAGCCATAGGCGGTAAAGAGATTATCCTATAACTGTTAATGTGACTTAGTTTTACGGCGAAACAGCTTACGTAGTTTAATATTTTTAGATTAAAGCTATGCTTTTAGCGTTAGTCCTAGGCGGAGGGTATAAAGGGCGCTATTACGCAGTGTTTTTTTGCTCTACAGTACTTATAGTTCTTAATTCTTTCATACTAGTCCTAAGCTCTCGCCACTAATGCTCTCTCTAGCTAAAGACTACTTATAGCCGTCTAATTCTGGATAAGACTATAGGTGCCTAGAGTAATTTACGAGTGAGGAACTGCTAAGAGTAACTATTAGCTAAGCTGTTACTAAATATAAATAGCTAATAATGCCTAATAGACGCCGTAGTAGGGTTCGGAGGCGTTTATATAAAGTTATAAACTAGAACTAGAAGCTAATAATAAACCCCTAATAACGCCTTACTAGTAGGAATAGCATTATATAATCTACTCCTAACGCTTACCCTTTACGGAGCAGGACACTATTTAAGCAGTAGACTTATCTTAGCCAGTTAATCTTGTATATTTACCCCCCATCTATAGTAAAGGAGCTATTAGTATGTTATAGGGTGGTTTAATTAGTATTCTAGCTAAGCCCTTTATAAGCGCTTTGCCTTATATAGACGGTATAATAACTTTTATTAATCTGCCTTACACTAAGGAAGGACTTGTATTTAAGATACTAAGTAGCTAGCACTTAGAGGCATATAGACTTATACTCTTATTTATACGTTCTACTACTTTTAAGAATATACCTCTTGTAAAGGATATTATATTATATTAAATAGTGCCAAAGAAGTTATTATATTCTATATCCCTAACGGCATTAATTACAACTTCTCCTTAAGTAACATTGTATAATCCCCAAGTACCTACAAGTGCAGTATTCCTAAATTGCTAGCTAGGGAGTAGATATTTATAGATAGAGAAACCGACTTTAGGGATAGCAACGACAATCTAGAGGCGTTAACTAGTATGGAAAAGTAACTCTAGTAATAAGGATTAAGAATGGGACGTAAAGACATTATTAGGTAGAGAAAATGGCTTTAGTATTAAGGATTAAGAAATAAGGGCAGACAGCAATAAAGAGATGTTAGTTAATAACGAGACTAATATTATTAATTAAATATAGGCGATGATTAAATATAGTGTCCTTAACTCTATAGTCTTAAGTTTATAAGTATAGGATATAAATATAAAGAAGAGTCCTAATAAAAGCTAGTAAAAGGATTAAACTTTTACCTCGTACTATACCCACCCTAGCCTTTCTTCGCTAGCCTATCGCGAAATAAAATAATATTTTACTATTCCTACCAGAGCCTCTACCCGCTTAACTTATAGCGGGCTATAAAGAATTCGCGAGGATCTAGGCCTTCCTTTAGATAAACTTATTTACTACCTTAAAAGCAACAATAGAAGGTAAATCCATGCTAATAACCTAGGATTTTTTGAATTTCTTATGGACCTAGAACGCATGCTATCTTAGCGACTATTAGTTGTGTTTAAGACCATAGTGTTTATAGATTTATACCTTAAGAATATAAATGTGTTATTCTATAGTGTTTTCTCTTTATTTAAATTATTCCTTTACTTATTATATCTGTTCTAGTATAGGGAGAGGTAATTAGGTTACGCGAGGGGGCTTAAACTTATAGCTACGCTTATAGGGCTGTTTATATAGGAACTTTTTTAAGTATATATAAGGGGGCTTTGGGTCGTTGTAAAGTTTATAGGGGTCTTTATATAGGAACTTCTTTAATGTTTCTAAATCTGGCGTTATGAATTTCTATTATATAGGGACGTAGGTATATAGTGGTGTGTAAGGAGACTATATAAGGTAGGGTTATTACAAAGAATAAATCTATATACTAGCGAAGCTATTACATAATTATAGGAAGCCTACCCCCCCTACTAACATTTTCTTTTATTTCTAGTTTTGGTATTTTTGTAGTATTTGCGTATACCTTTAAGAGTACGCAAGCAATCTCTAGTAGTGTAGGCGTTTAGTTTGTTCCGTAACGCGTAAGGCTTAAATACAGTTAGGCTCCAGTGCAGCGCGGCTAAAAGGGCGCCAGTATAGGGCATAGCTGATTTTCTAAGGGCGTTTGGTGCCCTGAAAATTTTAGGCTGCTATAATACCTAAATTAGGCATTGCTAGCGCAAGGAATATTAGCGTAAAGGTAAGGCTAGTGTTAAAAAGGGAGCTGTTCTAAGAAGCCGTTTCGGCTTCTTAACGCTAGTATCCTAGAATTAGACTAGGCTTTTCTAAAGGATAAAATAGGCTGACCGGTGTTCCTACTGCGCCTATATATTTACTTAATGTATATGCACTAGCTCTAGATCTAGAAGTTATTATATAATACTTCTTTTCCTTTCTCTATTCGGGTTAATCTAAGAAATTTGAATGTATATCTCGTCTATAGTCGGTCCGTTAGATATTATATAGCAACTATATTATCTATCTCCCATTAGCCTTCCCTCCCTTTACCCCTTACCCTTTACCTCTTACCCCTTACCCCACCCTCTATTTTATTCTTTACCTTACCCTTATCTTACCTATTACCCCTCGCCCCCCCAGACGAATTACAAAATCCTAGTTATTATATCTATTCTACTAAATACTAGAATAGGATTGGATAATAATAGACTAAAATAAAATAAAAAGTGGTAAAGAATAATAAAATAAGCGCGTAATAACTAGGAAAAGGTCCTATATATACTAAGCGTATAGTTCTAAAGATGCATTTTATACTTAAGGGTCACTTCGTAAACGTTATATTTAATCTCACCCTGCTATAGAAGTTTAGAGAGATAACTGCCTTAGAAATGTTTTATAAGAGTAGCTAGAGTATAGAACTTATATATGCGCTTACTAATTAGTAGCTTTTGGTTCCCAAGGCAGATAAAGCATATTTTTGGTCTTTTCTCCTTATATAAGGATGCCTTTGCCCTCTTTAGTACTTTAGCCGCTTCTAAAATCTTAGTATCTTCTTTAATCTTAACTTGGCTAAGGGCGACACCTATCCTAAACTATCTCTGGCAATAATTTAGCTAATACGCCCCACCTTCTTTAATATTACAGTAATCTACAACCGCATTAATAGCATTATTGCGTCTGCGTATCTTATCTTCTAGTGACGTGCTAGGAAGCGTTATAATTACTTTAATAAGGTGTTTATGTTTAACTAATCTATTATTATAGAATTCTAAGGTTGCTTTAATATCCTCGCTAAATTTATCCCTAGAAAGTTACCGCTTAATATTAATTACAGCTTATTTATTGTCCTAATTCTTCTTAATATTTTCTAATAGCGCATTTCTCTAATATTGCCTTTTATTTGTGATTTCTCGGCTAAGTTTTTAGTATTCTATACTTCCTGCAGTTTTACGCTTAAGGCTAAGCTTTAGCTTATTTCGAATTTTGATTAAGGTATAAATACGTAGGTTCTCGTTTACTGATAAGGATTGTTCTGTTATTAGGTGCTATAGCCACCGTAAGTTAATTAATCGGCTTATTCGGTATACCGCTTTTATTAACTTTTCTTAAGGCCAAGCCTTAAACGATTGCCTATATATCTACGCTAATACGCCGTAAAAGGTAGTGCTTTAGGAATGTTTAAGCGTCGGCGTGCTATATTATCAGGTTTTGGAGGGCGTTACTTACGTTACCTAGGTGGTATAGGCGTTAGAAAGGTTTTAGTAGAACTAGCTCTATATAATAGAACTTACTATTCTTATTAAATACCTTACCTGCACCGTAACGGAGACTATATAGGCGCGCAACCTGCTAAAATCCTGTAATTGCGCCAAGGTCCTTAATCTAGGGCAAAAGAGTTAAGTATAGTAAAGGCTGGTCGAGTGAAACCTTATGGCTGTAGGGGGTTTTAATCGATCGCCAAAATATAGGGATATTATCTAGGTCTAAACGGAGTGGCAGTAATAACTTATTACGCCTAGGCTTAATATATAGCTTACTAAGCTGCTCTACGGACGTTAGATTAGGGGGTATAAAAGCTTAATTGGTAAAGAGAAGGCCTAGGAGAAAGACGTAAGGGTTAAGAATAAGTAAAGGGTCGAAGATAATCTCAGGAATTGGGAAAGTATTACTAGTTCTTTATAAGCATAAGGTAAGAGGAATAGGGTAGAAAAAGAATGTACGCTTCTTTTATACTAAGATATTCCTTAGTGAATTCAAATATAAACTTAAGTATGATCTTATAAGGCCCGCCTTCTAGGTCGTAAATAAGTGTAACTATTATATATCGGTAGTATAGATTAAGAAAAGCTTTAGGTTGGCTTATAGTGCAAAAGCCTAACTATAGTAAGAAATAGACTTATATCCGATATCGTCTAACTATATATCTTTTCCTTATTATAACTAAGTTAGTCTTAAAAACTAGGGCGAGATCCTCCGCGTCTATAACAGTCTTTTCTCGCTTTTTATCGCTTAGACTATATTTCTTTACCAGTTTCCAAAGTACCTAAAGAAGATATCTTAGCTTTGCCTTACCTTACTAGGTTAAAGGATTAACTAGAAATGTAATTACCTTGTATATCTAGCGGGTTAGTTCGCTAGCAATTTTCTTACTAGTCGCTCTCTTATATATAAGGCGATAGTACTTCTAATATAGGCTAAGTAAGCTAGAAACCTTCGTCCCGCACTATTTCCTACTACCTTTCCCTTATTTCTAATTTAGGGATTAGTTAAAGAAGCTATAAAGGAGCCGAAGTAAGAGGACTTGGTACATTTTCTTAGGGTCTTTCCCTATATAGGTGTAGTATCTAGGAATTATTAGCTCTCTACCAAGTTAGGCCTAAGAGGAAGCCGCTAAATAGGTTATTATTTACTAATACCAGTGTTCTTTAATGCGGTTAATGAGAGCTATAGTAGTATTAGCGTAGTCCTACGTCGTAAAATTAGTTTCCTTAAACTCTTCTAACTGTTTAAGGTAATATTTTAGTAGATGGTCTTAATCCTTATAAAGCTGTACTTAAGCGGGCGCTTTATAAGTATTATTAGATCTAGCAATGCTATTAGCGTTATAGTTAATGCCACTATTAGTGTCGCAGTTAGCGTTACTATTGGTATTACTATCGGCATTACTGTTAAAGACGGTCAGCTCTATCCCGTAGCTGTTACCGTCGCTATCCATACCTATATACTTATTATTAGTAACGCTAGACAATAAGCTACAATCTAATAATTAAGCGCGCTGTATTCTAGGGAGCTAGAAGAGAACTTAGGGTAGTAACGGTAAGAAGGACATAGAGGGTAATAACGGCGGGAAGAATCTAAAGAGCAATATAGGGTTAAGGAGATGAGAGGGTAGAGAATAAGAGAAACTAGGCCTAGATTAAACGGGTTAGAGGTGGGAGCTATAGAGTATATATAGCTTTAGTGCCAGGTGTATAAAAGGATTATAGTCTGCCTGTTAAAAAGCAAGGGGCGTAGGGCGGTAAGTAAGAGGCTTAGCGTTAGACCGGCAAGCAAGAGGCTTAGGGTGGCGGGGAGTTTTGGCAACGTAACCTCCAAAAACGGCGACAGAACCCTCCAAAACCGGCAGTTAGATCTCTATTTTCTTTTTTAATAAAGTAAAGTTATACCGTCCTATTCTTAGTATATAGAAAAGAAGTTAGTATATATTATAATTACGGCTCCCTCTAGTTACTAACCTTTTTTTTATACTAAGTATACGTAAGTAAATATATAGTTATTATATAACGTTTAATCTATCTCTAACGCTAAATATACGCGTCTTATAATTTTATATAATTATTTTATTCCTTATCTAATTTATTTTAAGGTCTTATGTACTAGTAGCGGCTAAAAAACTAAAGAGTAAGCTAGTTAAGGCTCTTATTAAGGTTTAATATTATTCTAATAAAGCGTCTTAAGCCCTAAAGGCTTAACTAGATACTTATACTCGGTTATTTTATCTAGTAAAAGTTTATAAAAATGTATGCTCTAAAGAGTTATATTTTATTAAGTCTTTAAGTAATTATACTACTACTAATATAAGGCCCATAATACTAGTAGCCAGAGTCTTTAAAGCCCTCGCAGCAATTATATAGCATTTAATTCGGGTATTTAGTAAGGCAATACTTTTAATACGTTCGCAAATAGCCTAATTAATAAGGTAGTCTATACTAAATATCTAGATGGATTTACTATTAAGGGTAAATGTTTACTATTACGTAGGGCTTTCTATAGGCTTTAATAATCGCTACGTCTTTAATATAATAACTTTAGTAAGGAACTTATTAAATTAGGGCTAAGGCCTAATAGTAGGAAGCTATACCTCTACTATAATAAATTACTAATTATTTTCTTCTATATAGACAATATCTATATTGCCTCTATTAGAGAAAATTAATTAGAGCTTTTAAGCCCTATAGAAGCATTAATAAGAAAGTATAAGATAAAAATCTAGGTAACCTATCCTGATTCCTAGGGATTTAAATTATAAAAAAGAGAAGTTAAAAAAAGCTATAGCCCTATTAAGACTCCTATATTAAGAAGATTGCTAATATATCTTACCTAACTAATATACGCTTAATTAGTATGCCTATAAGTACTAATAAGCTCCTACCTAATTTAAAGGAAGCTTTAAAATAGGACACCTATATACTAAAGGATGGGTAGATTATTACTTTACGCTACCTATATTATAAGGCCTAATGCAGCTAGAGCTTTAAGTAAGCTATTAAAGTTTCTATATAATCCCTTACCTCTATATAACGCCGTAGCCTAATAAGCAATCGCCTATCTATATTAGACTAGAACTCTTATAATTAAATACTTAGAATAGAATATAGAAAGCCAAGCCTTTAGCCTTTATAAGGGCAAGCAACGCAGCGTTTAGATATAATTTAAGAAGTAGATATAGTATAGACGGATATCTATTTACCCTATTTAGAGGACCAATTAATTAGCGCTCTACTAAGTAGATATTAGTAATAAAGTTAAGCATAGAGGTGGGGCTTATGGCTCTATCCTATATAGGAACTAAGTTAATTTAATAGAATCGCTTCTTTAAGGAAATTAAATTATCCTTAGATAAGGAGTAAACAATCTACTATAATAATCTATAGACGATTTAACTGCTTATAAAGGACGGATAAGAGCTTTTTATAAAGCCTTAATACGTTAATATATACTACCACTAGCTACGCTAAGAAGTACCCAATAATTAAATTATAATTAATTGGATGCCTACCGCTGCTATAGTTATAGATGGCTTAATAAAGGCCCTACCGCGTTAGAAGCACGAGGCCTTCGTTTAATAATTAAATCTTATTAATATTAGTGAGCTAAATTAATTTGATTTAAATAATATTAGATACAGTAATTCTATAAAGAATGTCTTTAAGTTAACACTAAATTGCCTATATTGACTTTTTGTTCTATTTTCTATTTAGCTACTTAGTTAAGACTAAGCAGCTAGGGGGGTGTGTTAACCGTTAAGGTCACTATTATATACCACCTTATAACTCACACCCTGTTTCTTGCCATTGTATATTTTACTATCTATTTCTACTACCTATTTATTACCTATTACCAACTAAGTGGCAATATTGACCTGGTGGCGATTGAGTAACAGTTACCAAATCGTCGTCAGCGTCGTTGTTAGCCTTTTGCCCCTACCCTATATATATAGAGAGCTTCTAGAGCCAGCCTCAATCGACAGAGTTCTTATAAGTGACTTGTCCGTCTAACACCTCGATATTAACACCGACGCTAATATTGGAGTCCGAGGGGTCCGGGGTAGAGGAGAGGAGCGTAGTGAGCATTTTGTGGACATCAGTCGGTTCAATAGGAGTGTATGCGCCAGTAGTTAAGACGGTAGTGGCTATAGAAGGCAGAGCGGAAAAACCGGGGGTCTATAAGGCTATAGAGAAGGCTCTAGCTGGCAGAGTCGGCAGTAATATTACTCGCTTTAATGGTTAGGGGACTTTCTTCTTAGGGTTGAAGCGCAGGGACTGGGTCCTCTCGTCCCATGTGACGCGAGCATTTGGATCAAGGAATACGGCTGTTTCGTCTTTGGCGTGGATAGGCTCGCGGTATTCCGACTTTGGGGTCTTTATCCGCAGAAGAGGTGATCTTCTCTTGCATATCGTCCGGCAGACCGTAAAAGAGCGTCGCGATCGCGGATGTTTTCCAGACCCCCACTTGAGCGGCGTCTCTTCCCGTCTTGATAATTGTGGACACCAAAAACACTAAGCTCAAGAAGAGGAGACTAATCGGCAGGATCAGCCATACCCACCGCACCGAGACATAGACTTGTGTGCGATACGCCTTTCCCAGAACTGGCTCACTGCTGTCTGAGGATCGAAGGGTGTTCGTCAAAGCTGTTGCCAGTCTTTCCATGTGACTTGTGACACTATTTGGTGCCAACCATGGATTGAAAATGGGTTTTATCCAGTTCGGGGATTTATTCAGCGCAAATTTAAACCTCATGATAGAATCCGCGGAAGCATTCGCCACCGTCGTCCAGGACGGCAGAAAGTCATCGAAGATTTGAATAGTGTACATCGCCGTCTTGTTGGAAACCCTGACTGTTGAGGCGTTGTGGCCAGGTGGGTCGATCGTGACGTTTTGCTGGTAATAGGCCTCGGTCCCGTTCAATTCAGCACTCTGGAACTGTTTCGAGAACCATGGAGAGGGGCCAGCCGTGTCGTTGATGAATTCGTGCTTCACTTCTTCATTATAGGTAGCAAAGCTATATGACGAATTAATGGTTTTTACACACCATGTCAGCACACACTCGTGGGTGACAGGTACCTGATGTCGAAGCACGCTATCGCTGCCGTTGGCTGCGCTGACGACAAAGAAATCGGCGATTGGGTTCCGAACATGCTTGAATTTGTACGAACCGCCGTAGAATGCCTCTCGACGGGGATTAGAGATTAGTGGAAAAGCACGCATCAAGAGTATTTCTCCCGTAGCCTCAGAGGAATTAGCAGAATCCACCAAATACCCCGACATAAGAATCGGCGTGTCGCTCGTTGTATTGAGAAAATATCCGCACATCCTCGCGTTTGGGTAGGTGTACTCCAGGTACGCCCCACTCGAATTAGCCGCCCAATCCACGGTGGTATTGAGGCAAGCAAACGTGAGGAGTTCGGACACGTCGGTACAGGCACTGCAAACGCCTAGTGTATCGTAGAGCGGCCAAGTACAATTACTTGTAGGGCAGGAAATAGGTATATCCGGTCGAGTGCCATTGCCAAATTGCAAAGGCTGAGTCCCGTTGTCGTAGAGAAACTTCTGTGCAATCGCGGCGATATCTTGATCCTGCTGATTAAGTTCATTTCCGGCCAAAAATTCTATGCCGAAGCGAGGCTTGTAGACAACCACATTTGGAATCGAGCTGTTCCCGAGCAAAGCCCACTGTTCCGGAAAATCAACCACTTGCTGGAAGAAGGGATCGAGAGCCATGGAGAAAAGCGTAATGAGAGCGCCAAGCGCAGCTAAAGCTTTGCCCTTTGTACGAATAAGAAGCAGAATAGAACCCCAAGGTCCCCTCGAAGCATTGTCGAAGATCTCGAAATCCCACATCTTCTTGGAATCGCCTTGGAACCAACTCCACTTGAGCTGCCCCAACGCTTCTGAGACAGGCAGGATGAGTGCTGCGCCGGAGATTTTGAAAAGTATGGCAATAAAGGTCAGAACACCTGGCCAGTCAGAGGGCTTTTCACCTTGATAGCAGATCAGAACGCCGATAATCGTAGCCATGCAGATAGCGCTTATCCACCAGCTAATGATCTCAGGTAGCCACCGTTTGAAGACGTTCCTAGACGTAGTATACCGCCAGAGTCGCTGTTCAATCCGTTGCGCGATATTTGATTGTGATTCGCCAGTCTCATTGATTTGCGACATCGCGAGGCTATATGGTCTATTCAGAATGCCAAGACCGTTGAGGTCAGCTTTACTTCGCGAATCCCGAACCGGTTGCTGTTTCTCCTTGTGGAGACCGTTATCCAGCTGGATACGAGGTCTCCCTGGAGGGAAGAATCGAAGTCCAGGTCGCTGCGGAGGTGGCTCCGGTATTGGCCAGGTGGGTGAGAGATTTGTGAATTGGGTTGCAGGAGAAACCGGGGAGATGTTAATCGAAAGGTTCGAAAATTGAGTCGATGCGGCTGCAAGAGCATGGACGTCGTTCCGCTGCCATTGCTGTGACCAAGTTGGGTTCGTCATTTTCGCTCGAGAATTTGAAGATATGGAAAAGTTGCTGCTGAAGGACCAGTAGCTACTGGCACTGCCTGCTTCAGCAGCAATGGTAGAGAAAGTAAATCTTATTGAAAGGTTGGAACGGGAAGAGCGGAAACCAGGCTAGGAGATGAGAACTTTCCTACCTTCGACATGCTATTATCGACGCATGCCCCGGGCTAGCGTATAAGGCGCAGTCCATGATCGGAAGCTGTATGAAACATCAAACACTGTTATCAAACACTGTTGTTACCGGGGCAGTGCGTAGCTGCATTCTGGAAAAGAGGCTTGACCGATCGAACTGTAGCCCTACAGAGGCAGGATATAAGCGCTAGTCACTGGACCATCCAGTACGGCGTAGTTTGTAGCCGCCGGAGGGGAAAGTGTTCAGACGTCGTTATGTATATAATTAGGGGGTGTTCGGTTGCAATCTGGAGCTTTTTTAATCTAACGTTGATCCATGCTTTTACCGGCGTCAATTAGCAGATAATTAGTGGCGCTTAATCTGGTAGTTGTACTCAATCTGAAATGAAGCCGAGTGTTCGGTTGAGCGTTCTGAAAGGGCCTTAGATGAGGCTCAAAATTAGCGACGTCTTAGTATTGGCCCGCTTAGCCGCACAGCCCGCCCAGTCGCACAGGCCAAATCTAGCATTACCACTTCAGCAAAATTAAGGCCATTCGCGACATACAAAATCCATTATTTATATAATTCTAGTAGATGAGGCTTTAAGGAGCTACGAATCTAGCCAATTAGAGCTCGCAGTCCTTAAACCTCTATGGTAGATTTATTTTCCTTATTCGCGAACCCCGAGGAGGAGGTGCAGCAGTAGCCTCTTCTTCCTCCACCGCCTTAATTAATCGAACTTCCTTATTAAACACCTTATTACTATTTTTCCTAGGTGTCCTTTTAGCCGCCTTAACCTCTTAGCGAAGCTGTTAGACTACCTTACAATCCTCTCTTGCTTATTGTTGTTTAGCTTTCTTTTCTGCCTTTATATAGAGCCTATTTTCTTTTATAATTACCCGTTAGATCTTCCTCACTTTAATAGCGCATCGTTTATCTATCTTGGCCTGCTTCTATATCTCCCTACTAAAGCCTTATAGGTTACGCCCTAGGTTTTAACCCCTAGTAGTAAAAGAGCTTAAGAAAGGCAGTGTTACGGAACGAGGGCAGTGGCTACAGAGCGTATGTATTCGAGGAGTCTATAAGACGTTGCGCGATCGATCGTAAGGGTTAAGGGCGTAAGGAGGTAATATACCTACGCGTAGCTGACATAAGCTATACGCGAGGTGTACGCGAGAGCACAAAGCTCTTCTATGGAGGCCCCTATGGTGGGGTTCTATAATACTACCCTCCCTCCTATAAAGGCGGAGCTCCGGTGACGCTATGGTTACTATATATATATAGAAGGGACACTTAAGGTATAGAAAAGAAGAAAGGGGGGTATTACTAAAGGTTTAAAATAATATTATATAATAAGGCTTGGCATCTAAGAATCTAACTAATTAAATAACTTTAACTGCCAGTTAAAGTTCCTAGATATCTTAATAATATTTTAGTTATATAATCGCACTTTACTATAATCTAATAGTAATTTACCCTTACGTAGTAATATATAACGGTTTAACTCTATAAGGGCTCCTATAGAGAATTAGGTATAAAATCTCTACTTAGGCTTAGTTTCTATAGGTTCGCGTAATAAAAGTCGCTAATTAGATCCTTTATATTTTTTAAGTCTTTCTATAGTTACTATTCTAGCTAATCTATATCGAATCCTATATATATAGCTTTATAGTAAAGCCATTATCCTCTACCTTTGCTAAAGTATTTAGAGTTAATAATTTGTTTAATGGTCTACTCCTTATAGTTCTTATCTTTATTCTTATCTTAAATTAGTACTAATAGGGGTTTAAGCTATATTTGCCCTAGTAAGGGGTTAGGCTAATAAAGGTATAGTAGCTATAGGTAAAATATAGGCTATATCCTATGGGTAGCTAGGGTAGGCGGAAGTTCTAGCTTATATACGGCTCCCCTATTAATAACTCGTTTAATTAGATAGGGGCCAAGGTTCTTATAATTAAGTAACTTTATAGGCCTCTATGTAGAGATATTATATATATTTAGCTATACCTAGTCGCTAATACGTATCTCTAGTAGTGGCGTTCTATAGCAGTTAGTAAAGTAGGCCTACTTTACTTAAGCCTAGGCCATTTCTCCCTTGTAGTAGTTAAGTAGATTTTTTATATAGTCTATATACTAGTTAGTAAGTAGCATTTTAAGGCGTTTTCCATATGGCAGTTTCTTATTAATAGGTTTTAGTGGCTTTATACCGGATTAGGGGTAATAACCCTTATTTGCGAAAAATGGGGTAAGTCCTATAGTAGTTAAGATATAGTTATTTGCTACAAATTCGCCTAGTAGGAGGTAATCTACTTAGTTATCTTAACTATAGGCGACTACCTATTATAGGTACGCTTTTATACTAGTATTAGCGTTTTTTAGTTACCTAGTAGTTTTATAGTAAAAGGATATAGACATCTTAATAGAGATGCTAAGGCGTTAGCAGATTCGTCTCTATATATTAGAGTTAAATTATATACCTTAGTCGGACGTAATTAAGTTAGGTAACCTATATAGTTAGTAAACTTTACGGAGAAAGGCGTTAGTAACGTCACTAACAGCTACACCTTTAGTTAGGACGTAGTGGCGCTCTTTTATAAGTTAGTATATTATTATAAGAATATTCTTATAGGTACGGCTATGTCGTTTATAGGGTGGTAGGTTAATAATAAAATTTATTGCGATATCTGCCTATTATTATATAGGTACTAGTAGAGGGTATAGTAGTCCTTAATACTTTATATTAAAGGCCTTAGCGCGCTTATAACCGTAATAGGCGCCTATAAAGCGTTTAACTAAGTCTATTATTTTTAGCTAAAAGTAGTATCGGCTAAGAAGCTCTTAGGTTTCTTTTTTACCTAGGTGGCCGCTTAATCGGAGGTTATAGGCTATTTAGATTAGTTACTGTTATAGATTTTCTAAGTTAGGAATAAATAGGCGACCTTTCTATTCTCTTTTACTTCTAAGGCTACTATATTAATCTAGCCTAACCTTTAAAGGTTAGTGGGTAGCGTACGGGCGCTAGCGGTTTTTGCGGTAATAAGTTAATATATTAATAGGTTAATAGAGGTATTATATACCGTAGTAATAAGCTTATTAATTTTAGAAGGTAACTCTAGTTCTATAGTATAAAGCTAAGGTATAGTTAGCTCTATTATAGGTAGTATACCTAAGGCTAAATTTTATGCTTTTAGGATTATCTATTATTAAAACTAATTATAAGGGTTATCTTTAGACTAAGGAAGGTCTTATAAGCGGCGTATTAGGTTATTAGGTTTAGTACCTTATATTCCTAATTTATATATAATTTTAAAGTTAAAACTAAAGAGGAACTCGTTCTAATATACTTAGCGTTAGTTTAGCTGCTTTATAGTTATAAAGTACTTAAGGTTACAATAGTTCGTAAGGACTTTAGTTAGCTAGTTAGGCTCTATTAAAAAGAATTTTGGTTAAAATTCTTTAAACGCTTATATAATTGTAAGGAGTTCTTTATTATAGATCTTATAGTTACACTCTTATAGTATAAGCTTAAATAAGTAGAATGCGACTAGGTAAAGAAAACCGTTATCGCCTATTTAGGAGAGGACGCCTACGTTAATATAGTCTAAGGAGTTGGTTTTAAGATAGAGTTATTGTCCTAGTGTAAAGTAAGCTAGGATAGGTGCTTTAATAAAGGTATTTTTAAGGTCTTAAAATGCCTTCTTGTATTTAGGCGTCTAGGTAAAGTGTAGGTGCGTTTTTCTTCCTTTTATAGAAATGTCACGGGACACCCCCGTGATACCTTATACACGTCTACCTGTTTCCACCGACTTAGCAACTAGAGACTAACTACGAGACGGCAATTTGCGGCAATCTGACGGCAATCTGCTATATTCTGCTATATTCCGCCAAGTTTTACTAAATCCTACTAAGTTCTGCTAGGACTACTACCTAAATTCTATTCTGCTCTGTGTACGTGTTAATTAAGTAACTAAGCTAACGATATATACCCTTTTTTCCCATTTCCCTGCCTTCTCTTTTTATATAATGTTTTAACCTTATTATATAGTTTATATATATAGCTTAATAGTATCTACTTTGCTATATATTATCGCCGCTTATACTTACTCGATTGATCTGGTAGATTTTGGTCAAAGCGTCGGAATTTATCTGTCGAGTGTTTCACCGAGACATTCCTACTATAACTAGGCTAGTCCCATTACAGTGTCCTACCTTAGTGGGAACTTCTACCTTTATAGATCTTGCCAAGGCCCTAGCGTTCTATTATCTTATTATCCTATTATCCTATTTACACTTTATCTAATTTACTTAAATTTTGTTGCATACTTTTTATTTAGTAAAGGACAATAATAGCGCTCCTATTGTATAACAGCGTCGGCTAAAGATAGCCGCTTAAGAAGGGGGGGCAATTATTAGGCTATAGAGACGCACTAGCCGTAACTAGCTTAGCGCAGGCGAGGCGTAGGCGAGGCGCCTATAAAACGTAGTCGGCCCGTATTAGAGAATAGCAGAATTTAGTTCTATAGTTCTACTTTATCAAGAACCAGATACCTATTACATTCCACTACTATTATTATATTACTATATGCCCTAAGGACCTTAGCGTCCTAACACTATTAAGGGTATCCGTATAGACCCTAAGAAGGTATATATAATTACTAAATAGCAAGCCCCTAACTATATTAAGGACATATAAGCCTTCCTCAGTTTTGCTAACTTTTATTAGAAATTTATATATAACTTCTTAGGTATAATAGTACTACTTACAGCAATAATACAAATGAAGGGCCTTTCTGTAAAAGGGAGGAAAACGTACCTACGCTTTACCTAGACGCTTAAATATAAGAAGGCGTTCCAAGACCTTAAAAATGCCTTTACTAAAGTACTTATTCTAGCTTACTTTACACTAGGACGATAACTCTACCTTAAAACCAACTTCTTAAACTACATTAATATAGGCGTCCTCTTCTAAATAGGCAATAACGGTCTCCTTTACCTAGTTATATTCTACTTATCTAAGCTTACACTATAAGAGTATAACTATAAGATCTATAATAAAGAACTCCTTATAATTGTATAAGCATTTAAAGAATTCTAACTAGAACTTTCCTTAGTAGAGCCTAACTAGCTAACTAAAGTCTTTACGGACTATTATAACCTTAAGTACTTTATAACTATAAAGCAGCTAAATTAACGCTAAGTATATTAGAATAAGTTCCTCTCTAGTTTTAACTTTAAAATTATATATAGACTAGGAGTATAAGGTACTAAACCTAATAGCCTAATACGCCGCTTATAAGACCTTCCTTAGTCTAAAGATAACCCCT
>Ga0307515_10002626_pt1 | contig 38652 bp, 26 predicted proteins | sample 17_EM_MG_FD_194513 | JGI IMG/M metagenome (GOLD analysis project Ga0307515, IMG submission 194513) | Populus trichocarpa ectomycorrhiza microbial communities from riparian zone in the Pacific Northwest, United States - 17_EM | ecosystem: Host-associated > Plants > Roots > Unclassified | place... | reverse complement strand
AAGCTGGTCGTATCACTGTTTGTAAAACTAGAATGTGAATCAAATCGATTAGAACCGCTTCATTTGCTCTTGTGTCTGACACGAATGTCAAAGCTCCGTGCACCTTGGACTCGGCCGTGCCCTTGCCCATTTGTATTTTTTCACCATGGTTAGATTTATCATTGGATAGCGCACTACCATCGAAATCTCTAACGTGGAGAAAGCCAGAGTCTTCAATTTGTGCACGCTCAGGACGCGCAGAGCCGTATGTTTCCATCATCAGCACTATTTTGAATTCCGCGCACTCAGGCAATCCTCACAGAACACAGCGGTGCAATATGGGCCGTAGTGGCAACGGCAGCCGATCACGTACTCTCTGCGTCTGCAGATGGGACGGTGGCGCTTCATGCATCATCAACTACCTCTGCGATCCCTGAAATCGAGGGGCACCCTCCAATCCAACATACACAGGTGAACCCAGGTGCTCGCATATGGACACTACCACGCCAGCCTCTCGGCTTCGTTGGTCTCAGTGTTGCAGTGTCGGATCCGTCTAGTGACCCAGCGCCCGAAATCGCACGACGGGCTCTTTGCAATAGTATGAGTGGCAAGACTATCTTGGTCGATTTCGGTAGTGGAGAAATGTTGGGGATTAAAGAAAGCCTGGAGAAAGATCCAGTCACGGGGGTCATGCCGACAGAGCCTGGTACGAATTTCTTCAAATAAGGATATTGTTATTATTATTCACTAAATCTACGAATCGGTCCTTCCAGTATGGAGTACCTCACTGTCACCTGACGCGAGAACGTATGCCTCTACCAGTGGCAGCTTGGGCAATGTTTGCATTCATGACGCCGCTCCTGGTCCGACGTTTGGTGCTACAATCTCCACCCTGCCTATAGGACGAAACAAGTGGGGAATGCATGTCCGCTACAGTCCAGACGGCTCCAAGGTGGCCATGTCGACGGAAGGTGGAACAATCTACGTATTCGACACGCAAAAGCAAGCACTTGTATCTACGTTTGCCAGTCATGCTATGTGTGTACGAATGTTGAGCTGGAGCGCTGATGGGAAGGTGCGATTCACCTCCGCCGTTTGGGGTGATGTGTAGTGTATCTCATAATCGACCTTCCCCCCTAGCTCCTTCTTTCAGGCTCTGACGACAAAAGGCTCGTCCTTCACGATGTGAGATCGTCCAGCAAGGGAGGTGGAAGCGCGGTGGCACACCTGGCGGGGCACAGAGACTGGGTCCTGAGCGTGGCCATCTCACCCGACAGCCGACTGGCTGTTTCTGGGTATGTGCCCTCGTTTCTTACAGCGAGAATAGAAATAGAGGGCTGACATTTCATTATGGAAACTCTGGCAGGTCTTCCGACAAGACGATCCGGATATGGGACTTGGCGGCTCGGGCGTCAGTATCAATGATATCGGAACCTGCAGAAGTCTGGAGCGTCTGTTGGAGACCAAGAGTTCCGGGGACGATGGTGGGATCTGGTGGTGGTGCGGGGTTTATGAGTGGTGGGGAGCAAGGAATTGTGCGATGGTACAGAAATGCTGGGTCAGCATGATGCGGTGGTATCAAGGCAGGATTTCCTAAGTACTAGTCCTCAACGGTTTTATCAGTTTCCAGTTTCTGACGTACTGTTCAATGTGTGGAATAGGCCTACTGTGCGCGCACCCTTTCAGTGAACGTCTGCGTGATTGTTCATTTGACGTAGAATCTATTGCTATGACTTGGACGGTCATCTATCTCGCAGCAAGATATACCTTAAACAATCTGATATCGTAAGGATTATTCATCACGGATACCCGTCGATTGTTGGGGAGAAATTTATTCATCGGAACAAGCACTGGGTGCAGCAGAAGCAGGTACTAATATGTAAGTGTAGCTGTCCAACGTGGACAAAACTCTTGTCAACCTCGCATTCTATGCCGGGGTATTGTATTGGAGAAGCGGGTAGAACCAGTTGGGGCAGGGCTGGAATCTTGGGGACGAGATGGGACTGATAGGACGAGACCTCCGGTGATTCCTATGATCCCACAAAGCTGTCATTTAAGTGTATATGACAATAATTTTGTCTAGATTGAGCAACCTTGAGTTGGATCGCGGTTGCCGAAGTTGAGATCTAGAAGGATCATATCGGAAAGGCTCCGCGAAGGCTTCTTAAAGTCTTCAGTGAGGCCACCACAGAAGTTACTGACGAAAAATACACTCTCTTGTTATCTAGATCTGCTTCTACGGTAGTATTACTTATGTAGTACCGACGATAGCCGAACCACACATGAAACAAGCGCCAGAATGTACGGAAACGGGTCTGCAACTCTGCATATGATCGATACATAGGAACTCCAAACCGTACCTACTATGACGAGAACACTAATATTCCGACAATTACGAGGGGTCCGCAAAGCAAGGATGTACAGGTCTACTCTAGTAGCTTAGTTTTCCCTTCCTAGAGCGAGAGGATATCGAAGTAATACGGAAGCGGCTTTCGAACAATAACATGTAGTTGACTGTCAGGGAGCCATTGGGATAAGACAGCTTCGAGACTGTTCAAGCGACATAAGTAGTAGTATAGGCACCAGCACAAAGGACCTCACGCACCGGTAGTATCTCTCCCCATCACGGTGTGGAGGGGAACAACAAAATACGAAAGACACCTTCACTCTCCCATTCATGGCACCACAGAGGCCGTATTTGCCTAACCTTATCACGGGACCAGCTCCACTGCAGCTGCGGCACGCCTCGGTGTATTCCTTATGCTTAGTGGCTCCCAACACCACAACGTCGATGGATAATATGTCCGAGCGCGCAAGACCTTCTCTATGGGTATGGACCGAGGGTGTGCGTGACATATGGACGAAATACCAAGGCTTTCCGTCGTGAGTTGGAAGCGAACTGATATCGAGGGTAAGCTCCACAGCAGCACCAGGCCTTTGTTGTACGATTGGTAATCCTGAAATCTTCATCGGTGCAATGGAGTGGTTTTGATGCATCGTGAGCTCGACCTTGATCTGCGATCCACCAACTAATTCCAATGGGCCCTCCTGGTTACTGCTTCCCCATATGCGGAAGCTCCGTAGAGGGCACTTTGACTGTTGCCTTGACCGGATGATGGATATGAACACCGGAATCAAGTCAAAAGGCTCACTTCGTCGCAACCAGCGACGATATCGGAGCCCAAATCGCTTAAGCGATGGACATGCTGGTGTATTCCATTCCCCAGGAGTAGCAGTGGTACCTGAGAGTATGACAAGCGACCGCAAGGCTTTCACTCCAATTGAAGAAGGTTGTGCATTGTCAATTACCAATTCCTCCAAATTTGACATGGAAGCGAATGCTTTTGTCCAAGCCGAGTTCATGGCCTCGATGCTGATATGCAGAATTCGTGGTGCAAGTCGACCCTCTTGTAGGACTTGACTAGAAACCATAGCCAATTGTCGGTTTCCCCGTGGTTTATAAGAAGAGGAGCACTTCACGGAGAGGTGAATGAGTTTGTTTGCTGAGACACCACTGAGTATATTGAGGGGATAGCCTTCAAATGAGAAGTCATCGCACCTCGGGAGGGTGGTATGGAATGTGTGCAAAACATGGGGATGAAGTGGAAAGGTAATGGAGCATCTCTCAAGAATATGGAAGGTCCTGCCGCTCATCCACTGGATCGAGACAGATTTGAGTGTGAGATGACGGAGTGTGGAGACAAATGGTAAGTCGACGTCGTCGTGATACATGGGAAGAGGAAGATGAGAGGCAGTAAGCGTTTCCAGTTGGTGCAAATGCGGTAGAAGGTCTACTGGATTGGGTAACCCTGGGGCATCAAGAGAGAGCATGGTGACGGAACGGAAGATGGAGGAATAGGTAGGAACAAGGAAGGAGATGACAATTGGTGAATTTATTGTAACGGTCGTAAGCTCTCTACTTGCCGTGTTGCCGAGAATCCGCAACAGATGGTCGAGAAGGGGCGACATCTCGCAAGGGCACTTGATGATGAGTGCCCTGAGGCGGCTCAAGCTCAAGACAGGATCGGAGCATTGTTGGAGTCCACGGTTGACGAGGTCTTTCGGCAAGTCGGCCTGTGCTGGGAATGTCTCGACTATGAGGGTTCGCCATCGTGAGGTCGCTCCCATGGCAGCGAAAATAGCTTTGTAAGCTAATGGAATGAAGCGAAGACGGTCGATCTCCGTATCGACCAATACATCTAAAAGCCATTGGTTCCTTTTCAATTTCCTTGTGATAGCATCCTGTGACGTTGTTGATCCCAGCTTGAGCAATGCCCAAATACCAGTGACGATATCATACCAATATTTGCATACTCGCATCAAGACCAAAGGTGAATCATTGTCATTGTCGATGATAATGAGGAAGATTTGTTGGAGTAACTCTGGTGGAAGACGGGCGATCGGAGTGATGACCTGGATCAACCACCAATAGCCTTGTTGGCGGCGCGGCCATGTGTCCGACATTGGATCATTGTCCAGCCCCCGTGCGTAGGGAGGGATAGCGTGGTGTTTCACCCATGGTTTTGAGAGAACCCGTCGGGTACGGGGTTTCGGTTTCTGTTTCTGTTTCTGGGGATTCTGTTCCCACGCCTCCTCGAGTATCCACATTCTCAACCACGCCTCCACCTGCGCCCGGCCCAGCCCCAGCCTCTCCAGTGCCTTCGCGGGCACGGACACCTGCACCTGCGTCCCCTTCTCTGCCGCCCATTCCCACGCCCACGCCAACTGCCGTGCCTGCTCCCGCGCCCACGCCTTCACCCCCTCCGCCTGCTCCTCCTTCTCCTCTTCCGTCAAGCCAGTGGCCATCAACCACGACCATGACATCCACGACGGCCACCCCAAATCCAACCTCCTCCTGCTATCCGGATTCCATGGCCACGGCCTCGCTTCCGTCAACAACGCCGCCTGCGCCCACATCTGCACTTGCCTTCTCACCAGATCCCACGGCCGCGCCTCCGCTTCCGCCCGCATCTCCGCTCGCGCCTCCGCCCGCATCTCTTCCCACGCCCTCTCCGCCCGTACCTGCTTCCGCCGTCCCGCCTTAGCCACCGCGCGTGCGTGCGCGACCCCCCACATCTCGACCTCCACCGTCCATTGTTTGCTACTTGAATGCTTTTGCATGTATCCCTGTCTAGATGGTGATGGTTTGGAGCAAGCTTTGCGAGGGGATCATGTCCCCACTCTAATCTTAAATAAGGCGGCAGGCGGTAGATGGACGACTGTTGCCACGCCCAACCACCGCCCTGTTTCCTGCTGTTCCTGTTGCCGAGGGCGTGTTCCTTGCCCCGCAACTCGAGCTCCACATCCGGATCCTGCTCACACCTTCCGTTTTGCAGGTTCCTACGCGAGGGACACAATACATACGAACCAGTTACTAAAAGCCGAAAACGAGCTACTGAATTCACCACCTAGTTGGAAGAAGAAAATCGGGAGCACAGCAGTGTGAGCTGATCAGGGATACAATATTCCGGCCCTTGTTGTTATATTCATTCTCAAGAATGACGCCCAAAAAGACAAATCGTTCAATCAGAGACTATGAGTGGGTTGGGAGGGGAGGGAAATATCCAGACTTGAGAATCAAGCGTCTAGGGGTGCCAGAGCCGTGTATGCTGGGGGGGCTAGGTGCGCTAGTTAGGGGAACGAGATGCTGAAGAAGATATTTCACACGAGATGTGCAACAAAATTTGTAAAGGAACTGGCAGTGCGATTGGTGGTAGGATAGACAATCAATTTTGTGGGCAGTGATGAAAAGGGGTGCTCGTCATTACAGACGACTCCCCTATTTCGCAGCAGCAGCCTGCATATGCGCGATAGACATATCTTTCATAAACTTGAAATCGATAAACCCGTCTACCGAGTACGTCAGGAGTGGGTCAACTTTAGGCAGTACCAAGCTAGTGGTAGCAACGGGGCTCGGGAAGTTCCTGCTGAGCCTGAGTTTATACTGGCGCCGGCTGATCGCACGCAGCACGTTACGTTTCGTAGTTCAACTGTAATGAAAGTAACGTCTAATAGCCTCGGTCTAAACCTGGGGACTCTTCCTTCAGTCCCACGGATATACGAAATCTAGTGCGGACTAGCTACGTATACACGCGTTTGATAGTATAGAGTAAGAGCCTGACACTGGCCGGCAGTGCTGGATGAATAGAGTGAATAAGACGAAAGGAATCTAAGGCTAGACAAATGCACAAGATATTCTTTAGGTTTTAGACCTCAGATGTAACTCAGAACACAGTATACGAAATGTAATAGAGTGTGTAGTGTGGGAATGGAGCCGCGTTCGCAGATGTCTTTAGTACCAGTTCTTTATCCTGGACCTATTGTCCCTTGCACTCCGTATCTCTTATTAGATAGGATTGCTAGTGAGCTCTTAAGGTGCTATGGATAAATGGTTATGTGGTAAAAAGTGATATACAAAAGTCCGCTCAGAGAGCCCCTTATATAGGTGCACTCTCCGCAGCGGGGTCCATGTCAACATAGCTACAGCTGCGGAAATCATACCAGGTGACCCCTTTAGCAATGCATCCGCAGTTATGGAGCTTTGGACGATACATAGGTTTCCCGCGTGAGTCGATTACTTTGTGCACCACCGTGGTAAGCAAAGCAGGTCGGTCCAGCACAAGTGAACGATCGCCCCAAGAACAAACAGTAACCATTACCCCGCCGAAGGGTGATATACAAGAACCACTCACGACCAGTCCCAGTTCCCGGCGGGCATCCCGTTCCTCTGCTGACCGACGCGTTCGTCAAGTCATAGCCCTGCACCAGTACCCGTTCCATAACACAGCATAGCCCCCTCGATAGAATCAGGATCTCCCAATGCGCATTGATTCCTAAAGAGTGTCAGCTAGGGCCTCATGCATACAAGAAACGTTGGAGGAAGACTACCAGTACCTGGAGCAAACCCCGCCATTATGTTGAATCAGAAGATATAATTTCTCTAAGTGAATTTGCGATTAAAAAGGGTATGATGACCGCGTTACATACGTTGGAGATTTATAACACTCCAACAGAACCATTTCCATGGTTGAAACAGACAGGCCACCCTACCAGGGAGAGAAGTTGAGAGCGCAAGTCGTGCATCATCCAGCCTAATCAGCCAGAGGTTGACTCGCATTGACGTATCGCGTCCTCACAAGGATGTGGAGAGTTGTGTGAGAGAAGTTGTGCACCAGGTATTGTACGAACCCAGTGCCAGCGTGGGTGGAGAGCGTCCTCTAGTGCTCATAGATCGACAATCAAAAATGTATGGTTTTCAGAACACTCACATCTTCACGGCCTATCAAGACGTCAATCAGCTATCAGCTAGTACATAATTGCATTTCACTGCGTATGTTAGGCCAGATCCTTCGCTACCCTTGCAAAGCAATACTGCTTCGGACGTGGATTGAGACGTGTGGACACTAAAGTGTTTCCTTGTGGCAATTGTGGCAATGCATCGCAGGAGTCTACCATTGCATTGACGCCAGCCAACCCAACTCAGGACACATTACCACGACGCCTATGTCAACTCGACAGATTCCAGCCTCTGATGACCAGATTTTCAAGTCAATCCAATGCCGCTGTTTTTTGCACTTCAGATGCAAAACCCCTCAATTTGTCTGTCGTCGCGTGTGTAGTCGTTACCAAGGTCGTGAGCATCGTAGCCAATGGTGATAAACTCCATGGCAGATGACAAAATGGGGCAAGGGGTCGGCAAGCAATTACTTATCCAAGTCATATCCAAATTTTCAGGACGTGGAGTCAAAACTCTCAGAAACCTTGTTTCTTGATTTCCCCTCCTCTGTGTGGCCCCAATTTCCATGGCGAGAGCCAATTTTTCATATTCCATTTGAGGGCATACGGTAGAGGACTTCCCAAAAAGGCTTAAACATACATATTCTCCACTACCCTACTAACTACCAACCCTCATAAATTCTGTCCTGTAATGGCAGCACAATCCTTCAGATGCTCAAATCCTATAGCGCTAATCGACGATCCTTCAATCAATTCCAATGGGTCATCTTGATCACTCCTTGTCCAGATGCGGAAGCTTTGCATTGGGAACATCGATTGCTGCCTTGACCGGATAATGGACATGAACACTGGAATCAAGTCAAAATGCTCGCTTGATCGCAACCAGCGACGATATCGGAGCCCAAATCGCCTAAGCGATGGACACATCGGTGTATTGCACTCTACAGGAGTAGCAGTGATCTCCGCATTATTTGCCTGGTCCGGGAGTGCGACAAGCGCCCGCAAGGCCTTCACTCCAAGTGAGGAGGGTTGTGCGTTTTCAATTACCAATTCCTCTAAATTTGACATATAAGCGAATGATTTTGTCCAGGCCGAGTTCATGGCCTCGATGCTGACATGCAGAACTCGTGGTGCAAGTCGGCCCTCTTGTAAAGCTTGACTAGAAAACAGAGCCAATTGTCGATTTCCCCGAGGTTTATGAGAAGACGAGCACTTCACAGAAAGATTTGTGAGTTTGTGTGCAGACGCACCACTGAGGATATCGAGAGGATAGCCTTCAAAGGACAAGTACCTGCAGTTCGGGAGGGTGGTACGGAACGTGTGGAGAATGTGGCGATGAAATGGAAAGAGAATGGTGCAACTCTTAAGAACATGGAAGGTCCTGCCACTCATCCATTGAATCGAGACGGATCGGAGTGTGAGATGACGGAGTGTGTGGATGAATGGTAAGTCGACGTCGTCGTGATACACGGGAAGAGGGAGATGAGAGGCAGTAAGCGTTTTCAGTTGATGCAAATGAGGTAGAAGGTCTACTGGATTGCGTAACCCTGGAGCGTCAAGAGAGAGCACGGTGACAGAACGGAAGATGGAGGAATAGGTAGGAACAAGGAATGATATGGCAATTGGTGAATTTAATGTAACGGTCGTAAGCTCTCTACTCGCTGAGTTGCCGAGAATGCACAAAAGATAGTCGAGAAGGGATGACCTCTCGCAAGGGCACTTGATGATGAGTGTCCTAAGGCGGCTCATGACGGGATCGGAGCATTGTTGAAGACCACGGTTGACGAGGTCTTCTGGCAAGTCGGCTTGGGTTGGGAATGTCTCCACCACCAAGCTTCGCCATCGTGAGGTTACTTGCATGGCAGCGAAAATAGCCTGGTAGTCAGCCTTCGATTGGGCCAAGTGACGACGGTCGACCTCCGTATTGACCAATACATCCAAGAACCATTGGTTCCTTTCCAATTTCGCTGTGACGGCACCCTTTCGGGTTGTTGTTCCGAGCTTGAGCGATGCCCAAATACCAGTGATGATGTTATACCAATCTATGCATACTCGCATCAAGACCAAGGGTGAGTCATTGTCATTGTCGATGATAATGAGGAAGATTTGTTGGAGTAACTCTGGTGGAAGACGGGCAACCGGAGTAATAACCTGGATCAACCACCAATAACCTTGTTCCCGTCGTGGCCACGCGTCCTTGTTGTAGAATTTGGCCCATTTGGCCGAAAAATTGAGGCTGAGGTACCAGGCTGTCCGTTCAAAGAGTTTCTTCATCTTACGTTCCCCCTCCTCCCCTAGTCTCCACAGTCTCAGCCACTCCCGCACCTGCCCCAGTCCCAGTCCCAGTCCCTCCAGTGCCCTCGTGGACTGCGCCCTCTCCGCCGCCCGCGCCCATGCCCACGACAACTGCCGCGCCTGCTCGTGCGCCCACATCCTCGCCAATCTCATTGCATTTACGTCTGCTCCCGTCAACGCCGCCTCCGCCGCCTCCGCCGCCATCGCCCAAGTCTGCGCCTGTACTCTCACCAGACGCCACGCCCGCGCCTCCGCTTCCGCCCGCACCTTCGCCAGGGCCGCCCATGCCCTCGCTGTCCGCTCCCGCTCCCGCCATCCTGCCTTAGCCAACGCGCGTGCGTGCGCGGCCCCCCACATCTCGACCTCCATCGTCCATTGTTTGCTACGCGAATGCTTTCGCATATGTCCCCGTCTAGATGGTGATGGTTTGGAACAAGTTTTGCTCGGGGTGATCATGTCCGACTCCAATCTTATATAAGGCGCTTCGTTCACCAAACGGTAAACGGATGATTCATGCCACACCCAACCAACGCCTAACCACCACCCTGTTTCCCTGTCGCCGAGGGCATGTCTCTTGCTCGATTCACCTCCCGCGGCCCGAGCATCGCATCTTGCTCACACCTTCCATTTTGGCGGGTTCCTACGCGGGGGAGACACAACACATACGGACTAGTTACCTAAAGCCAAAACAAGCTAGTTGGAAGAAGAAAGTCACAACAGCGTGAGCTGATCAGGAACACAATATTCCGTGGCCTTGTCGTTATATTCATTCTCAAGAATGACGCCCAAACAGACAATCGTTCAATCAGAGACTATGAGATGGTTGGGAGGGGGGAGGGAAATATCCAGAGTTGAGAATCAAGCGTCTAGGGGTGCTAGAGTCTTTGTGCTGGGGAGGTTAGGTGGCTAGGTGCGCTAGTTAGGAGAACGAGATGCTGAAGAAAACAGTGTCCACGAGATGCGCAACGAAATTTGGAAAGGAACCGGCGGTACGATTGGTGGCGGGATAGACAATCAATTTGTGGGTAGTGATGAAAAGGGGTGTGTCCGAAATAGGCGCTCCACACCTCGCCTCGACGTATAATATCGCTTAATGCGTTCTGGTACGCGTTTTTGGTACGCGGAGACTCCCTTCCGTTAATTCGCGGACAATCGTGATGTGCCTGTTCCTGTGTTGTTATAGGCAATCTAGTATAAACCGCTCCTCGTCAACGAACCTACTAGACTCAGTTTGCTGTTCACGCACTGTGTCTGTAAGTCCATTGTCCGTATTGCTGTGACTATATACATTTCTGACCAAGTACCTGTTTAGGTACATAATACATCTACAGTTACGTTTGCTGTTCACACACTGAGTCTAACACTGTCTAGCTTCAGCAGTATGTCCTCGCTACTAGCTGATTTATTTACATGCTTGTTGGACCCCACCACACCTGACTTGCATCCTGCGATTACGCACTCATATCCGGGGATGGCATATCTAGGGACATAAGACTCCGGCACCCTCAAACGCTTCTGGATCTAAGAGTGTGCACGAGATGCGCGAAACGGAGTTGTAAAGAAAAGAAATTTAGATACATTTTGAGAGAGTACAGTCCATGCAACTGGGGGACGGGATAGGAAATCAACGATCGTTCATTTTGTGAGTGATTATTGAAAGTAGGGGGTGACAGTCAGGGGAGCCAATCTCGCAGCAGGAGCCTGGATCGACACGTTTTCCTTCAACACCCCAGGCTGCGAGTTCATCAGATGGCCAAGAGCTCTCAAGGACTCATGTATCAGGCAGAAGAATTGTCATCTTTGCCGCACCATTGATCCCGAAATAGATCATTATGTAAGGTGAGAATTATATAGCATAGCAAACCAATGCACCATGGCCGTCCAGGGCTGGATGCCCACTCACCGCTGCGTCTCGACAGTGCATCTGTATGCAACATCGCAACCAGTGTTGATTACTATGTGGCTAGCACCGAACTTGACAATAAGGCTTTGTCTGCACACACGGGAGGTACTTCTAGCTACAGGAATACATGGGGTCAGGGACATAGTGGCAGCGACGGGATATTTGTGCCAGGATGTCCAAATATTCTTTTCTTGAAGAGCTAGGGTTACGGAGGAACCGTAGAATAGATGTCCTTACAACCGACTGTATTGTTTACTACTTGAACACCTTCGCATATATCCCGGCTAGATGGTGATGGTTTGGAGCAAGTTTTGCGGGGGGTGATTATGTCCCGACTCTAATCCTATTTAAGGCGCATAGTTCACCAAACGGTAAATGGGCGATTCCTGCCACGCCCAAACAACGCCTAACCATCACCCTGTTTCCTGTCGTCGAGAGCATATATACCCCTTCCTCGATTCACCTCCCGCGACCCGAGCACCGCATCCTGCCCACGCCTTCCATTTTGCAGGTTCCTAAGGGAGACACAACACATACGGACTAGCTACCTAAAAGCCAGAAACGAGCTCCTGAATTCGATACCTAGTTGAAAGAAGAAAATCGGGAACACAGCAGCTGATCAAGAACACAACATTCCGTGCCCTTATCGTTATATTTATTCTCAAATACGACGTCCAATCAGACAAATCGTTCAATCAGGGACTATGAGTGGGTTGGGAGGGGGGGGGGAGGGATATATCCAGACTCGAGAATCAAGCATCTAGGGTGCCAGAGTCTTGTACGCTGGGGGGCTAGGTGGCTAGTTGGTCGTGAGTTGGGAGGATGACATGATGTTGAAGAAAGAGTGTAAACGAGATACGCGAAACAACGTACAGAAAATACGTAAACCATTTTGTAAGGGAACAGTCGTTGCGATTGGAGGACGAGATAGGCAATCAAACATTGTCAATTTTGTGCGATGGCAAGAGGGTGATAGTCATTGTAGACTACCCACTACAGCCCGCATGTGCAAAGGATATCGAAATCGATAAACTCGTCCACCGAGCGCGTTACAAGTGGGTATGCTTTAGGCAGCCTCAAGCTAGTTGTGGCAACAGGATCGCCGTTCGTCATTCTCAGAGTCCCATCGAGGGGAGTGTTGAGTGAGGTGACTCATCACAAGTCACGTCTCTATGTTTGTTGCTTGGTCACTGTTCTGTTCTGGGTATATTGCGCGTGATGTTTGCCCGTGTATCTCACGGTTCATCTTCACCTTTTCCTGCGCTAGGTGGTCGCGCTCTTCAACAGGTGGTTCCGCGGGCGCTGCAAGCATATGGACGGCTGTCGTTGTAGTCGTGGCGGAAGAAGTGGATGGAGGGATGGCCCTCCCGTACGTCCTCGCAGGTAGCTCAAATCAGAAGCCTTGGGCTGCATATGGCAGGTTCGCTCGTAGCCGTGAAGGGGAATACTGGGAGGTGTGAGCACGGTGAGCGAGAGTCGGACATGATCTCACCCACCAGCAACCTGGACCGAGTCGGGGATACAGTCTGAAGGAATAAATGGAGGTGCAGGAACGTTGGATTCGGCTTCCCGAGGTGCCTGGTTGACGTGGACTGTGATGCTGCAGTCATCGACTTCCGAACAGTGCATCGTTCCCTCAGCACGGCGCGCGTCATCTTCGCGCCAAAACCCGATGATTGCGATATCAGGGACGAGGTTCGGCTGCAGGCGGGTGGGAGGTATAGGGCCATAACCCTGAAAGATATCGAAAAGGCGGGAATCTGTGAAATTCGGTGGAGAGATTGGACACAATGCGGGGGCGGGGGGTGGGAGTTGGTCGGCTCCTAGGGGAGAGGTGTGGAGGAAGTGCCTCCAGATTGAGGGTCGTCGACGGATGGACGCCGGGGATAGGCTTTCTGTTGACGGTGGTCAGGGCTTTCTCGACTGGAAATGGACCAGAAATAAATACAAATATATAGTCACCCATTATAGAATACCACATACCACGTTAAACGAGTTGGAAAGAATCCTCCCGTGGCTGTAGTCTGATCCATCTTGCCGAATTGGGGACGAGAAGGAACACACGCCTCAAGGGCCTGGACGATGCCCTGGTCGCGCACATACTCTAGGATAAAGCATAAAAATAGCAATACCTCACCCAGAAATGGGGTGGCGAGGCATCTGGTCGGTTGATTCTGGGTCCATCGTGAATATGGCAAGGCACGTCTCACTCAGGAGCTCTCAAAGAGTTCTGTCGTGTGTATTCGTTGTCAAGGACGTAATTCTCGCAGCCAGTGGTGATAAAGTGTGCGGCAGACGACAAATGGAGGCAAGCGTGGACTCCAAGCTGGCAAGCAATTACCCATCCAACTCGTAACGAAAATTTCAGGACGTGGAGTCAGAACTCTTAGAAGCTGTACTTCCCGTTCTCTCCTCCTTTCGTGGAGCCAGTTTCCGTGGCGGGGGCGATTGTGCTGCAATCTTTTCATATTACATTTGAGGGCATGCGGTAGAGGATTTCCTAGAAGGCTAAAACATGTTCTCCACTACTCTAATAACTACCAGCTCTTATAACTTCCGTTCTCTATATGCAGCATATAGCTTCAGGTGCGCAAAACCCTCCGAGCTAACCGACGATCCTTGAATCAATTCCAATGGCTGCTTTTGATCACTCCATGTCCAGATGCGGAAGCTTTGCATTGGGAACATCGACTGCTGCCTTGACCGGATAATGGACATGGACACCGTATTCAAGTCAAGATCAAGATGCTCGCTTGGTCGCAACCAGCGACGATATCGGAGCCCAAATCGCCTAAGCGATGGACACATCGGTGTACTACACTCTACAAGAGTAGCAGTGGTACCCGTATTATTTGCCTGGGCCGGGAGTACGACAAGCGACCGCAAGGCCTTCACTCCAAGTGAGGAGGGTTTTGCATTTTCAATCACCAATTCCTCCAAATTTGACATGTAAGCTAATGCTTTTGTCCAAGCTGAGTTCGTGGCCTCGATGCTGACATGCAGAACTCGTGGTGCAAGTCGGCCCTCTTGTAAAGCTTGACTAGAAAACAGAGCCAATTGTTGACTTCCCCGTGGTTTATGAGAAGAGGGGCACTTCACAGAGAGATCTGTGAGTTTGTGTGCAGACATACCGCTGAGGATATCGAGAGGATAGCCTTCAAAGGACAAGTGCTTGCAGTTCGGGAGGGTGGCACGGAACGCGTGCAGAACGTGGCGATGAAGTGGAAAGAGAATGGCGCAACTCTCAAGAATATGGAAAGTCCTGCCGCTCATCCATTGAATCGAAACGGATCTGAGTGTGAGATGACGGAGTGTGTGGACAAATGGTAAGTCGACGTCGTCGTGATAGACGGGAAGGGGGAGATGAGAGGCAGTAAATGCTTCCAGTTGATGTAAGTGAGGTAGAAGGTCTACTGGATTGCGTAACCCTTGAGCATCAAGAGAGAGCATGGTGACGGAACGGAAGATGGAGGAATAGGTGGGAACAAGGAATGATATGACAATTTGTGAATTTATTGTAACGGTCGTAAGTTCTCTACTGGCCGTGTTGCCGATAATGCGCAAAAGACGGTCGAGAAGGGGTGACATCTTGCAAGGGCACTTGATGATGAATGTCCTAAGGCGACTCATGACAGGATTGGAAGACTACGGTTGACGAGGTCTTCCGGCAAGTCGGCCTGGGCTGGGAACGTCTCCACTACGAAGGATCGCCATCGTGAGGTTACCCGCATGGCAGCGAAAATAGCCCGGTAAGAAGGGTTCTGGGCATATAATAAGATGGGGTGTAGGCCCGTGGTGGGGCGGGGGCGTATGATGGGTAATAGCCGGATGACTGGGCGTGGTCATATAATGGGATGTAGTGACCACCGAAGATGGGCTCTGATAGGAGCCTCGGTAGCGGGGGTAAGTACAGGTAATGACGGTCGATCTCTGTATCAACCAATACATCCAAAAGCCATTGGACCCTCTCCAATTTCGCTATGACAGCATCCATTGGGGTTGTTGTTCCCAGCTTGAGTGATCCCCAAATACCAGTGACAATGTCGAACCAATACTTGCATACTCGCATCAAGACCAAGGGGGAATCATTGTCATTGTCGGTGACAATGAGGAAGATTTGTTGGAGTAACTCTGATGGAAGACGGGCAATCGGTGTAATAATCTGGGTCAACCACCAATAGCCTTGTTCCCGTCCCGGCCATGCAAAATCGTTGTGGAATTTGAGCCAACTGAAGTACTGGGATCTCTGTTTCCTGGATTTCCGTTCCTTCTGTTCCCAGGATGCTTTTCTCGACTGTTCCTGCGCCTTCTCTAGTGTCCACACTCTCAGCCACGCCCGCACCTGCCCCAGTTCCAGTCCCAGCCCGTCCAGTGCCGTCGCGGACTGCGTCCTTCCTGCCGCCCACGCCCGCGCCCACGCCCATGACAACTGCCGCGCCTGTTCCTGCGCCCACATCCACGCCAATAGCTCTACCTTTGCCGTTTCCTCTGTCTGCAAGGCCACCCTTACCGCCATCGCCCACATCGACGCCAATTGCTTCGCCTGTTCCGTTACCTCTGTCAACGCGTCCTCCCTTGGCCCCATCGCCCAGGTATGCGCCATCGCCCAAGTCTGCGCCTGCACTCTCACCAAATCCCACGGCCGTGCACGACGAGGCCGCACCTGCATCCGCCCTCCCGCCTAGCTTAGCCACCGCACTTGCGTGCGCGGCCCCCCACATCTCGACGTCCATCGTCCATTGTTTGCTACGTGAATGCTTTCGCATATGATGGTGACGGTTTGGAGCAAGTTTTTTGGGGGGTGATCATGTTCCAACACTAATCTTATATATGGCCTGTCAGAAATTGGCAATTCTGGATGTTTCAGGTTTCGCGCTGGTTGGATAGGACTTGTATCCTTACGTGTTAGTAGCGGGCCCCAACAAACACAATTATTTGTGTCCTTGTTCACGGGATTCTAATAGGCGCTTCGTTCACCAAATGGTAAACTGCCACGCCCAACCAAGGTCTAACCGCCCTGTTTCCTGTCACCGAGGGCATGTCCCTTGCGTCGCATCTTCCGCTTTGCAGCACTTTGCAGGTTCCTTCGCGGGGGAGACACAACAATATTCCGTGCCCTTTCGTTATATTCATTCTCAAGAATGACGCCCAAACAAACAAATCGTTCAATCAGAGACTATCAGTGGGTTGCGAGGGGGGAGGGAAATACCGAGACTCGAGAATCAAGCATCTAGGGGTGCCAGGGTCTTGTACGCTGGGGAGGCTAGGTGGCTAGTTGGTCGTGAGTTAGGAGGACGACATGATGTTGAAGAAAAGAGTGTAAACGAGATACGCGAAACGACGTGGTACAGAAAATACAAAGTTGAAACCATTTTGTAAAGGAACAGTCGTTGCGATTGAGGGACAAGATAGGCAATCAAACATCGTCAAATTTGTGCGATGGCAAGAGGGCGATAGTCATTGTAGACTACCCCCTACAGCCCGCATGTTCGAAATCGATAAACTCGTCCACCGGCAAGTGAGTAAGCTTTAGGCAGCTTCAAGCTAGTTGTGGCAACGGGATCGCCGTTCGCCATTCTCAGAGTTTCCATCGAGGGGAGTGTTAAGGGAAGTGACTCATCACAAGTCACGTCCCTGCGTTTGTTGTTTGGTCGCTGTTCTGTGCTGTATATATCGCGCGCGGTGTTTGCCCGTATATCTCACAGTTCATCGTCACCTTTTCCTGCGCTAGGTGGTCGTGTCTTTCAACAGGGGGTCCTGCGGGCGCTGCAAGTACATAGACGGCTGTCGTTGTAGTCGTGGCGGGAGAAGAGGCTGGAGGGATGGCTCCCCCGTGCGTCCTCGCGGGTAGCTCAAATCAGAAGTCTTGGGCTGCATATGGCAGGTTCGTTCGTAGCGGTGAAGGGGAATACTAGGGAAGTGTGAGTACGGTGAGCGAGAGTCGGACTTGTTCTCACCCATTAGCAACGGACTTTGAGGAAGCAGGAGGGACCTGGACCGAGTCGGGGATACAGTCCTGAAGGAATAAATGGAGGTGCAGTAACGTTGAATTCGGCCTCCCGAGGCGGCTGGTAGACGTGGACTGTGATGCTGCAGTCATCGACCTCCGAACAGTGCATCGTTTCCTCAGCACGGCGCGCGCGTCATCTTCGCGCCAAAAATCGATGATTGCAATATCGGGGCTGAGGTTCGGCTGGAGGCGAGCGGAAGATATAGGGCCATAACCCCTAAAGACATCGAAGAGGCGGGAATCTGTGAAATTCGGTGGAGAGATTGGACACAATACGGGGCAGGGCGGTGGGATTTGGTCGGTTCCTAGGGGCGAGGTGTGGAGGTAGTGCTTCCAGATTGAGGGTCGTCGGCGGCTGGACGCCAGGAATAGGTTTTCTGTTCACGGTGGTCAGAGCTTTCTCGGCTGGAAATAGAACAAAAGTAAGTGCAAATCTATGGTAACCCATTATAGAATACCGCACACCACGTTCAAACGAGTTGAAAATAATCCTCCCGTGGCTATATTTTTTTCCCGATTTGGGGACTAGAAGGAACACACGCCCCAAGGCCCTGGCCGCACACATACTCTAGGATACCGCATACAAATAGCAACGTCTCACCCAAAAATGGGGTGGCGAGGCATCTGGTCTGTTGATTCTGGGTCCATCGTGAATATCGCATGGCACGTCTCGCTCAGGAACTCTCAGAGAATCTGTCGTGTGTAGTCGTTACCAAGGATGAAAATCGCGTGGCCAATGGTGATACAGTGCGCGGCAGACGACAAATGGAGGCAAGCGTGGACTCCAAGGCAAGCAATTCCTTATCCAAATCGTAACCAAATTTTCAGGACGTGGAGTCAGAACTCCCCCTTTTCCCCTCCTCTTTGTGGCCCAAGTTTCCGTGGCGGGCGATTCCCTGCAAATATTGCAATTGAGGGCACGCGGTTCTCTACTAATCTAATAACTATCATCTCTCATCGATTCCGTCCTTGATTGCGGCGTATCTCTCCAGGAGTGTCATGATCGATCGAAGGGACAGGGCGGAGCGGAAGCGTTCTAGCGTTTTTGGACGCTAGCCGCGACAAACCGATCGGGAGGGACTCAGCGGAGACGAGGGGCGGGCAGAGGAGGGAGAGGCCTCAGACTAACGTTGAGAATCCGATTGGAGTCCTACCTGTAGCAACAGCTACATGCCTGTATAGAGTCCTACATGAAATGGGGCCGGGGGGTACAGGACGAAGGAGTGAGCTGAAATCTTTCGTTCGCGTACGTAACTTCGTGAGGAATCAGAAAGAGTGAACAAAGGTTTTCAGGTACAATTACGAAAAGGTCAAATCCGGAGCGGAGGATAGGGACTAAAGGTTGGACGGTGGTTGGAGTTGGGTTTGGAGAAAGAGCACTCAGGAACAAGGAGCTCAAATCCCTTGGAGCTAACTGCCGATCCTTCAATCAATTCCAATGGGTGGACTCGATCACTCGCCCAGATGCGGAAGCTTTCCATTGGGAACATCGACTGCTGCCTTGACCGGATAATGTATTTGAACACCGGAATCAAGTCAAAGTGCTCGCCTGATCGCAACCAGCGATGATATCGGAGCCCAAATCGCTTAAGCGATGGACACGCTGATGTATTGCATTCCCCAGGAGTAACAGTGATACCCGAGAGTACGACAAGCGACTGTAAGGCCTTCACTCCAAGGGAAGAGGGTTGTGCGTTGTCAATTACCAATTCCTCTAAATTTGACATGTAAGTTAATGCTTTTATCCAAGCCTTGTTCGTGGCCTCGATGCTGATATGCAGAATTCGTGGTGCGAGGCGGCCCTCTTGCAAAGCCTGACTAGAAAACAGAGCCAATTGTCGGTTTCCTCGTGGTTTATGAGAAGACGAGCACTTCACGGAGAGATTTGTGAGTCTGTGTGCAGACACACCACTGAGGATATCGAGAGGATAGCCTTCAAAGGACAAGCGCTTGCAGTTCGGGAGGGTGGTACGGAATGTGTGCAGAACGTGGCGATGAAATGGAAAGAGAATGGTGCAACTCTTAAGAACATGGAAGGTCCTGCCGCTCATCCATTGAATCGAGACGGATCGGAGTGTGAGACGACGGAGTGTGTGGACAAAGGGTAAGTCGACGTCATCGTGATAGACGGGAAGGGGGAGATGAGAGGCAGTAAACGTTTCCAGTTGGTGCAAATGCGGTAGAAGGTCTACTGGATCGGATAACCCTCGAGCATCAAGAGAGAGCACGATGACGGAACGGAAGATGGAGGAATAGGTAGGAACAAGGAATGATATGACAATTTGTGAATTTATTGTAACGGTTGTAAGCTCTCTACTGGCTGTGTTGCCGAGAATGCGCAAAAGATGGTCGAGAAGGGGCGACATCTCGCAAGGGTACTCGATGATGAGTGTCCTAAGGTGGCTCAAGACTGGATTGGAGCATTGTTGGAGTCCACATTTGACGAGGTCTTCCGGCAAGTCGGCCTGTGTTGGGAACGTCTCGACTACGAGGGATCGCCATCTTGAGGTTGTTTGCATGGCAGCGAAAATGGCCTGGTAAGCATCCTCTGATGGGGTGAAGTGACCACGGTCGATCTCTGTATCAACCAATACATCTAAAAGCCATTGGTTCCTTTCCAACTTCCTTGTGATAGCATACTTTGGCGTTGTTGTTCCCAGCTCGAGTGATGCCCAAATACCAGTGACGATGTCATACCAATATTTGCATACTCGCATCAAGTCCAAGGGTGAATCATTGTCATTGTCGATGATAATGAGGAAGATTTGTTGAAGTAATTCTGGTGGAAGACGGGCGATCGGAGTAATAACCTGGATCAACCACCAATAACCTTGTTGGCGGCGCGGCCATGCGTCCCGCGGTAGATTATCGTCAGGCTCTGGGAACGAGTGGTGGATCACCCATGGTTTTGAGAGAACCCGTCGGGTAGGGGTTTTCTGTTTCTGTTTCTCGGGTTTTTGTTCCCACGCCTCCTCGAGTGCCCACATTCTCAGCCACGCCTGCACCTGCGCCTGGCCCAGCCCCAGCCCCTCCAGTGCCTTTGCGGGCACAGACACCTGCGTCCCCTTCTCCGCGGCCCACGCCCACGCCCACGCCAACTGCCGTGCCTGCTCCCGCGTCCACGCCTCCACCCCCTCCGCCTGCTTCTCGCTCTCCTCCATCGCCAACTCGACCAACTCGCTGCTGATGCTGCTGTACACCCACAGCCACCTGATGCGTCCCACCATCGTCATTTTGTCCCACGGCCACTCCCTCGCTTCCGTCAACAACGACGCCTGCGCCCACATCTGCGCTTGCCTTCTCACCAGATCCCACGGCCGCGCCTCCATTTCCGCCCGCATTTCCGCCCGCACCTCCGCCCGCACCTCCGCCCATGCCCTCCTCGTCTGCAACTGCTCCCACCTTCCCGCCTTAGCCACCGCGCGTGCGTGCGCGGCCCCCCACATCTCGATCTCCACTGTCCATTGTTTACTCCTTGAACGCTTTCGCATATATCCTGTCTAGATGGTGATGACGGAAAATGAAACTCCCTTACTTCCTTCGAAGGGATAACACTCCTTGTCCCATTACCATTTACAAGGACACTGGTTAAGTACTAAGGTCACCGAGAACTAACCGAACCGAGAACTATCCGAACCGAGAATTATCCGAACCGAGAACTATCCGAACCGAGAACTAAGCGAGGCGTTAATATAACATGGGCGAGCCAGCGCGGAAATGAGCCAGTGCCGAAACTAGCCAGCGATGTGATGTATAGTGACGAGAACACCCAGAGAACGTCCAATTCCAACAGGTGATGGTTTGGAGCAAGTTTTGCGGGGGGTGATCATGTCCCGACAAGGCGCCAAATGGCAAACAAACGATTCCTGCCGGCCACGCCCAACCACCGCCCTGCTCCTGTCGCCAAGGGCTCTCGATTCTCATCCTGTTCACACCTTCCATTTTGCAGGTTCCTACGCAGGGGAGGCACTACACTTACGGACCAGTTACCTAAAAGCCAAAAACGAGCGACTGAACGCTACCTAGCTTGAAGAAGAAAATCGGGAGCACAGCAGCGTGAGCTGATCAGGAACACAATGTCCCGGCCCTTGTCGTTATATTCATTCTCATGAATGACGCCCAAACACACAAATCGTTCAATCGGAGACTATGACTGGGTTGGGAGGGGAGGGAGGGAAATATCCAGATTAAGAATCAAGCGTCTAGGGGTGCCAGGGTCTTGTGTGCTGGGGAGGCAAGCTGGCTAGGTGCGCTAGTTAGGAGAACCAGATGCTGAAGAAAACAGTGTACACGAGCTGCGCAACAAAATTGAACCTATTTTGTGATAAGGGAACTGGCGGTGAGGTTGGTGGCGGGATAGACAATCAAGTTTGTGGGTAGTGATGAAAGGGGGTGATAGCCATTATAGACTACCCCCCTATTTCACAGCCGCGGTCTGCATATGTGCGATAGACATCTCTTGTATAGCTAGGGTTAGAATCGATAAACCCGTCCGTCGAGCGCGTCAGGAGTGGGTCAGCTTAGGCGGCACCAAGCTAGTCGTAGCAGTGTGGTTCGGGAGGTTCTTGCTGAGCCTGATTTGTAGTAGTATAGTGGCGCCGGGTGATCGATCGCACGCAGCATGGCCCCCTCGATAGGATCAGGATCTCCTAATGCGCATCGTACATTTCCTAAAGCGTGTCAGCTAGTGGCCTCATGCGAGAAACCTTGGAGCAAGATTATATTGCCAGTACCTGAAGCAAACCACGCCATTATGTTGAAGCAGAAGGATATAATTGCTCTTAGTGAATTTGCGATTAAATAGGGTATGACGACCACTTTACACGCGTTGGAGATTCATAGCACTCCAACAGAACCATTTCCACGGTTAATACGGACAGGCCACTCTGCCAGGGAGGGTCGTTGATAGCGCAAGTCGTGCCTCACCCAACCCAATCAGGCAGTTGTTGACTCCGCATTGGTGTACCGCGCCCTCATAAGGATATGGTGAGTTGTGTGAGAGAAGTTGCGCGACAGGTGTTGCACTGACCCAGTGATAGCATTGGTGGAGAGCGTTCTCAAGTGCTCATAGACAATCAAAATCGCATGGTCACCAGAACACTCACAACTTCACAGCCTATCAAGACATTAGTCAGCTATCAGTATAGCACATAGCTACATTTGATTGCGTACGTTGTACCAGATTCTTCGCTACACCTTGCAAAGCAATACTGCTTCGGACGTGGATTGAGACGTGTGGGCACCACGGTGTTTTCTTGCAGCAATTGCGGTAATTCACTACCAGGAGTTTACCATAGACGCCAGCCATATATCCCATGCAACTCAAGACGCAGCTTACCACCACCGTACGCTTAGGTCCCTTTTCTGGCAGACTGAAGTTCGGGTGCTCTCGTCATAATAGTTACGGTTGGACTTTCCTATGTTTACCAAGTGTCGGTCATCTGTAAAGATGCAGACCCAATCTCCGAACATTTGGCACTGTACTTATGTGGCTCGGGTATCGAGTAACCCCACCCTAGAAGTAGATAGCAAGGGAGTTTTATTTTCCGTCACGGGGATAGATTCAACCTTGTCATAGATTTTACATTCTGTTCCGCAAGCATGGCGTGCCCAGAGTAGAAGAAATTACGACGATCTCATCATGCAGGATGTACAGACCTACTCTAGGTCACTTATTTTATCCGTCGTATGGCGAGTGTAGATATCGAAGTAATACGGAAGCCGCTTTCGAACAATAGTACGTAGTTGGCCGTCAGCAAGCCATCCGGATAAGACGACTTCGAGACTGTTCAAACGACGTAAGTGGTAGTATAGACTCCAGCACAAAAGACTTTACACACCTGCAGTATTTTTCTTCATCACGGTGTGTCGGGTGGCAACAGAATACGAAACGCACGCGTGCTCTCCCCTCCTTGACTTCAATGATGTCGATTTTGTGTCGAAAGTCTATCATGGGACCAGCTCCTCTGCGCTCCTTGCAGCTGCGGCATGCTTCGGTGTATTCTTTATGCTTAGTGGCTCCTAATACCATGACGTCGAGGAATAATATGTTTGCACCCGCACGGTCTTCTCTGTGGGAACGGACCGAAGGCGTGCAGGGGATACGGACGGCACTCCAAGGCTTTGCGTTGTACGTGAGTTGGAAGCGAACTTATATCGAGGGTAAGCCGCACAGCAAACTCACGCCGTTGGTGTACAAATGATAATCCTAAAATCTTCGTCGGTGCCACGCGGCGGTTTCGATGCGTCATAAGCTTGATCCCGATCTGCGATCCATCAATCAATTCCAATCGGCCCTCCTGATCGCTGCTTCCCCATATGCGGAAGCTCTGTAGAGAGTGGCTTGATTGCTGTCTTGACCGGACAATGGACATGAACACCGGGATTAAATCAAAATGCTCACTTGATCGCAACCAGCGATGATATCGGAGCCCAAATCGCTTAAGTAATGGTAATGTTGGTGTATCCCATTCCCCTGGAGTAGAAGTGGTGCTTGGGTGTACAACAAGTGACTGCAAAGCCTTCACTCCAAGCGAAGAAGGTTGTGCATTGTCAATTGCCAATTCCTCCAAATTTGACATAGAAGCGAATGCTTCTGTCCAAGCCAAGTTCGTGGCCTCGATACTTATACGAAGAATTCGCGGGGCAAGTCGGCCCGCTTGTAAAACGTGACTGGAAAACAGAGCCAATTGTCGGCTTCCCCGTGGTTTACGAGAGAAGGGGCACTTCACAGAGATATTTGTGAGGTTGCGCGCAGACACACCTCTGAGGATATCGAGGGGATAACCTTCAAACGACCAGTGCTTGCAGTTCGGGAGGTCGGTACGGAACGCGTGCAGAACGTGGCGGTGGAGTGGAAAGAGAATGATGCAACTCTCAAGAACACAGAAGGTCCTGCCGCTCATCCATTGAATTGATACGGATCTGAGTGTGAGACGACGGAGTGTGTGGACAAATGGTAAGTCGACGTCGTCGTGATAGACGGGAAGAGGGAGAGGAGAGGCAGTAAGTGCTTCTAGCTGATGTAAGTGAGGCAGAAGCTCTACCGGATTGTGTAACCCTTGAGCGTCAAGAGCGAGCACGATGACGGAACGGAAGATGGAGGAATAGGTAGGAACAAGGAACGATAGGACAATTGGTGAATTTATTGTAATTACCGTAAGCTCTCTACTGGCTGTGTTGCCGAGAATGCGCAAAAGATGCTCGAGAAGGGGAGACATCTCGCAAGGGCACTTGATGACGAGTGTCCTAAGGCAGTTCAAAACAGGATCGGAGCATTGTTGGAGTCCACGGTTGACGAGGTCTTCCGGCAAGTCGGTCTGTGTTGGGAACGACTCGACTACGAGGGATCGCCATCGTGAGGTTGCTTGTATGGCAGCGAAAATGGCCTGGTACGTATCCTCTGATGGATTCAAGTGACCACGGTCGATCCCCGTATCGACCAATACATCTAAAATCCATTGGTTCCTTTCCAATTTCGCTATGACGGCTTCCTTTGGGGTTGTTGTTCCCAGCTTGAGCGAGCCCCAAATACCAGTGACGATGTTATACCAATCATTGCATACTCGCATCAAGACGAAGGGTGAATCAATGTCATTGTCGATGAGGATGAGGAAGATTTGATGGAGTAACTCTGGTGGAAGACGGGCGATCGGAGTAATAACCTGGATCAACCACCAATAAGCTTGTTGGCGGCGTGGCCATATGTACGGTGGTGGTTCATTGTCCGGCTGGGGGATCGAGCGGTGCTTCACCCATGGTGTTGGGAGAATCCGGCGTTTCCGTTTCTCAGTTTTCTGTTCCCCAAGTGTCCACATTCTCAGCCACGCCAGCTCCTGCGCCCGGCCCAGCCACAGCGTCTCCAGTGCCCCAGCATGCGTCTCCTGCTCCGCCGCCCATGTCCACGCCCACGCCAACTGCCGTGCCTGCTCCCACGCCAACGCCAACTGCCGTGGCTGCCCCAACTCCCGCCTTAGCTCAAGGCATAGGTACGCCACCGGCCGCTTCCACTGCCCCTGCTCTCGCTCCTCCCGCGCCCGTTGCTCCTGCCGTTCCCGCGCCCACTGCTCCTGCCGTCCCCGCACCCACGCCCGCACCAACTGCTCCTCCGCCAACGCTTCCGTCAACAAGGACGCCTCTGCCAACATCCGCGCTTGCCTTCTCACCAGATCCCACGGCCGCGCCTGTGGAGGTGCCCTCGTCCTCCGCATCTGCTCCCGCCGTCCCACCTTATCCACCACGCGTGCGCGCGCGGCCCCCCACTTCTCGACTTCCACCGTCCATTGTTTGTTACTTGAATGCCTTCGCATACCCCCGTCTCGATGGTGATGGTTGGAGCAAGTTTTGCGCGGGGTGATCATATCCCGACTGCTCTTATCAATGTACATCGTTCAGAGAAGCCCGACTCTTTCTCGTCCCAGCCTCCACACCTCTCCATCCACCGTCTGCGACCATCAGCGGAACCACTACATCCTGCTCACATTCCACTTTGCGAGTTCCTAAGTGGGAGAGACACGACACATACCAACTTAAAATGCCAAAATCCAGCAACTGAATTCGCTATTTTAGTGGGAAGAAGAAGCCTTGCACCGCAGGCCAACGGGGAAGGCCATTCCGAGCAAAATCCTTGTCATTATATCCCTTTTCGGGAACCAAGCCCAGACAGACAAATCGTTCAATCAGAGACTACGAGTTGGGGAGGCAACACCTCGTTCTCCTTACCAACTAGCCACTTAGCCCCCAGTATATATGTCGGAACTGTGTTTTCCCATTTACTTTACTGCTGTATTCCTTCGCTACCAGCTGGTTCATTTGCCTGCTAGTTGGGCCCGCCCACACCTGACTTATATCCTGCGATTACGTTAGCCACCACTTATATCCTGGGACGGCATATCTAGGGCCACCAGACTCAAACACTTCTGGATATACGTGTACACAAGGTGCGCGAAATGAGGCGGTGCAAAAGAACAAATTTAGATACATTTTGGGAGAGAACAGTCGATGCAACTTGGGGAGGGGATAGCAAATCAACGATCGTGCATCTGTGAGTAATTATTGAAAGGGGATGACAGTGAGTGTAGCCTATCCCGCAGCAGCAGCCTGGATCAACACGGTCTTCTTCAACACCGCAGGCTGCGAGTTCATCAGTGACGGAAAATGAAACTTCCTGTTCGAAGGGATAACACTTCTTGTCCTATCTACTTCTACGGTATGACTACTTATATAGTAATAATAGCCGAGCCACACATGAAACCAGTGTCAGAATATACGGAAACGGATCTGCAACCCGGTATTAAGGAACCGTAATTAAACCCAAACCGTACCTACTATGACGAGAACAACAATATTCCGACAATCAGATGACCAAGAGCTCTCAAGCCCTCAGGTATCAGGCAGGGATAAAATAGATAGCAACGTATGCAATAGTGCACTTTTCATGTGGTGGCGGTGGTGACGAGTCACGATCAACAGTGTGCATGGGGCCAATCACGAGCCGGTTTTTCCGAATCCCTGGACCTCCTTCCGCTCCGAATAATAGCTGATAGAACAGCCGAGCGTATCCCGGCGTTCCTCCTTCCATCGTCTATAGGGGAGGTCCCTCTTCGACTTGCCAGAATTTTCTTGATTCCCGGCTTCCCGGGGAATTGGTTCTCGATTCTGGTGAGTTGAAGATCAGCAGAGGCGTATCAAACTATCTAATTTTCCAGATCCAAACACGGGGGTACGGGTTCATGCCGACGGCCGGAGCCTGGTACGATTTCTTTGAACGAGAGTATTTTCACTAAATCTACGAATCAATTCTTCCAGTATGGTGTACTTCACTGTCACCTGACGCAAGGCCCCCACCAGTGGCAGCTCGGGGAATGTTTGCATTCATGATACCGCTCCTGGTCCGATTTTTGGTGCTACAATCCCACCCTTCCTATCGGACGAGACAAGTGGGAAATGCATGCCCGGTACAATCCAGACGGCTGCAAGGTGGCCATATCGACGGAAAGTGGAACGTACAATCTACATATCCGACCGCAAAAGCAAGCACTCGTATCTACATTTGCCAGTCATGCTATGTGTGTACGGATGTTGAGCTGGAGCACTGATGGGAAGGTGCGATTCACCTCCGCCGTTTGGGGCCATGTGGAGTGTATCTCATGATCGACCTTTCCTCCCCCCTAGCTCCTTCTTTCAGGCTCTGACGACAAGCGGCTCGTCCTTCACGACGTGAGATCGTCCAGCAAGGGAGGTGGAAGCGCGGTTGCACACCTGGCGGGGCACAGAGACTGGGCCCTGAGCGTGGCCATATCACCCGACAGCCGGCTTGCTGTTTCTGGGTATGTACCCTCGTTGATTACAGCGGGAATAGGAATGACATTTCATGTGGAAACTTTGGCAGGTCTTCCGACAAGACGATCCGGATATGGGACTTGGCTCGGGCGTCAGTATCAATGATATCGGAACCTGCAGAAGTCTGGAGCGTCTGCTGGAGGCCAAGGGTTCCGGGGGCGATGGTGGGATCTGGTGGTGGTGCAGGGTTTATGAGTGGTGGGGAGCAAGGAATTGTGCGATGGTACAGAAATGCGTGGTCATCGTGATGCGGTGGTGTGGGTGCAGGATATCCCAAATACTAGTCTTAAACGGTTTCATCAGTTTCCACTTTCCACCGTACTATTCAATTCAATGTGTGGGATGGGTCTACTGTGCGCACCACCTTTGACACGAAACGCCTGCATGCCGTGATTGTACATTTGACGTAAAATACATTGCTATGACCTGGACAGTCATCTATCTCGCAGCAAGAGATGCCTTAACCAATCCGATATCGGAAGGATTATTTATCAACGGCTACCCGTCGATTGTTGGGAAGAAATATATTCATCGGAACAAGCATTAGATATAGAAAGAGAAGAACATAGAAAAAGGGGGTATCAACCGTAAAGTATAGAATGGCAAACAGTGCGCTCTATATATAGATAACAGGAACCAAACAACAAACACAAAAACATGGCGTGTGATGAGACACGCTCACCCAACACTACCAATATGTAACAAGAGGTATGTACACTTGTCCAATGTGGACAAAACTCATTTCAGCCTAGCATTCTATGCCGGGGATATTGTATTGGAGAAGCGGGTAGAAACCAGTTGGGGCAGGGCCGGAATCTTGGGGACGAGATGGGACTGATACTTAGGATGAGATTCCCGGTGATTCCTTTGATCCCCCAAAGCTGTCATTTAAGTGGAGATGACAATAATTTTGTCTAGATTGGGCAACCGTAGAGTTGGATCGCGGTTGCCGAAGTCGAAATCTTGAAGGATCGGAAAAGCCCTCTTCAGTGAGGCCCCCACAGAAATTATGACGGGTCCATAAAGCAAGGATGTACAGGTCTATTCTAGGTAGCTTATTTCCCCGTCACAGAACGATGTCGAAGTAATAGGGAAGCGGCTTTCGAACAAGTGCACGTAGTTGACCGTTGGTGGGCCTTTCGGATAAGATAACCTCGAGGCTGTTCAAGTGACGTAAGTAGTAGTATAGGCACCAGCACGACAGACCTCACGCACCGGTAGTATTTCTCTTCATCACGGTGTGCAGGGTAACAACAACGAAATACGAAATGTACGCGTGCTACTCCATTTTTGACTCTATGGGTGCCTCGAAATTCTATCATGTGACCGCAGTAGGGGCACTCCTCGGTGTATTCTTTATGCGTAGTGGCTCCCAATACCACAACGTCGATGGATATTACATTCGGAAACGAAAGGCCTTCTCTATGGGTACTGACCGAACGCGCGCGTGAGAAACGGACGGCATCCCAGGGCTGTCCGTTGCGAGTTGGAAACGAACTGAAATCGAGGGTAAGCCACACAGCAACATCACACCGTTGTTGTACGATTGGTATTCCAGAAATCTTCACCGGTACCATGGATTGATTTTCATCCGTCGTGAGCTCGACCTTGATCTGCGATTCACCTACCAATTCCAATGGGTCCTCCTGGTCACTGCTCCCCCATATGCGGAAGCTTTGTAGAGGGCACTTTGACTGTTCCCTTGACCGGATGATGGACATGAACACCGGAATCAAGTCAAAATGCTCACTTCGTCGCAACCAGCGACGATATCGGAGCCCAAATCGCTTAAGCGATGGACATGCTGGCGTATTCCATTCCTCAGGAGTAGCAGTGGTACCCGAGAGTACGACAAGCGACTGCAAGGCCTTCACTCCAAGGGAGGAGGGTTGTGCGTTGTTAATTACCAGTTCCTCCATATTTGACATGGAGGCTAATGCTTTTGTCCAAGCCGAGTTCGTGGCCTCGATACTGATATGCAGAATCCGTGGTGCAAGTCGACCCTCTTGTAGAACTTGATTAGAAAACAGAGCCAATTGTCGATTTCCCTGTGGTTTATGAGAAGAGGCGCACTTCACAGAGAGATTTGTGAGTTTGTGTGCAGACACACCGCTGAGGATATCGAGGGGATAGCCTTCAAAGGACAAGTGCCTGCAGTTCGGGAGGGTGGTACGGAATGTGTGCAGAACATGGCGATGAAGTGGAAAGAGAATAGTGCAACTCTCAAGGACATGGAAAGTCCTGCCGCTCATCCATTGAATCGAGACGGATCTGAGTGTGAGACGACGGAGTGTGTGGACAAATGGTAAGTCGACGTCATCGTGATAGACGGGAAGAGGGAGATGAGAGGCAGTAAGCGTTTCCAGTTGGTGCAGATGCGGTAGAAGGTCTACTGGATCGGATAACCCTTGAGCGTCAAGAGAGAGCACGATGACGGAACGGAAGATGAAGGAATAGGTAGGAACAAGGAACGATATGACAATCGGTGAATGTATTGTAACGGTCGTAAGCTCTCCACTCGCTGTGTTGCCGAGAATGTGCAAAAGACGGTTGAGAAGGGGAGACATCTCGCAAGGGCACTTGATGATGAGTGTCCTAAGGCGGCTCAAAACAGGATCGGAGCGTTGTTGGAGTCCAGGGTTGACGAGGTCTTCTGGCAAGTCGGCCTGTGTTGGGAACGTCTCAACTACGAGGGATCGCCATCGTGAGGTTGCTTGCATGGCAGCAAAGATGGCCTGGTAAGCATCCTTTGATGGGGTCAAGTGAGGACGGTCGATCTCCGTATCGACTAATACATCTAAAATCCATTGGTCCCTTTCCAATTTCGCTATGACGGCATCCTTTGGGGTTGTTGTTCCCAGCTTGAGCGAGCCCCAAATACCAGTGACGATATTATACCAATCTGTGCATACTCGCATCAAGACCGAGGGTGAATCATTGTCATTGTCGATGATGATGAGGAAGATTTGGTGGAGTAACTCTGGTGGAAGACGGGCGATCGGAGTAATGACCTGGATCAACCACCAATAACCTTGTTGGCGGCGTGGCCATATGTCCGGCGGTAGTGTATTGTTCGGCTGGGGGACCGAGCGGGGCTTCACCCATGGTGTTGAGAGAAGGGGTTTCTGTTCCTGGGTTATCTGTTCCCCCAGTGTCCACATTCTCAGCCACGCCAGCATCTGCGCCCGGCCTAGCCCCAGCGCGTCCAGTGCCTTCGCATGCGTCTCCTCCTCGATCTCCGCCGCCCATGTCCACGCCCATGCCAACTGCCGTGGCTGCTCCCACGCCAACGGCAATTGCCGTGGCTGCTCCCACGGGGACACCCACGGGGACGGGGACACCCACTGCACCCACTGATGCTCCGGCCACTGCACCAACTGATTCTCCGGCCGCAGCGGGCGCGGGAGACCCTCCGCCCACTTCTCCTCCGGCCACTGCTCCCGCGCCCACTGCTCCCGCGCCCGCTGCTCCCACGCTCTCTGCTCCTGCTCCCTCTGCTCCCTCTGCTCCCGCGCCTCCTGCTCCCGCGCCTCCTGCTCCTCCAACGCTTCGGTCAACGACGACGCCCCCGCCAACATCTGCGCTTGTATTCTCACCAGATCCCACAGCCGTGCCCGTAGAGGTGCCCTCGTCCTCTGCACCTGCTCCGTCCTCAGCACCTGCTCCCGCCGTCCCGCCTTATCCATCGCGCGTGCGCGCGCGGCCCCCCACATCTCGACCTCGACCGTCCATTGTTTGTTACTTGAATGCCTCCGCATATCACCGTCTTGATGGTTTGGAGCAAGTTTTGCACGGGGTGATCATGTCCCGACTCTGACCTTAGATAAGGCCCAACGATTCCTGCCACGCCCAACCAACGCCTAACCACCGCCCTTACCACGCCCAACCAACGCCCAACCAACGCCCTGTTTCCTGTCGCTGAGGCTAGATTCACCTGCCGCGACCCGAGCGCCGGGTCCTACTAACACATTCCGTTTTGCAGGTACTAGGCGGGGGAGACACAACGCATACGGACCAGTTATCTAAAAGCCAAAAACGAGCTACTGAATTCGATCCCTAGTTGGAAGAAGAAAATCGGGAACACAGCAGCTGATCAGGAACACAGTATTCCGTGCCCTCACCGTTATATTCATTCTCAAAAACGACGCCCAATCAGACAAATCGTTCAATCAGGGACTATGGGTGAGTTGGGAGGGGGGGAGGGAAATATCCAGACTCGAGATTCAAGCATCTAGGGTGCCAGAGTCTTGTACGCTGGGGGGGCTAGGTGGCTAGTTGGTCGTGAGTTAGGACCATGACATGATGTTCAAGAAAAGTGTGTAAACGAGATACGCGAAACGATGTGGTACAGAAAATACAAACTGAAGCCATTTTGTAAAGGAACATTCGTTGCAATTGGAGGACGGGATAGGCAATCAAACATCGTCAATTTTGTGCGGTGGCAAGGGGGTGATAGTAATTGTAGACTACCCCGTACAGCCTGCATGTGCAAGGGATACCGAAATCGATAAACTCGTCCACCGAGCGCGTTACAAGTGGGTATGCTTCTGGCAGCTCCAAACTAGTTGTGGCAACGGGATCGCCGTTCGCCATCCTCAGAGTTTCCATCGAGTCTCTATGTTTGTTGCTTGGTCGCTGTTCTGTTCTGTATATATCGCGCGTCATGTTTGCCCGTATATCGCATGGTTCATCGTCACCTTTTCCTGCGCTAGGTGGTCGTGTTCTTCAACAGGGGGTTCAGCGGGCGCTGCAAGCACAAGGGCGGCTGTCGTTGTGGTCGTGGCGGAAGAAGAGGCTGGAGGGATGGCTCCCCTGTGGGTCCTCGCGGATAGCACAAATCAGACGTCTTGGGCTGCATATGTCAGGTTCGTTCGTAGCGATATAGGGGAATACTGGAGAAGTGTGAATACGGTGGGTGGGAGTCGGACTTGTTCTCACCTACCAGCAGCCTGGACCGAGCCGGGGATACAGTGCTGAAGGAATAAATGGAGGTGAAGGACCCTTGAATTCGGCTTTCCGAGGTGGCTGGTAGACGTGAATTGTGATGCTGCAGTCATCGACTTCCAAACAGTGCATCGTTTCCTCAGCATGGCGCACGTAATCTCCGCCCCAAAGCCTGATTATTAGGGCCTCAGTTCAGTTGGAGATGGGGGATGATATAGGGCCATAACCCCGAATGACATCGAAGAGGTGGGAATCTGTGAAATTCGGTGGAGAGATTGGACACAATGCGGGGCAAGGCGATGGGGTTTGGTCGGCTCCTAGGGGAGAGGTGTGGAGGAAGTACTTCCAGATTGAGGGTCGTCGGCGGGTCGGCGCTGGGGATAGACTTTCTGTTCACGGCGGCCAAGGCTTTCTCGGCTGGAAATGGACCAAAAGTAAGTGCAGATCTATGGTAACCCATTATAGAATACCATACACCACGTTCAAACAAGTTGAAAAGAATCCTCCCGCGGCTGTAGCCTGATCCATCTTGCCGATTTCGGGACGAGAGGCAACACACGCCCGGTCGATGCCCTGGTCGCGCACATATTCTAGGATACCGCATACAAAATAGCAACGGCTCACCCAGAAATAGGGTGGCGAGGCATCTGGCCTGTTGATTCTGGGTCCATCGTGAATCGAATATTGCATGGCACGTCTCGCTCAGGAGCTCCCATGGAATCCATCGTGTGTAGTCGTTACCAAGGACGTAAATCTCGTAGCCAATGGTGATAAGGTGAGCGGCAGATGACAAAATGGAGGCAAGGGTGGGCTCCAAGTTGGCAGCATTTACTGATCCAACTCATAACTATAATTTCAGGAAGTGGAGTCAGGACTCTTAGAAGCCATACTTCCCGTTTTGTCCTCCTCTTTTGGCCCCAGTTTCCATGGCGGGGGCGATTGTGCTGCAATGTTTTCATATTACATTTGAGGGCCTGCGGTAGAGAACTTCCTAGAAGGCTAAAACATGTTCTCCACTAATCTAATAACTACCAGCTCTCATAAATTCTGTCCTGTAATTGCAGAATCTTTCTTCAGGCGCTCAAAACCCTCCGAGCCAACCGACGATCCTTCAACCAATTCCAACGGGCCGTCTTGATCACTTCTTGTCCAGACGCGGAAGCTTTGCATTGGGAACATCGACTGCTGCCTTGACTGGATAATGGATATGAACACCGGAATCAAGTCAAAATGCTCGCTTGGTCGCAACCAGCGATGATATCGGAGCCCGAATCGCTTAAGCGATGGACATACTGGTGTATTCCATTCCCCTGGAGTAGCAGTGATACCCGAGAGTACGACAAGCGACCGCAAGGCCTCCACTCCAAGGGAAGAGGGTTGTACGTTGTTAATTACCAATTCCTCCAAATTTGACATGTAAGCGAATGCTTTTTTCCAAGCCTCGTTCGTGGCCTCGATACTGATGTGCAGAATTCGGGGTGCAAGTCGGCCTTCTTGTAAAGCCCGACTAGAAAACAGAGCCAATTCTCGATCCCCCCGTGGTTTATAAGAGGAGCAGCACTTCACAGATAGATTTGTGAGTTTGTGCGCAGAAACACCGCTGAGGATATCGAGGGGAAAGCCTTCAAAGGACAGATGCTTGCAGGTTGGGAGGGTGGCACGGAACGTGTGCAGAACGTGGCGATGAAGTGGAAAGAGAATGGTGCAACTCTCAAGAATATGGAAAGTCCTGCCGCTCATCCATTGAATCGAAACGGATCGGAGTGTGAGACGACGGAGTGTGTGGACAAATGGTAAGTCGACGTCATCGTGATAGACGGGAAGAGGTAGATGAGAAGCAGTAAATGCTTCCAGTTGATTTAAGTGAGGTAGAAGGTCTACTGGATTGCGTAACCCTGGAGTGTCAAGAGAAAGCAGGGTGACGGAACGGAAGATAGAGAAAAAAGTGGGAACAAGGAACGATACGACATTTGCTGAATTTATTGTAACGGTCGTAAGTTCTCTACTTGCTGTGTTACCGAGAATGCGCAAAAGATGGTCGAGGAGAGGTGACATCTCGCAAGGGTACTTGATCTTGAATGTTCTAAGGCGGCTCATGACAGGATTGGAGCATTGCTGGAGACCACGGTTGACGAAGTGTTCCGGCAAGTCGGCTTGTGCTGGGAACGTCTCGACTATTATGAGGGATCGCCATCGTGAGGTTGCTCTTATGGCAGCGAAAATAGCTTGGTAAGCATCCTCTGACTGGGTGAAGTGACGACGGTCGACCTCCGTATCGACCAATACATCTAACAGCCATTGGGCCCTTTTCAATTTCCTTGTGATAGCATTCGTTGACATTGTTCCCAGCCTGAGCGATGCCCAAATACCAGTGATGATGTTATACCAATACTTGCATACTCGCATTAAGACCAAGGGTGAATCATTGGCATCGTCGATGATAATGAGGAAGATTTGTTGGAGGAACTCTGGTGGAAGACGGGCGATTGGAGTAATAACCTGGATCAACGACCAATAACCTTGTTGGCGGCGCGGCCATGCGTCCCGCGGTGGATTATCGTCAGGCTCTAGGAACGAGTGGTAATGGATCACCCATGGTTTTGAGAGAACCCGTCGGGTAGGGGTTTTCTGTTTCTGTTTCTCGGTTTTCTGTTCCCACGCCTCCTCGAGTGTCCACATTCTCAGCCACGCCTGCACCTGCGCCGGGCCCAGTCCCAACCCCTCCAGTGCCCTCGCGGGCATGGACTCCGTCTCTTTCTCCGCCGCCCATACCCACGCCCACGCCAACTGCCGTGCCTGCTCCCGCGCCCACGCCTTCACCGTCTCCGCCTTCATCTCCGCCAACATTTCCCAAAACGCTTCCATAAACCACATCTGCTCTTGCCTTCTCTTCCACAGCCACAGCCACGTCCCCGCTTCTGTCAACAACAACGCCAGCGCCCACATCTGCGCTTGGCTTCTCACCAGATCCCACGGCCGCACCTCCTCCGCCCGTACCTCCACCCTCGTCATCCGCAACTGCTCCCGCCGTTCTGCCTCAGCTACCGCACGTGCGCGGGCGGCCCCCCACATCTCGACCTCCACCGTCCATTGTTTGCCACGTGAATGCTTTCGCATATATCCCTGTCTAGATGGTGGTGGTTTGGAGCAAGTTTTGCGAGGGCCGACGCGACTCTAATCTTATATAAGGCGCCAAACGGAAAACGGACGATTCCGTCCCTTGCTCGATTCACCTCCCGTGACCCGAGCACCGCATCAAGTTGATAGCGCAAGTCGTGCATTATCCAGCCTAATCAGCCAGAGGTTGACTCTGCATTGACATACCGCATCCTCACAAGGATGTGGGGAGTTGTGTGAGAGAGTTTGCGCGCCAGGTGTTGCACTGACCCAGTGACAGAGTGGGTGGAGAGCGTTCTCTAGTGCTCATAGACGATGAAAAATGTATGGTTTTCAGAACACTTACAACTTCACGGCTCATCAAGACGTCAGTCAGCGTTCAGTACATAATTGCATTTCACTGCGTACGCTGCACAAGATTTTTTCGTTACCATTGCAAAGCAATGCTGCTTCGGACGTGGGTCGAGACGTGTGGGCATCACGGTGTTTCCTTGTGGCAATTGTGGCAATGCTCCGCCAGGGGTTTTGCCATGGACGCCAGCCATCCCAACTCAAGACACAGCTTACCACCACGCCTAGGACCCTTTTGTGGCAGACTGAGGTTAGGCTGCTGCACTCTACCCCGTGTGTAGCTGATCCAACCCACGGTGCGAAGCATTTTGAGAGGGTTCACAAAGGCCTTCTATAGACTCTGGAGGAGACACGCGAAGATTGTGTACGCGTCGCTCGGGTTGCGTAGCCAGTTCCACGCCAGCGATACAGCCATAGATATTCCAGCCTATGCATAGCACATAGAGTGCTGTGTAGAGTGTTGTGTAGTGGCCTGCCTGGACCAAGTCGGAGTCACTGGAGGGAACGACCCAACGAACTGGTCTCGGGATTTCTAGTTTTATTTAGAGCTCTCTGTAGGTAGTTACTTGAATTAACTTGTACCAACCTGATCCACGAATTCGAGCACGAGGGCACGCAATCTTAATTAAAATAAAGTCGAAGAATTTCCAACCTTAAGGGTCCAATACCGGTCACCGGAGATTGGGCTTCCACTTCAGGAGGGACGAACGAGGAATGGTGTTGAGGTTGGGAACAAACAGCAGAAGCGAGGACTCAGCTCAATGAACAGCTAGTCCGTGCCACCCCTGCCAGTCCGGATTGACACGCCCACAAGCTTCTATACAGCCCAAAAGATACCTCAAAACGACCAACATACACTGGACCACTCGACAATAGCTGTTTCGTTTATCAAATAGTAATATTCGCATCAACTTTTTCAATTCCATTGGGTCGGCTGTACCGTCATGTAGTGCTGCAAGATTTAGGTATCCATGGACACCGCATGTTCTCAGCACCAATATTCCACCGGATCAGAGCCTATCAGTAGTCCCAACGCGTCATCCCAGGGGTGCCGGGGACCACGTGGATGGACTGCTTTTCTTGAGTTTTCCAATATGGACGGCAGTCACCATAGGATCCTTTACATTCCCGTACAGGGTAAGTATACCTATTAATTCAAGATCCAGACTGTCTGAAACTTTAGGCAGATATCGTACAGTGGATTGATGATTGTGGACCTGCTCCGCTGCCGGGATTGGCTTCTTGGCTGTCTATGCTACCAATCACCTTTCCACGTTTTAATAACGTCGCCACTCCATCCACACGGGACAATTCTACCAACCATATCGACCCATCCTCGCGTCCGAATCGACAACTTGCTCCTAACACCAGTCAAACTGCTCCAACCACCGAGCTAACCCCACCACACACCTCTTGAAAACCCAGTGATTCGAGCCCTGACCTCGCCATCAAGCAAGCGTCATGGGCCTCGACCGACCCGTCGTCGTGCTTTTATCCTCTCACGCATCTAAACCCACGTCTACCCCATCATGATGGTTACGGTTTGGTCTTTCCTATGTTTACCAAGCGTCGGTCACATACAGGTTGCAGACCCAATCTCCGGACATTTGGCACTGGTTTTATGTGGCTCGATTATTGAGTAATCCCACCCTAGAATAGATAGCAATAGAGTTTATTTCCCGTCATGGGGATAGATTCAACCTTGTCATATATGTTTACATTCTGTTCCACAAGCATGAGGTGCCCAGAGTAGTGTAAATTACGACGGTCCCATATTGCAAGATGTACAGACCTACTCTAGGTCGCTTATTTTCTCCGCCGTATGGCCAGAGTAGATATCGAAGTAATACGGAAGCTGCTTTCGAACAATAGTACGTAGTTGGCGGTCAGGGAGCCATCCGGATAAGACGACTTCGAGACTGTTCAAAGGAGGTAAGTAATAGTATAGACTCCAGTACAAAAGACTTTACACACCTGCAGTATTTCTCTTCATCACGGTGTGCCGGGTCACAACAGAATACGAAATGCACGCGTGCTATCCCTTCTTTGACTCTGATGATGTCGGTTTCGCCTTGAAAGTCTATCATGGGACCAGCTCCTCTGCGCTCCTTGCAGCCGCGGCATGCCTCGGTGTATTCTTTACGCTTAGTGGCTCCTGATACCACCACATCGATGAATAATATGTTCGAACTCATAGGGCCTTCCCTGTGGGAATGCACCGAAGGCGTGTAGGGGATACGGACGGCGCTCCAACGCTTTGCGTTGTGAGTTGGAAGCGAACTTATATCGAGGGTAAGCCACACAGAAACCTCACGCTGCTGGCGTACGAATGGTAATCCTGAAATGACTGTCGGTATCACGGGACGGTTTTGATCCGTCGTAAGCTCGATCTCGATCTGCGATTCATCAATCAATTCCAATGGGACCTCCTGATCACTGCTTCCCCATATGCGGAAGCTCTGTAGAGAGTGCCTTG